>ORMF010206188.1_pt1 | contig 13615 bp, 16 predicted proteins | sample 1779871 | NCBI WGS metagenome assembly ORMF01 (sample SAMEA104232316, study PRJEB22302) | groundwater metagenome | biome: forest; feature: aquifer; material: groundwater | place: USA | collected 2011-08-07 | depth 5.4 m | reverse complement strand
CCTCTATTAAAGCTGCAGAATTAGCTCTAACTGAAGAAGAGTCACAAGATCCCACCATTTCCTTAAATACACGAATTCAAAGCCTCTATGAACATACTCAAGCAATGAAAGAAACAGACATCACATTACTCCATAGCGGCACTCGTGAAGTTCTCATTCATAAGCTCAAAAATAATAAATGGCGGGTAGATCCCATTCAAACTCAACCCCTAAAAGAAGGTGACTGGGATAAACACTTTATAAATCATAAGGGCCAAGCTGAGATAGTTATATTTTCCTCTTTTTATAACATGAACACCAACAGTTATCAAAAGACATTCATCCCCTTCACTTACTTTGGGAATTCAAGCTGTACTAACGAGAACACCTCACAGTAAAATATTCACACCATATTTGAAATATTTCTTGTCATAAACAAAAAAATAAAGAATTTTCACTGCAAAAAAATAGATAAACAGGTAGAATAATCCCACACAAAAGCATGTTTTCCTGCTTATTTATGAGATGTCATGAGAAGTATACGATTGCAAAGCCTTAAAAAGAACATTCCAGAGGGGGTTGTCCTTAACAATATCTCCTTACATATTCCTGCTGGAAAGTTTTTTGCCCTCCTAGGCCCTAGCGGCTGCGGAAAAACAACTCTACTTAGAGTGATTGCGGGCCTAGAATCTGCTGATTCTGGTTCTATCTTTTTAGATGATGAAGATATTACCTATCTACCCATCCATCAAAGACCTATTAACATAGTTTTTCAAAACTATGCTCTTTTTCCTCACCTTAATGTTTTTGACAACGTAGCTTATAGCTTAAAAATCAAAAAGCTTCCTAAAAATGTCATAGAGCAAAAGGTGATCAAAATACTAGAGTCTTTTGATCTAGAAAATCACATCTATAAGCCAACCTCTCAACTTTCAGGCGGACAGCAACAAAGGGTTGCTTTAGCTCGAGCTATTGTCAACGAACCTAGAGTGCTTCTACTCGATGAGCCTTTGGCGGCTTTAGATTTTAAACTTCGAGAAAAGATGCTCATTGAACTCATCGAGCTACAAGATAAACTAAAAACCACATTCATCTATGTTACTCATGATCAATTTGAAGCACTTACCGTTGCAGACCAGATGGCTATTATGAATAACAACGGAGACATTGAACAAATTGGGACACCAAAAGAGATCTATGAATTTCCTGTTTCTTCTTTTGTAGCAAACTTTGTCGGAACAACAAACATCTTACAAGGCACCCTTAGAAATTTAGACTCCCAACCCGAACTTTTTATTCCAGACCTCGGGTCTTTGGCGATCTTTATCCCTCAAAGAAAAAAATGGATGAAGGAAAATAGTGATATTTTAATTAGTATTAGACCTGAAAAGATCTTCATCTCTAAAAAACAGGCTCCTAACTTCTCCAATGTCTTAAAAGCCACGGTAGATTCCATTGTTTACCACGGAAGGTCTACACAATATAACGTAATCTTACTAAACCATATGAAACTCCAAGTGTTTGAGCAAAACGAAGAACACTTTCCTCAAGAAGTTATCGATTATGACAATGAAGTCTATCTACATTGGCAAAAAGAAAATGTGGTGATTTTAGAAAAATGAGACTGATCAAACGTAAATCTTCTGAATTTCCTTTCGGCGTAGGGATTCCTGCAATCCTCTGGCAAATCCTATTTTTTTATCTTCCTCTATTTCTTATTGTATGCACAAGTTTTATCGCTTTTTCTGATGTAGGAGAAATCCAAGGGCTCACTCTTTCTAAGATTTTCTTCTTTTTTAATCCAACTTATATGCGAGTTATTTTTTCTTCTGTCTTACTCGGATTAGGGAATGCGATTCTTTGTTTTTGTATAGCTTATCCACTAGCTTACTTCATGATTTTTCGCGCTCGCAAGATCAAAAATCTCCTCTTTTTCCTTTTAATTATCCCTTTTTGGACGAACTTTTTACTTCACGTCTACGCTTGGTTTTTCGTATTAGAAAGAAATGGATTTTTAAATAATCTACTAAAGACAATAGGTTTGATCCAAGAATCCATCCCCTTCATGAACTCTTTATTTGCTACAATGGTGATGATGGTATACTACTATTTACCTTTCATGGTTCTTCCCCTTTATTCTTCTTTAGAAAAATTTGATTATAGATTGATCGAATCTTCTGTCGATCTAGGAGCTAGCTGGCTGCAGACATTAAGACGAATTATCTTCCCCCTAACACTTGGCGGCATTAGAGCTGGTTTTTTTCTTGTATACATCCCCTCTTTTGGAGAGTTTGCTATCCCAGAGCTCATGGGTGGAGATAAACAAATGTTTGTAGGAAGCGTTGTCTCTCATTATATACTTGGAGATCAAACAGGTTCTTTAGGGGCAGCCTTCACTGTTCTTTCTTGCGCTGTCCTTTCTCTATCTGCTGTAGCTTTTTATTACCTTCTCAATATGATCTTTATACCAAAAGGTTCTTATGCTCTTAAAAAGTAAAGGATCTAAACTCCTCCACTCCATCTTAGTGCTCTCTACCTACTGTTTCTTATATCTTCCTATCATCATCTTGCTTGTCTTTTCCTTTAATTCAGAGCGCTTCCCCTCTCCTTGGATAAGTTTTTCTTGGAAATGGTATGAAGAGCTCTTTCACTCTCCCTATCTTTGGCATTCTTTTGTCAACTCCCTTTGTGTAGCAACTTTTGCTACTTTGATCAGCCTTCTCTTAGGTGTTTTTCTCATTTTTTACGTAACGCAAGGGGGGAAAATAAAAAACTATCTTTTCCTCTACTATGGAAACCTTGTTATCCCAGAAACGGTCCTAGCTGTTGCTCTATTAGGCTTTTTTACACTAGCTTCTATTCCTCTTGGACTAGTCACTTTGATTTTAGCTCATACTATACTCGGACTTGGATTCGTTATCCCCATCATCTATGCAAGATATCTTGAGCTCGATAAAAAAATGATTGAAGCCTCCCTTGTACTGGGAGCCACCCCAAAACAAACTTTTTTTAAAGTAACACTCCCTTTACTACGCCCTTCCTTAATTGCTACAGGCCTACTCATTTTTATCATATCCTTTGATGACTTCATTTTATCTTACTTTTGCGCCGGCAGCTCTTCTCAAACGCTTTCTCTTTATATCCTCTCTATGTTAAGAACAGGAGTTTCTCCTGTAGTCAATGCCCTCTCAGCTATTTTACTTCTCTTAAGTAGTCTGCTAGCTCTAGTCTTTTTTTCCTTAAAAACAAAGGTACGGCTATTTTAATGAGAAAACTACTTATCCGCTTCTTTATCATATCTTGCTGGCTTGTTGGTATTTTTTTAGCCCTATACTGGCCTAAAATCAGCTTTTTTTCTTATCAAGACAACACGATAAATGTCTTTGCCTGGAGTGACATCTTACATCCTGACGTTGTGGCTGAATTCGAAAAAGAAACCGGCATCAACGTCAAGTTTAACTACTACTCTTCTAATGAAGAGTTACTCGTTAAACTAAAAGCCACTAAAGGAGAAGGGTACGATCTGATCATCCCCTCAGACTACGCATTGCAACATTTGATCCAAGCTAACCTACTTAAGCCTTTAGATAAGACCAAGCTTTCTTTTTGGAATGATATCAATCCCAATCTACTCAATCATTCCTTTGATCCTAATAATCAATACTCCATCCCTTTTGAATGGGAAGTGTTTTTATTTATTATCAACAAAAATTATTTCCAAAACTACCCTGTCGATTCTAGTTGGAAACTTGTTTTTGATCAAAAGAGCATAGATTATAAAATTGCTATGACAAATGATCCTATTGAAGCAACGCTTTTTGCGAGCTTTTACCTATTTGGACCTACAACTTCTTTAACCCCTTCTCAAATAACTCAACTTCAAAACCTCTTAGTAGAACAAAGAAAATGGGTGGAAGTCTATGCAAGCTTTAGAGGAGATTACTTCCTCTCCACAGGTAGTTGCCAACTTGCTATTGCTTCTAGTTCGTACCTTTTTAGAGCCTTAACTACTCTCCCCTCTAATGGCTACATGATCCCAAAAGAGGGAACCTTTATTACACTTGAAAGCTTAGCTATTCCCCGCTTGAGTAAAAAAGAAGCTCTTACCTATCAACTCATCAACTATCTTTTCAAAGAAGAATCTGTTCGATCTCACTTTGAAATGTTTGCTTTCTTTCCTTCTACACTGCACTCTATTCCTAATCTAGAACTAGCCCCTGATATCCAACAGCTACTTTTCACTTCAAAAGAAGATTTTAATAATTTTCATTTTATGCATAGTGTCACATCTCAACAAAAAATAACGGATATCTGGGTAGAAGTAAAATCCAAAAACTAATCTTTACTATAAAAATGAGGTTTTTATGTTATCAATCGACTTAAAAGGAAAAAAAGCCTTCATCGCAGGAATCGGTGATGATCAAGGATATGGCTGGGCTATAGCTAAAGCCCTAGCAGAAGCTGGCGCTGAAATCATCATAGGAACATGGACCCCTATTGTCAAAATCTTCACTCAATCTTGGGCTGCTGGAAAATTTGACGAATCAAGAAAACTTTCTAATGGGAAGCTCATGGAGTATGCTAAAGTGTATTCTTTAGATGCAGCCTATGATAAGCCAGATGATGTTCCAGAAGAGATCAAAAGCAACAAAAGATACATCGACGTAGAAGGCTATACAATATCAGAAGTTGCAGCTGCCGTTTATAAAGACTTTGGACCTATTGATATCCTAGTTCACGCTTTAGCTAATGGCCCTGAAGTTAAAAAACCTCTTCTAGAGACTTCAAGAGCTGGTTATCTAGCGGCTTCAAGTGCCTCTGCTTATTCTTTTGTGAGTCTTTTGGCTCATTTTGGTCCTGGGATGAATCCTACGGGATCTGTCATCTCTTTAACCTATATGGCTTCAGAAAAAGCGGTTCCAGGGTATGGCGGAGGGATGAGTTCTGCTAAAGCTGCCTTAGAAAGTGATACAAAGATGCTTGCTTGGGAGGCTGGACGTAAATGGAATATCCGCATCAACACCATCTCTGCTGGACCTTTACGAAGTAGAGCTGCTAGAGCGATCGGTTTTATTGAAAATATGATCGAATACTCTAAAGCGAACGCTCCTCTTGTTAAAGAGCTCGAAGCAGAAGAAGTTGGAAACACAGCTGCTTTCTTACTATCTCCTTTAGCTTCTGCAATCTCTGGATCTATCGTCTACGTAGATAACGGTCTTCATGCTATGGGACTTGCCGTTGATAGCCCATCCTATCAAGGACTCTCATCTTAAAACCTATATCTAAGCTCTTCTTTTAAGAAGAGCTTAGATAATTTCCTGAGCAAAAATGAAAATATCCAAACCTTCTAAACATCAATGTTTTGATCACAAACATCCCAAAAAAGCAGCCCCATCAGAAAATAGTATTCGATCTATTTTAAAAAAGACTATTCTTAAGGAAAAAATCACCACTCCATCAAAACAAAGTAAAATACCAAAAGTACATTTTTCTCCTAAACCAAAAATCCAGAAGATACCTAATACAGCGTGGCTACAAAAAGAAGGATTAGTAGATGATCTTTGAAGGACCAGAGGAGATGAGACCTTTTCTCGAGAAGAGTTTAATGACGAAATCGACTTATTTAGAGCAAAAAGCTTCTTTTTTCCAAACAGGGAGGAAGCTATAAAGGAACTCTATCAACCTAAGCCTTCAGATCTTCTCCCTCCTTTTGAAGGCTCTGCAAGAGAAGTCAGCAAAGAGACGAGCTGCACAATATCTTAAAAACACCTAGGTTGCTTTCCCTAACACCTTCTTTTTTAGGTAAGTAAATTTAAATTTTTAAGGAAAAATTTTAATGAGAACTCTTATCTAAGACAGCTAACACACATAGAGCAACAGAACTAATCAGCAAGATTAAAAAATAGAATTCACATCTTGAGATAAAAAATATGTTTTATTTTTGTCCTTTTTATGACAAAATGAGGGTTTTTATGAGGTATTAGTCTATGTCAAGAGAAAGAAATCAACTTTTTAGTATTCCTACTTATGATGCCGTTTTTAAATGGATGTTAAGTTTAGATTCTATCCGCCCCTCTTTTTTCCATGCCTTTATGCCAAATGTCCATGTGAAGTCTTCCGAACGACTAGACGATCACATGAAACCATTAAAAGAGTTCCAGCTACTTCGTAAATTTTTGAATGAAAAAGAAACAGAAAAATCTTATCAATCTCTAAAAGAGAGCCCTTCTTTTGCGGTTCATGTAAAAAAACAAAACGAGATGATTCCAAGTGAAGAAGCTACTATTTTTTTACATAATATTTTACATCAATTTGAAGATCTAAAAATAGCTTTTCCTGAAGAGGCTTTTGATGGCACAATGGATTTTGTCTGCACGCTAGATACCGGAGAGCTCGCTCTTGTCGAAGTACAAGTTATGCCCTATGATTATTGGGATCAAAGAGCTCTTGCCTATGTAGCCGCCTTTTACGGAAATCAGCTTCGTAAAAAAGGTAGCTGGTGTGATATTAAGCATGTTATCGGAATTAACATCTTAGGAGGCGGGAAAGATCAAACCGCTCATTGGAAGGAGACTCCGGATCAATTTATACGGCACTATAAGATGACAGAACAGCTTCACAAAGAAAATCGAATCATGCATGGAATGGAAATCATTCAATATTCTATTATGAATGCTCCTAAAAGCATAGAAAGTCAAGAGACAAAAGACTGGCTAACATTTTTTCAAAGAGCCCACTTTATGACAGAAGAGGAAGTTCACACAACGATTAAAACTCCTGCTGTTTTAGAAGCTTTTGAAAGAGTTCGATATGACAAACTTCCAAGTGAAGTCAGAGAGCAATATGAACTGCAAGACAAGAACTATGATCGTATTTCTGAATATACAAAAGCAGAAAAAGCCGAGGGAGAAGCTAAAAAAGCTAGAGAAATAGCTAAAAAGATGCATCTAAAAGGATTTTCTTTGGAAGATGTAGCAGAATGCACAGGTCTTCCTATAGAAGAGATTAAAAAAATAGCAGATTTCACATAGGACAAAAGACTGACTAACATTTTTTCAAAGAGCCCTCTTTATGACAGAAGAGGAAGCTCATTCAACGATTAAAGCTTTTGAAAGAGTTCAATATGCCAAACTTCACCTAATGAAACAATTTATCCTTACGGCCACTTTCGAAAAAACAGAAAATATAGAAGATGCTCAGCTTGCTGAAAAAGCAAAAGAAACGCTAAAACGCCTTGAATCAGAAGAAAAAAAACCATTCCTTGGAAAACAGTAAGCAATAAAAAGCTCATTAAATAGTGATTTCTATCTTAACCTTCGCTCCAGGAGATCTTCTTAACGTTCTCCATCCTATTTTCCAATCATGTGCAGAGTAGTTCTCTGTCCTTTTTTGAAAAGAGCGATTTGCTTTAGAGATATGCCCTATCCACTTTCCATTTTCTGTAGAAAAACGGATGCCGATCTTTTGGTTTAAAGAAGTGACAACAATAAGATCTTCTTCATGAAAAGCTGTGGCTTGGATATCATTTACCCTTAAAGTGACATCTTTATGGGCGCTAACATATAGAGCGCATTCCACACTATCTTCTTCTGTAGCTAAAGTTTCTTCCGGAGTATATTCTAACTCAAAAATATGACTTCCCTTTTGACTAACCTTCCAAGAACCTTTTTTAGCTTCGATAGCAAGGCTGTGTGTCTGAGAACAATCTCCCCAATAGAGTGTTAAACACTGCCTTTTATCCTCTTCTATAAGAGCTATGAAGGGAGTTTCTTTTGTCTTTACATCTTTTTTTGCAAAGGGATGTATAATGCTAGCTCTTAAATGACTTGGATGTGCAAGTAAAGACCTTGCTGAAAAGTCTTGAAAGTATTCTCCCATAAATAAATCTAGTAGCGTCACCGCAGGCTCAAGACCTTCTTGTAAACGATCTTTTGTTTTTCCTATAAAGACAAAATGTTTCTCATTAAATTGAGTTACAGCCTCTTCAATAGGATAATCTATCATCTGGGCACAGATACACCACTCAGCCCAGGCTGCCTGACTTTCTGGATACCAAGAACCGAGATCACATGTGCCCAAAAAAGCTAATAGACGATGTAAAGATAGTTTAGAAAGATCTTCCCTACTTTGTAGATATTTGACAATCCGGCTTGTTGTAGCCTCTATCTGCCCTACTAAAGCCTCTCCTAAAACAACTTTAAAATCCTTGATAAGATAAAAAAATATAGGAAGTAAGTGAGAGGAAAGTTGCGTATCTTCACAGGTTGGAAACTGATGAAGATATACAGGATAGTTTCCATTCACCTCAAACTTAAGCAAGCTATCTAAAAGAAGTTTGCCTTCTTGAATATTTTCTACAAGTTTAGACCGAAATAGGGCATGAACATAACTAAAATTTTCTATAGTAGGGATCGTGTCTTGTCTTATATTGTAGGGGTCTTCTGCATAAAAATGGACATACCCCGTCTGAGGACTTAATCTTTTTCTGGCAGCTTGTAAAGCAAGTTCAATTATTTTTCTTTTTTGATCTTCTTCTAAAGAAAGGCCCATGATTACCTCTTTTCTTGTGTTGCTTGCAAAAGAGCCTCAATAATGCCAAGATCTTTTGCTGACTTAGCTCGGATGTCCGCTACGGAAAGAAGAGCTTCTGGGGCGCCTCCCATTGCAATAGCTATATCTGCTTCTTTCAGCATTGAAACGTCATTATAGTCATCTCCTGCTGCGATAAAAAGCGTCCCCTCAGGAAAAAATGAACGGATCTTACGAATACAAGTTCCCTTTAAAGCAAGAGGTGCTGTAATAAGGTTCAAATAGACCCCGGTAGAAACTGGATCTTTGATACAAGAGACTTGTACTCCAGGAATATGCTTAATAAGTTCATATAGTTCTACCATCTCTTTTTGAGATCCTAAATACTTAAGTAGAGGAAAGGCTTGCTCTAAAGGAAACGAGAACTTATCTACCTTATGCCAAGGCTCTTCAGAAAAGCATTCAATAATCCCTATGTGCTCTAAAATTTTAGCTGAAAAATTCTTGGGTCTATAGTAACAAAAATCACCCATTTCCCATCCAGAATAGACTAAAAAATCTTCTTTCTTTTCTTTCGTTATTTCCTCTATCTTAGGGATGACATCTGAAGGAAGGTAAGCTCTTGATATAAGTCTATTTTCTGGTAAATGCAAAAGATCTGATCCATTTTGCACAGCAAAAAAGAAAGGAAAATCTATATCTCGTAGCGTTTTTAGCGCAAAAGAATAGGTTCTGCCTGTTGCAAAAGCAAACTGCCAGCCCCTTTCATATAAAAACCGCAAACACTCTACTACTGGCTCCGGAATAAAATGGGGATCTGCCGTGATTGTGCCATCAATATCTAAACAAATACACCCTTTCATAAAAACCCCTTTCAAAAGGGATAATTCTATCATTTTTTCTACTTTAGAACAACTATTGGAATATCCCTTGAAAAAAATCCTTTCTAAGAGACAAACTCTAAAAAAACGGAGAAAATATGAAAAAAATCTTAGGAATGCTTTTTATCTATGGTACCACAGTCTTATCTTATGCTGAAGAGGCCACTCCTGCCTCTCCTCTAGATAACTTTGTTTTCAAAACAGATCATATACCTTCTTATGAAGCCACCTTCATTAAAATGCTCATCACTCTAGGAGGACTTTTAGCTTTAGTCTTTCTTACAATCTGGATTATAAGAAAGGCCTCTAACGGAAGATTTGGAAGTTTAGGAAATCAAAAAAAAATCATTATATTAGAAAAAAAGCCCCTAAGCCCTAAGACTCTCCTCTATCTCATTGAGCTTGATGGAAAAAAGATCCTCATCTCTGAGTCTCAACTTGAAGTCAGAACTATTTCTCATCCTATTGAAGAAGACATGTATAACTAAGACTTGACATTAGCACAAAGTTTTGCTTTTAAATTAAACCACTCAGGCAAGAACATCCGTTGAAATGGATTAAAGGAGTATCCATCTTTTTTCCCTGTATTAAGACCTGTGACGTAATAGGAAAGTCCCTCCGAGAGCTTATCTTGAACTTTTTTTGCATATTCTTCTGCTTTCCTTAAAACTTCTCCCCCTTTACCCTTAAAAACCTCTAAGGCCTTTCTACTTTGCATGTAACAAAAGACCATACCCGTTCGATCTTTTCCACTTTTACAGTTAATTCCCATCATCCCCCCAAGAATCCTCGTAACATCTTGTATCAAAAGCATCCCACTAACATCTTTAGAAACTTGGGTCTGACTTCCATGAAAATGCCTACTAAGCTCCTCAATCTCAGGAGTAGACTGCCCATAAGAAAAATTATTTAATATATAGGTTTTTAATAGCTCATAGCCTTCTGTGTTAATATCATCTTGTAAAGGATCAACTTTACCCACTAAATTCCCTAAGGACTGCTTCTCATTCACTCCCTGCAAAAATAAAGGGGCTAAAACAGAAAAAGTCCTATCATCCGTATCATTTTTCCCTGCCTCTTTTTTCAAGGTTACTATGATCTTTCCATCTGTCCTAACCACTAAAGATTCTGCATCTCCAAACCTCACCTGTAAATTTTCTGTGATGTTTTTAAAAGCAGCTCTTTCTTCTTGAATCATATGATGTTCACTTTTATCTAAATGACTTAAAAAACTTTGCTCTACATGAAGAAATGTCCCTGTCCTCATAGCTATTGCTCTTTTTGTAGGATCACTCATCATCTCTTTGATAGAAGCTAAGACTTTGGGTAACGCCTGCGCTGTGCTACATCCAATGCGGATATCTATTTCTTTTTGGATATTCGCCCTTTCTGTTTTATCTGCTTTCCCCTTCCTAAGATCTTCTAACTCGCCAAGAGAACATTTCTTCCCATTATACTCCCTACCATGCGTACAAGGAGCTCCCGATCGCATTATAACCTCCGGTTTACCCTTCTCAACCTTGAGTTCATGCCTCTGCAAATTTATCGCTATGGCTTGTAAATTTTCCTCCTTTTTATTTGCACTCACTCTTAAGCTTGGGGGACTTTTTGTAGTAGCTATAAGAGCTTCATTTCCTTGTTGTAGTCCTTTTTGAGTAAGAAGTTGCTCTAAGTAGGATCCACTCATATTACCCATTGGAACGATACTAATTGTCTCAATAAATTTTACCCCTGCTTCTGTAAATCTATTTTCTACTACAGGATCAGCTAAGATTCCTCTTTGCTGATGAATTTGACTTTGTATATTCTCTTCTTCTTTTTCGTTAATAATTTCTTCTTTCAGAATTTTTTTAATGCACTTTTGAAAGGACTCTTGAATTTGAGAGGAATAATCACTTTTTGCAGGAGCAATACTTGTTATATCCTGAAAAATAGGCTCTATTTCATTAAGTAGTGCTCCTAATATCTCTTTACCTTTAGGACCCCATGTTTTACTTGAAAATGTAGTATTAAAAGCCGTTAAATGTTCTTCCAAGACTCTTACGGCCCCTTTAGAGATCGTCATTCTATCAACTACAGAAAGTGAAGAACGCTGATTTGATTCTCTAAAAGAACTAGCACCTACTAAGTCTAACATATTTTTTAATATTTTAAATGGATTATCAATAACACCGGGAGCTGCTGCAGATGACTTAGGAAAGAAGCGTTGAGCCACGCTATCGATTACAGAAAAGCTCCGAACTGCAACGCTTTCTTGCTAAGCTTGTCCTGCTTTAAAAAGAGCCTCTCTCATTCCCTCAAAACTATCTTGTGATATAGATGAATTCCCAGTTGAACTTTCAATACTCACTCTATCTTTAAGATTTTTATCTGAAGGTAGAGGAGTATAAACTAGATCCTTGATGCTTTCTCCAACCCCTGAAGGAAAGGCACGCTCCATGACTTTTTCCACATCTTTGTTTTCTGGATCCTTCGCAAGAGGAACAACTTTATTAGTCAAAACATCCGACTCTAGCTTTTTGCCAATGGGAGAACTATTCATATAAAAACACCAAAGTCTAATTTGTTTTTTCATCTATTTTTGATTAGATGCTATTTTAGATTTAAAGTAAACTTTATAAAACCACAATTAAAACACTATGAAAAAAGATAGGATCCAACCCTAATATGCGTTGCTCCTTCTTGTAAGGCTATGAGATAATCTTGAGACATCCCCATGGATAAATAGGGGTAGCCAAACTGCTTTTGCAAAGAAGCTAGTCTTTGAAAAGCGAGGCGAATCTTTTGCTCATCTTCCGTAAGAGGCGCTATCATCATGAAGCCTTTTATCTCCAAACCTTCTAAGGCTTGGAGATCTGGAATAACCTCTTCTAGCTCTTCTTCTAAAAACCCTTGTTTAGCAGGTTCTTTAGAAATATTCACCTCTATAAAACAAGGAATCTTTCGACCTAAAGCTAGACAAGTTTCCGAAATGATTTTAGCCACTTTTAAAGAAGCTATAGAGTGTATCCAATCAAATAAAGTAGCTATAGCTTTTGCTTTATTAGACTGTATCGGCCCGATAAAATGCCAGGTGATATCTTTTGGCATCTCTTTTTTTTTATCTAATGCACTTTGTAACCTGCTCTCTCCAAAATCTTTAAGACCTGCCTGGTAAGCCTCTTTCATTTTTTCTATGGGAACTTGCTTAGAAACAGCAATAAGTGTTACGGGCTGAAAAGAGGCTTGCTCTTTAATATCTTGTAAGATTTCTGTAATTTTCATTGTAACCTCTATCGCTTTAGAATAGAGTAAAAAAACCATTTACAACAATATAAAAGGAGAAAAATGAAAGACTCCACCGTAACTAAAATCGGACTCGCAGCTTCTTTACTAACCATGGCCATGTATTTTTCGTATATCGATCAAATTAGACTTAATTTAGCAGGACATAAAGGCTCTTTTATCTTACCTGTAATCACTACAATAAACTGTATTTTTTGGATACTCTACGGAGCTTTAAAACAAAAAAAGGACTGGCCTATTATTTTGTGCAATGCCGTAGGTCTACTTTTTGGCTTCATCACGGTATTTACGGTCTTATTATAGATAGGCAGCAGGTAGCTGCCTATCTAGGAAATTAAGATTTAGATTTTTTCCCAGGCAACATAAGACCAACACCTAAAACAGCAAAAAGAATCCCACCGATTTCGAGCCATTTAGCAAGAGCTGTATAAAACTCTATTTGCTCTTTTCCTTCACTGATCTTCTCTTTAACAGAACCCGTAAGCCCTTCACCTAACTCTTTAGTAGCAGGATTTAAAGAAAACAGCTGCTCTCCTATCTCCGTTTGCTTTTCAGCACTTGTAACCTTCTTCTGACCTGCTTCTACCTGACTTTTAATATAAAAAGAGCTTCCTATAAGAAGAGCTCCAATTATGAGCATTACAATGCCCCATTTTTTTTTTGCGTTCATTTTACACCTTTTTTTAGCTTTTAGGATCTTATTCTCATATTGTGAAAAAAATGTAAAGCTTTTGATTAAAAAAAAGAATTAAAGTAGTGTGAATACGAATCACCACAATCTAGGGCTTATGAACTTTTCCAAAAAAAAATTAACAATTCTAAGCGTTCTTCTTATTTTTTGCTTAGATGCTTTTGGCCCTGCATTAATACACTCCACCTGTACCTCTTTAATTATAAGTAAGGAAAATATGCTTTTATCTCAAGATACCGGTGTTTTTATG
>ORMF011881811.1_pt1 | contig 13619 bp, 16 predicted proteins | sample 1779871 | NCBI WGS metagenome assembly ORMF01 (sample SAMEA104232316, study PRJEB22302) | groundwater metagenome | biome: forest; feature: aquifer; material: groundwater | place: USA | collected 2011-08-07 | depth 5.4 m | reverse complement strand
GGGATCCCTTTTTTAGCGGGGTAGACAGGGATGGAGGCTGATGCATAGTCTTGTAGTCTATAGATAGAAATTGCATAAAAGTGGGGCATTTGCCAAAGGGCTACGATGGAAAAGAGAAGAAGAGCGCCGAGATCTAAGTGGTTTTGGATGGCGCTGTAGCCTACAACAGGGGGGAGGGCTCCTGATAGGCTTCCAATAAGAGTCCCATGGATGGATCGATATTTCCATTGGCTATAGACAAAAACATAAAGAATAAATCCTGCTAAAGCCATAGATAAGGTAAGAAGGTTGGTCCCTAAGAATAGAGTTAGGATCCCAAGGATTAAGAGAATACTGGCAAAAATAAGAGCTTGCTTAGAGGAAATCTCCCCTTTAACGAGGGCTCTATTTTTGGTTCTGACCATCTTGGCATCCATATTTTGATCTATATAGTTATTGCACACACAAGCAGAGGCTATAATGAAAGAGAGCCCTAGAAGGGTAATCAAAAGGGGAAGTACATAAAAAGATCCTTTAGAGGCAAGGGCAAATCCCCCTATGGCTGTTATCGCATTACCAAAGATGATGCCGGGTTTAGTCAGTTGATAGTAGGATTTGATCATGAATGGGGCATCATCCTGTAGTTTAAGTTATACATAATCCAAAGAGATAAAGAGACTAAGATGACAAGGACCCCTAGCATAGAAAAAAAGGCCCAGGTATGCCATTTAGGATTGGATTCTCTTCCGAGGTGAAGGAAAAAAAATAGTTGTACAAAAGCTTGGAGTAGCCCAAGTCCCGACAAGGCAAATAAGAGAGGGAGTCTTGGTAGAAGGTGGTTATAGACGATGTGATAAGAGGCAAAGGTGAGAAGAAGGCATAGGGCAAATCCAATGACATAAAAGCGAAGAGGACTGCTAGTTTTTTCTTGTATAGGATTCATTTTGCCCCCATAAGGTAGACGAGAGTGAAGATAAAGATCCAGACGACATCTAAAAAATGCCAAAATAATTTCAAACAGGTAAGTCTTCTAAAGGATGTTGGAGTTATTCCTTCTTTAGCTACAGGAACAAGAAGAATAATCATCCATATTAGACCTGTTGCAATATGGAGCCCGTGTGTTCCCACTAAAGTGAAAAAAGCGGATAAGAAGGCGCTTCTTTCAAAGCTATTGCCCTCATTAATAAGGTGGGTAAACTCTTTTATCTCTAAGGCTAAAAAGGCGACTCCTAATAAGAAAGTTATCCCAAACCAAAAAAGAGTTTTCCCCTTACGAGTATCTTCAGCGCCAAGTAGAGCAAGGCCGCAGGTGAAGCTACTTGTTAAAAGGATAAGGGTTTCTGCTAATACAAAGGGAAGGCTGAAGATATCAGCTCCTGAAGGCCCTCCAAAAGTTTTTGTATAAAGAACTGCATAGGTTGCAAATAAGGTCGCAAAGAGTATGCAGTCGGTCATGAGATAGACCCAAAACCCTAAAAGGGTTTTAGAAAGGTTTTGTGTGTGATGATCTGTCATATAGTCCTCTTATGTTCTAAGTCGGCCACTTCAGTTGCGGATATAAGCTCTTCGGGCTCCTTATCTGATAGTTGTAAGATCATGCAAATAAAGATCCCGATGATACCTACTAGGCCAAGCCATGTAATATGCCAAATGATAGCAAAGCCAAATAAGAAGCTAAAGACCCCAATAAACATTCCATGAGGGGTGTTTTTAGGAAGATAGATATCTTCATAGGGACCTTTATCTGTAGGTGGATTTTGTTTTTCTTCCCAAAAGGGATCTATGTCATGGACCGTTGGGATGCGGGCAAAGTTGTAGATGGGAGGAGGAGAAGGGGTGGCCCATTCTAAAGTCCTTCCATTCCAAGGATCCCCTGTCAGGTCTTTATTTTGTTTACGTTGCCAGATGCTAACAATGATTTGGAGTACTTGGATTCCAGCTCCTAGGGTAATAAGAAGGATACCAAAGCCTGCCACGATGAAAAGAGGTCTCCATCCTGTAGCCTCTTCGTAGTGGTCAAGTCTTCTTGTTGCGCCCATCAGTCCTAAAGTGTATAAGGGCATAAAAGCAAGTAAGAACCCTATGATCCAACACCAACAAGCGCACCTTCCAAGGGTTTCGTTTAATGTAAAACCGGTGAACTTGGGAAACCAATAGGTAAACCCAGCAAAGAAACCAAATACGACTCCAGGTAAGATCATGGAGTGGAAGTGGGCAATTAAAAATAAGCTATTATGCACTTGAAAATCTACTGGAGGAATAGAGAGTAAAACACCTGTCATCCCCCCTATTGTAAAGGTGATGACAAAGCCCATGAACCAAAGAACGGGAGTTTGAAAACGAACTTGACCTTTAAATTGAGTGAAGAGCCAGTTAAAGATTTTTACCCCTGTGGGAACAGCGATCAGCATAGTCATGATTCCGAAAAATGCATTGACGTTAGCTCCAGCACCCATGGTGAAGAAATGGTGTACCCAGACAGTAAAAGATAAGAAGGTGATCGCTCCGATGGCCCATATCATAGAAGTATAGCCAAATAATCTTTTACGAGAAAATGTGGGGATAACTTCTGAGAAGATGCCAAAGGCCGGGAAGATAAGGATATATACTTCTGGATGGCCCCAAGCCCAAATTAAGTTGATATACATCATGGGATTACCACCAAAACTAGAAGTAAAAAAGTGCATGCCAAGAAGTCTATCTAGGGATAGCATACCAAGAGTAGCTGTTAAAATAGGGAAGGCAAAAATAATTAAGACTAAGGCAGCTAGTGCACACCAGGTAAATAGAGGCATTCTCATCAGTGTCATGCCAGGACAACGCATCTTACAAATGGTAACTAAGAAGTTGATGCCGGAAAGAAGACTTCCTATTCCAGCGATCTGCAAAGTCCAGATCCAGTAGTCGACGCCTACATCAGGACTATATTCTAGTCCAGATAAGGGAGGATAAGCTAGCCATCCGGCTGCAGAGAAGTTGCCTATAACTAAAGATAGGTTGATGAGGATCGCCCCTACGAGAAAGAGCCAAAAACTAATGGCATTAAGAAAGGGAAAGGCAACATCTCTAGCTCCAATTTGTAGAGGGATGATTAGATTAAATAGTCCAAACACAATACCCATGCCAACAAAAAAGATCATGGTTGTACCGTGAGCTGAGAAGACCTGTTGAAAGTGCGTTGCAGAGATAAATCCTGTGGCATCGCCAACAGAGAGGATTTGTTGCGCCCGAATCATCAAGGCATCGACAAGACCTTTAAATAACATCAAAAAGGAGACAACTAAATACATGACTCCAATTCTTTTTGGGTCAAGGGTGGTGAGATACTCTTTCCAGATCCACTTCCATCTTTTTGTGTAAGTTAAAATACCTGCAGCAAAAAGAAGTCCAAAAAGCATGGAGAGGCCAGCTCCGGCTTCTATAGCATTATGTTTAAAGGCATCAAGAGTTAATAGTCCGAACATGAGTTTTCCTCGTGCTTATTGTGGCATCATATATTTCATGATAATCCAATCATAAAGATCTTCTTTTTCTAACGTGTACGTTGTAACCGGATTGTCTTCGCTAGGCTCTGCTAATGTCTTATAGGTGTCTAGGTTGAGGGTATTTGCTGAGGAACTAACGGATGTAGTCCATTTTTGAAAGTCCTCTTCTGTATCAGAGACCGCTGTAAAGGTCATTCCGGCAAACCCTGTACCACTTAAGTTAGCAGAAGAGCCTCTAAATTGGCCTACTTCATCAGCTATAAGATGCAGCTCTGTTCTCATACCAGGCATTGCATAAATTTGCCCTCCCATGTTTGGAATCCAAAAAGAATTCATAGGAGCATCTGCTGTGATAGTAAAATTAATAGGAGTTTTCTCGGGGAAGTGAAGTTCATTTACACTGGCTATATGATAATCTGGATAGATAAAAAGCCATTTCCATTGCAAGGCAATAACTTGTATTTCAATGGGTTTTGTTGTATGGACAAGTGGTTTAAAGGGGTCAAGTTTATGACTTCCTTTCCAAGTGAGGATAGAAAGAATAGTGATGATGATAAAGGGGATGCCCCACCAGACGCATTCTATAATTTTGCTGCTATGTAAATTAGGTTCGTACTTAGCTTTAGTATTAGTAGACCTATATTTCCAAGCGATGACAACTGTTAAGATGAATACTGGAATGATCACAATCAACATCAAAGCTGAGGTAGTGATCATTAGATCTTTTTCTTGGGCAGCAATCCATCCTTTAGGGTCTAAAACAGCAATGCTTCCTGTATTATAAAGTAGCGTAGCTAGCAAGACTACCCCAAGAGATATTAGGGTAAATAGAGGAAATTTAGGTTCTTTAGTAGGTTGTTTGCTCATTTTACACAAAAATATTTAGTTGAAAATACTGCTCTTTGTACAAGAAGAGATTCCTTTTGTCTAGAAAAAAGACAACTTAAATATTCATTTCTTTTTTGCTCGAAAAAATACATGGTAAACGTGGGAACAAGAGAGAGTCAACGTAGGTTGGTGACTTTGAATTGATTGGCTGTGTTAGAGGGTTCGTTTGAGGATTGTTTTTCTGGTTTTATTAGGTTGCACCCTAACGTTTTTTAGTGTATCATTAGGTTACAACCTAAAATAGGATGGCGATGGAAAAATTATTTGAGATGCAACATATTATTATTGAGCAGTTTGAGGAAAGGCCTTTTTATTCGAGACTGCAATTTGAATTTTTGGCTAGAACTAGACCTATTACAGGTGTTTTAGGCGCTAGAGGGGTCGGAAAGACCACTTTTCTTATCAAGCACATCATTGATATGGGGGCCAAAAAGGGGAAGGCTTTATATGTTTCAGCGGATAATGTTTTTTTTCTAGACCATCTACTTATTGATGTGGTGGATTATCTTTATAAATACACAGATGTTCGATTTTTGTGTATAGATTAAATTCATAGATATCCAAATTGGAGAATGGAACTTAAAAACATAGCAGATACGTATCCCTCTTTTCAGATTTATTTTTCTGGAAGTTCGATGATTGATCTTTCTCAAGGGAAATATGATTTATCTCGTAGAGTTCTGTTACATCGATTGAGTGGGTTTTCTTTTAGAGAATATTTAGAATATCATCATAAGATTAAACTGCCTATTTTTAATTTAGAAGAAATAATTTCTTCTCATTTAGGGATCGCACAAGAGTTGCCTGTAAAGCAGATTTTAAAGCATTTTAATGATTATTTAAAAATAGGATATTATCCTTTTTTCAAAGGATTTACCCACGATTTAGAAAAATTTCAGTCTTTGGAAAATGCCGTGCAAATGACTATTTATGAAGATATAGGAACTTTTCATGCATTGAAAACATCTTCGCTTGCAGTCATAGAACAACTGTTTAAATTTGTTATCAATTCGTCTCCGGGAGAGATAAATGCTTCAAAATTAGCTAAGAACCTTGGAAAGGACTTTGATATTGTTTCTAGCTATTTACGGTATTTAGAGCAAGCTGGGTTAATCCGTTTTATTTATTCGGGTGCTACCGGGCAATCTTACTTAAAAAATCCTATTAAGATGTATCCGGAAAATACCAATCTCATTTATGCAGCAAATATTGCTGTGTTACAGGATCAAGAACGGGGAAAAGTTCGAGAAACATTTGTAGTCAATCAGATCCAAAATCAAGAAATCCCTATTTTTTATAGTCAAAAAGGGGATTTTAAAATAAAGGATTATCTTTTTGAGGTGGGTGGAAAAAATAAAAGCACAAAACAAATTCGAGGAGAGAAAAATGCTTTTGTTTTAGCTGATGACATTCTAGTGGGTTCTCAGTCTACAATTCCTTTATATCTATTGGGACTAATGTATTAGGTTTAAAAAAATAGTATTTACTCTCTTGTCTTGTACTCTAGGTATCGGACTTATAGGCTAGGGCGGAAAGCGAGATGAGCCTCAATCATTTTTTCACATTAGGTCATATTTAAACCAGAAGCTCTGAAAAATCAATTATGTAGTCGAAAAGATCCAGTTCTCTAACGGAGTCTGCGACTCCATTACAGTGGATGAGAATAGGCCTTATGGACGTGTTCTTTAGGAGGAAGCGAGAGGTTTTTTAGTTTTTGTTGAAAAGTCATGACAACAGATTTAGGAATTTCGGAAGCATAAAAGTTAACTTTGCAAGGATAGATACAACCATACTTAGTCTGAATGAGAAGATCGATTTGACATCCCTTTTGTCTTTTAGTGGGATTTTGGAAAAAAGGTCCTAATCTGACAATGTCGTTAGGGTCAATTTTTACATCATGAAAACGACATATGTCGTTTTTATGATGTGTTTTTTTACCTTTGTTAAATTTGTATACATCTTATTATTAGTCGTTTGGGTTTTTTTAAGTGAAAATATTTAAGATTATCGTTTTCTCAGGAACGCTAAAGAAGATAGGTGTGAGGCTCGGCAAAGCTTATCTTTTTACCGTGTTTTGCGCGAACTTAGGAGTTTTTAAGAAAGGACAAAGACTGTTAAAAAAACATAGCAAGCAAGACAAATTAAAAGAAGACCCATAACAAGGGTAAAGGTTTTTTGATAATGCTTAATTTTTGTATAGACAGATGGGTGAGTTAACGCATACGCAAGAAAACAAAACCAGCCTAAAGCGGAAAGCGGAATCGTTGCAGCATAGGCGGCTTTTAGATAGAAAGGTGTCGTATTTGAGACAAACTGAGTGAAAAGACTTAAGAGGAAGAAAGTGGCCTTGGGATTGAGTAAGTTTGTTAAAAAACCTCTTAGAAAAGCTTTTTTATGTAAAGAAGACAGCGCTTCTTCATGTTCAATAGTCGTTTTTCTTTCCAAAATCATTTTGATCCCAAGATAGCCTAGGTAACAAGCTCCTAAAGTTTGTATGGTGTGTAAAAGAAAAGGAGAGCCTTTAAGAAAAACAGCGACGCCAAGAAGGCAGTAAGATACATGGATGAATAAGGCTGTTGTGATTCCTAAAGAAGCTAAAATAGCAGCTTTTCTAGAGCCCAAGATCCCATAGCGACTTACAATTGCAAAATCGGGGCCGGGGCTTATCATCCCTAAAAAATTTATACAAGTAAACGCTAGGAATTCGAACATGGTTTTTTATTTAACCTATTCATTATTTTTTTAGTTCAGAGTTAGTGAAAAATTAAGAGCCAGTGTACCCGATTGTCTGAGATTTAAAAAAGTCTCATTTTTTTAAAGATTTTTTTTCTGGCATTAAAAACAAAATATGATACCGTTTCGAAAAAAAGAGAGGGATAGCGATGGATCATATCGTGCTAACAGAGGAGGAAATCCTTGAGCAAAAGATGCATAAAAACACTTTGCTAAGGGCTAAACACCTTTTTGATGTACAGGGCTTTTTAAAGATAGAGAATCTTTTTCCTAGAGAGCTGATTCAGGCTGCAGCTGATATCTATGAAAAAGGACTTAATTTTGATGAAGAAGCTATGACATTGGATTTTGGAACTCAGGTGAGTGATAAACGATATATTGTTCCCATTACTCTTAAGGCTCCATTTAATGATCCTGCACTCTATGCAAATTCTTTACTGAAGCCCCTTTTAGAAATGATTCTAGGTCCAGAACTTATTTTAGGTAGTATGGGGGCTATAACAGCGCTTCCCGGAGCTTTAGAGCAGCATTTACATGCGGACTATCGATGTTTATTTAACGAAAACATGGGGATGTCCTGTAGTATCCCTACTTACGCGATTACCTTTGCAGTCCCTTTAGTCGATATTGATCCTGTTAACGGACCTACTAAAGTTTGGGCAGGATCTCATAAGACGTATCCTATAGAGCAAAAAATGACATCCTATCCTATGCACCTTTTATATGGGCCAATAGGGAGCTGTTATTTTTGGGACTATAGGACTTTTCATGCGGGGGGATCTAACCATTCAGAAAAGATGAGATCTTTGCTATATATGAGTTATACAAGATGTTGGTTTAAAGATTTTTTTAACCCGGAACTTTTGGAGATGGGAAAAGAAGAGTACAAGGCTCTATCTGCTGAGCATAAAAAATTATTTATTGCATTGCGAAATAAGCAAGAAATTCAAAAGGTTTGTTAAAATATGTCTTTTTTTTTAACAGGAAATCTTTTAAAATATCCTGTTTTAATATGGACTTAATTTTATTGTGTAATGAGAAAAACTGGGAGTAATATTTATGCGTTGCCCTTTTTGCCATCATGAGGAATCTAAGGTGACAGATTCTCGAACGGTTGTAGAAACAAATTCTATTCGAAGAAGAAGAGAGTGTTTGCAATGTCTTCGTAGATTCACAACTTTCGAAACGCTAGATCTTACTCTTCAAGTCTTGAAAAGAGATGGATGTTATGAAGATTTTTCTCAAGAAAAATTACTCAAAGGATTAGATGCAGCTTGTCGTCATACGGCAGTAAGTCGAGATCAATTGAGACTGATTGCCTACCGTATCACAGCAGATTTAATGGAAAGACCTCAAAAAGAAGCGACGACAAAAGAAATAGGAGAAATAGCGATGAAATCTCTTCAAGAGCTAGATACTATTGCTTATATTCGCTTTGCTTGTGTATATCGTCGTTTTAAGCATGTAGATGAACTTATGGATGCTTTGGAAAGTATTCCTGAAAGAGAAAGTCAAGTTGTAAAATAGAATATTGGAGATACAAGATGTCGTTAGACAAGCAAGAAGTAGAGAAGTTTAAAAAGAGATTAGAAGAGCTGAGAGATCAACTTTCTAATATGGTTCGAGGGACAACAGAGACTGTAAAACTCTCAGATGATAATGGAGGTTATTCTCAACATAAAGTTGATGAAGGAACAGATGACTTTGTTCGTAACGTAAATTTGGAAGTTTCAGAAAAAGAGATGAAGATCTTAAGACAGATTGAAAGAGCTCTAGAGAAGATTAGCGAAAACAGTTATGGCGTCTGTGATCTAACAGAAGAAGAGATCCCGTTAGCTCGATTAGAAGCGATCCCTTATGCAACGATGACTGTAAAGGCTCAAGAGAAAGTAGAAAAGGGACTTTTATAATGCAAGTAAGGTGGATGATGACTGTCTTGGGATTTTGCTTTACGGTACTTGCTATAGATATACTTTCAAAAATGTATACTTACCATCATATACCTCTTTTAAGCTGGTCATCGCCGTTTTATCCGTATGGAGGAATTGCAGTTTTTAAAAACTGGTTTGGTATAGATTTCTCCTTAAATTATGCCATGAATAAAGGGGCTGCATGGGGGATTTTTTCTTCTTTTCAAGAACATCTTTTGTATGCACGTCTTTTGATTATGGGAGGATTGCTCTCCTATCTTTTGCTTGTTAAAATGTCTTGTCTTAGAAAGTTTTCTCTTTTTTGTGTTTTGACGGGTGCGATAGGAAATGTAATCGATTTTTTTCTTTATGGTCATGTAGTGGATATGTTTAATTTTTCTTTTTGGGGATATTCTTTCCCTGTATTTAACGTCGCAGATTCCATTATTTTTTGTGGAGTTGCCTTTTTGTTATCTCAAGGCTTTTTAGAAAAGCGTTTTTCTTTTTTTGCTAAGACTATTTAAGGAGATAAGGGATGGATTTTTCTTTTCCTCTTGACATTAGTACTATTGAAAAAGAAGGGGACCTACACTGCTCTAAATGGGTTAAGCATGCCATCTTACTAGATAAAGAGGAGATGGAGGCTTTTTGGAAAGTATTAGACTCTTCTACTATAATCTCTCCTGTACAGAGAGTTTCTAAAGAAAAATGGCAAGTGAGTAAAGAACATTTTTTTGCTCAGTATGAAAAATATCTTTCCTGGTTGCAATTAGAAGAAGAGTTCCCTCCGCCCTCTCTTAGGAAAGAATTCACCCTTATGGCTTCTGCTTTTATAGAAGCTTTTTATGCAGTACCTATTTCTTCAGATCAATTTATCATAAAGGCAAGATGCCCTGTAATTCAAATACAAACCTATCACTGTTTTATATCAAAATTTGATAGAAAAATCTATCCTATGGCAATGAATGCGGATAGCTTTACGTATGGTTTGCAAATTTCTTATCCACAAATTTATGAGGAGCCTCATACAGGGAAATTTAAAAAGATGTTATTAGAAAAAGATTTTCCTAATACGATCCTTTATAAACAAATTGTTCAGTGGCTAAGAAATCACACGAAGCCTGCTATCTTTTTTCTTGGTGATAAAGAAGAGGTAGCTCCCTTTCGAGTTGGGAAAAAGGATAAAGATTGGATGAGTGATCATAAAAGATTTAAAAAAATACTTGCTGGATTTGTGTGATATGAGCTTAGCTTTACAAGAATATATGGTAAGAAAAAAAAAGACTTTAGCTATCGCAGAATCTTGTACAGGGGGATTTTTAGCTCATCTGATCACAAAGCATTCTGGAGCTTCTCAATATTTTTTAGGATCTTTTGTCACATATTGTAATGCGTTAAAACAATCTGTTTTAGCTGTTAAGGAAAACACGTTACAAGAGTTCAGTGCTGTGAGTGAGCCTGTGGTTTTGCAGATGTTAGAGGGAGTTTTTCAAATCACAAAAGCCGATTTTGGCTTAGCCGTCTCCGGGATAGCAGGTCCTGATGGAGGAACTAAAGAAAATCCTATAGGAACTGTTTGGATTGCACTAGGAGAAAGGGGGAAGACTCCTAAGACTTTTTCTTTACAGCTTCAAGGAGATCGGGAGAGTATCATTCATGAAGTAGCGGAACTATCCCTTACTTTTCTTTATAAAAAAGTACAAGAAAAAGAATAGTAAATTTTTTTTCTATCTGGGTCTTAATCCTCTTTATGGTAAAATCTTAGAAAAAATTCTTAAAGAGTTAGTGATTATGGTTATAGAAATTACAAGTATACAAAATCCTAAGGTGAAACTAGCTGCTGGATTAGCAGATCGTAGAGATCGAGATAGGAGCGGGCTTTTTCTTATTGAAGGTTTTCGAGAAATCACAAGGGCCCTTCAAGGGGGCGTTGCTATAGAGCAGGTCTTTTTTTCTGAACCTTTATTTTTAGGACATAATGAACCTGCTCTTTTAAAGCAGATACAAGAAAAAGGGGCGACCCTTTTTTCTTGTAAAGAGTCTGTATTTAGAAAAATCTCTTATAGAGATCGCCCAGATGGATTAGTTGCTATTGCTAGGCAGATGAACACCTCTTTTGAAAACTTCAGTAAGAACTTTGCTTCAGAAAATCCTTTTCTTCTTGTAGCTGAAGGAATTGAAAAGCCGGGTAATCTAGGAACGATCCTCCGCTCCTCTGATGCTGTGGGAGTCGATGCAGCCATCATTTGTGACCGCTGCACAGATCTTTTTAATCCTAACGTCGTAAGAGCAAGTGTCGGGACTTTATTTACACAACCTATAGTGGAAGCTAAAGGTCTAGAGCTATTAGCTTGGTGTAAAAGTAAGGGGATCCAAGTAGTAGCTGCAACTCCTCACGCAAAAAAAGAATTCACAGAGACAGATCTATCTGGTCCTCTTGCGATAGTAGTAGGGACAGAGCAGCTCGGTCTTTCAAAGCTTTGGATGGAATCCGCTGATATCCAAGTGAGTATCCCTATGAATGGAGCTGCTGATTCTTTAAATGTGGCTACAGCAACGACATTACTTTTATATGAAGTACTAAGACAAAGAAAGCAAAAAGGCTAGCATGGAGATCCTCTACGCGGATAATCACCTAGTTATCGTCAATAAGCCCTTTGGTATTCCGACAGAGTCCACAGAAGAGATGAGTTTAGAGACTCTAGTGAAACTTTGGGTCAAAGAAAAGTATGATAAAAAGGGAGAAGTATTTGCAAGAGCTGTACATAGGTTAGATAAATCAGCAACAGGTATTGTTGTCTTTGCTAAAACTTCAAAAGCTCTAGAGAGGCTACATGAATCTTTTAGAACAAGACAGGTACAAAAGACTTATCTAGCTTTAGTAGAAGGTGAGATAAAAGAAGAGAGGGGTCTTTTTGAAGACTATCTACTTCGAAAAGAATACCATTCTTCGATATGTGATGAGGCTCATTCCTTAGCTAAAAAAGCAATCCTATCTTATAAAGTACAAAAAAGACTAAAGGGATGCTGCTTAGTAGAAATTGATTTACATACAGGCCGGTATCATCAGATCCGTATCCAATTTTCCTCTAGAGGACATCCTATTCTTAATGATGCTAAGTATGGAGCTAGAAGGATAGAGAGATCGCACCACATAGCTTTACATCATACGAAATTACAAATCGTACATCCTATTTCTAAAGAGATTCTTACATTTGAAGAGAAGATTCCTAAAAGTTGGGAGAAGTTTTCGGATCAACTTTTTTTAACCTGATTTTAGAAAGGTAGTCTTCCATAAACTCTGATAAAGTGAATGCTGTGAGAGCATCTAAGTCTGCTAGAGGACGTCTATTAGAGGAAGAGTGTTGATCTCCATAACGAAATTCCTTATCTGGACATTTAAGTTTGTAAAGAGCCTTTTCTATCCATTCCGCTATAGAGGCGCTTCCTCTGTTGTAAGGAGCCATATGAGCAAATAAGTATCTAAAAATAGCTACGTTTTCTTTTAGCTCTTGCTCAGATTGACTATTTACACATTTTATAAAGCAGTCCTTAACTTCTTTCATGGTATTTTTTATGAAACGAGGATCTTGGTGAGCCAGGATCATATGGTATATGGCCTTTTCTTCAAAAGGACTGTCAATGAAATCCTTATTTATAAAGACAAAGTAATCAGATAAAGAATAAGGTACCCCATTTTTTTCAAGGTCCATGTGTCCGTAAATAACACCTAAGTCTTCATCAGGTTTTTCATACATTTTTGTTTTATAGGCCGCAATTCCTTGATCTATTTGTGGAGCATTGTCTGAAAGATGATTTGCCAATATAGGGGTGTTTTTGACTAGTTGAAGAGTAAATTTAGACGTGTATTCTTGAGTCTTTTCATCTCGTATAATCATAGTGGAGCCTGACTCTAGAGTGTGCCTGTAGTTTTTGTATAGGTTAAGTAATCCATTTGTGAATTTTTTTCCATATTCTCCATAGGTGCTGTCATGATAAAGCGGGGTAAAGAGAGATAGTGATCTTTTCTGCCCAAATTTAATATATTCATCAGTTTCTTGTTTTTTAGCGATTTTCATTCGCTTTTGTCCAAGGCTATCAATTAACTTGAGAAAGCATCGGCCTACAGCATCGCCAGTTCCATTTCTTTGAATTGTATTTCGTATTTTTTTGACTATTTCCTTAATGATTTTTTTTGACGTTTTTTCAAAATAGGTCGGTGGTAGTTTGTTTGTTTTGCTTTGATAGCTATCTTGGAGGAATATGTAGCAGGGGGAAGAAGTTGGAGTTTTGGAGGATTGATTAGCGTGTTGAGTAAGAAATAAAGATCCTAAAGCTCTTATAGCAACAATAGCCATACCCGTGATAGTAAGAAGGCCTAGAGCTTTGATGGTGGTGGTCCTATTGAAAGTGTTTATAGAAAACATAGGATCGATAAAGCTTTGTAAATGGGTTAATGTGTTATTGATCATTTAATGCGATCCTGTTTTTAAAATAATAAGTACTATTATACCATGTTATTGTTATATTAGTAAATATTTTAATTAATGCTTGTTTTTGTGTATGCCTTTTAATATAAGAATATTACATTGTGAAGTGGCGTTTTTGGGAAAGAGAAAATATT
>ORMF011362665.1_pt1 | contig 13626 bp, 11 predicted proteins | sample 1779871 | NCBI WGS metagenome assembly ORMF01 (sample SAMEA104232316, study PRJEB22302) | groundwater metagenome | biome: forest; feature: aquifer; material: groundwater | place: USA | collected 2011-08-07 | depth 5.4 m | reverse complement strand
ATACGACATTGGGCGACCGCGTAGACTTCGCTCAATTGATCAAGGTCTACCGCGCTACGCCCGAAGGCGAACGGCGGTGCAGTCCGCTGAAGTCGTATCAACGGATGTGGTTCCAGTCGTAGGCACTCCTGACCCGAACCCGTATCTGCACTTCGCATGTCGAGCGCCAGAACGTCACTATGCGAATGCAGATCGGCCGATTCACGCGATTGACCAACGGGTTTTCCAAGAAGTTCGAGAGCCACTGGGCGGCGCTGGCACTCTACTTCGGGTACTACGACTTTTGCCGCATTCACCGGACAATCCGCGTGACGCCCGCGATGGAGGCTGGGATCACCGATCATGTGTGGGATCTGGCGGAACTGCTGATTCAACCTCTACAGTGACGGCACTCTCTGGATCGACGCCGTTGTCGATCCAATCCGCAATCACTTCGAGTACACAGTCGCCATGATGGTTTGTGCTTGTACGTGCAATCAGGGCTGGCACACTCTTTCCTGCGACAACAAGACGACACTCCTCAAAAAATACGTCCTCCGGGCGCTGGTGGTGATCCGGCCTTTCTTCTCGCGGCAAGCAATAATCCCGCCGCACTTGATGTGGCACTTCAAGCCGAACGTTGATCGTCCCTTCGTGAAGGCTCGGCCTCCCCGTCAAATTGCGGATAGTTTGGTAAGGCCAATTTCGCGCATCCCCAACCCCTTGTTCCACAACGCCATGCAGAAGTATCTTCACGTCCTGATTAGTTTAACCGAGAATCTCGATCAACGCGCTCTTCAGACACTACCTTTCTCAAAAGATGCCCGCCTTGCTATCATGAAAAGGTAATCTAGTACCCCCCGCAAGGAGATTCTCTACTCAAATGGCAGTGAAAGTTGGCATTAACGGCTTCGGCCGTATTGGCCGGAATGTGTTCCGCGCCGGAATGGGACGCAAGGACATCGAGTTTGTCGCCACCAATGATCTCACCGACACCAAGACGCTCGCGCACCTTCTCAAATACGACTCGATTCTTGGGCCTCTGGATGCCGAAGTCAAGGCGGAATCCGATTCCATCCTGGTGAACGGTTCCCGTTTGAAAGTCTTTGCCACCAAGGACCCCGCCGAAATTGATTGGCCCGCCTTCGGGTGCGAAATCGTGGTCGAATCCACCGGCCATTTCACGGACGCCCTCAAGGCCGCCAAGCACCTCCGCGGGAGCGTCAGGAAAGTGATCATCTCCGCCCCCGCCTCCAATGAGGACGTCACGCTGGTGCTCGGCGTCAATGACGCTATGTACGATCCGTCGAAGCACAACGTGGTTTCCAACGCCAGTTGCACCACCAATTGCCTGGGCCCGGTTGCCAAGGTTCTGCACGATCACTTCGGCATCGAAAAGGGCTCGATGACCACCATCCACAGCTACACCAATGATCAACACGTGCTCGATTTCCCGCATAAGGATCTGCGCCGCGCCCGCGCCGCCGCGATCAACATGATCCCCACCTCCACCGGAGCCGCCAAAGCCATCGGCCTCGTCTTGCCCCAGCTCAAGGGCAAGCTCGACGGCTACGCCATGCGCGTGCCCACCCCCAACGTCAGCGTCGTCGACTTTGTCTGTGTTACCACCAAATCCACGACCAGCGCCGAGGTGAACGCCGCTCTCCGCGAAGCCGCCGAAGGTCCGCTCAAAGGCATTCTCGGGTACACCGAAGACCCCGTCGTCTCCACTGACATGCTCCGCAATCCCAACAGCTCCATCGTCGACTCCGACCTCACCAAAGTCATCGGCGGCAATCTCGTCAAAGTGGTCGCCTGGTACGACAACGAATGGGGCTACTCCAGCCGCGTGGTAGACCTGATCGCTTTCCTCGCCAAGAAGGGCCTCTTCCCGAAATAGCGCGAAGCGCAAAGGGCGCCGTCCGCGCCACCAAACGGGCCAGAAACACGCGGGTGAGCGCTGCGGACGGCAGCTCCGTTTTGCGCGTGTTACTCGGAAGCCTAGCGGTAGATCATGAACTCCAGCAGGTTGCCGTCCGGGTCGCGCACGTAGACGCTGGAAGCGGCCTTTTGCCGCCCGCCTTGCCGCGCCACGGGACCTTCGATCACTTTGGCTCCGCAATGGTCCAGCATTGCCTGGAGCGATTCCGCGGTCCCTTCATAAACAAAGCACAGGTCTCCGCACGGCGGCTTGGCGGAAGGAGCTCGCAGCGTGAACGATTCCCTCTGCCAGGTTGCCGGACGATGAAAATTGATCATCTGGCTGCCGATGTAAACCTGACAGGCAGACGCGCTCTCGCTGACCTGCAATCCCAGCCCGCGATAGAACGCCAGCATCGCCTCGGTGTTCTGCATCGGCAGCGCGACATGATCGAATCCTCGGATGCCGCTCGTCTGCTGAGCGGAGGCCACGGCCGCGGTTGCCCCCACAAAACCCCGGCGGGAAATCTTTCCCTGCTTGCTCATGCCTTCAATTCTCGCACCGAACCCAGCTTCCCAATCACCGCATCCGCGAACTCATCCGTCGATGCCTTCCCGCCCACATCCGCGGTCAGGTGAGTCCCCTCCGCATACACGGCCTCCATCGCCTCCTGTAGCCGGCTCGCCGCCTTCACCTCGCCCAGATGCTCCAGCATCATCACCGCCGAGGAGAGCAGCGCCGTCGGGTTGGCGATCCCTTTCCCCGCGATATCCGGCGCGCTGCCATGCACCGATTCAAAGACCGCGTGTTGATCCCCCAGGTTCGCCCCCGGAACCACGCCGAGCCCGCCCACCAGCCCCGCCGCCAGGTCCGAGATGATGTCCCCGTATAGATTCGGCAGCAGCAGCACGTCAAACTGCTCCGGCCTCGTCACCAGTTGCATGGAAGCGTTGTCCACAATGAGTTCCCTGTATTCAATCAGCGGAAAATTGGCCGCCATCTCGCGCGAACAGGTCAGGAACAACCCGTCGGCCAGCTTCAGGATATTCGCCTTGTGAATCGCCGTCACCTTCTTGCGCCCCGTGCGCTCCGCATATTCGAACGCCGCCTTCGCGATGCGCGTTGAGGCTGTCCGCGTGATCACCTTGAGCGATGTCACTACGTCCTTTACAATTTCGTGTTCCAGCCCGGAATACAAATCCTCGGTGTTCTCCCGGAAAATCACCATGTCGATCTTGACATCGGAGAACCGCGTGCGCAGGTTGGGTATGCTCCGCACCGGCCGCACGTTGGCATACAGATCCAGTTTCTTGCGCAGCGCTACGTTGACGCTCTTGAACCCGCTGCCTACCGGCGTGGTAATGGGTCCCTTCAATCCCACTCGCGTCCGTTCCAGTGAAGCCAGAACAGTGTGCGGAATCGATTCGCCGGTCTCCCGGATGATCTTCTCGTTGCATTCCACCCGCTCCCAATCGATCACCGCTCCGGTCGCGGCGAGCACACGCACGGCGGCTGCCGCAATTTCCGGACCAATACCATCTCCAGGAATGAGCGTGACTGAGTGGGACACTCTATCTGTTATAGCGCAAAGGGCGCCGTCCGCCCCCCCAAGCCGGCCAGAAACACGCGGGTTACCTCTGCGGGCGGCAGCTCCGTTTTGCGCGTGTTCCATAATAGAAGCTGGCATGGAAACCCGGCAGTGATTCCATCCCGCCGCTGAGCTATCATGGTGGCGCAATGCGGGAAAAGCAACTGGCCATCTCTCTGGTGATCGGATTGGGACTGGTCGCCCTGAGTCTGGTCCCTGGCCTCTTCCAAATGTTGCAGGACAGCCTGGAAGACTTCTCTCAGAGCCTGCGAGGCGCCTGGCCTTCACAATTCCCCAGACGGCAATTGCGCCTCACCGACTATGCGCAACTCCCCAAGCCCGCCTGGCTCGCCCTCCTCGGCATAGGCCTCATCTTATTGGGTTCCCTGAACTACATCTTCCAGAATTGACACCAACCTTCCCTCCTCAAATGGGTGTAGCATATGCTCCATGAAGTCCTTGAGCATCGCCTTCGCTATCCTCATCCTTGCCTCCACCGGAATCGCCCAGGAATTCCGGGCCACCCTGCAGGGCACCGCCACCGATCCAGCCAAAGCCACCATCCCGGGCGCCGCCCTCACGCTGCGCAACTCCGGCACCGGCGTGGAACGCAAAGCCAGCACGGATTCCGTCGGCCACTACATTTTCCAATTCCTTCCCCCCGGCAGCTACACTCTCACCACCAAAGCCTCCGGCTTCAAGACCGATGTCCGTGAAAGCGTCCAATTGAGTCTCGGCGATAACCTCCGCCTCGACGTCGAACTCGCCCTCGGCCAAACCAACGAAACCGTAACGGTTACCGGTGAAGTGTCGGCCGTCCAAGCCGAGTCGAGTTCGCTGGGCTCCGTCCTCGGACGGAAAGTCGTCGACACTCTGCCCCTCAAGGGCCACAGCAGCCTCTTCATGTTTACCCTCGCCACCGGCGTTGTGAACAACCGCTACGGCGAGGACACCCGCCCCAACGACACCATCACCAACGTCTCCTACTCGTCCAACGGCTCCCCGGTTGCCTCCGGCGACGTATCCGTCGACGGTGTCGCCAACACTGTCAACGTCAATCGAGGCGTCAATATCTCGCAATGGGTTCCACAAACCGATGCTGTGGCCGAGTTCAAGCTCCAAACCGGAACCCTCCCGGCCGAATACGGACGCTCCGGCGGCAACATTATGAACATCGTCATTCGCAGTGGAACCAATGAACTCCACGGCACAGCCTATGAATACCTCCGCAACTCCGCCCTCGACGCCAATCTGTTCTACAACAACTCCGCCGGCCGCTCGCTTGCCCCCTACACTTCCCACACCTACGGCCTCAGCGTCGGTGGACCCGTCTGGCTGCCCAAAATCTACAACGGCAAAAACAAAACCTTCTTCTTTTTCAACTTTGAAGGCTCGCGCGAAGGCAACGGAATCAGCCCCGTCCTCAGCGTCCCTACCGAAAAAATGCGAGCCGGCGATTTCTCTGAATCCCCCGCCGTCATCTACAATCCGTTCTCGGTTCGATCCGTCAACGGAGTCCCCACCAGAGACCCGTTTCCCAACAGGATCATCCCCCAAAACCTTCAGGATCCGGTCGCCCGCAACATGATGAACTACTGGCCCAAGCCCAACATCGTGGGCCCTGACCCCGCGCGTCCCTTCGTCCAGAACTTCAGCCAGAGCTTCAAGTGGCCCCGCGACTACGACGCCACCGTCATCAAAATCGACCACACCTTCAATCCCAACCATCAGATGTTCGGACGCCTCAACTTTGGCGAAGGCCGCCTCATTTTCCCGCACCGCTTTGACGGCGTCGCCACCGGCGGCAGGAACAACGTGAAGCGTCCTAACTTCGGAATCGCCCTCAGCGATACCCACATCCTCAGCCCCACCACTACCTTCGACGTCCGCATCGGCTATGCCCGCGGCGTTGAGAACAACCGCCCCTGGTCCGATGGGTTCGATCTCGCCGCCCTCGGCTTCCCCGCCTCCTATCAGAATCTGGTCCAGACCAAGGCCTTCCCCACCCTCAACGTCTCCGACTTTGAAGGCCTGGCCGGTAGCGGCTATATCTTCGATCCCGGTCACACCTGGTCGCTCCAGCCCAGCGTCACCATGCAGCGCAACAAGCACCTGCTCAAGTATGGCGGCGAAGTCCGCCTCTCCCGTGGCAACTACTTCCGCAATCTCAATCCCTCCGGCACCTATTCATTTGGCCCCAATCAGACCGGTGGTCCCAACGCCGCCACACCCTCCGCCGGGTTCGGCTTGGCCAGCTTCCTGGTTGGTTTCGGATCCGGAAACATGCCCTTCAATACTGGCGTTTCCATTCAGAACGTCTATTACGCCCTCTATCTCCAGGACGACTTCCGCGTCTCTTCGCGTCTAACTCTCAACCTCGGCCTGCGCTGGGAATACGAAACCCCGCGCACCGAGCGCTACAACCGCACCACGCGAGGGTTTGCCTACCCAGTCCCCTCGCCGATAAAAGTGCCGGGGCTCGATCTCCGTGGCGGCCTGCTCTATGCCGGCGTCGGCGGTGCCCCCCGCGGCATCTATGATCAGGACCGCAACAACTTTGCCCCGCGCATCGGATTCGCCTTCAGCCTCAACCGCAAAACCATCCTCCGCGGCGGCTATGCCCTCAGCTACATTCCTGTCATCGGATCGGTGCAGTCCATTGGTTTCAGCAACGACACGCCTTGGGTCAGCTCCACCGATGGCGGTATCTCCGTCCTCAACCGCTTTAGCAATCCGTTCCCCACTGGACTCCTCGCCCCCATCGGCAACTCGCAAGCGCTCGCCACCCTCACCGGACAGGCCATCACCTTTGTCGAACCGTCCGGTATCTATCCGAAGTTCCACAACTGGCAGTTCAACCTCCAGCGGGAACTCCCCGGCCAAGCCCTGGTCGAGGTGGCCTACGTCGGCTCGCGCGGCATCAACCTCATTGCCCCCACCGAAACACTCAATCAACTCGATCCCGGTTTTCTCAGTCTCGGCGCCGCCGCACTCAATCAAACCGTGCCCAATCCCTTCTTCGGAATCTTTACCACCGGTGCCTTGAGCGGTGCAACGGTGCAGCGCAATCAACTGCTGCGCCCCTATCCCCATTTCACTTCCGTTTCGCGCTCCGATCCCGCCTTCGGCAACAGCATCTATCACTCGCTCCAGTTCCGCGTCGAAAAACGCACCTCCCAGGGGCTCACCGGACTCATCTCCTACACCATCTCGAAAAATATCACGGACTTGAGCACGCCTCAGAATGCCTACAATCGCGCTGTCGAAAGAGCAGTCAGCGATTTCGACGTCCCGCAACGTCTCACCATCGCCGGTGCCTATGACCTCCCCGTCGGCAAAGGCCGCCGCTACATGGCCGGTGCCTCCCGCGCGGCGGACCTCCTGCTCGGCCAGTGGCAGTTGTCCACCTTCATTACCTTCCAGGGTGGCTTCCCCACCGCCTACGGCGTGCAGGGCGGCACCGGTGTTCCCGGAAGCGCGCGCCGTGGGCCCAACGTCGTTGGCGATCCTACAACGGGTCCCTCTGGTAGCCACAGCACAAGGCTCGACCGCTACTTCAACACCGACGCATTCGCCCGCCCCTTGGACTTTACCTTTGGTAACCTCGCTGCTCGTCTCCATTCCGTCCGAACCCCGGGTATGAACAACCTCAACCTCACCGTCAGCAAGGCGTTTCAAATCGTCGAGAAGGTGAAGCTCGAATTCCGCGCCTCTTCCTACAACATGCTTAACCACCCCGTCTTTGGCGGTCCCAACACAACCGTAGGCAACGCCAGTTTCGGACGCATCTCCTCACAGGCAAACATCAGCCGTCAATGGGAGTTCGCCCTCAGACTCCAGTTCTAGGGACGTGGCGCACGCACTCCTGCGTGCCGTGTCGAGACTCATCTCGACACCTCGCCGGGTGCAACGCTACTTCGCCAAACTCTTCGGTAAATCCAAAACCGGATTCGACCCGAAAAAATGAAACGGCCGGATCTGGAACTGGTGCCACATCGCCGGCATCACAGGCCAATCCTCCGTCCTCGGAATGTGGTGGAACCCCATCGTGTACCACCCCACGATATCCGTGTTCGCAATCGCCCGGTTCGCCTGCGTCCACACTCCCAACCCGTCATTCCCCTTTGCGCTCGTCGGATACGTCCCGGAAGCATACCGCTGATTGCCGTCATAGGGCGTCACCCAAAACTGGTGCTCGGAAAATGCCGCCAGTTTCTGCGGCTCATCGTCGGCCGACAGCAGCGACTTCGCCGTCGCTCCCGGCATCACCTCATACGCCGAAGGATGATTCAGCGCTCCCTTCACAGACGGGTTCATGAACATCCACATCGATGGCTGATCCAATCGCACATCCAGAATCGCATCCCTTTCGCGAGCCGCCACGCTCGCTTGCGACACCCAAATCGATTTCCGCATCGGGTCATTCACAAGCCGCTGCGGAACCATCTTGTGCGTCATGAAGCTGTTGTTCGGTCCGTCCACATCCATGTCCAGCCGGAACGAGAAGTAATGGTCATGGTTCACCCCGATCGTATTCGGAGCCACCAACTGCCCGTACTCGGCCGCCCCGTGCCCCGCATGATCGGCCGCCGCCGTCTGCGCCGTCGACTTCGTTTCAATCACCCCCGTCGCTCCCACCGCCACCTCAATCGTCCCATCCGGATCAAACCGCCAGTCCAGAATGTAGTCATAGTTCCCGATCGCCGCAATCGATCGCAGCACCAGTTGCCGCGTCGGCCGCCCGTAAACCTGCCCATCCTCGGCATGCCGCCAGGCCGGGTTATCCAGGTTCCGCTCAAACAGGCATGCCATGTGCGAGTTGAACTTCGGCGCGCCCTTCTCGCTGGCCGACAACCCGTCGAACCACGTCGCATCAGCTGGGCAATCGAGCCCAGGCCGCATCACCTTCAGAAACCCCATCGTGTAAAACTCCCCGGCGTCAATAAAAACCCGGTTGTTCCACCCGTTCGATGGGTCCATGTACGGTACGTACAACTCGCTCACATGTCCCTCATACAGAATCGAGCGCGGCCGCCCCTTGTCCACGAACCGCACCAGATTAAGCACCGTCCCGATCCGCTGATCAATCCGGAACCGGAACAGCCAGCTCTGCCACGAAACCTCTCCCTCAGTGATCCTGTACCCTGGCCCCATCGGCTGCGAAGTCGAGATCGGAGTCGTATGCGGCCGCGGATTTTCCGGAAGCTCTTCGTAGTTGGTATTCCCAACCGGCACCGGCGACACCTCTGTATCCACCACCTTCAAAATCTTCTTGGTCACCATGTTCATCTGCAGAGTGAGTCCTTCAATCGACCGTCCCCAACTGTGATAAACCCCGCGCATCTGCGAGCACGATCCAAACCCGATCCGCTGCGATGCCTGTTCAGGAACTGACTGGTAGGCTCCCGGAAGCGCCACGCACGTGACGGTCCGCAAATCCGTAATCCCCCGCCTCTTGAGCGCCTCCACCACGCGCGGATCGCTCTTGATAGCATCATCGGCGCCAAAAATCTCGCTTGCAAGGAAGGGAGCCTGCACCCCCGCCAGTTCCTCTATACGAACCACCTTCTTCCCCGCAATATCCACCAACGCCGCGAGCGATTTCTCCCCGCGCAAAAGCACCACATCGGCCTCCCGCGAAAACGCCTGCCCGGCCCGGTAATTCAAAACCGCAGCCTTAGCCGGAGGATGCAGCAACACACTGGCAAACAAAGTCTCCGGAGTAAGATGCCCCGCGCTCTGCAGCGTGTCATAGACAGTCCAATATTCAGAAGTCGTGAGTCCGTCCAAAGGATGCCCCGGAGCCTGCCCCCAAGCCGAAACAATGATCACAAGGGAAAGAAGTAGTGTTCGCATAGTTCCACTGGATGAGTATACGCTGTCGTAGACTTTCCTTCGCCAGTTCATCTGTCCCCGCTCAAGCGGAGCCTAATTCCAGTTCTTCACCCGCGGCCAAAACATGCTCAGGGGCTGCTTCATCCCCTCGCAGTAGTACACATCGAAATGTTCGTACGGCATCGAGTACGGGTGCGACACCCGCGCCACCCACTGGAATGTGGTAAACAGCTCCTCCAGCCGTTCCGGCCGTTCTCCCATCACAATCATGCTCTCGCCCGTGTAGCCGCGCGGGCCCCACAGATAATAGCTCTGGTGTCCGCTGATCGCGGTGCCTTCGGGAATGCCGTACTTCGGCCCGAAAAGGTCTATGGCGCCCGCTTGCCCGTAGTTCTGCGCGAAGATCGCCGTCCTGGCGCGCACCGCGGGCGGCAGGCTGTTATATGCCCCCCCAACCACGGCCGCCATCTCTTCCCAGCCGAACTGGTCCGCAAACAACTGCGGTAGTGGTCCAAGCTGGTGATTCTCGATGCGCGGCTGCTGCAGGTGTGTCGCCGCCGCGTAGCGAATGTAGGTCTCAGGCCCCACCAACGGAATCAGCGTCGGCGCTAGCAGGGCCCCCATCAGCACCATCAGCGTCACATACACCGGCTTGATCCACTGCCCTCGGACTCCCTCCAGCCACCGCTCCCACGCCACACTGCCGGCCGCGAACAGAATTGGGAAAGCCGGGAAGAGGTAGTAGACGCGCGGGCTGAGTCCCATAATGACTCCGGCCGTCACCGCCCAGGCCCAGCCCAGCACGCGAAACCGCTTCCCTTCCTTGTGGAAGAAGAGATACCACAAGCCCGCCAACCAGATCGGCACGCTCAATGGCAGCATCGCCAGGGCCTCTTGGCCTAAAAATGCCCACGCGGCAAGTGCCACATCGCGCCCGCTGCGGCGGATATTGGCCTGTAGTTCCAGGAAAGGAAAGTGGTGTTGTATGTTCCACAGCAGGTTGGGCAGGAAGATCAGAAACGCGATCGCGCCCCCGGCCCAAAACCACGGCGAGCGCAGCCACCGCCGCTCCCGCGTCAGCACCAGCCCCGCCACAATGCCGAAGCCGAAGATCAGCATCGAGTGCTTGTTCTCCAGCCCGACACCCGCCACTGCGCCGAACCACGCCCAGAGCTTCCCGTTATCGGTCCGGATGCTCCGAATCACCAGGTACGCGCAGCCCATCCAGAACAGAGGCTCGAAAGCATTCATCGACAGGAAGTGGTCCAGCGCCAGCACGCCTGGCGCCAGCGCCAGACACAACGCCGCCAGGCCCTGCGCAAACCGCCTGCCCCCCAGTTCGCGGGCGATCATGCCCGTAAGCACCACCGTTCCCGCGCCGGCCAGGGCCGCGGGAAACCTGATCGCCGATAGCGAATCGCCCAACACCAACCGCGCCGTCCGTGCAATCGCCGCGATCAGCGGTGGCTGATCCACATAGCCCCAGTCCAGATGCCGCGCACACGCAAGATAGTAAAGTTCGTCAACGAAGTAGCCGTAGTGCCGTCCGGCATACAAGTGCAGCGCGAGTTTGCCGGCAGCGATAAGCCCCACCACCCACCCCGCTCCCACGAGCCAGGGCTTGCGTGCCACTTCGGTTTGGACACGGCCCATTCGTCCATTGTATACAGCCGGGACCACCGCCACACCCAGCGTTCTGACATTCATTTCCGCAAGCTGCGCACCAGCTTCAGGCCGGAAGATAGCGGTCGCCCACCCACTTCCAAGCTGTCTGCTCGAAGACCTGCTCAATGAATGGTGTGGCCGCCTCCCGGCACAAAAAGCACCACATCGGCCTCGCGAGAAAACGCCTGGCCCGTCCGGTAACTCAAAACCGCAGCCTTAGTACATGGTTTCAGAAGTTCGGTCACGTAATCCGACAAACCGCTCCCTAACGGTCGCGGCTCGGCTTCTGAGCCGCGCGCGTCAGCAAGCGGTTCTTCGATACGTGGCTGTACATCTGAAACCGTGTACTTAGCCGGAGGATGCAACAACACACTGGCAAACAAAAGTCTCCGGAGTAAGACGCTCCGCGCTCTGCAGGGTGTCATAGACGGTCCAATACTCGGCCGTAGTAAGCCCGTCCAGCGGATGCCCCGGAGCCTGCCCCCAAGCGGCACTCATCATCACAACCAATAAAGTAAATGCGCGCATATTCCCGTCGTGCCCACGACCTCGCTTGTATACCCATACCTCAACTTGTCTGAAACAAGATAGGCCAAATGCGTTCGCGCAAGCGGTCAATCTCGCCGGCGTTGTGTCGAAGTAGCTCATGCCCCCAAATCGCATCGCCGCCGTCGCGGCACTCCTCCCCCATTGCTCGCCCGATCTGCTCAAAGGAACTGCCGTCAAGGTCCTCGGGTTCAGTCAAAACTCCGAGAACAAAGACCCTGTCGATCAACTGTCCCGGTATGACAGCCTTCGCTTCGCCAAGCCCTTCCTTCCTGCCATCGAAATCAATCAGCAGCACCATTAGACTTTTTGGGTTGGCTTCCATTGCACGGATGTGCTCCGATTGGAATCGATCCAGAACCCGCATCCATCCACCAGCCGTCCTCAGCGCCTGGATCTGACGAGTATTGTGCACAGCGAGGATAAAACCGTTGGCCAATTGGCGGTTTGCATCGTCCTCGGGAAGCACGAAGACGTGCGGCCGCTCACTGTTTACGCTCATGATCCAACATCGCCGCGAATCAGTGCACCTACAAGATCTCCGCGCACCTGCAATTGATCCAACCGGCGAACGATCGTGGGCTCAAGATGATTCTTCCGTGACAGAACGAGGGTGTTCTCGTCGGAAAAACGCTGTATCGCTTCCAGATCATGCGAGGTCGCAATGAACTGGCCACTGGATTGGAAGGCTTTCCGCAGCGCCATTACAAAGTGCCCTACTTCGTCCGGCGCAAGATAATTGTCCGGTTCGTCCCAGAAACAAAATACAGGGCCATGGACAAGGCTCGCGGCCAGCACCAGGGAGCATATCATGAAGCACTTCTCTCCGTCGGACAGATCCTCAAACGGAATGTTCAAACTGCCTTGGTCGTTGGAAAATTGGACGACCAGGCTTCGTGAATCTTTCCCGATCACTGGATTCTTGATGTCCTTCAAATCGCCCATCGCTTGCTTGAGATACTTGTCGATCTCGGCATACGCTGCCGGCGCATAGGCCAGCAGGCCGGAAAACCACGCGCCAAAGTCGGTTACCTGAAGGTTCGGTTCCAGACTCTCATGGTCGGAGTCGCCGGTAATCAAACCGGGTGCAGGTCGCAGAATGAGCATGTGAGCCAACCACTGCTTGAAGACGTACAAAGGATCAGCCTGCGACTGTTCCTGAACTATGGGCAGAGCCACTAGGTGCCAGTCGATTCGGAACTTGGCCTCCTTCTCCTGCTCAGGCCCCATTCTTGCAAGATGGACTTGCGCCAGCTCGCGCGTGTAAACGGGTTTGCCTTCTACTGCCAACCTCTCCGTCAGTACACGCAGTTCCTTGAACCCCTCCGGAAGCTCGAAAGCAATCGCGTACTCGTAGACCTTCGATTTGAGTTCCACCTCGATTTCAAATCGAACAGGAACATCCGTGCGTCCCCGCGACAAATCCTTCGGCTTCACCAGGCTGTCTACGCGGTTCGTACCGCGCCCGATCTTCTGCAGAATCTCCAGCGCCAACCCGACCGTCGTTTTCCCCGAGCCGTTTTTTCCAATCAGCAGAATGGACGATTGGCCCGAAACTGGCAACTCAAAGTTCTCTAGGCAGCGGAAGTTATGAACGTACAGGCGACGGATCACAAGAGAATGATAACCCTAACTCTGCGCGAACGCCAGATTCCTCCGTCAAATGGAGTTCTATCGCGCCGTTGTGGCTAACTCTCATCGCCTACCGCGGGCCTCCCAAGGCGAATTCCTCTCCTCCCCCAAGGGCAGTCCGGAAATTCGAAAATCTCAATCTCCTTCCCTTTCAACAACATGAGTGTTCATAATTTGCGTGTTTTCAACCCAGCCTTGTTACCGTGGAAACAGGCGGGACTCTCGCCGACTTTGATCGAAAAGGAGCTACTCAAATGTCAGCTTTAACTAATTTCACCGGGCCGAACACCCCGGAGGGAAAAGCGCGTTCCAGTATGAACGCACTCAAACACGGATTCTCATCCAAAAACTTCATCGTCATGCCTGGCCAGGAAGACGATTTCAAAAAACTTCAATCCGACCTCACGGCCGAGGTCCGTCCCGAAGGCGCGCTCGAGCTCAATCTCTTCTCCCAACTCCT
>ORMF010384471.1_pt1 | contig 13627 bp, 5 predicted proteins | sample 1779871 | NCBI WGS metagenome assembly ORMF01 (sample SAMEA104232316, study PRJEB22302) | groundwater metagenome | biome: forest; feature: aquifer; material: groundwater | place: USA | collected 2011-08-07 | depth 5.4 m | reverse complement strand
TTCCGCATCGAGCTTGGCGAAATCGAAGCCATGTTGGGCCAACACGCGGCCGTGCAAATGGCTGTGGTGCTAGCATCAGAGAACGATCCGGGAGACAAGCGTCTGGTTGCCTACGTAAAAGCACGGAAGGATGCATTACCTAAGGCAAGCGACCTCCGCAGCTTTCTTAAGAAGAAACTGCCAGACTACATGGTTCCGGCTGCATTCGTCTTCCTCGATGAACTGCCGTTGACGCCAAATGGTAAGTTGGACCGCGCTGCTCTGCCTGACCCGGATAGTTTCAGGGCCGAACCGGAAGTAACCTACGAACCACCTAATGCTGGAGCTGAGCAGAAAATCGCCGGAATCTGGCAGGACGTGCTTCGAATAGGGAAGGTGAGTGCAAATGATAATTTCTTTGATCTTGGCGGACACTCACTGTTAATGACTCAGGTACAAACTAAACTGCGTGAAGCATTCGATCGGGAAGTGCCCGTGGTGGATCTGTTTCGGTATCCGACCGTCAGTGCTCTGGCCGGTTATCTGAGTCAGACTGGAAATGGTAAGGACTCGCTTCAGAGAGTCAATGCCCGGGCCCGAGCACGCAAGGACGCCCTGGCACAACGAAGGCAGCCGTCCGAGAAACGAAGAACTTGAGAAAGGTCGGCACGGATCGAGAGTTTCTAGAAGCGCTATTGCAAGTCGAAATGAGCGAGCGAGAAGCACAAAATTGCACTGAGGGCATTGCAATCATCGGCATGTCCGGACGTTTCCCGTCTGCGAAGAGTGTTGAAGCGTTCTGGCAAAACCTCTGCGACGGCGTTGAGGCGATTTCGTTTCTTACCGATGATGAGCTGAGATCGGCTGGCATCGAGCCAATATCGTTCAGCGATGCCAACTATGTGAAAGCGGCCGGCGTCTTGCCGGAAGCGGATCTGTTCGACGCGGCATTCTTCGCCTACAGCCCAAGAGAAGCAGAACTCCTGGATCCGCAACAACGCCTTTTCCTGGAATGCTCCTGGGAAGCGCTCGAGACCGCCGGTTACGATCCTGACAACTATAAGGGCGCGATCGGTGTGTTTGCCGGCGCCAGCATGAGCACATACTTGCTCCACAATCTGCAGACTAATCGTGATTTCATCGAAACGGCGGGCAGTTTCCAAACTCTGATTGCTAATGACAAAGACTTTCTGCCGACGCGAGTCTCTTACAAACTTAATCTGAAAGGGCCGAGCCTTAGCATTCAAACCGCCTGCTCGACTTCGCTGGTGGCGGTGCACGTAGCTTGTCAGAGTTTGCTCAATCGCGAATGTGAGATGGCGCTGGCGGGTGGGGTCGCCATTCGCTTCCCTCAACAACAAGGATACACGTACCAAGAGGGAATGATTTTTTCTCCCGATGGCCACTGCCGTGCCTTCGACGCTGCCGCGAAGGGGACGATTATCACTAATGGGCTGGGAATCGTAGTTCTCAAACGGCTGCAAGACGCGCTTGCCGACGGAGATCAGGTTTATGCCGTAATCAGAGGGTCGGCTGTCAACAATGACGGCTCCGTGAAAGTCGGCTACACCGCTCCCGGCGTCGATGGCCAGGCAGAAGTTGTGGCCCTGGCTCAGGCGATCGCCGGTATCGAGCCGGACACCATCGGTTATGTCGAGACCCACGGAACTGGAACTTCGCTGGGAGACCCAATTGAGATAGCCGCATTAACGCAAGCCTTTCGCTCTCGCACCCAAAGGAAAGGTTTCTGCGCCATCGGCTCGGTGAAGACCAATGTGGGGCATTTGGACGCCGCCGCCGGCGTCGCAGGTTTGATGAAGACTGCGTTATCTCTCAAGCACAGATTGCTGCCGCCGAGCTTGCATTTCAAAAACCCAAACCCGCAAATCGATTTCGCGAACAGTCCCTTTTTCGTGAATGCCAGGCTAACTGAATGGAATGTTGACGGAGGTCCTCGGCGGGCCGGAGTCAGCTCCTTCGGAATTGGCGGCACAAACGCGCACGTAGTACTTGAGGAAGCTCCGCCAATCGATCACTCCGGCCCATCCAGGCCTGCGCAGTTGTTACTGCTTTCCGCGAAGAGCGGCCCAGCCCTGGACGCGGCGACGGCAAATCTGACTGCGTACTTGAAGAGATTTCCCGATGCTTCACTGGCCGATGTGGCCTTTACATTACAAGCGGGCCGAAAAGCCTTTAAGCATCGTCGCGTGCTGGTTTGCGCGGATCGCGACGACGCCTTGAAGGCTCTGGCGTCTTTGGATGCAAGCTGCGTCAGCACGAGTTCTGTTGAGCAAGGGAAGGCTCCGGTAATCTTTATGTTTCCGGGTCAGGGTTCTCAGTATCCGCAGATGGGTCGCGACCTGTATCAGGAAGAACGGACCTTCAGAGACCAGGTAGACCTTTGTTCACAGCTTCTCGAACCTCAATTGGGAATCGATCTGCGTGATGTACTGTATCCAGGCGAACAGAACACGGAATCCGCCGAGCAGCAACTAACCCCGACCTCCATCGCCCAGCCCGCTCTTTTTGTGATCGAGTACGCCCTGGCCACCTTGTGGATGGAATGGGGCATAAAGCCGCAGGCAATGATCGGACATAGTGTTGGTGAATATGTGGCTGCTTGTTTGGCAGGCGTTTTTTCCCTGGAAGACGCGTTGAAGTTGCTGGCGACGCGCGGACGCTTGATGCAAAGGTTGCCTCAAGGTTTGATGTTGGCGGTTCGGCTGGCGGCAGAGGAAGTTCGCTCGCTCATCGATCAGAAAGCTTCGATTGCCGCCATCAATGGACCGGCTTTGTGCGTGGTTTCGGGCGAACACGGAGTTGTGGAAGAAGCAGAGGGCTTATTCACCGCGAAGGGAGCGGCTTGTAGTCGCTTGCAGACCTCCCATGCTTTCCATTCGGAGATGATGGATCCGATTCTCGAGGAATTCAGCGCCGCAGTGAGGGAGATAAATTTGCGGCCCCCTCGAATTCCTTACGTGTCCAATCTTACGGGGACATGGATTGCGCCCGCAGAAGCAACTGACCCCCATTATTGGGCCCAACACCTGCGTCAGACGGTTCGTTTTAACGATGCGCTTCATGAGTTGCTGAGGGATCCGACCCGAATCATGCTCGAGGTGGGGCCGGGACGAACGTTAAGCACTCTGACGCAACAGCATCCAACCCGCGTTGCGGGTCAAACGGTACTGTCGTCACTGGCCCGGTCAAAAGAGGAAAGCTCAGACATAACGTGCATGCTTAATACGCTCGGGCGTCTGTGGTTGGCCGGCGTGCAAGTGAACTGGTCAGGGTTTTATTCCCATGAGCGTCGCCAGCGAGTGGCTCTGCCAACATATCCATTCGAACGAAAACGCTATTGGGTGGAACCCGGCCTCGCTCTTGACCGGCAGGTTGTTTCGAAGGAGCAACATGATAAGGTCGTGAGTGCTGAGTCTGCTCCTCCTGTGCTGTTGAGCGCTGTCATCGACAAAGTGGAGCCCGTCGATCTGAACAACCTCGCTGCGCAGCCCGCCCCCGGACAGAAGTTATCCAGACACAATCTCATCCTCTCATCTTTGAAGACAATCCTTAACGAATTATCTGGAATCGACCCTGTCGCAATGAACCCGTCAGCGACCTTTACCGAGCTCGGGTTTGATTCGCTGTTTCTCACGCAGGCCATTCAGGCGTTGACAAGCAAGTTTGGCGTGCAGATCAAATTCCGGCAGTTGTTCGAAGACCTGCAGAGTCTGGGCGCACTGGCAGATCACCTGGAGCAACAACTCCCGCCGGAAGCACTGTCAGTTTCCGATCGAGATCAATCAAGAATCGATCTCTCGTCTTTACAAGTACCCTCGGTCAATCGCTGGCCGCAAGATGACCCCGAGGCGGACAACGCTAGTCTCGCAGGCCAAGAAGCAGACGCCTCAACGGAGGTTTTGGAGCGGGTCATTAGACGGCAACTTGATGTGATGCTCGACCAGCTTGAGCTGCTGCGCAAGCGTGCTTCATCGCCGAAGCTGTTGAACCTTGTCGAGAACCTTCAAACCTACGCAAGTTCACAGCTCGAACCAGCCTCGGGCAGTAATTCGGAAAACCAGAGTGTCAGACAATCAAAGATTGCGGACGGGTCCGTGCCAGGGCCTTCCTCGTTTTCCTCTGCACGGTTTGGACCGTACAAGCCGATCGAAAAAGAGCCGGCAGGCCAGTTAACTTCGCGGCAGAAAAAACATCTGGAGGAGTTGATCGCCCGCTACAGCCAGCGCACAGCTAAGTCAAAGCAGCTTACGCAAGCACACAGATCAAACTTTGCTGACCCAAGGGCCGTCGCGGGATTTAATTCGCTCTGGAAAGAAATGGTTTATCCCATCACGGCAGCGCGCTCTGCCGGCCCTCGGATCTGGGACATCGACGGAAACGAATATGTCGACCTGACGATGGGATTTGGCGTCAACCTCTTTGGACATTCTCCTGCGTTTGTGACCACTGCAATCGAGGAGCAACTCAGGCTGGGCGTTGAGATTGGGCCGCAATCACCCTTGGCTGGGAAAGTCGCGCAGTTGGTTTGCGAATTAACCGGCATGGAGCGCGCGACTTTTTGCAATACCGGCTCAGAAGCCGTGATGGCCGCGCTGCGTGTCGCTCGCGCTGTCACGCAACGCCAGAGGGTCGCGCTGTTTTCAGGTTCGTATCACGGCACCTTCGACGAGGTGCTGGTGCGCGGTGCAAAGACTGCTCAAGGATTGCGTTCCTTACCGGCAGCTCCTGGTGTTCCTCCAAAAATGGTCAAAGACGTGATGGTGCTGGAATACGGGAACGCCGAGTCACTCGAGATTCTGAAAGAGCACGCTAAGGATCTTGCAGCCGTGCTGGTTGAACCTGTGCAAAGTCGCCGTCCGGATCTGCAGCCGAGAGAGTTTCTTCAGCAGCTCCGAGCGCTCACCCAGAAAGCCGGGGTCGCCTTGGTCTTTGATGAAGTGATTACCGGCTTTCGCGCGCACCTTGGCGGATGTCAGGCGGCCTTCGGCGTGCGCGCGGATCTCGCCACGTACGGAAAAGTGATTGGCGGCGGATTGCCAATAGGGGTCCTGGCGGGAAGCTCTACTTTTATGGATGCCTTCGACGGGGGTACGTGGAGTTATGGAGATCAATCTGCGCCGCAAACAGGGGTGACATTTTTTGCCGGCACGTTTATCCGGCATCCGCTGGCGATGGCGGCGGCGTTAGCGGTGCTCGGCCAACTGAAGCTGGAAGGGCCAAGCTTGCAGAAAGAGCTCAATGAAAAGACGTCTCGAATGGCCGAGATGCTTAACGCCCTTTTCGACCAGCAAAATGCGCCGTTACGGATCGCTCACTTCAGCTCGTTGTTTTACCTGGACTTTCCGCCAGAGCAGAAGTACGCCAGCTTGCTCTTCTATCATCTGCGCGAAAATGGCGTTCATATTTGGGAGGGGCGGCCCGGTTTCCTTTCAACAGCTCATACGTCAGAAGATATTGACTACGTTGTGCACGCGTTTCAGCAGAGCGTTAGGAGAATGCAGGAGGGAGGGTTTTTCCCGGCGCCTTTGCCTACCGTTGCGGATGAGCGTCAAGACGAGAACTTATCACCCGAAATGGCGATTGCTCCCCCACCGTCGAAGGCAGAAAGCGTTTCTCGCGAAGACTTCGGTGACGCAGCTAATGCCCAGGCCGCTTCGGTGATTCCGCTAACAGAAGGGCAGAAAGAGATCTGGCTTGCGACACAGATGGGAGACTCGGCCTCTTGCGCCTACAATCTCTCTTGCAGCATTCATCTGCGTGGACCATTGCAAGTAGAGGTTCTGCGCCGGGCGCTCAGCGAAGTCGTGACTCGCCACGACGCTTTGCGTGCGACCGTTGGCCCGTCGGGCGATCATCAAACGGTCTCGGCTGATCTTACTATCCCAATTCCGCTGATCGATCTTTCACACCCAAAAAACGGTCACCACGGAGCCCGGATCAAGGCGTTAGTCGCAAGAGAGACCCGCCGGCCATTTGATCTGGCCAAGGGCCCGCTGCTTCGGGCGCAACTTATCTGCGTGGAACCGCAAAACCATGTCCTGGTCCTCACGGCCCACCACATCATTTGCGATGGCTGGTCGTTTGGAGTGCTGCTTTCGGAGCTGAGTGAGAGCTACTCCACGATGTCCAACGGCAATGGTTGTCAAGCGGCGAAGCCGATGCAGTTTTCGGACTACGCGTTGTGGCAGAAACATCAGCAGCTAGCAGGTGAGGTGGCCGCCGCGGAGGCCTACTGGCTTGAACAGTACTCGAGTTCCGTTCCTGTCTTGGAGTTGCCCACCGACCGGCCCCGACCGCCGTTAAGAACTTATTCCGGCGCTCAGGAACGAATCGTTATCAATCGCTCACTTTACCGAGAGTTGAAACAATTGAGCGCGAGCAGCTCGTGCACTGTATTCACGTTGCTGCTGGCCGCATACGCTTTGTTGCTGCGGCGATTGACCGGCCAGGAAGATATCGTCGTCGGCATACCCGCGGCAGGGCAGGCAATGGTAGGCTGCAAAGATCTGGTGGGCCACTGCGCTAACCTATTGCCGTTGCGCATTCGGAGTGAAGGAGATCAGGGATTTTCTCACTTTCTATCAGCCGTCAAGCAACTCGTGCTGGATGCCTACGAGCATCAGAACTATACGTTCGGCAGTTTGGTGCGGAAATTAACTCTGCCACGAGATCCTAGTCGTCTGCCGCTTGTGTCGGCCACGTTCAATCTCGATCCAGCATTCAGTGGGATCGATTTTGCGGGACTGGAAGTTGAGATTGATAACAACCCCAAGTCTGCAATTTACTTTGAGATCAAGTTCAATCTAATCGATAACGGCAGTGAATATCTTCTTGAGTGCGATTACAACACGGACCTTTTCGACGCCGAAACAATCCAACGCCGGATGGGGTCATTCCAAACCTTGCTCAGAGGGATCTTACTCGACCCGGAACAGCCGCTTTCTTCATTGCCGCTGTTGACGGAGTCTGAGCGCTGCCAGATGCTTGTCGAGTGGAACAACACCGCCGCTGATTACGCCCTGGATCGATGCCTGCACGAACTCTTTGAGGCTCAGGTTGAACGCACGCCTGAAGCAATTGCAGTGAGCTGCGAGGGCAACGAACTCTCTTATCGCGAACTCAATGGCAGAGCCAATCAATTGGCACGCTATCTCCGTGGCTGTAGAGTCGGGCCGGATGTAGTTGTCGGCATCTGCGCTGAGCGTTCACTTGAGATGCTGATCGCGGTGCTCGGCGTGCTGAAGGCAGGTGGAGCGTTTGTGCCGCTGGATCCAACGTATCCGAAAGAGCGGCTCGCTCTAATGCTTGACGACGCAAAGCCGGTAGTAACGTTGACGCAGCAGCGGCTGATTCCCCAGCTCCCGGTAGACAATCTAGCGAAAGTGCTTTCTCTCGATACAGATCGCGAGTTTTGGGCCCAACTGAGCGAGCAGAACCCGCACATAGAGGTGAGCCTGGACAACCTGGCCTACGTAATGTTCACTTCGGGTTCGACCGGCAAGCCTAAAGGTGTGATGATCCCTCATCGGGCGATCAGTAATCATCTACTCTGGAGGCAGAGCGCATTTCCTCTAACGGACGCAGACCGGTTTCTGCATAAGGCCTCATTTAGTTTTGATATCTCGGTTTGGGAGATGTTCGCACCTCTGCTAGCGGGGGCCCGCATGATCATGGCGCGGTCCGGAGGACAGCGAGAAAACTCGTACCTGATTCGACTAATTGCCGAGAATCAGATCACGGTCGCTCACTTTTGTCCTTCTCACCTACAGCTATTCCTGGAAGAGCCTGGACTCGAAAGGTGTCGAAGTCTCAGACGTGTTTTCTGCGGAGGTGAGGTTCTGGATGTCGATCTCCAGGCCCGCTTTTTTGCTCGATTGAATGCGGAACTGATCAATCAGTACGGCCCCACCGAAACCACTGTTGATGTTACCTTCTATCGTATAGTAAACCAGAGTAAACACGGAGTAGTTCCCATCGGCCGCCCGATCTCGAACACCCAGATCTATCTGCTGGATCGCCATCTACAACCTGTGCCGATGGGCGTTCCGGGCGAGTTGCACGTGGGTGGCGTTGGCTTGGCCCGCGGATATTTGGATGATGACCAGTTCACCGCCGAAAAGTTTATTCCCAATCCATTTAGTACTGAGCCGGGAGCTCGGCTTTACAAGACGGGTGACGTGGCACGCCATCTACCATGCGGCAACATCGAATTTGTCCGGCGCAGAGACCGCCAGGTGAAGATTCGCGGCTTTCGCATCGAGCCTGGTGAAATTGAAATTGCCTTGCGTCAGCATCCGGCTGTGCAGGAAAGCGTCGTGTCAGTTGGCGAAGACGAAAGCGACAATAAGCGGCTGCTTGCTTATGTGGTCACTAAACCCGGAGAAACGCCTACGTCCACTGAGTTGCGCCAGTTCCTAAATGAAAAACTGCCTTACCACATGGCTCCTTCCGCCGTCGTGCTAATCGACGCTCTTCCCCGCATGCCTAACGGTAAGATCGACTTCGTTGCGCTCTCAGCACTCGACCTAACGCGACCGGAACTGGAAAAGCCGTACAACGCGCCCGAAGACACCTTGGAATTGCAGCTTGCAAAGATTTGGGAGCGGGTTTTGAAAGTGGGCGCGATCGGGACGACGGATAACTTTTTCGATCTCGGGGGCCAGTCTATTCTGGCGATGCGGTTGTTTGCAGAGATTCACAAAGAATTCGGCAAGAAGCTGCCACTCGCAACGATATTTCAGATGCCCACAATCGAGCAGATGGGGCGGATGCTACGTGAAGAGGGATGGCTTGGCGCGTGGTCGTCGCTGGTTCCTATTCGACCCCGCGGCTCCCGGTTGCCGCTGTTCATAATCCACGGGCTGGGGGGCAACGTGCTCAACTACTACGATCTGGCCCACGCTTTGAGCCCGGAGCAACCGGTCTATGGACTACAGTCGCGGGGTTTAGATGGTAAGCAAGAACCTATCAGCCAAATCGGACCAATGGCCGCTCATTACGTCGAGGAAGTTCGCGACCTACAGCCCGAGGGCCCGTATTTCCTATGTGGTTCTTCCTTCGGCGGTGTCGTAGCTTTTGAGATGGCCCAACAACTGCACGCACAAGGTCAGGACGTGGCTTTAGTAGCCCTCCTCGACACTGGTCCTCCAGGCTATCTCCAGTCGCTGGCGAGAACCACACTGCTGCGCTTCCAGGTCAAGAGCTACCTTGAGCGCTTCCAGTATCACGCTACTAATCTCTTTTTCAGACCCGGGCGCCTCGAATATATCAGGAGCAAATCAGCAAGAATTAAGCGAAGAGTTAAGAGCAAACTGTGGCGTGCGCGTTTTCGCGCGCACACGAGCGCGGGGAGTTCATTGCCTATTGAGCTGCAAAGGGTCTCGGAAGCAAACTGGCTTTCTATTCGGGAGTACGTCCCGCGAACCTATCCAGGGCACGTCGATCTTTTTTTAGCCTCGCGGAAATCTGTCGGAGAATATGGTGATGTGGAAGGTGGATGGCGCAACTTGGCGCTCGCGGGCGTGCAAGTGCACAGTGTCGCGGGGGATCATCTAAGTATCCTGGAAGAGCCCGACGTTTACGACCTCGCCGAGAAACTGGGAGCGTGCCTGAGTGCGGCGCAACGCGGGGTGCCACTCTCTCGGCGTTCTCTTCCTAAGACGCCAAGCGTAGCTAGGCCGTTAATCTAGTGCTCTGGAATCGGATTCTTCGCTGACTACACACAATCAATCGGTGTTGACCCTATCAGATTTGTGCTCTTGGCAAATCTTCTACACTCAAATATTAGCTGTCGCAATGATCATCTTGCCTGCTGACCCTCAAATGCATCGGAGGGTTCGATGGCGATTTCCAAGCTTTTGACCTTAATGGAGACGCCGCCCGCCGCGACAGCTAATGCGGCCGCTAATTCGACCCCGACATCAATCGAGAAAAGGGACCACAGAGCCATATCAATTAGAGGAACACGTGAGCCAATTAGTTGTGCCGCAACGCCCGGAGCGCATGACACATCGAAGCCATCAAGCGGTAGGTTTAATCCCGCTCCAATGCCCTTGAGAATCGCTTCCTTACGCGTCCAACAATTAAAGAACGCACGGGACCGGAGTTCAGGAGCCATGGTTGCGAGGTCCGTACACTCGGCTTCGGAGAAGAGGCACTTGGCGATCTCAAGGGTTTCTATATCCTCCCGGACCCGTTCGATGTCAATGCCGAGTTCGTAGTCAGCTGCTACTACTAGAAGTCCAACACCAGCGGATTGCGAGATATTGAAGAATATCGGATCAATCCGGTTAACCAGCGACGGTTTCCCATGTGGGCCATATACGAAGGCAATAGCTTGGGGGGGTATTCCGAGGTAGCGCCCGAGAATGTTTCGCATACTGGCGCGTGCATTAACGAACCGAATCCGGTCGCGCTCGGAAACGAATCTTAACGCTCGACGTCGCTCGTCGTCGGATAGTAAAGTCCACAAATCTGGACTCGTCACATCCAAAGGAATGCGCCAGACGTGAACCTCTCCGTGCCCGAGATTCACAGAACTGAATGAGTAGCAGCTACGCATTGACCGCTGATACGGAATGGTTTGGTTTTCTATTCGGGATTATTTAAGGTGGCACCCCTGCACTCCTATTGGTTCAGCCGAGAGTACCGCCGATCGGGGCAAAGTAACAAACATACTAGAGCAGGAATTAGTCTTACTAGCGTAACCTAGATCGTCAGAAGGAAGTGCTATCGCCGGAGGTTCCGCGCTGGAGCCGGAGTAGCAGAAGACAATCTGCAAAAGTTCAGAACTATTCTAGAGAGCTAATATTTTCGAGTAAACGATCCGAATGTATTTTTCAGTAGCTATACGAATAGCAGTATTACGGTTTCCTTTTCGGTGTGACAGCCCATGATCCGGCGGGGTTACTTCAAGGAGTCTTGGTTTGCCACGATTTTGCCACGGTTCGCCTACGAGTTATACGGTTTATGCGGTCTAAATTGACTTCTCTAGCCGCAATGATTAGTTTCTACGCTGAAAAAGCGGATTACGTGCTTCGGGACGCTTAGCGCTACGTTGACACGTTAGGGGTCGAGGATTCAAATCCTCACTGGCCTACCCGCATTTGAATCCGGCATTTCCGGGCCTCGTCGCCTCACGCGCGCGGAGGATCTCAAATATTCGTTCGTACTCGTAATATTCCAAAGAGAGACTTCATATTGTGATCCCTGATAGATGAGGGGGTTACGCCGCCTACGCCGTTGCAATTTCTATCAATGATATTAACCGAAATGAGACGCGCAACGGAGTTAACTCGGTTGCGCAAATTCAGACCAAAATGATGTCTTTGTAAGTTATTGAAATGATTGGTGCCGAGGGTGGGAGTCGAACCCACACGACCTTACGGTCAACGGATTTTAAGTCCGTAGCGTCTGCCATTCCGCCACCCCGGCACTCGCGTGAAAAGATAGCACAAATTAACAGGCAGACGGCAGGAAGCGATAGGCGCAAATCACGCTTGCCTGAGACGTCCAGCGACTGTGGAGGACAAGGCCAGCGTACCCTTCAGGCAGACCCGTATTTCTTTTGAGCTTCGTGCAGGGTGTAGAATGCATTCGTCTTCTCAAAGGAATCTGGCGCCACCGAATATTGATGACTGAAGAGCAGGAAGTTTTCCTCAAACACATTCAGAAGCAGGGTCTGAAGCGCACGGCGCAACGTGATCTTATTCTCGATGTTTTTTTGCGTACCGAAGGTCATGTCTCTGGCGAGGATCTGTACCGTCTGGTGCATGAGCAGGATTCCACGGTGGGCCAGACGACGGTCTACCGCACACTCAGACTTCTGACTGAGGCCGGCTTGGCTCGCGAGGTTCGCTTCGGCGATGGACGCGCTCACTATGAACACAATTACAAGCATCAGCATCACGATCACATGATTTGTTCAGAGTGTGGGAAGATTATCGAGTTCTATTCGCCGGAACTGGAAGCCATCCAGGATGCGATGGCGGCCAAGTATAAGTTTGAATTGACCGAACACCTGCTCCGTATGATTGGCGTCTGTGCCGATTGTCGTCGCGCCGGACGCGAAAAGAAACCTGACGGTGCGAATCGGCCCAAAGTTCGGGCTGCGGCGCGCCACCCAAATAGTTAAGCAGTTAAAGCAAAAGGAACCAGCCATGAACACAGAATCCGAAACGTCCCGCACCGCAGAAGAGAAGACGCGCAACCTGCGCCAGGAATTCAGCGAACTGCCTTTCGATCAGAAGATAGCGACTTTGATGCAGCTGGAAACCGTCGCCATGACGGAGGCTTTTGACAAGATCGCGAATGCTTCAGCTACGCTGGGTAAGAAAATTTTCGACAGCGTCCTCTCGGACGACCCGTCGAAGTGCGATCAGCGCACTCCGCCGAAAAAGGAAAAGACAGCTTAAACTCTGATTCAATAGACTATGACTAATGACTCTGCACGAAACGAACGGTCAGAGAACTCACCTCGCTGTTTGGTCCTGGCATTTGTCCTAATCGCTCCGTTCATCCTGCTCGGGTGTCCGAGCAACACCAATAAACCTGCCGACGGCTCAAAGACGCCGTCTGCATCTGCACCTCTGGCTAAGTCCGATTTCGACGGCGATCGAGCATTCGAGCAAGTCCGCAAACAAGTTGAGTTTGGGCCAAGGCCGGCTGGATCGGCTGAGCTCGACAAGACGCGTAACTACATGATCGAGCAATTGAAATCGTACGGCTTGAGCGTGACGACCGACGAGTTTCATGCGACCACCCCGATCGGTGAGCGGAGGATGGTCAACGTTACCGCGGAACTGCCGGGTGAATCGAACGAAGTGATAATCGTTTCCAGCCACTACGACACAAAGTATTTCAAGGACATCAAGTTTGTGGGCGCCAATGACGGCGGGTCTTCGACAGGGGCGCTCCTGGAAATTGCGCGCGTATTGGCCGCAAGCAAACAGAAACCGAAAATGACCTACTGGTTCGTCTTCTTTGATGGTGAAGAGGCGTTTTGTTTTGATTGGGACGAATGTCACAACGCGAACCCGGCTGACCCCAAAACCCCTTTGCCTGATCATACGTACGGGAGTCGACGTTATGTGACCCAACTTACTGAAAAGAACGAGTTGAAGCGAGTGCGTGCGATGATTCTTCTGGACATGGTGGGTTACAAGAACCTGCGCCTGGGACGCGCTGATCTGGGAACAGGCTGGCTCACTGATATTGTCTGGCAGACGGCGAAGCAACTGGGATACGGCAATGTGTTTGTTGATTCGCTTGAGGGCGTCGGCGACGACGATCACGGGCCGTTCCTGCGGGCCGGGGTCGAAGCGATCGATATTATTCAACTCAGCAGTTATGAGTATTGGCACACTAAGGAAGATACGCTGGATAAAATCTCAGGGAAGAGTTTGAAGATAGTTGGAGACGGCGTCATTGCCAGTCTGCCGAAGATTGAAGAAAGATTAGCGAGCCGCTCGCGGTAGCGAGCGGGCAAAGGTAGCGTCAAGGATTTTGTGTAAACGATCAACTGTTGTTTTTGGGTCGCTGCTTTTTCATCTTAATTTGTTAACAGCGGTAGGGGCTGTGGGAACGGTGGGAAAACGTAGTTTGTTTTTCCACGGTTTCCATAGCCCGG
>ORMF010122666.1_pt1 | contig 13628 bp, 17 predicted proteins | sample 1779871 | NCBI WGS metagenome assembly ORMF01 (sample SAMEA104232316, study PRJEB22302) | groundwater metagenome | biome: forest; feature: aquifer; material: groundwater | place: USA | collected 2011-08-07 | depth 5.4 m | reverse complement strand
TCGATTCGGAATTCCACGTCAGGCACGCCCTTCGCGGCCGAGGACGATGGTAGGATCCGGTGTCCCGCTGGATCCCGAAATTCGCGAGGGATTCGGCGCCATGACGCATACCGAAATGGAAGAAGCCGTCAATAACTCCGACCGGCGGCTGCTGACCTCCGCGACGCGCTCCACGAGCTCACGCGGCGGCTCGAAGCAAAGGGCGTCATCTAAGGGCGTCCACCCATCCCGCTCACACGCGAAAACACTTTCATCACCTCGTCGCCCCCAGCCTTCGCTCAGTAGGTGAATCCACACTCCCGATTGGGATAGAGGCGCACGTGTTTCTGGACGAGCGCACTGCGGTTGCCCGCCGTGTCGAGCACCTGCAGTCCGATCTCTAGTCGAAGGTAGGGTTCGCCCTCCGGGCCGACGCCCCCGACGCCGGTGGCGAGAAACGCGCACTTGCTGGACGTCTGCGGCTTGGTGCCCCAATCCGCAGTCGTGTGTCCAAGCTGATTGGTGCCGACGGTGTAAGTCCACGCCCACCTGTCGACGAACCCTGACGAGCCTCGGCCGTCGAGCACGCAATCAAGTTCATCCAGATTGGGGAGGAGCACGCACGCGTCCAACCCTCTGCTCGGCGACCGCACCACGAACGACGCCGTGAGCGGCGGAGGAGTCACGGTCAACACGGTCGACTGCGTGGTTCCCGCGAACGCCGCCACAATCACCACCGACACCGCGCTGGTGACGGTGGACGTATCAACGAGGAACACACTGCTCGTCAGTCCCGCAGGAACCGTCACGGTCGCGGGAACCCTGGCCACGCTGGTGTCGCTGGTCGAGAGCGACACGACGGCCCCGCCGAATGCCGCCGGCGAGGCGAGGAGGATCGTGCCCTCCGGTCGGGTCTGGCTCTGCACACTTGCCGCGGTCAGTGACACGGTGAACGGTGCCGCATTCCCTGCCTGGGCCGGTGGTGGCGTCGTCTGTGTGATTGGGGTTGTCGTGGCAGCAACCGGCGTCGGGGCAGTGGGCGCGCCCGCGCCTCCGCCGCAGCCTGTTGCCAACCCGGTCATGGCGATGAGCATCGAGGCGGTGAAGGGCCATGCGAAGTGTCTGGACACGTGAAGCATGCGCGCCCTGGCGCAAAGGGAGTACCGCTCGCAGCCGCGCGCCGTTCCATGCAATGGCGCGCAGACCTCCCGGGACGCTCAGCGCAGGACCTTCCGACACCTCACAGTTCGGGTTGCATCCCATCGCTGCGCCTGCTGGCGCGGCAGCCCTATGAGCAATGGGTAACGGCCTAGGGAGAGCCAGTTTTGACTATTCTGTCCATATTGGACAAAATGGTCGCATGGCAAGAGCATCTGCAAAGTCGAAGCCCGCAGCAAGCGGTACCGCGGTGACTGTGACGGCAACCGAAGCCAAGACGCGCTTCGGGCCGCTGCTCGAAGCCGCGATGCGCGGCGGGTCCGTCGTCATCACGAAGCACAACACGCCCAGGGCCGTTCTGCTCTCCATGGCGGAGTTCGAGGCCCTCGGTGGTTCGGCGCCGCCGGACTTGAATGCGTTGAGCGACGAGTTCGATAGCCTCCTTGCACGGTTGCAGACGCCGCGTCACCGGAAGGCGTTGAAGTCTGCCTTTGATGCGACGCCGAAGGAGCTCGGCCGGTTGGCGGTCGCCCATCAGCGGCGGCGTGGTTAAGACCACCGAGTCCGCCTGCATTTACGTACTGGCCGGAACGAACGGCGCCGGCAAGAGCAGCGTCGGCGGCGCGGCCATCCGCGAGAATGGCGCCGACTACTTCAATCCCGACGAGGCCACGCGGCGCATCCGGTCAGCAAATCCCCACAGCTCTGAACGCGACGCCAACATAACCGCCTGGCAGGAAGGGAAGCGCCTTCTCGAGGCGGCCATTGCGAAGCGTCTCGTGTTCGCCTTCGAGACCACGCTCGGAGGAAACACCATGACGTTGCTGCTCCGCCGGGCGCTGGCGGACGGCCTCGAGGTTCGCATGTGGTATGTCGGGCTGGCGACCCCCGAACTTCACATCGCGCGTGTTCGTGCGCGGGTCGCGAGAGGCGGACACGATATTCCCGAGCACAGGATTCGGGAGCGGTACGAGCGCAGCCGCGTCAATCTAATCCGCCTGCTTCCACGGCTGCCGGAGCTTCGCGTCTTCGACAATAGTGTTGACGCCGACCCGGCGTCCGGCGCGACGCCCACGCCGCTTCTCGTGCTTCACATGGTGAACGGGACGATCGCCGCGATGTGCGATCTGTCACGCGTGCCCGAATGGGCGAAGCCGATCGTCGCCGCCGCGATGAGCTCTTCGAAGACCGGCTGAACGCCGGGGCTTAGCCACCGAGCAGCTCGGGACCGCCGAGCGGCGTCTGATACCTCGTGACTGCATCGTGCTAGCGTGTACTCGTTAAGCGGCTCCGAGGTCTCAGCCAGCCGCAGTATCGACTGCGAGACGATGACATCAGGGTGTTCTATGACGTTACTGAAACGCAGGTCCAAGTCCTCGCGATCGTTACGAAAGCCCACGCCCAAGCGTGGCTCGACGAAGAAGGCACCGCGGGAGGTGGCGCTCGCGGCGGTGAAGGATGATCTGTCCAAAGACCTTCGACTCGACGAAAACGAGGAGATCCTGATCACTCGCCGCGGTCGGCCGGCGGGTGTGCTGATCGGATTTGCGTCGGATGAAGACTGGTTCGAATATCGCCTCGAGCACCACCCCGAGTTCCTGCGGCGTATCGCTGATGCGCGCTGCCATTCGGACGGGCCATGCTGTTGCACTTGAGGAAGTGTAGGTCTGTCTATGGCTGGTTTATAGCCAGGACGTCCTTTCGGCGTGGGAGCTATGAGTAAAGTCTCATTCCGGTTCTACGCGCAGCTGAATGATTTTCTGCCCGCACGCCAGCGAGGCCGGCGCTTCAGACATGTCCTGCCCGCGCTGCCGTCCGTGAAGGACGCCATCGAGGCGCTTGGCGTTCCGCATCCGGAAGTCGATGTCATCGTCGTGAACGGAACAGCGGAGGCCTTCGCGTATCGGCTTCGGGATGGCGACCACGTGTCGGTGTATCCGGTGTTCCGGTCCATTGACATCGCCGGTCTCCGTCGCGTGGGCACCGATCCTCCGGTACCGATCCGGTTCGTTCTGGACGTGCACCTCGGCCGGCTCGCCACATTTCTTCGTCTCGCTGGCATCGACGCGGTGACGCTCGTGGACGATGCGGACATCGCGACGACGGGCGGGCGCGATGAGCGTGTGGTGTTGACGCGGGACGTCGTGCTGCTGAAGCGGAACGTCATTCGGCATGGGTACTGGGTCCGCCATACCGATCCCGAACTGCAACTCGTCGAAGTGCTCGAACGCTTCGATCTGGGCGGGCGGATGGATCCCTTCACCCGCTGCCTTCGCTGTAATACCGCCATCGTCCCCGTGGAGGTTGACGCGGTCGCCGATCAACTCCTGCCGCGGACACGGGCTACGTTTCAGCAGTTCCGCCGCTGCCCGGGGTGTGGGCGGATTTACTGGCGCGGTTCCCACTACAACCGATTGGTCCAGCTGATCGAACGTGCTCGTGATCTCCTCGACGCGCGGGGCAGCCCCTCGGGTCTTTCTGAGTAGTTGATCACCCCGAGCATCGAAAATCGTGCGGTGTGCTGAACCGGAGGCAGGACGATGAAATCCCCAGAGCTCGTTGTCGTTTCGACATTCCGATCGACGGCGGATGCCCAGATCGCCAAAGGCATTCTGGATGAGACTGGAATTGAGTCGATGATCCGCGCGGACAATGCCGGCGGAATGTATCCCGCCATCGGCGGGGGGGATTTTCTGGGGGGAAAACAGGACGGTCAAGAAACGAGCAAAGCGCTGAACAGGCGCCATCATCCGTCGAACTGACCCACACCCGACGACTCGTCGCCGGAGGCCGAGGGTCCTCGGCACCTGCCAGTTGGAACCAGATCGAACTAGCTTCCTTATCGCGACGTCAGCGCGTCAGCGAGTCTGAGCTTGATGTTAGTCGACGAGGTAACGCGCTTCTTCCTCTGGACGCGCGCGGCGGACTGAGATGATGCGGATGCTTTTATGTTCTTCTCGATATGTGATGAACGCGGACCATGCTTGGCCTTGTTTGCGGCCGATTTCCCGGCATCGAACTCGAACCGCATTTAAGTATAGCCACCGCGTAGGCAGTGTCCTGGTGGAGCAGCCCTTCAGGGCTGCTCACCCGCGCAGCGCTAAAGCGCTGCGCCACCGAAGAGCGGGCCAGCGCTGCGCCACCGTAAAGGGTCGTCAGCATACTCACATCTCCCGCGCGAACGGCGCACATAAGGATTAGAAGAGACTCCGGAGCCTGGAAAGGTTGCCTCACAGCGTGGCCGAGGCTGGCTTACCTTTTGCTACCTCGGCTCTCCGTTGTGCGATTCCTTCTAATTGCAATCCTTTCCACGTCTGCGTGTGGTGGGGCGACGTCCGCGGCGCTTTCACCGTTGTCCCCGACCGCCATCTCAATGCCCGCACCCGCTCCCGCGAGCCCAGACCGAGCGGCCGGCATTCCCGCAAGCACGTTCGGCACGGGGCAGTGGCAGGTAGGGACCCAGATCGCCCACGGGCGCTACTTCAGCGATCCGGGAGACGGATGCTATTGGGAGCGGCAGTCCGGGCTGAGCGGGATGTCAACCGATGTGATCGCCAACGCTCTGGTGCCGATCAACCCGGGGCAGTTGATCGTCGATATCCAGTCTTCCGACATGGCGTTCAAGAGCAACAACTGCGGCACGTGGGGCACCACTCCGCGCAGCGGCCAGCAGGAGACCATCACGCCGGGGACCTGGCTCGTGGGATCGCAGGTGGCGCCGGGACAGTATCGCGCGAGCGTGCACGCCGGGTGCCGGTGGAAGCGGCTTCGCGACTTCAGTGGCCAGCCCGCAGGGATGATTGACGGGAACGATGTGTCCGCCGCGGGTGAAGTCGTGGTGACGATTCACCCGGGCGACAGCGGTTTCAGCGCGGACGCCTGGTGCGGCGAATGGTTTCGCGGTACTGATTAGCGCAGTTCGTCGTAGATCACCTGCATGTTTTGCCGGACGGTCTCCGGCTTCGGTTGCCCGTAACCGGTGAACCTGGCCGGAACCTTCCAGCTCGCCGCCATGTCAGCAACGGTCCTGCCGGCTCTCTTGCCGTCCTGGACGGTCTTCATGAAATCGCGATTGAACTCGCCAAATTCCCTCAGCTCCTGCAGCGTCATCTGCGTGCTGTGGCCGGTGATGATCGTGTCGACGTTCTTGATCTCGGCCGCCTTCGCGATCGTGTCGCCGATGGCGACGCCGCTGCCGCCGTTGTTCGTGTCAAGGAGCGGGAGGTTCTTTCCGGCAAAGACGTCTCCTGCGTGCATCACCCGATGGAGGGGAAACACGACCCACGTGTCGCCGTTGGTGTGGGCTCGTCCGAAGTAGTAGAGGTCGATCTGGTCGTTGCCGCTGCCGATCGACATCCGATCCTTGTAAGTCCGCTTCGGCAGCCCCTTTCCACCGTTCTCCGTGAAGATGTTGGCGCTGGCCGGAAAACCGGTGGGCGGCCGCATCTGCTCCATGTTGGCTTTCGTGTTCTCATGCACCACGACTTCAACGGTGGTCGGGAACTCGACGTTGCCGCTCACATGGTCGAAATGCGTGTGCGTGTTGATGATGGTCGTAATCGGCTTGCTGGTCAGCTCCTGGATCTTGCTGATGAGCGGCTGTCCCCAGCCGGGGAGTTTCGTGTCGACGATCACCACGCCGGCTGCGGTCACGAAGACGGCGGTATTCCCACCGCCGCCTTTCAGGACGAACAGGTTGTCCTTGAGCTTTTCCACCTGGACGACACGCGGCGCCTCCGGCTGCTGCGCGCCCTCCCGGTAGGCGCTGAGGCCGATAGCCGCCGATCCGAACAGAACAATCGTTCCGAGAACGAGGAACCTTCTCATGTCATCCTCCGCCTGAATGCGACGGGAGGATTATAGGAGAAGAAGGATGCGTTCCCTTCCCGAGATTATTGCCGGCTACAGGCGCGATGCGCCCCTGGCGCTGGCGTCCTAGGAGCAATTTCGCAACGTGCTCGTAGAGCACGTTGCGAAATTACGCGTAGGGCGGGTCTTGCTTAGTAGACCCGCCTTGCCAGCCGGGTCCAAAGAACAGGACCCGGCCTACGTACGACAATTTCGAAACGTGCTCTAAATCAAGTTGCAGGGATGTGCGCGTTCACGTAGCCACAGACACGCAAAGACGCAAAGGACCCAAGCCTGCGCTACAGATAGCTATGCCGTGACTCGTACGTTGTCGTGCAGAAACTCCGGAGCGAAGTCCGCCCCGTTCGGCGGGACCAGCGTGTGGAACTCTGGATGAAGCTCGAACCGGCGGAAGACCGCCGTGTCACGCAGGGGCTCGAACACAGGACCGTTCAGCGCGGGCGCGAGATCGATCTCACCTGAGGTTCCGTCCCGGAATCGTAGCCAGACCACGTGATCAGTGACATGGCGCGCTTCAACGACGTGGTAGCCCTGCATGGTCACTACAAGGGGGCGATGCGCTCAGGGTTTCGCCGCGCCAGGCGCCAGTTATCCGGCAGTTCTTGCTTGTCATGATGGGCGAGTCGCTGATGCGCGCATCCCGCTCGTTCTCCCGCCGATCGAACTCGGCGCGCTGGTCGCCCGCTATCACGATCTTGTCGATGTCATCGATCCATTGTGGTACTACGGCCGATGCTGGCTCGCATTCTGACGGACATGGTGCGCCGAGCGCTAGCTGGAGCCCCTCTCGCACATCGCCGCACATGGCAATTACCGTATCGGCCGTGAACACTGAACAGTGCGAGGAGTATGCGCACCGCTCGCACCAGCGATCGCAGTACGCCGAGATAAAGTCGATACGGTCACTCTCCATCGCCGGGCACTCTGTTGCGCACCCTGCGTGCCGACCGCGAAACGGCATCAATTCCCGCGATTGAGGCCAACACGTGGCAGGAATTGCATGCACCCATCCAGTAGGGTACGCAGTATGTGCAGTGAATGAATCGCCGGGGTGTGGCAGGCGAGAGCCGGTCACGAGATTGCGGAGGAACGGGTTCACACGGAGGCACGGAGCAACGGCACGGCCACGCCGGTGATCGCGCTTCGCGCGGCATGAGAGAGTGACGCTCGCGTCACAAGCCGTTGCGGGATCAGGTGCGGCTTGCGACCCGAGCGTTACTCTCTCCATGAGCCGGGCCGAAAGGCCCGGCGTCACCGGCGTGCCTGGTCCTGCGCCATGGTCGTGCGCAGAACACGAGATCTCCGTGCGCCTCCGTTTCTCCGTTCCTCCGTTGTGATCCCGTTCCCTCCGTCTCCTCCGTTGCGCTCCACGATTCTGCAAAGAGCGCTAGCAGCACGAGAGCCCTCGAGGGGTCATTCGGATCCGAAAGCCTTCACCATCCGGTACCAGAACTCCGTCGCCTCGTAGAACCCCTCGACGCTCACACGTTCGTCTTTGCCGTGGGCGCGCACGTCGTCCGGATCTTCCGGGAGCGCAGAGGGCGCATAGGTGGGAATCCCGGCGAGGCGCGTATACATGCCGTCGGTGGCGCCTGCTTCCATGACGGGAGCCACTGGAACGCCCGGCCACAGCGCAGCGGCAAGGCGCTCGAAGCTCGCGAGCAGCGCGGGTGAGAGAAGCGACGGCGGGCTCGAGACCGGGGCGGTGGGAACGGTCAGCTTCACTTGATCGCCGGCAAGCCGACGAAGGGTCGCTTCGACCGGCGCCGTGGGTTCGCCCGGCAGGATGCGGCAGTTGATGACGGCACGCGCGGACTGCGGCAGCGCGTTGTTCGCGTGGCCGGCGTCCACACGCGTGGCGACGCAGGTCGTGCGGAGACGAGCGTTGTAGAAGGGCGATCGTGAGAGGCGCGCAGCGGCCTCCGGATCGGGAGGCGTTGCAGCCAGCGCGCGCATGTCGGCGGCAAGCTGGCCGCTCTCGACGCGCGCCGACCGTTCGAAGAAGAGGCGGGCCACCTCCGTGACGTTCAGCGAAAACTGATGCTGCGAAATCCGCTGAAGCGCGGCGGCCAGAGTGTAGATAGGGTTGTCAGGGCGCGCAAGCGAACTGTGACCGCCAACGTCGGTCACCTCGAGCTGATAGTCCGCGTAGACCTTCTCGCTGGCCTGCACGGTGAAGAGCGACGGACGTCCGTTCCGGAGAATGATCCCGCCGGAATCGGTATTCAGCGCGAACTCGGCATCGACCAGGGCGCGGTGCTCCTTCAGCAGCCACTGGGTGCTCTCCTGTGACGTTTCCTCGTCGCCGGTGAGCATCACGATGATGTCGCGGCGAGGCTGCCAGCCCTCGCGTCTGAGGCGCATGAAGTTCGCGACAAGCATGGCCGCCCCGGCTTTGTTGTCGGTCGTGCCGCGGCCATAGAACCATCCGTCGCGCTCCAGCAGAATCCAGGGATCCACCGACCAGTCCTCCCGCAGCGCGGGCACCACGTCGATATGCGCCATGAGGAGGATAGGGCGGCGGCCCGGATCGGTCCCCCGGAACCGCGCCACCAGATTGCCGACGCGCGGATTCGGACCGAGGACGCGAACGTCCTCCCGCGGAAAACCGGCGGCGATCAAGCGATCGGCCATCGCCTGGGCCGCACGCAACGTGACGCTGTTGGCCTCGGTCGTCGGCATCGCGATCAGCTGGCCCAAGATCGCGCGCGCGAACGCGCGTTCGGCCGCGAGGGCGGGCTGCGCACGGATGTGGTCCGCTGCAGCCGCCATCCACAGAAGAAGCGCAACGCCCGCGATGAGCCGGATCCGCATGTGAAGAGCTAGTTGAGCGGTATGAACGCGAGCCCGTTGTTTGCGTTCATCGGGATCACCAGCTGATTCGCCCCGGCGTCGTAGCACATGGACGCGGGGTTCGGGATGTTCCGGGCGATGAGCTCAGCGGGCCGGCCGGGACGAATGCGGGAGACGCCGCCGTTCTGCACGCTGCTCACATACTTGGTGCCGTCCGGCATGATCACGAGGCCATCGTTGCCAGGCTGGACCGCGGTCTCGGTTCTCAGCAACTGGCCGCCCGGAGAAAACGTCAGCACTTCGTTGTTGCCGATGTTGATGACGACGATGTTGCCCTGCGGGTCGAAGGCGATGCCGTTGGGCTGACGGAGCGGAGCACCCTGGACGAAGATCGAGGCAGTGCCGTCGCGCGCGATTCTCCATACCTGCCAGGTCGTCGGGTCAGGAGTCGGACCGCCCACACCGGACTGCGTCCCATAGATAGTGCCGTCGTCGGCCACCTCGATGTCGTTGAACCCGGTGGACCGCTCCACGCGGATGTTACCGGCCGGGGCACCCGTCTGCATGTTGAACCGGCGAACCACCGACACGGCCGGGTCCGTCGGGCTCGTGCCGCCATCACGGTCTGCCACGTAGAGCATGCCATTGGCGATGTCGCTGCCGAGCGGCTCGTTCAAGACGAGCGGGGGGTTCAGGTTGGTCCGCTCGGTGCCAGGGTTCTGGATGCCGATCCAGCGTGCCGTGTGGACGGACCCGTCGTGGTTGATGAAGGACACCCAGCCGTTGTTGATCTGGAGGTTCTGCCCCACGCCGCGGTTCGGTACGACGATCACGCCGCGGACGGGGTCGTAGGAACAACTCTCGGCCGAGTAGATCGCGCCGAACACCTTCACGTTCGAGGACATGGCTTCGAAGGCGCCATCGGCGGTCGGACTGACCGGGAGACCCAGACGGTTCCCCACGAAGAAAGCCTGCGGTGCTTGCCGCGCCAGCATGGCGCCCGCAGCGGTCCCAATCACCAGCACTGCAACACCGGCCATCACGATGAGTCGTTTCATGTGCCTTCTCTCCTCTGTTTGTGTGGGGTGCCCTGTGTTCCGTCCATTGAGCGCCAGCGTCTCGCCTCGCGGTCGGTCCTAGGAAGTTCTAGGAAGATCGGGAAAGCGATCGAGCGAAGAGCTCTTCGATTGCCCGCTTGCCATTGTCGCGGAGCGTCCTCGTCCCAGTGCCGGTGAAATGGGCGTGGGTGATGACGGGAGCCGTCGGCCCGCTGGCAGGTACCCACGAGGACCCAGTCCAGCGAAACCATGAATTTCGATCCTGATCGAAGACGTACAGCGGTTTGTTGCACAGCTTGGCAAACTCGGCGCCCCAGCCTGTCCCTCCCCGGACCGTATCGTCTTCGAGGATCGTCCCGATCACGTAGATCTCCTGCCCGCTGTTCACCTGGTACCACAGCGTCTGCATCACTTTGCGCAGCGTCGGCCCTTCTGAGTAGCGTCGGTGCATCAGTCGCGAGACATACTCCAGACTGACGTCGCCGGCCAGGAGCTCCTCGTGATTGAGCATGCGGACGCCGCGGTGTCGCTCGATCTTGTGGCCGTCGAAGGTGAAGTGGACTTCCTCGACGCCGTGGCGTTCCGCGCACGCGCCGAACTGCGACTCCGCGCCGGGGGCGCCGCCGCTGAAGAGAATGCAGTCGGATGGTGTCATCGTGGGAACATACTAACGCCATGTCAGCCCCCCGCCCGTACCGGGCTGGCGAGTCGCTCGAAGACAGTTGCCGCGTTTGCAAGACCGATCGCCTGCACACGGTGGTTGTTGTGGACGCCAGCGGCAGGCCGATTCGGGTGACGTGCGACTATTGCCACAGCGAGCACAACTACCGGGGCGCGTCGAGGCTCGAGCCGTCGAGCGGGGTTGCTGCCCTGTCGAAGCCACGCGATCACGGTCGGGCGTTGCTCGAACAGGCCGAGTTCCCCCTGGTGAGCGAGCGTGAAAGGATTGCCGCACCCATGTCGCCCGCATACGACACCGACGATCTCGAGTTGCTGCTGCGCCGGATCATCCGCGAGGAAGCTGGCGTCACGCCCGTTGCCCCGGCGGCCAAATGGCGCGGCGGCAGCCTCGTGCTGCGCCCTGGCACGCCCGGCGTGCAGGAGAAAAGCTGGCCGATCGAGACCTTCTTCCACAAGGTCGTGATGCTGCGCAATCGTCTCCGAAGCCTCGAGCAGCACGTGAACGCGTCGGAGTTGCCCGGCGATGTGAAGTTGAAGCTGCAGGCGTACGTAAGCGGCTGCTATGGATCCTTGACCAGCTTCAACGTGCTGTTCGCCGACGAGAACGATCAGTTCAAGGGAAGCGGAGGCGAATAAGCGACGCTGGGCCTCAGACCTGTCTCCCGCCGGGTCCGAAAGGACCCGGCCTACGTACCGTAATTTCGCAACTGCGTAGGGGCACTGCGCCGGCCGCGGCGCCTTTCACGGTCGACCAGAGATGGTCTGCGTGCATGAATATAACAAAATATGTTATATCATTGGCTCATGCAGCGGACGCGTGCGAGACAACGGCCGGACGGCGGAGACGAACGGCTCAGGCAAGCGCGAACGGCAGCTGGTCTTACACAGGCTCAGGTCGCCGAGCGCCTGGGCGTGACGCAGGCGTATGTGTCGATACTGGAGCATGGACGTCGTACCGTGTCGTCGGCGCTCCGGGACAAGGTCGCCGCGGTGTACGGACTTGGTCCGACAGCGCTGGCCGTCTCTGCCGACAGCACCCCGATGCCCAGCAGCGAGGTGGCGAAGTCATTGGCCGCCCTCGGTTACGAGCCCTTTGGCTACCTTCGCACGCGCCGGCGCCTGAATCCCGCCGAGGTGCTGTTGAGGGCGCTCCGCTGTCCTGACCTCGAGTCGCGTGTCGCGGAAGGGCTCCCATGGGTGCTGTTGCGGTATCCGGACATTGACTGGGAGTGGCTGGTGCGCGAGGCCAAACTGGCGGATGTGCAGAACCGCCTCGGCTTCGTGCTGACACTCGCGCGACAAGTTGCCGAGCATGGCAAGGACGGCGCGCGTGCTGAGCAACTGGGACGACGTGAGGCCGCGCTCGCTGCGAGCCGCCTCGCCCGTGAGGACACCTTCTGCCACGAATCAGTCACCCAGGCGGAGCGGAATTGGTTGCGCGAGCGGCGTTCGCCGGAAGCCGCGTTCTGGAATCTACTCACCGGATTCCTCGCTGGCCAGCTGCCGTATGCCGCGTGACCGGGTGCCGTCACCGTGGGTGGAATTCCTGGACGATATCGACCGGGCGCTGTCCGGGCCGGTGGACCTTCACTGTCTAGGTGGATTCGTGGTCAACGTGTGCTACGGACAGAGGCGCGCAACAGCCGACGTGGACGTCGTGTCAGTCGTGCCCGGTCGGCGCCTCGACGAAATCCTAAGGATCGCGGGCAAGGGCTCCACGATTACCCGTAAGCACCGTCTCTATATCGACTACGTCACCGTCGCGACCATTCCGGAGTCTTACGAGGAACGCCTGCGCGGCGTTTTCGACGGTCGCTTCAGAAACCTTCGCCTGTATGCGCTCGATCCGTACGATCTTGCGCTCGCGAAGCTCGAACGCAATCTCGACGTGGACCGAGACGATGTGCGGTTTCTGGGAGTGACCGTACCGCTGGATGTGACCTTGCTCCGTCAGCGGTATCTGCGTGAGCTGCGTCCGTTCCTCGCCAGCCCGACGCGCGAGGACCTCACTCTCGATCTCTGGGCCGCAATGATCCAAGAAGCGCGCCAGGAGGCCGCCTTGCCTGCAAAGTCGAACCTACCTGACGCGAGGTATTCCTCTGAGCGCGCCTCCACAAGGGAGGCCGAAGAATCCATAGACGAGCAGCTACGATTTGCGATCGCGAACAAACGTCTGATTCAACTTGGCTATGCTGGCAGGCTTCGTGTGGTTGAACCACACGATTATGGAGTTCACAAGCGAACGACGATGCTGCTGGCGTGTCAGCGGCGTGAATCCGCCGAAATGCAGCGACCGAGCGGCCAGAGCTGGAGACTATTCGACGTTTCGAAAATCGAATCGTACTCGGTTCTAGATGAGACGTTTCAAGGTAGTCGCGGCGAAGCGCATCGGCATCACCACACATGGAACGTGCTGTACGCGCGAGTCACCTGATCAAAAGAGCCACTTGAGCCCCAGTTGGACGACCCGCGGGTCGCCCGCCGATGTGATCGTCCCGAACGATGCCGTGCCGAACACGCCATTCGGGTTTCCCAAGGGCGGTGTGTTCGTGGCGTTGAAGACTTCGGCGCGGAGCTCGAGGGCGGTGCCGGCACCCGTGGGCACGCGGCGAATGAGGGCCAGGTCGAGCCGCCGGTAGGCCGGCCCGCGCACCGGGTTGCGAGGACTGGAACCGATCGTGAACTGCGGCGCAATGCCGAACGCGCTGGTATCGAACCAGCGGCTTGGGCCGCGCTGATCCGCCGGTAATTCTGGATCGCCAACCAGATTCGGGCGTTGCACGCCGAAGCCGGCAAACGCGTTGAAGTTCGTCGACTGTGTCACGGGAATCGGGACGCCGGACTGCAACGTGAGGACGCCGGTACTCGTTGACCCGCGGGCGGCCGCCGTTGATGCGCGGCAATTGCGATCCCGGTGGCAAGGCCACCCCCGGCGCAAGGGCTACGAGCGAGACGAACGTTCGCCCGTTCAACGGCAGCTTGACGATGCGCTCCTGGTCGATGACTTGCCCCAGGGTCGCGCGCCCCGTGTTCAGGATCGGCGTGTCGGCGGGCCCCCTCCCCGTGTTGCTGACGGGGGGCCCCGATATT
>ORMF010099080.1_pt1 | contig 13629 bp, 11 predicted proteins | sample 1779871 | NCBI WGS metagenome assembly ORMF01 (sample SAMEA104232316, study PRJEB22302) | groundwater metagenome | biome: forest; feature: aquifer; material: groundwater | place: USA | collected 2011-08-07 | depth 5.4 m | reverse complement strand
CTTTCAATATTTTTTTCTTCATTTAAAGTTATTATTGTTGCACTAATCATTTTTTTAATAAGGCTAGTAACACCTTTTCATATTCATGGGCAATCTTATCCCAGGAAAATTTTTCTGCTTGTACGCTAGCCTTCTTACTCCAATTAGTATTTAATCCACTCATAAGAGCTTGACTATATAGTTCTATACTATCAACATCTACTAATATCCCTGCCTCTCCTATTATTTCTCTTCTTGATCTGTCATCAGGCGCCACTACCCCCAAACCAGATGCTAAAGCCTCCAAATATACAATACCAAATGCCTCTCTATCCCAAGAGGGTAAAGTAAATAAGTCACAGGCTCTATACACTTTGGGCATCTCCTCATATGAAAAATTTGCTATTTTAAACCTTTTCCCAAGCTTTTGGTTGCCTAATTGCTCAATCTTTGCTTTTTTCTCACCTTTCCCAATAATTAGCAAGGACCCCTGTTCAAGAAAGGAGACAGCATTTATTGCTTTCTCGTGATGCTTATACCAAGTCAAGGCTCCAACAGATAAAATAATAGGTCTTTCCAAGTCAAAATTCATTCTTGGGCCATTCGGCGTAAATTTTTCAATATCAATTCCGTCACCAATTTTAACAACCTTAATTCCTATTGCCCATTTTTCAGCCCAATCCCTCATATCATCTGTTAAAGCTACAAATACATCAGGCCTTGCAATGGCAATATTCCAAATATCATCCCTGCCTTTTCCACTATGTCCTGAGATTAATACTTTATACTCTTTTATTAATCTACCTAAAGCAATTTTTAAACTTTGAGTTCTACCGTTAATTGGGATAACAATATCATAATTCCCGACTACTACTTTTGCTAAAGAATCTGCATCTTTTCCACTCAAAATATCCACTTGATGATTTTTTGATAACCTTAAGGATAATTCCTTAACAAAATTTTCTGCTCCTCTTTCAATATTTTTCTGGTATCTACTTAGAAAAACAATCTTCATTAGTTTATAAATCTATATTTAAAAAGCGTCCAAACCGCCACTAAACCATCTACAAACCCAATTTTTTTTCCCTGGTCGTAATCTCTGGGTTTAGTCACAATAGGTATCTCTTCTATCTTAACTCCTTTTTTCAAAATCTTAGCAGTCAACTCCGGTTCAAAATCGAACCTTTTTGATTTTAAATCAATACCTTTTATTACATCTTTTGTGAAAACTTTGTAACAGGTTTCCATATCAGTTAGGTTTGATCCGTATAAAATGTTTGTCAGAAACGTTAAGAATCTATTTGCCACCAAATGAATGGGTAAAACAGTTTTGTCTTCCCCCCAAAACTTTAATGGATAGTTTTTTAACCTAGTACCATATACTACTGATTGTCCTCGCTCCATAATTGGTACCAGCAATCTAGAATAATCATCCGGATTATATTCCAAATCAGCATCCTGAATAATAAAAATATCGCCCGTTGACCTCTCTAGTCCTGTTTTCACCGCGGCACCTTTACCTAAATTTTGCGGATGTCGCAGACAGAGTATAGGTTTTTCTTGTTTTTTTAGTATTTGCGCTGTTTCATCATTAGATGCATCATCAACAATAATTATTTCTTTTGTTAATCCCTTTGGAAGAGACGCTTCTTTTACCAATTCTATTATTTGGTTTATTGTTTTCTCCTCATTAAAAACAGGGATAATAATGGATAGTTTCAACCTTACTCCTTTTTTGCAACTATTAACACAGAGGTGCCTATAAAAGGTTCAACAATATTTTCCAAATATAAAATGGGTGATAATAAATTGAATAATCTTATTTTGTTTTCAGTTATTTGTTTGTTCTTTAAAATTTTTCCGGAAAAAAACCAACCAAGAGCACCTAGAAAATTTAACTTTCTTGAAAAGGAGATCGTAAAACCCAAGTTTTCCAACCTTCTTGTTAATTCTTTGGGGTCATATCTTCTAAAATGTCCTATTGATTCATCGATACTCCCAAATAAAAAATCATGAATCGGCACAAGAAGAATTAAATTCCCGGAGGGGTTTGTGAGATTAAATATATTTTCTAGGGCCTTTGTATCATTATTTATATGCTCCAATACATTTAGGCAAACAATACTGTCAAAACCTTTTTTTTTAAAAAAATATTCACCCTTTTCAATATCTCCTAACCCCATATTTATATTCGAACTATTGGTTTTGGTAAACTTTTCAATCAAACTTTGATCTATATCAATTGCCGTAACTGATCCATATTGGGAAAGAGTCTGGGTAAAGTTACCAATCCCACAGCCAACCTCAAGAATATCTCCTTTCAGATATTTTCTGAATTTATCAAAAGTCCATTTGTTATAAAATCCTGCCTGGCTCATACTCTCCAACGTAGACGTGCCTGTATATTTACCCATAGCTCCTCTTAATCTTTCGTAAAGGAGTCATCAATTTTGCTTTGACTAAATTTATACCTGACATTTTAGTCCAGGGATCTGGAACAATCAAAGGGTGGGAGAAATATAATACTTCAGGGAATTTAAAGCTTAACGAGACAGGATGTCCTAATTCAAACTTAAATTTATCCGGTTTCCTCTTAGATTGTGATCTTTTCAAGTGGGTAGTATGCAAATATGGAGTATCTAAATAAACAATTTTTTCTCTATCCTGAATTAGTTTGTTATCAGAGTCAAAATAACTCTCTTTACCATACGGCCAACTAACATGAAGCCCTGGTATCTTTTTGTTTATGGCCCTTAAACTTAAGTGTCCTTTACGACCAAGTAATCTATATTGTCCTGCTTTCTCCTCTTGCATATGATATATATCGCCAACAGGGACTTTCATAGGTACTACAATCCCATCTATCTCACTACCTTTTGCTTCTATCTTCTTAATTACTTTTTTTATTGAATCATCCCACCAAATCTCATCCCCATCCACTATTAAAATCCAATCACATTTGGACTCTTCAAGCATTCTTTGTCTCAATTTAGGAAAATCATTCTCATCCACATTGCCTACCTCTACGAACTTAATGTTTTTTTTATCTTTTTGAATTTCTTTGATTATTTCTACTGTTTTATCTGTCGAACCTGTATCATAAATTAGAATTTGGTCTACAAAATCCACAACACTCATTATTGCAAACCAAATGAAGTTTTCTTCGTTATTAACAATAGTGTTTACCCAAATTTTCATTCTCGTATTTTAAACAAAAACCAAACAAGAGGAAGTAAGAAATTAGCAATCATTCCAATAAATACTGTCAAAGAAGTTCCTACAATTCCATAATTTGTAATCATAAAAACTCCTACCAATCCTATAATCAAGAAATGAACTATAGAGATCCAAACAAAAATATCAGACCTACCATAGTAAAAAATTATTGCGTTATGCAAGGGAACTGATAACAAAAAAACTACCATTGCCAAAAGCAAAATAATAAAGGGTATGACTGCCTCTGTATAACTTGTCCCGTAAAGAAATGGGATTACATAAAAGGACAATGGTATTGTAAGTATAAGTAATAGACTTACTCCTAATACCATTAGCTGGAATTTTTTAAAGTATTTAAACATATCGGTCTTATTTTTAAAGGAGGCAAACTTAGGAGCAGCCACAACACCAAGTGCTCCTATTATTTGCGGGACAACTTGAATTAGTTGATTGGCAGATCCATATATACCGACCTCCTGCACGTTTAGCAGTCTAGCATTTAAAAAAGTATCCAACCTTGAAGAAATAGCAGCAATAATAGTAAATACTGCTACCCATCTGTTAAATTTGAAGAATTGATTTGCAACTTCATTCTCACCTTTAACTGACAAAATTTGTTTTGTTGGTAGGAATAGCAAAGATAAAGAAAAACCCAAGAAAGGCAATGCAATATAAACAATAAGCCCATTTATTAGATTTAAGTTTTGACTATAAAAAAGAACAAAAATCAAAAATAATCTTAATAGGTTTGAGGAAATATTTACAAAACTCCAAGAAAAATACTTTTGAAAAGATTGTAAAGAAGAAGTTGCATATGTAAACAACAATGCTCCGCCTACTCCCACCATAACCATCCTTAAAGGTAGTAGCAAAGTCTCTTTTTTGAATACCAAGTTAGCCAAAATAGGAGCTAGGAAAAACCCTGCTATCAAAACCAACATCCAAACTATAACCTTTATTTTGAGCCCCAATTTTAAAAACCTAAATGCTTTTGTTTTATCAGAGATCAGATGTGATGATACAAAACGTATAAGTCCGGTATTTGTTCCCAAATCCGCGATATCTGCAATAAGTGTTAGTGTCGCTATAGACACAACCAAAAGACCAAAATCTGCAGGCCCTAAGAAACGGGCCATCGTTATATAGAAAAAGGCGCCTAGTCCGCCGTTTACTAATGTTGACACAATAGTGATCTGAGATTGCTTCCAAGTTGTTGTTGAGAAAATCTTTTTAAACATATTTATGCTCATAACCATTATATCCAAAAGCATACCTAGATTGTAACCACTATAATCTCGAAGTTATATCGCAAGAAGAATCAAAGATATTAGCAGAGTTAGAAATGGAATCACTAAGACAACCAGAAGAAAACTTTGGGGTTCAAAACTTAATTGATAAGAACCATTTTTTTCAATTTTAAAACCATTCAGCAAGCTATAAACAGGAACCGGAGACTGACCATTTAACTTCCAATTGCTGTCGAAGTTTTGTGAGAAAACTAAAACAGAAGGGTTTTGCAGGTTCTCAACATTTACCGAGTATTTTGTTGGGCTTATCTGTTTATATGATACTGTCGATAGATTCTCCTGAGCATTCTTCTCATCAAAATTAACTACCCTATGTTGCATAACTAGAGTCGTACTCACTCTTACAAATTCCGACCAAACAGACGCCGGCAGAGAAACCAATGCATTAACTACATTAATATCTCCCACAGACTCAATCGTTACTTCTTTGTCATCAGTTAAAGTACCCACCTCAAACCATCGTACATTGGCTATCAAAGAGTTAGTATCAACTTGCCCTATTAATCGGTCATCTTGTGAAAACTTTAACATTCCACTCCTTGAGCTTTCTAATACCCTGGCCAGTAAAATATTCCCTGATTTGAATTTTTCATCCCTGACTTTAACTTTCAAATTACCTTCACCAACCGCCCATCCTCCTCCATAATCAAAATCTTGATTTTGGATCCCATATTTGGTCTTAAGGAAATCTTTCCAGTTTATTAATTCTGCTGTACCTCTTTGCCACCAACCTGATAAATCAGGATCATGTTTCAAATTCTGTGCTGGAAAAATCAAGTCTTGTTTGGAAATCAGAGTCGCTGCTAAATCTATCAAAATTTTATTATGCAAAATGATTTTTGAGAAGGAAAATTCATTACTCCTCCGCCCCAATCCTGCAAATTCTTCTGCAAATATAAGCGCATTTTTTGATAAAGACAATTTTGCACTCTTTGTTGATTCTTTATAAATATCATCAGACCCAATAACCCACCAAACATTTGAGGGTATAAATAGCTTCTCCTGATTCTGCTTAACTTTGAAAGTGGGAATTGACAAGTTTTCAATTCTGGAAAGCCAGGGTAGATTAGATAGCTGACCCAGAAAAGTATTGTAATAATTCAAATTGTCAGGATGAGGATCTGCTCGCCTTAAATCCAAGGGCGGATAAACAAGATATCCTATATTCGCAACATCAAAAAGTTGGCCCATATATGGCGCCTCGCGCAAAAAATTAAATATTTCATAAGCACCTAAAGCCCCTTGGGCAAAGGGTCTTTTTTGGACTAAGCGGGCAGCCTCAACTGCAGGATGTTCAGCATTTAATTCTGTTTGAGAGGCAATTGTTGGAATCCAAAAAACATTTGATTGTACTTTATCATTTTGTATAAATTTGTTAACTTCTGAATATTGTTTTTGCAATATGGGTGGTGAAAAAGTACCTGTCATTTGACCATTCCAAACTGGTCGACTAAGAAAAATAAAATAAGCTGCCATCATTACAGCAATTAGCAGCTTGAACTTGAACAATTTATTTATCTTAAGAATTTGATCTACGGTTATTGCAATTAAGGCGGTATAAGAGAGGGCTATTAGGAAGAAAAATTTAGATGAATCCCTAAATAGTGAAAAACCGGGAATATTATAATAGAGCCATTGGTAAATATTGGGGAGAGGATCAGAAGCCCCTTTTGTTAAAAATATAGATATCAAAGCAACTATAAGCCAGAAACCAACAGTCTTATCTCTTTTTTTAATAACCGGGGCAAGAAACACAAGGAAAGGAATCAGGAAGAATTCAAAACGGATACTTGTTAAACGACCGAATATGTTCAAATACCAATGAGGTGATAAAAGCAAAATTGCATGTGATAAAGAAATAAAACTTGTAAATGATGTTTGTGTAAGCTGTTGATAGAAATTTGAAGAAATTGGATAATTAACTAAAATTAAAATCCAATGGGCATTTAATCCAAATACAATAATCCCTATAACAAACAATGTTTTTATCCAGCTGAAAAATAAATGTCTCCACTTATCTTTGGAAATATATAAAAAATCATAAAAAAATTTAATAAAACCCAACAGTAAAAAAATATAGATAAATCTGATATCAAAAACACCGATTCCCGAAACTAAAAGTCCAGCCAAAATTTTTTTCTTTAAATTACCATCAAGGGATCGTTCAAAGACCATAAATGCCCAGGGAAAGAGTGCATAGGCGATACTAATTGACAGTTGCCCTCCATCAATTACAAGCAAAATATAAGTATTCGTTAAATAAAATAAAGCTGCGATAGATTTAGCCAACGAAGACAATTCCAAAAGTTGACACAACTTCCATACTCCTCCTCCGCCAATAATCAAAAAAGGCATAATAAATAAAATTCTTTGCATAAGAGCAAAAGAAATATTTAAATTTGCAAGAATGCCTTGTAAAAGATTTGATGGCCAGGACCAAAGGGTAAACACGGAATATTCACCTAAACCTTCAGTTCCACTAACAGACCATGTCTGAGGAATATTTAACTGTGATTTAAGTAAAGAAGGCGAAGCCAAGGAAAAATCCGTTGCCACCCTAGGCCCACTCAATAACCATTGCCAATATATTAATACTAAAACAGATACGAGTAATATAACTGAAAACTTATTTTTCATTTCTTAACTCTTTTAAATAAAAAATAATTGAAACTACTAAAATTAGGAGGCTATAGTTTAATACTCGGCTGGCAAATCCTTCATGATTAAATAATACAAGATCTGCCCCGAGAACAATAGTAAATAGATATAATAGTATAAGATTATTAAGTTTAGATAGCATTTATAAATTATATACTTTAAAATTTAATTTATGTGGAAAAAAATACTCCCCGCTCTTATTATATTAACAGCAGTACTAGCCCTATACCACCCCACCCTAACAACTTTCTTCTCTCAAGATGATTTTTTCCATTTTAAAGTAAGTCAAACTGACGGGTCTTTAAAGGGTTTTTTTAACTTATTCGGTTTTTATTCATTTCAAGAAAGAGGGATTGCTTTTTATAGACCAATCTCAAGGGAGGTTCCGTATAATCTTTACTATTCTTTGTTCGGCTTAAATCATTTGCCTTTTAGGATATTCTCCTTTCTGCTTCATTTCCTGAATATTTACTTGCTTTATATTTTTACTCAACGGATGTTTCAAGATAAAAATCTTTCTTTCTTTGTCTCTTTTTTCTTTGGTATAACAGCTGCCAATGTTGCAATGCTATATTATTTGGCTGGTGGTATTCAGACCCTACTTGCCACCACGTTTACCTTAGCCTCTCTAGTATTCTTTCACAATTATTTACATACAAAACACCTAAAGTCTGGGATATTAACTTTTATTTCTTTTTTGCTGGCAATAGCGTCACATGAACAGGCAGTCATTATTCCTTTTTTGCTGGCTGGATTAACACTTATTTTAAAATCAATTAAAGATTTTAAAAAATATTTTTTGACCCTCCTACCGTTTACTATAGTAACCTTGCTCCTTTTGTTAGTTGATATATTCAAGATTGGCTTTTCATCCAATGAGCAGCAATACCAGGCGGTCTTTGATTTAAAAACAACTATTAATTCTTTCTCTTGGTATACAAGTTGGGCACTAGGAGTACCCGAAACCTTAATAGACTTTGTTTTCCCAGGCCTTAAATTAAACCCCACTTTAATCAGATATTGGGGTAATTATTATAGATTTATCTTTCCATCTTTTTTTCTCTCCATTATATTAATTACATTTAGCACAGTTTATTTGTTTATTAAAAACAGAGAATTTTTTGCAAAGAAAAGATTTTTGTTTTATTTGATATGGTATCCGATAGGATTATTGCCAGTTATTCTGCTCCCGCTACACAAATCAACCCATTATTTAACAATTGTCTTACCTGCCTTTTGGACATTGATTGGACTTATAAGCTTTGGGTTTTATCATGAGTTTGGAAAAGTTAGAATCAATTTGTCTAAAATTATTTTTTCCCTACTAATTATAAGCTTACTGATATTATCATCAGCTTCAGCTATTCTAGGAAGTACTAACTATTGGGCAGCCACAAGAGGGAAAATGGCAAAAAAATTAATAAAAAATGTTATGGACACCTATCCTAACTTACCCAAGGGAGCCAATATCTATTTTAAAAATGACCCTACTTATCCCAAGTTAACGGCTGAATGGGGTACAAGCTCAAAACAAGCCAACACTATCTTAAATGGTAGTGATGCACTACAACTTCTTTATAAAGATTCAACTCTTCAAGCTTATTATGAAGATGTAAAAAAGCCAACTACCTTACTAGACATTTTCCCTATAACCGCTAAGCTCTACTAAAATCCTTCTATATATCCTTTTTTTATTAATTGAGGAGAATAGGAGAAAACACTAATAAATAATAATCCAAATCCTAAACTACCCATCCAACTGGATATCTCCAATTCATTAAATAAATAAGTAATAACCATAATAAATAACAAACCTGCAGAAAGCCTGATTATATATTTTCTAAATTTTGGGGAATAAACAGAAATTACTGCAGATACTGCAAATAGCAAAGGTTGAATCAGTTGGTCCATTTGATTAATTTTTCCTCCTTCATTCAACACTACAAATACTACAAGGAAAAAAAGAATTAGGAGTATTTTTTTTACAATTTTCATAATCCTTTTTTAGATCCTTTATTTAATATTGATAAAGTTGTTACTATCAATAATCCAGTCCAACCCAATAATGAGAAAATTAATCCATAAAATGCATACTTTTGAGGGGTAAATTCAACTAAGAAGTCGAAATCTCCCTCCTCCGTTACCCACCAAGCATTATTATAAAGATTACCTATTAAATGGTCTGGTACCTCTATCTCCTTTCTTTCTTTAGAAAGCGTTAGGACCCAACCAGGATGATAACTCTGAGCAAACATAATAAAGGAAGGCCCATTGATTTTTATTTTTCCGCTATATCTCACTGAATTTTCTTTTTTAATGCTCAAAATTTCTCCCCCTAAAAGGGGCTCTTCAATAGACTTTGATTTAAGTACAATATCGTTTTTACTCTCCCCCAATAATCCCTGATATAAGCCACTCAAACTTATCTCTTGCTGTCCCTGTGTGATTGCAATATTATCTGTTGAAATAATTTTCTCTCCATTTATTTTTATATCTGTATTCTTAATAAGTGATGGATAAAGCAACTGATAGTTTCCTGTTTGAGGTATATCAAACTTAAATACGGTACCAGATATATTACTGTGAATAGGCAAAAGTTGATTATCTACCATAAAACCCTCAATTAATTTTGCTGTATTATTCTGATCTAACTGCTTAAGAATAAAAACGTGCAATCTTAATTGGCTACTAATATAATTTTCATACAGGATATGGATACTTAAATTTTGAGAGTATTTCTTAAAGAAGTCTCTCATCATCAATTCATAACCGTCAATCTGATCAGAACTGGGGCGTATCTTATTTTGAAGATATTGCCCATAAATGCGCAATATCTCTTGTGTTGATAAGATTAAATTTTCAGTTAATTGACTGCTTTGCAAATATCCCACAGCAGCAAAATAATTTCGCATTTCGAAAATTTGTTTCACAATCGGAGAAAGCGATTGATTTGAATAAATATCGTTTATTTTAGAAATCATGGCGCTATCCGACGCCTCCATATTATCAATTCTTTTATAAGGAAATATAATCGAAGTTTGTTTTTTAAATAAATCAGTTTCATTCTTGTCCGGTAAACTTATAAACTCCTTTCCTTTATCTTTATAAGATAAGATCTGCATAATATCAGTCTTTCCGGGACTTATTATTTGCACACTACTGGAAACAGATAAAATCCGTTTATAATATTTATCCTCTAGTTTATAAACAATCAAATCTCCAAATTCCTGCTGTTTTTGCAAAAAATATAAACCATTCAAGGTTTTCTCCACTATTGTAGGATCGAGAAATGATCCTATATCAGGATAGGTATTTTTATCCTGCCAAACTATATCCTTATGCAAAACAATAAACTTAACATTAAAATTTTGAAGAACCTCGAGAATTTGCTCTTTATTATTTGAATATGCTGGGACAAAAAGATAAGTAAAACTTTTAATAGTATCGTCTACTCTTTTAACCCCTACATTTCTGGTTATTGAAGGTAATGTTGTAAAGAGTATCTCGTTTATTTCCACACCATGGTAACCGTTTTTCCAATTGTAAGTAGCTACATCTCCTCCTGAAAAAGGCAGATGGAGGATATTCCCTTCCTCATTCTTTTGCATCTTAAACCAATCGTTTACCAACTCATAAGTCACGGGTACTTTAACTTTTAGTGAATGATCGCTCTTATAAAGTATCCCTCCTGTCAACATAGGAAAAACATAGACTACTATAGATCCCAAAATAACTATCACCAAAGCCTTGGAACTAAAATTACCATATTTCTTTTGACAGAATAAAAATAGACTTTCTAGTCCAATCACAAATAACAAACTACCGAAAAAAGGCAACAAAATCCCTAATTTCTCAAAGGGATTCCTAATTATCCCTATAAAAAATGCATTCATAAATCCCCAAATATAAGAATAGCCAAAAGGAGCTGCAGCTCCTTTTGAAATCATTATTGCGATCAAATAAGATAATCCTATTCCTGATAAATATTTGTTTCTTAGAGAAAAGAGTACTCCTATCAAAATGACCAACGCAGGAATCCAAGGAAAGATTAGGAAGAAAATATTGCTATAAATATCCCCCAACTCTTTGGAGTAAAATAGGTAAAAAGGATTTGCAAACTGCAAAGTAAAGGGCAAAGCAGTTTGCTTGCTGATATTTACAAGAGTACCAATATTATCTTCGATGCTATGCTGTTGTGGTAAAACTTGAGTTGAAACCTTCAAAACTGGGATAAGCCACCACAAGTTGGTTAACAAAAAGAAGAAAAAACCGGCAACAGATTTAGAAACTATGTTAAAAAAACTTTTTCTTCCCTGCCAAGGCAAAAATATCTGGGATGTGGAAATCAAAAAACAAAGCAGCCAAACAGCTATAAAAGAGGTTAAATTTCCATACATATAGGAAAATGCCAAATTTATTAACAAAAAAATAGATAAGAAATGCGTTTTCCCTTCTTTAATCCATCTTTGCCAAAACAAAGCAAGAATAGGTATAGCGGCAGCCAGAAAAATACCGGTATATAGAAAACGATGCCATACCTCCACTAAAACATATGCATTAAGTATATAAAACAATCCTGCAAGAAGTGCATATCTTTTCTTGTCTTTATTTAGGTTATAAACTGCAAAAAGATACATTCCATATCCCATTAAAAAAATTAATAAGAAAAATAATAACGACTGTATTACAAATGGTGAGAGTAATTTCTGCAAAAAAGATAGGATGTAATATAAAGGGACAGCACTGATAAATTGAGGCACTAATACACCAGGTGCTACATCTCCCCACCAAACAGTCTGTTGAATGCTTAAGTAACGTTCCGGGTTATAAAAAGGTGAAAGCCCAACTTCTGCTCCAGCATAATACAGTCCATCCTTAAACCAAAATAAAACAATTAGTAAACTCAAGAAAGAAAACAATATCAAAGGATATATTTTTCGCATTTGAAGTATCCCCAGTTTACTTTTTTTTAAAGCAAAAGGAAAGCATATAGGCGATTAAGAACGTTTTTGAGAAAAATATTCAAAAAGAGCACAACCAAAACCCACTAACCAACCAATAAAACTTACCCTTATTATTCTTTCAGATATAAAAGTAAATGTTAATGTTGTCATGAGTCCAGCTAATAAAAATAAAATCAGAGAAAGTAGGAACACTAATTTACTGCTTAATTTGAAAAACCAAACTGTTAATATAAAAAGTCCTAAAATTATCCAGTAGATTAATAACGAAATAGGAGGAGATAATCTATCCATAATAACTATAACAATAAAACTAAGTAACCATATTATAAAAAATAGAGTTATCTTTTTTTTCATTTTTTATTAGTCTTTGAAAAGAATACTAATCCAAAACCCAATATTATTACCGCAATAGATACTTTTTGTCCTTCTTCAAGTAGATCCTGCGGGGTAAATTTTACTAAGAATTGATAATCTCCCTTTTTATCGATAATCCAACCATTAGCATAACCGTTTGCCAAAAAGTGGCTATTTGTTATATTAGTTCCATTTCCCCCTGCAATTTTCCAGGCCGGGTCATAAAGCTCACTTAGAATTAATGCATATTTTTCCTTTGCGTTTTTAACACTAACCTGATATTCAGAACTATTGATTTTACTAAAGAATATTTCTGGTAATTCTTTTTCCGGCAACTTTTGCTTATCCAGTTTCAAAAATGGAACTTCGGTCATAATTTTGAACAATGAGATGTCACTTAACACAATCTGTGTACTGCGATCATAAGGCTTACGGAATAATTCACCTTCACATCTTTTCTCATTTTTGTTCTTATAAATATTGAGACAATTATTCCACGGAAAAATACTAAAAACCATCTTAGCTTCGTCTGATGTTCTTGTGGGAATATAATAACTTGTAAATCTTCTTAAATCATATTCATAAAAATCAACATTTAAATTCTTAGTATATTGACGTTGAACAATTCCTTTTTTTATTGGATCATTATTTCCCTCTATGCTTACCAAGACACCATTCCCTTTTTTAATAAAATAGTTAAGATTCAAAATATAGTTAGAGAAAGGATCAAAATCTTTTATAGGAAAAGATTTCTCAAAAACACCATGCTCAACTTCCATTGCGAATTCTGAGGGAGAGTCGATTAAATTTTTTGGTTCAAAAGCATTCCAACCAATTTCATGTTTTCCGAAAGTTAAATCAAAAAAACCAAATGATATCCCTCCGTTCTTTAACTGTCCTCTCCTGGAGATTAAGTTACCATCCACCTGGAAAAGGATTGATTCGTCAAAAGACTTTTGATAGTAGGAATTCCAATCCTTAACATTAAATATAAGCTCATAACTCCCTTCTTTATCTAACGTAAACTGATAAATAATTCTATTTTTTAAAGGATACTCTGGTTTTTCAAAATATCCGAATACCGGCTGTATACCCTTACTTATAACAAAATCTTTTAATTGCTTTTGTGTTTTCTTAATTAGTTGCGTTTT
>ORMF011889422.1_pt1 | contig 13630 bp, 8 predicted proteins | sample 1779871 | NCBI WGS metagenome assembly ORMF01 (sample SAMEA104232316, study PRJEB22302) | groundwater metagenome | biome: forest; feature: aquifer; material: groundwater | place: USA | collected 2011-08-07 | depth 5.4 m | reverse complement strand
TGTTGAAAAACACGAAATTAAAGTTCTCAACGCAGAGACGCAGAGATCGCCGAGGATCGCAGAGGCGAAATTCGAACCGTTTTTAACAGAAGAACGCTCCGCGTTTCTCTGCGCGCTCTGCGCCTCTGCGTTTAAAAATCATATTTCAACAGCCTGATAGGAGTCTTCGACTCGATAGAGTCGTAGACCGTGAGGCTGTGCAAAAAATAAAGTCCTTCACTTAGTGTCTTGGTGACTTAGTGGCATTGAGCCATTTGCCACGAAGACTCAAAGGCGCAAATGTTCACAAAGGACTTTTGGGAAGGCCTCAGGGAATTCCATCCCTCTCCCCGCAACAGCAAATTCTCGCATAATCCCCTATATTATCGCATGCAACGGCCGAATTTAACCGGATCCCGTCGCCGTCGTATCATTATCAGAGACCACAATAGCAAAGGGTTGTGAATTCACCGGCATCGGAAGAGAAGAATACTCCTACAGATGAATTGGTAGGAAGGAGCCTGAAAGGGGATCATGCCGCATTCCGGGCGCTCATGGAATCGCAGCAGCAATACGCGTATGCACTGGCGTTCCGGCTCCTGCGGGATGCGGACGATGCAGAGGATGTTGTCCAGGACGCTTTCATCAGGGTGTGGAACAACCTCGCATCATACCGGCCGGAATTCAAATTCACGACATGGCTCTATAAGATCGTTGTCAACCTCTGCTACGACAGAATGAAAATGGAATCACGAAGGAGCAATGTGTTCGGGTATATCGCAGGGCTCATCACTGCTGCCGATGTCGCTGACAAGCGTGACGTACACAAGGACGTTGAAAACCTCGATCTGCGTGAGCATATCCTCTCCACGGCAAAGAAGCTTCCACCAATGGAGAGGCTTGTATTTCATCTTCGTGACATCCAGGACCTGTCGATCGATGAGATTGCAAATATCGCAGGGATATCGGTCGGTTCCGTGAAGACGAACTTATGCTACGCCCGAAAGCGGATCCGTCTCGGACTTATCAATATTCAGGAAAGTGAACACCAATGAAGAACTGTCGCAGAATCGAGCCTTTGCTTTATCTCTACAGAGATAAGGAACTGTCGGCTGACGATCGGAAAAAAGTTCTCGAGCATGCCCGGGATTGCCGGGATTGCCGTGCGATATTAGGGCAGCTCGTCTCGATCGACACGGTTCTCGGAGAAATGCGAAAGATTGTGCCGGATCTCTCATCAGATTCCGTGCTGATCAATGAAACAATGAAGATCATTTCAGAAGGTGCGACACACGGTTTACCTGATCAAAAAAATTCACCTCTGCTGGATGATATCGTGTTCTGGCTGCGCCCCGCCCTGCGTGTGATTCTGTTTGCGGCTGTGTTGATGGTTGTGCTTCAGGCATCGCGGGATGCATTCAAAGTTGCCGACCTTGAGCATCGGCTTCGCGAACATGGTGATGCTGCGGCCTCGGCAACGGCGATGACGCCGTCGGGCGGACTGCAACTTTCCGACCTTGCTTCTCTGCAAGGTGAGCGGCGAGGGCCGTTTTCGCGACGATCCGGAACTCCGGCGATCGCCGGCGATCCGATGAGGCTGCTTGCTCCAGGATTGATGGAGCTCGTCCGACACAAAACCGGACTCTTTGACGACATCGCGCGCCGATATCCAAACCTCCCAACGATTACACTGGAAGACGGCCTGGATGACCGTGAGCGGGAAATTCTCGCCACGGAAGGGAAGGAATTCATGAAAGAATTCGAAAAGCTTTTACTGGAAGGAGAAAAGTGAACATGAAGAACTACAAAGTCATCATTCTCGGCGCGCTTATGCCGCTGTTGTTCGGTGCTTCCGGTTGCCTGGAGGTCCACGTTCGGACCAACATCTCTTCAGATGGATCCGCAGAGCGCGTGATCACCATGTCGCTCGCCAGCAGAGAACTGCCCGACAACGCTTTTCCGGTGCCTGTGGATTCAACCTGGACGGTTGATTGGAAAGAGATTCACGAGAAGGATGTGAAATATGAATACACCGCCCGGAAGATATTCAAAACCCGGGAGGAGCTTCAATACGAATACGCGGCGGCTCCTGACACCGGAAGGGTCGGGATAAGAGTGACGTTGCAGAAACGATTTGAATGGTTCTTCACGTATCTCGATTATAATGAGACATACACATTCAACAATCCGTTCAACGCCGTTCCGGTGTCCGACTACCTGACGACAGACGAGGTCAGGCGTTATGTCTATGGCGATAAGAGCGACACACTGAAATACAAAGTGAAGCGTTGGGAATCACGGAATCTCTTGGAAGAGGTCTACCGGCCTCTCGTCGCAGAAGCGCAACGACGCCACGACAGCGCCCTGCCGGCCTCGCTCCTGGAGGAGAAGAAGGAGGAATATTTTGACCTCGTCGTGGCCGTTGATTCGGCCAATGACGCCAACAAAAAGGGGGACAAGAGCAAGGCCGACTCGGCGAAGGATAATCTGGACAACCCCGAAGGCCTCATCCGTCTTCTCGCAAAAGTCACGGGGACAGACGCGGTATACACGTTACTCCCGGCTGCCAGGAATGCCATGGCTGCACTGGAGCGGAACTTTGAAATGACGAAGCATCCTGATGGGTGGCAATCCTCCGTACAAATGCCGGGTATGATCCTGGAGACGAACAGCAATGCGGTCGAAGGGAATGCGATGACATGGAAATTTGATGCAGGCCAGTTGGAGGTCGGGGGTTATGAGATGCACGCTTCTTCGCGCGTCACGAACGTGTGGGCTTTCGTCGTCACCGGGATAGTCGCTCTCTTGATTCTCCTGCCCGGATTGCGTGCTGTATTTCGGTCGAGATAACTCCACGATAGATCGTAGGGCTGGTCGTGGTTTTGGAAGGATGACCTTGATGAAGTTATTTCGGCCGCCTGAACCGGGATTTGCGTGGCTGTCTGAACCAGGATTTACTTGATTAAAGGATTAGCAGGATTTCCTCGGTTGTTCCTATCTCTTGATGCTCTAATCATGGAAATCCTTAAATCCGTTTAATCGTGGTTCAGACAGCTTCGCAATCAGTGTAGATCTTGTGCTTTTCTGTGTCATCGGTGTTCTTCACTTGGGGCAGATTAGATAGATAGCCTCCGATTACCCTCACCCCTGTGTCCCCTCTCCCTTCGAAGGGACTCCTCCGGAGGGAGAGGGGATTGCAGGTCATTTCTTCGTTAGGGGTGAGGGTATCGGGCGCAAATCCCGTTCTAACTTTGTCATCAGTGCTCCATTTCTCTGTAAGAACACTGAGAACACTCCATTTTTTCCCCGCGAGCGCAATTTGTAATAAGAAACTTTTCCATTATATTTAGTTGTTCTCCTTCTGCTGCAATTCCTCCGGCATGTCTGTTCAACAACGTATACGGGCGATTCTATGTGAATTGCGGGGGGGGAGCTGTGGCAACGGGAGGGGCTGAACTGCCCGATCTCGTCGTAGGCGGCGGCGTCTGTGTCGACCTTCTTGCCAGGATATACGGTTTTTTGTTTCACGACTCTTTAATTTTTACGCCAGATTTCGAAATGATGTCTGCTCGAAAAGCTATTCAATTGTTCATGCGCCAACGTGGGGTCGCGATTTTTTTGTCGCTGACGATCCTTGTCGCTTCGGTTGCCTGCGGGCAATCGCTCGAAATTTCACCGGCGAGCCCGGACAGCGCGCTCCAGGCAATTCTCGACACGCTCGGTGGGACGCGTCTTCCGCTGAATGAGGCGGTTCGGTACGCGCTCGGTAACGCAACGGCTGTGCGGACGGCTGAGGCGGTCTTCATGGCCGCTACCGGTGCAAGCCGGCGTGAGGCGGGCTATTTCGACCCGCTGTTATTTTTCACATTCAACCGTCTGAGCCAGGATCAGGCGACCGCTTCCTTTTTCTCCGGAGCGCCTGTTCTCTCGACGGCGCAAAACACGGCGTCCGGAGGATTGCGCATGAACCTTGCCATCGGCACGAGCATCGAGGCTTCCCTTGGCACCGTCAAGCTGGAAACCAATTCTGCATTCGCATCATTGAATCCGCAGTACACTGCGTTCGGCAATCTGAGCGTTCGACAGCCGCTGCTTGGCGGCTTGTTTGTCTCCGCCCATAAGAATGCGTCGAAGGCCGACCGCGATCTCGATGCTGCGAAAGCCCGGTATGATCAGGAAGTCCTGGCGGTGAGTACCCAGGTCGAGCAGACGTATTGGGATCTCTATGCCTCTGAGCGTGACTATGCAGTTCAACGGCTTACTCGTGATCGGGCGGAAGCATTTCTGAGGGATACCGAGACCCGCGCGAGGACCGGGTTGATCGGTCCTGATCAGGTAGCCAACGCCAGGACATTTCTTGCAGAACAGGAAATCCTCATGCTCGATCGGGAAGAACAATTGGACCGGCTCTCGGATCAGTTTGCTGCTTTGATCGGCAAGAGGCCGGAAGCAGGGAGACTCCGGTTCGTTGTTGTCGACAATCCTCCGGATGATTTCCCGGTCGAAGAGGTCGAAGTCCTGGTGGCGCGGGCGATGCAGTCGAATCTCTCCGTCCAGGCAGCGAAGGCGGATGTGGAAGCAAGGCGCGCTCTTGCGAATGCGGCCTCATGGGAAGCGCTGCCGCGGCTCGACCTGGTCGGCTCGCTGGGCGGGAACGGCCTCAGCGGTACGGCGCGCGATGTCTACTTTGGCGCCGACACATTGCGCACAACGCGCGGCGGCACATTTGCCGACGCCGTTAAACAGGCACTCAGGCGGGAGTTTCCATCGTGGAGCATCGGCGTCGAACTTTCGGTCCCGATCGGGTGGCGCAGCGGATCGGGCGAACGAGACAGGCTCGAATCGGAGGTGCTCATCGCAGAGCAGCGGCAAATCCAGCAGGAGAGAATGCTCGATGAGGAGGTCCGGGCAAGCTATCGGGATGTGGCCAACGGCAGGCGCCGGCTGAAAGCCGCAAGGGAAGGAGTCGAGGCGGCACAGGAGCAGGTACGGATCGGCCTTATCGAATTCCAGAATGGCCGATCGACGGCGTTCGAGCTGGTCCGGCTCGGCGCGGATTTCGCTGTCGCACAACAACGTTACTCACAGGCCCTGGTTCGCAGCGCCAAAGCGGCCGCCAACCTTCGGAAACTCACATCGGGCGCATATCAAGGTGGAACATCTGAACGCTAGAAGATCGTTGAAGAGTCATATCATGCGTGAATTGCCACGAGCTTTAGCTCGTGGAATACGGATTGCAACAAAACCCAACGGGCTTTAGCCCCCCCCAAAACGAGTCGCTTAGGATAGAATGGGTTAAAACCCGTCTTTTATTTTCTTAAATTTCATTTCCACGAGCTAAAGCTCGTGGCTATTCATTCTCTTTCTCAACAAGCTGCTGGATCTATTGAAAGGCACAACTCTATGTCGATAGCGATTCACGTTCCTCGGAAAGCGGTTACATTCTTCGGCGCTGCAATGTTGGTGATCCTCGCAAGCGGATGTGGCGACAAAGGAGGGGGCGGGAGATTCTCCATGCCTCCCATGCCGGTGGAAGTCAGTCGGGTGACAGTGCAAACGGTCTCGGACAAATTTGAAGGGATCGGGACGATCGAGGCGCTTGAAGCGATAACGGTTGTCTCTGAAATCGATGGGGCGGTCAAGAGCATGCCCTTCCAGGAAGGCGGGTTTATCCGCCGCGAAGGTTTGATTGCCCAGCTCGATGATGCGCAGCTTGCTGCCGAGCTTGCGCGGGCGGAGGCGCTGCGTGCGCAAAGCAAAGCAACATACGATCGCGTGAAGTCCGTCGTCGATCAGGGGGCCGGAGCGCCCCAGGATCTGGACGATGCGTCGGCAGCGCTTAAGGTCGCGGAAGCGAACCTGGAACTTGCAAAAGCCCGCTTTGCCAAGACAAGGATCGTCGCGCCGTTTGACGGGATCGCCGGTGCGCGGAAGGTGAGCGTTGGGACATTTCTCCGTGGAGGGCAGGCAATCACCGAGCTGGCGAACATCGATAAAATTCGTGTGACGTTTTCGGCGCCGGAACGGTTTGTCTCGCGCCTGAGCAAAGGGGCCGAAGTGGCGATATCGACACCTGCATTTGCGGGTTTCATCCTGAAGGGGAAGATCATTGTCATCGAGCCGGTGATCGACCTGGCGACCCGCAGTGCCCGCGTGGTGGCGAACCTCCAAAATATCGGGAGGAAGTTCAGGCCCGGGATGTCGGCGAACGTCTCGGCTGTCCTTGCCGAACGCCTGAACGCTCTCACGATTCCGAACGAAGCGGTGTTCGGCAGCGGCAACCAGTCGTTTGTCTTCATCGTCAAGCCGGACAGCACTGTCGCCCGTGTCCCGCTGGCGCTGGGGACAAGATTCTCTGATGTCGTTGAAGTGCTCGACGGCCTCAAGCCCGGCATGATCGTCGTCCGCGCCGGTCACCAGAAGCTGTTCGATGGAGGGAAGGTCGCGCCGATCCCGGCGGTCGCTGAAGAGAAGCCGGCGACCCAGAGGAAAGGCGGATAGCGGTCATGAAACTGAGTACGATGTCGATCCGGCGCCCGGTGCTTGCCAGCGTCATGAGTTTTACGATCCTCCTGTTCGGAGTGATCGCGTTCCTCCGTTTGCCTGTCCGTGAATATCCCGATATCGATCCCCCGATTATCTCCGTCACGACGTTCTATCGCGGAGCGAGCCCTGCTGTGGTGGAGACGGAGATCACCAACGTATTGGAGGAACAATTTGCGACACTCGAAGGGGTGAAGACCCTGACGTCGTCGAGCCGGGAACAGGGATCCGTCATCACGATCGAATTCGAACTGACCCGGAACGTCGATGCTGCTGCCAATGATGTTCGCGACCGCGTCTCCCGCGTGCGCAGCAATCTTCCGCGCGAGATTGACGACCCCGTCATCTCCAAGGTCGACGTGAACGCTCAGGCGGTCGTGTGGCTCGCGCTATCGAGCGAGCGCCACAGCGGTCTGGAGCTCACGGACGTCGCAGATCGCATCCTGAAGGAGCGAATTCAGCGCTTGCCGGGCGTCGGCTCGGTGATCATCGCCGGCGAGCGGCGCTATGCCATGCGTGTCTGGCTTGATCCGCTGCGTATGGCGGGTCATGCTCTGACGACGCAGGACATTGAGGCGGCCATACGCCGGGAGAATGCCGAAATCCCCGGCGGCAGGGTCGAGGGAGCTGAGCGCGAATTCTCGGTCCGCACACGCGGCGAACTCTCTACGCCCGAGGAATTTGGCGCGATCATCGTCGCGCAAAAGGAGAACGACGTCGTGCGTCTCCGTGATGTTGCCGAAGTCAATGTTGGCGCGGCCGACGAGCGGACACAGGTACGCTACAACGGCCAGACGGCGGTCGGGCTGGGTATCGTCAAACAGTCGAAGGCGAGCACCGTCGACGTCGCAAACGAAGTCCGCAATGCCCTTCAGGAACTCGGCGGGCTCCTCCCGGCCGGTATGAGACTCGACATCGCCTACGATTCATCCACCTTCATCAACGATTCGATCGATGAAGTCAAGCAGACGCTGATCATCGCCATGTGCCTCGTCGTATTGGTGGTCCTGGCATTTCTCAAGAGTTTGCGCGCGACGACGATCCCAACCCTTGCTATTCCGATTTCGATCATCGGTTCCCTGGCGGTTGCCTACTTTGCAGGATTCACGCTCAATATTTTGACGTTGCTCGCGCTTGTCCTTGCGATCGGGTTGGTTGTCGACGATGCTATCGTCGTGCTGGAAAACGTTTTTCGACATATGGAAATGGGCAAGAGCAGATGGCGGGCCGCGCTCGACGGGAGCAGCGAAATCGGGTTTGCCGTCATCGCCACGACCATCTCTCTCGTTGCCGTCTTCGTGCCGCTCGCGTTTCTCACCGGTTCCGTCGGCAGACTCTTCAACGAGTTTGGGGTTTCGCTCGCTGTCGCCATTCTCATCTCCGGTTTCGTCGCGCTCACGCTGACGCCGATGCTCTGCTCCAAAATTCTCAAGCCGCTCCACGGCACAAGCAACAGCTGGGCTTCGCGTTCTTTCGACAGGTTTTTCGACGGCCTGAACAATGTCTACGGCCGCACGCTGCGGTTCGCCATGAACAGAAGGGCGCTCATGCTTCTTGGCGCCCTCGCGGCCGTCGCCGTCAGCATCGTCCTGTTCAAATTCCTGCCAACTGAACTCGTACCGATCGAGGACCGGGGCGTCGCGTTCGGCATCGTTATCGCACCGGAGGGAGCGACGCTCGACTACACGGACAAGTACATGAAAGAGGTCGAGAACCGACTGCTCCCTCTTCCGGAGCGGCGATCGCTCTTCACCGCCACGGGGTTGGGCTTCGGGGGACCCGGAAGAGTGACGAACGGTTTCGTGTTTCTTGGGTTGAAGTCCCGCAGTGAGCGACAGAAGTCACAGCAACAGATCGTGCAGGAGCTCTTTCCCCGTCTCATTTCCATTCCGGGAGTGCTCGCATTCGTTATCAATCCGCCGAGCCTCGGCGGTTCGTTCAGTTCAAGCCCGGTGGAGTATGTCCTCCAGGGTGACAACTATGAACAACTTAACCAGGCGGTGGGGACGGTGATGGGCGAAGTTTCGAAGCTCGGATATATGATTAACCTCGACACCGACCTTCGACTCAACAAACCGCAGCTCGATCTCACCATCGACCGCGAACGCGCGGCAGGACTCGGCGTCTCGGTGACGGATATCGGCCTGACGCTCGAAACCTTTCTCGGGGGACGCATCGTCACGAACTTCAAACGGGGGACCAAGCAATACAATTGTATTTTGCAGATGAAGCCGTCTGCACGTGCAACGCCCGACGCTATCCGCGAGATCTACATCCGCGGGCGAGGAGGTCTTGTCCAGCTCGCGAACGTCGTCCGCGTCGACGAGACACTCGCTCCCAAGGAATTGAACCACTATAACCGCGTGCGCTCGGCCAAGATCACCGCAAACCTCGTGCCGGGGGTAAGCCTCGGACAGGCTCTTGACGATCTCGATCGGGTGGCGGCGGAAAAGCTTCCGGCAGGGATGAAGCGCGATTACGCCGGACAGTCGCTGGAATACAAGAGCTCGAGCTCAGGTCTCTACTTTATGTTCCTCCTCGCGATCGTTTTCATCTACCTCGTTCTCGCGGCACAATTCGAAAGCTTCATCCATCCGCTGACCATTCTTCTTTCCGTACCCCTCGCCATCTTCGGGGCGTTACTGACATTGTTTGTCTTCGGGCAGAGTCTGAACATCTATTCACAGATTGGTCTCATCATGCTCATTGGTCTTGTCACGAAGAATGCCATTCTGATCGTCGAGTTTGCGAACCAATTGCGCGGACAGGGCAAACCGGTCGTTGATGCCGTCATCGAAGCTGCAACGATCCGGCTCCGGCCGATTCTCATGACGTCGTTTGCAACGATCTTCGGAGTGCTCCCGATCGCGATCGGATTCGGGGCAGGCGCCGAATCGCGGCGTCCGCTCGGACTGGCGGTTGTCGGCGGAATATTTTTCTCCACGTTCCTGACGCTCGTTCTCGTTCCGGTGCTCTATACATTGCTCTCCCGCTTTGTGAGGGAAAGGACGGCTGAGCGGGAACACGACGACGGGATTGCAGCCGATGAGCGGCGGGTCACCGTCGGGGAGTTCGCTGTCGATCGCTGACCATCGCCGCCCTCCGGGCTAAATGGACTCCATCTTGAAGATGGGGTCCATTTTCCCGCGCGTGGAGTTGGTGCGTCGCCGAGATTGATAGCCTTCGAAAATTTTCCTACCTTGATGCTACCTACAGCGAAAGAAACTTCATGCATCGAAAACAATTGGCTTCACTAGGAGGCTTTGTGCCCCTGACTCTCTTATTGTTGATCGTTCTGCACTCAGGCCATGCTCAGCCCGGACATCGCGCGCGAGATCTCGGGATCCCTTTTGAGGGTAATCCAGGGCCGTTCAATGCGATCACCGACGTCAAAGGTATTGAGGTAGGCCACACAACGCTGATTTCAGGCGACGGCAAGATGACCATCGGCAAAGGCCCCGTGAGGACGGGGGTGACGGCCATCCTTCCGCGCGGCAAGAACTCGAAAGATCAGGTCTTCGCCGCGTGGTTCACGCTTAACGGCAATGGGGAGATGACCGGCACGACATGGGTCGAGGAATCGGGATTCCTCGGCGGACCGGTGATGATCACGAACACGCACAGTGTCGGAATTGTGCGCGACGCTGTCATCGACTGGCTTGTCAAACGGTACCCGCGTGAAGGATACACAGGAGATCTGAGTTTGCCGGTCGTGGCGGAGACGTGGGACGGATTTCTCAACGACATCAACGGCTTCCATGTGAAGAAGGAGCATGTCTTCGAAGCTCTTGAGAACGCGGGAGCAGGGGCTGTGGCGGAAGGGAATGTAGGAGGAGGAACAGGCATGATCTGCCACGGCTTCAAAGGCGGCATCGGCACTTCCTCCCGCGTGCTCGATTCGGCGGGAGGTGGGTATATCGTAGGTGTTCTCGTGCAGGCGAATTATGGCAGGCGGGCGCGCCTTTCCGTTGCCGGTGTGCCGGTCGGGAAAGAGATCACCGATCTCATGCCTGAGCGAGGAAAATATGCAGAAGGGGACGGCTCGATCATCATCGTTGTAGCCACCGACGCACCGCTGCTTCCCCATCAATTGAAGCGCGTGGCGAAGCGGGCGGCGCTCGGAGTTGGCAGAGTAGGCGGCGCGGGCGAAAATTCATCGGGAGATATCTTTATCGTATTCTCCACTGCGAATCCGGGGGCCGGCAGTCCGGAGCGGCAGGCCCATGTGGATATGCTCCCCAATGATGAAATGAACAAGATTTTCTATGCGACGGTCGATGCGACCGAAGAGGCGATCGTCAATGCGCTCATCGCAGCCGAAGACATGACCGGGCGGGATGGGAACAAGGTCTACGCAATACCTCATGACCGGCTCACGACGGTCATGAAGAAATACAATCGGCTTGTTGAGCCGGTGAAACCTGGGAAATAGCCGACGGGGGCTTCTGGGAAGTCTGAACCTGGATTTATGGGATTACAGGATTACCATGATTGATGCATCATGGCAATCATGTCAATCAAGCAAATCGTGGTTCAGATGGCTTAAAGTAAATCCTTGATCGAGCTCCCTCAATACAGCCCAGATCCACCAAAACCAAGCCATTACCTCCCGCATCACACGCTTCTTTTGGCTTTACGAAAACTATTTTTGTACATTCAAACGGAGGATTACTGGCCAACAGGGGGAGAGGTTCCGATGGCGAGGGCATTCATTCCTCCGATAGAGATCTTTATCTCAATTTTATTAAACGAGGAGCGCATACCATGAAGAAGATCAATCTTCTCTCGAAAAGCTTATTCACACCTCTCCTGCTTCTAACCATAGCGATGTTCAGTATCACGCACTTGTCCGTTGGTCAGGAGTATGTTCCGGATTCCAATACGGTCGCACTGTGGCATTTTAACGAAACGAGTGGCTCCACCGTTAGCGACGGAAGCGGTAACGGGCACGACGGATTCGCCACAGGCACAGCTATTGCTGGCGGGCGATTCGGACAGGGAAGAAAATTTTTAGGCACAGGTGATTCTATCAATGTCGACAGGACCGACTTCAAACTTGCACAGTTTACTGTTGAAGCATGGATATACATCGATTCAATGGCTGGTAGTCTCAATCATTTCATTGTCAGCAATATGCATTCAGGCGTTGACATGGGCTTCTTCCTTGATGTTCAACCAATTACCCAGCAGGTGCTCTTTACAGTTGGCAGCGGGGTCGGCTCAGACTATCATCTCTTTTCCGCTTCGACGATTAACGAAAAGCAGTGGTACCACATTGCCGCGACGTATGACGGCGACAGCATGAAAATTTTCATTAACGGAGTCAAAGACGCTGCTGCTGCCTGGACTAATCTCTCTTACGAAGTAAGTAATACTTATCCGCTCAAGATTGGAAACCACAACCTTAATCCATGGGATCCTCCAGATCAGTTCTTTGACGGTACAATCGATGAAATCAGGATTTCCAATATAGCTCGCCAGCCATCGGAATTCAACGTCCCGAGTATCACGGGACTGGTTGCTTACTACCCGTTCAATGGAAATGCAAATGACGAGAGTGGGAATGGAAATAACGGAACGGTAAATGGAGCCACCCTAGATTCGAATCGATTCAGTGAAGACCAAAAGGCGTACGGCTTCAATGGAACCGATAATTCAATAGAAGTGCCTCACTCATCTTCATTTCTGTTTAATTCCACTAAACAGTTTACTATGGCTGCCTGGATTAAAATCAGGAATTACAACCATCAAGCCATTGCGTTCAAGGGCGGGGCAGTCAACCCTCCCGGGTACTTTTGTGAATGGGCTGTGGTCATCGAACCCGACCACACGTTACGATTCAAGGTGAATGCGAACGCGGACAATACTAGTTACTCCTATCTATCATCATCTCCGACTTTGCAACTAAACAAGTGGTCACAGGTCGTGGCAATGTGGGATGGTACAGCGAATATCATGGCTCTATATTTGGATGGGCAAGTCGTCGGGTCGACTGCAGCAATAGATTCTGTTGTTTCGATGCCAGACCGACCTTTGTATCTCGGATTCGTGGGAGATGGTCCGTTTGATGGTGAGTTGGATGATATCCGCATCTACAATCGCGCCTTATCTGCAACCAAAATTGATTCTCTCTATCACGAAGGCGGATGGGCGGCCCCCCCGGAACCCGCAATTGTTTCAATCTCGGACATTCTAAGTGACCAAGGCGGGAAAGTCCGGATAAAATGGAATAGAATCTCCCTGGATTCAAATGGCACAAATCCTCAAGTAACTTCTTATGGGGTCTGGAGAAAAATCCCTACGGGATCGATTGCAAGGATGAAGCCGAGGAAATCAACAATAGTCGCCAATGATACATTGGGGACACTCTATGATTTTCTGGGAAGCGTCCCTGCCGTCCAATCACCTCAATACAATTTTGTTGCTTTGACATTGCAGGATTCTTCAGCATCGGGTTCGCATGCGGAACAATACCTGATTACTGCACACACGAGCGATCCGAATGTATACTTTATTTCAGATGTCGCATCGGGATACTCTGTCGACAACCTGGCCCCATTGGCGCCGGCAGGCCTTATTGCAAATGTTCACGGAGGTTCGCAGGTGCAACTCGCGTGGGATTCACCAACAGACCCGGATATAGATCGTTACTATATTTACCGTTCCACGACAATTGATTTTACGCCATCTCCATCGTCAAAGATAGGGCAATCCACACAGACTACTTTTACGGATACGTTTCCTCTTGCAGGCACGAACAATTATTACCGTATCGTAGCAATAGATTTTCATGACAATGCAAGCCAACCATCGGCTGTTGCAGGTGCCCCGGTCACGGTGAGTCAGACATTCAGCGCAAGAGACAAATGGAACATTGTCTCTGTTCCATTGACGGTGGGTGATTATTCAAAGAAAATTCTTTACCCCACAGCCGTCTCAAATGCGTTTGCCTATCAAGGCAGCTATGTACTTAAATCCTGCGTGAAAAAGTTACTCTGCTGTCAAAAGATGCTTTAATTTATGGCGTGTTGAGCAAATTCTTTCAATAAGCGCATTTGTAATGAAGCTAACTTTTAGTTAGGTTCATTTATGCGCTCAGGATCACGCA
>ORMF011821492.1_pt1 | contig 13630 bp, 18 predicted proteins | sample 1779871 | NCBI WGS metagenome assembly ORMF01 (sample SAMEA104232316, study PRJEB22302) | groundwater metagenome | biome: forest; feature: aquifer; material: groundwater | place: USA | collected 2011-08-07 | depth 5.4 m | reverse complement strand
GACGTGGTCCAGCTTCACGGGATGCTCCGACACTCGGTCCGACGCATCCGGGGATCGCAGACGCTCCTCTGGTCCTGCATCTACGCGTCCGATCTGCCCTGGACAAGATGAATCTTTCCATTACTTATGCAAACCTCAATATGAGTCGAGGGCTGCAGAGCCCGCTGAGCATTTCAGTAAAGTGGGAGATAATGCTTGGCAGTGGCCGGTCCAAACAGTATCATGCTCTCGAATCGGATATGTAACCCTGATCCAGCCTGTCGAGTCACGCGTGAAGGCGTTGCGGGGCGAGGCAGTCGGGAACTGAGTGGGGGAGATGGAGCTTCGCGGGCGAACGGCGTTGGTGACAGGGGCGGCCAGGCGTGTGGGCCGTACGATCGCCCTGGCGATGGCCGGCCGGGGCGCGGATGTAGTGATCCACTACAAGAGCAGTGCTTCCGAGGCCCACGAGACGGTAGAGGCGGTGGAGCGCCTCGGCCAGCGAGCGTTCGCTATCCAGGCTGATCTGGCGGAGCCGGATCAGGTCGAGGCGCTCGCCGACCGTGCCATTCGGGCATATGGAAAGATTGACGTCCTGGTGAACAGCGCTGCGATCTTTCGGAGAACACCGCTCGAACAGCTTACCGCGCAGGACTGGGAACAGTTCCTGCGCGTCAACCTTACGGCCCCGTTCCTACTGGCCAGACGACTTGGCCTGCTGATGCGGCAGCAGGGAGCGGGGAAGATCATCAATATCGCCGATGTCGCGGGGATCAAACCGTGGGCCGATTTCCTGCCCTATTCGGTCTCCAAGGGGATGTTGATCACCATGACCCAAGGGCTGGCGAAGGCGCTGGCGCCGGAGGTCCAGGTGAACGCCGTGGTACCGGGTACGGTGTTGCTGTCGGAGGACTATGGCGAGAAGGAGCGGGAGTCGATCGTCAAGGGCACGCTGCTCAAGCGGATCGGCGACCCGGTCGACATTGCTAAGACCGTCCTCTTCCTCGTGGAGGGCTCGGATTTCATTACCGGTCAAGTCGTGGTGGTGGATGGAGGTCAATTGATTCGGTGAGAAGCCATGAAGGATGAGATGAGCCGCATCATCCCGCAGCGAATTGTCCCGCTTGCCTGCAGCAATACGGAGATCCTCTTTGCACGCGGGCTTGGATCCAGCGTGGTGGGGGTGGACGATTGGTCCGACTTCCCTCCACCGATGGGCGATCTGCTACGAGTCGGGCCCGATAAGCGTGTATTTTATTTTGCGACGTGGCCCCACCGGGGTATGATGGCTATAATCCATGAATAAATGCGTGTCCTCATGGTTGAGCGTGTTGAATGTATTGCGGTTCAGTCCGAAGTCGTGAACCTATTCAGGTGACCTAATGTAAGTAGCGCAGACGTGGCGTTACTGGTCCGTAGGGGATAATGATGGCTGACTGGCCGCGATTCGAAAATGCCCCAATTACCGAAGCCCTGCTGGATATTAGAGCCAAGCTTCCGTCTGGAGTCGATCTGGCCCGGCTGGCTGCTTTCCAGGAGGCGGTGAAAGACATCTATCCAACTAGGCGCGAACGATTCTCCTGGCAGGGTGGCTTTCAGGTCAAATCAGGAGAACCTCCTGAGGTTTTTCATCCATCTGGTGGGCCCGACGGTTACCTGTTTACCTCAAAGAATGGCAAGCAGATTATCCAGGCGCGGCTCGACGGGTTCACCTTTAACAGACTTAAGCCTTACGATAAATGGGACTCGTTCCGCGACGCAGCCAGGCAGCAGTGGGAGCGGTATCTTGAGATTGCGACTCCGGAGATTGTGTCCCGCGTTGCCTTGAGATATATCAATCGAATAGAGATTCCCTTGCCGATGAAAGACTTCCGAGAATATATCCTTACGACGCCGGAGATAGCCCCAAAGATCTCCCAGGGACTTGCAGGTTTCTTCATGCGACTGGTGATTCCAGATGAGAGGTCTAAATCTGTGGCGATAGTGACGCAGACAATGGAGGACCCACAGGCGCAAGTGCTCCCATTAATATTCGACATCGACGTGTTCCGGGAGGCCGCATTCGACGTTCACGGTGAAGAGATGTGGGAAGCGCTAGAGCAACTGAGAGAGTACAAGAATGAGATCTTTTTCAATAGCATCACTGAGAAGGCCGGGGAGCTGTTCAAATGAGCCATGCGGTGACATACCCTGCAGTCCATCCTCGCTTCTTATCCGAAGAACCGTATATACCGTGTGATCCCCAGGATCCGAGGAGGCCGTATACGACGGGGCAGGAGTTGCGCACCGTTATCACGAATCTTGCTGAAGCGCTCAGGCATTACCAGATTCCCATAAGTCGCCAGCAGGAGAGTACCGCCGAGCGCTTTCAAGCGTTGCTGCGTCAGTGGAAGGTGGATGTGGGCCCGCTTTCCTCTGTAACCGAAATGGCCATGCACCCGGCATACCAGCGAATTATCGGACTTGGTCGTGAAGCCGTACCACTTCTCTTAAGAGAGCTTGCAAAAGAACCTGACCACTGGTTCTGGGCTCTAAAGGCTATAACTGGTGTTGATCCAGTTGAACCTGCGCATAGAGGGCGGGTCAAGGACATGGCTGATGCGTGGCTTTTGTGGGGCAAGGAACAGGGACTGCTCTAGTGAGGCACCCAATAGAAAATTACTTTCCAAAGCTGAGACCCAGTGACTATGAGATTACTAGCCAGAAGAGCGGCACTTATAACTGCATTGCCTGGGCGGCGGGGCAAACCGATCGGTGGTGGTGGCCGGACCCCTTCGATCTGTACTTTTGGCCGCAAGGGGCACAGCGGCGTGAAGCTTTAGAAGCGTATGCCCAGGCGTTCTCCGAGTTAGGTTACGTGCTTTGTCAGACCGGTGACCTAGAGCCTGGATTTGAAAAGGTCGCTATCTATGCAGATACGATAGGAAGGCCGACTCACTCTGCCAGGCAATTGCCTAACGGCAAGTGGACAAGCAAGCTTGGCAACCTTGAGGATATCGAACATGGAACCCTGGATTGCTTGAGCGGCTCTAGCTACGGGTCGGTAGCTCTGTTGCTTAAGCGGTGGATCCAAAACCAGGCTGGTTAGCATATGTTGGTAAGCATGTCCCTAGTCCGTCGCAGAAGAAGATTATCTTGTGATTAGTGATGCCTGCCCAAGGAACATTCTTGGCGGCAAGGTACGGTGATGCGCCCCACAATTTGTGAGGGGGACCACGTAATCGTAAGTGAGAATGCTTCCTTGAAAGCCTGCCAGTGATGCAACCCACACTCTACCTGAAACAGATTGAAGTAGGCCAGATGGCCAACTATGTCTATCTCATCGGCTCGACCAAGACGAAGGAGGTCGCTGTGGTCGATCCGGCCTGGGAGATCGATAGGATCGTCGAGATCGCCAAAGCAGATAACATGAAAATTACCCACATCCTCGCCACCCATACCCATCCCGATCATGTGGGTGGTAAGCTGTATGGTCTTCAGATCCAGGGAATCGCGGAGTTACTCGAGCGGGTAGACGCCAAGGTGGTAGTTCATAGAGCTGAAGCAGGCCATCTGACCCCCCTCGCTGGATCGAACATCATGCGGGTCGATCATGGCGACACCCTGAACCTTGGCGACCTCACCATGACGATGATCCATACCCCCGGCCACACGCCCGGGTCACAATGCTTTCTGGTTCAGGACCGGCTGTTCTCAGGCGACACGCTATTCATCGGCGCGTGCGGCCGAGTGGATCTCCCGGGCAGCAGCCCCGATCAGATGTACGATTCGCTGACCAATAGATTGATGAAACTGGACGATAAGACCGTGGTCCTGCCCGGTCATAACTACGCCGCTGGCCGCAGCTCCAGCAGTATCGGCGAGGAGCGGACGCGGAACCCCTATGCCCAGTGTCACTCTCTCGCCGAGTTCCTTCGCACTGTGGGATATGCCTGAGCAGATCTACTCAGCATCCCGGCTCTCCACATACGAGTCCTGCCCCCTTCAGTACAGGTTCCGCTACCTCGATCGGATCCCCCGTGAGGAGGAGTCGATCGAGGCATTCCTCGGATCACGGGTGCATGAGGTACTGCATAAGCTCTATCGAGACCTGCAGCCTGGTGAAGATCCGAGCCTGGCTGATCTGCTGAACGACTATCACGGGCAGTGGGGGCAGCACTGGCACGAACAGGTGAAGATCGTCAAGCAGGACTATTCGGTCGACTATTACAAGCAGTTTGGCGAGCGTTGTCTGGTGAACTACTATCAGGCTCATAAGCCGTTCAACCACGGACAGGTATTGGGATTGGAATATCAGGTGGCCACCTCGCTTGATCCCAATAGCTGCTACAACATTCAAGGATACATTGACCGTCTGGTGAGGATCGGGTCAGGATGCTACGAGATCCATGACTATAAGACGTCCGGCCGTCTGCCGAGCCAGGAAAAGATCGACGTTGATCGGCAGCTAGCCCTCTATCAGCTCGCGATAGAAGGGATGTGGCCTGACGCCAAAGAGATCGAGTTGGTCTGGCACTACCTGGCTTTTGGAAGGGAACGCCGTTCAAGGCGAACGCCGATAGCGCTCGAGAGCCTGAAAAGTTCGACGATCGCCCTCATCGACCGCATCGAGGCCGATACCGAGTTTAAGCCGATCAAAACCAATCTTTGCCATTGGTGCGCCTACCAGAACGTCTGTCCGCTTTGGAATGACCACCCCGATTCAACTCATGCCCAATCTACCAAGGCCTCCGGCAATGGGCGATCGATGGAGGTCCAGACCGCGGCCGATCTCGGGAGGATTGACCTGCATTCTATTTCTCGCGACGCGCTCCGGGAGGCGATCGTGATGGCGGCCGAGCATGAAGGGGCAGAGATCCGTTTTGCCGAACACGGTCAACTCTGGATCTGTGCGGGCCAATTACAACCGAGGGCCAACCTGGATAGTACGGTGGACGGGTGGGTCCAACTATCCGCTGAAAGCTTACCCCTGCTCTTCAGGCAGGTGGATCTGGCGCGGTTGAGTGCCCCTTTTGTTGAAAAGCTGCAGCGGTATCTTGCGTTGTGATCGTATGTCGCTTCTCCTTCGGTACGCACCGGTTTCAACGCCGCTTGAACGGCTCTATGTAGCCTATCGTGGCAAGGCTGTTTGCTGTATTGCCCTCGGATCGGATGGGCGCGGCTTTGAGCGGGTGTGCGAGAGGGTATTCGGCATTCGACCGATACGGGATCCCCGCCTACCGGAAGACATGGCCAAACAGGTGCTGGATCATCTGACAGGGCGCCGGCGCTTCTCCGGCCGGATCGACCTGTCTCGCCTCACCCCCTTCCAACAGAGGGTCTTGCGAAAGATCCGGACAATCCCCACCGGTCAGGTGCGCTCATACCAATGGGTCGCGAAGGAAATTGGTGCGGAGCGAGCAGCCCGTGTGGTCGGGACGGCCTTGGCCAAGAACCCGGTCCCGCTTTTGATCCCGTGCCACCGGGTGGTCAGGAGCGATGGCCGCCTCGGGGGGTATTCCGGAGGTGGCCCTTCCGTCAAGGCGAAGTTACTGGCTTTCGAAGGCGTCGATCTGGAGGACCTGGCGCGCCTTCGGAGCCGTCGCAAGATCGCAACTGGCCGCCGGCGTAAGGGCGGCGCGGATCACTCTGTCCCTGTAGCTTGACAGCCCTGAGACCCTTGGCTATAGTAGTTGCACCCTCGCGCCGGCGTAGCTCAGTTGGTAGAGCAGCTGATTCGTAATCAGCAGGTCGCGGGTTCAATTCCCCCCGCCGGCTCCAGCCGTTTGATCGGCGCATTGTACGCTGAGCGCATCGCTGCAAAACGGGATCGGGCGTTTTCTGCCTTCAAGAGACTCAGTAATCCTACCACGATGTGATGCCATCGCGAGGCGTATTGCAGAGGCTATAGATCGTTACCTGTCGATCGCGTTTCCTAGTTGTTCTGACTCTACGAGGCAAAATGGTCGCATTGGGACCCTGCAGCTCGAATCGTCGCGTGAAGAAGCGGCGCCTCATTGGTCTGGCTACGATGTTGGTTGTCCTTGTCCTCCAGGGGTCAAGTTTCGCGCTTGAGGGCAAATCGCCAGAAGCCGAGGGCAAGCCGGCTGCTAATCGGACGACAACGGCAGAGGCGCATTACGAGCTCGGGCTTTCCTACCATGAGCGAATGTTCGCCGATCTCGACCAGGCAATTGCCGAGTACGAGCAGGCGGTCAAGCTTCGGAGCGACTTCGCCGAGGTACACTACCATCTGGGGCTCTCATACCATACGAAGGCCAAATTGAGCGTTGACGATAAGGTCCTGTATCGCAAGGCGCTGCAAGAATACAAGTTGTATCTGAAGTCCTTGCCAAAGGGCCCGTTGGCTGGAAAGGCCCGGCAGAACATGAAGGTAGTGGAGTCGAGGCTTCGATAAGCGTTCGGTGTGAGGATTGTGAGTAATGGGTTGCTGCGGCGGCGTCGACAGGCGTAATTTCTTGCTATTAGTTGTGGGATCCTTGATTGGATTCGTTTCTCCTCTACGCGCCTATGGTTTCACCATTATCTCTGAAGCTGAGGAGAACGAGATCGGCAGGAAAGCGGATCAAGAGATACTCGGGCAGTTTGGGCGCTACCGCGATCAGCAACTGCAAGCGTATGTGGAGTCGGTCGGCCAGCGACTGCTCGACGGGATTGGCCCAACCAGTTTCCACTATAGCTTCAAGATCGTCGATGTCCCGGAAGTGAACGCGATGGCCCTGCCTGGCGGCTACATCTACATCACCCGAGGAATGCTGGCGATGCTGAATAGCGAGGCGCAGCTCGCTGGGGTCCTCGGCCACGAGATTGGCCACGCCACCTCACGTCATGCGGCTAAACAGCTTACTAAAGCATTGGGCGCACAAATCCTGTCGCTGGGTCTTATGGCTGCTAGCCCTGGCGGTCGTCAGAACACAGGGGAGTGGGCGAGGGTTTCGGGAGCTCTCTTCGATCACGTCCTCATGGGGTATGGCCGAGAGGCGGAGATGGAAGCTGACGAGCTAGGACTCCGCACGGCCTACCGCGCTGGATACGATCCCGGGGAAATGGTAGCCTTCCTCAAGGCGATGAAGATGAAGGAGCGACTGGAGGCGTTGGGCTATCACGGTTTTCAGGGGACCCACCCAGAGACCAACGACCGCGTTGTGAAGGCCGAGACCATGGCCTCCATTCTCATTGGGCAAGGTCGCGGCAGCCTCGAGGTGAAGGCGAACGAGTACAAAGCGCACCTCGACGGTCTGGTCTACGGGGCGAAGCAGGATAATCGGCGCCTGAGGATCTACGTTGCCAAAGATGGAGATACACCCGCAACCGTAGCCAGGGATATGCTGGGCGATCAGCAACTGGCGTGGGAAGTGGCGAACCTGAATGGGATCAAGGAGACGAGGACCTTCCGTGATGGGGACCAGGTGAAACTGCTGTCGCCTGTTTCTATGGGATCGCATGGAGATCGGCAGTTGGAGCTCTCCCCGAACTGAATGGGGGCGAATGGAGGTGGAAGAGACGGCGACGCCATTCGCCGGATGTTTGGGGGCATCGCGCCTCGATACGATCTCCTCAACCGTCTCCTCAGCCTCGCACGGGACCGCTACTGGCGCCGGGAGGCTGTGGCTCAAGCTCAGATCCCTTCGGGCGGGGTGGCGCTGGATGTCTGCACCGGGACTGCCGACATGGCCCTCGAGTTGGCCAAGCAGTTCCCCTCTGCTAGGGCGATTCTCGGAGTAGACTTTTGTCAGCCGATGATTCGTATCGCGGCGGAGAAGGTGGCCCGCAAGGGGCTGACAGACCGTATCCGGCTGCAGGTCGGCTCCGCTGAGGCCCTGCCATTCTGCGCCAATACCTTCGATGCGGTCACCGTTGCCTTCGGCATTCGCAACGTGGTGGATCGTAAGTGTGGGCTAGCGGAACTCTGTAGGGTGCTGCATCCAGGGGGTGTGGGGATCGTCCTGGAGTTTGCCACGCCTCAGGGGCCACTCTTCGGGTGGCTCTATCGTTTGTATTTCCATCGCGGGCTCCCCTGGCTGGGTGGCCTGATTTCTGGGGACCCCCAGGCGTACAGATACCTTCCAGCCTCCGTGTCCGCCTTCCCCGCCCCACAGGAGCTGTCCAGGATAATGGAAGAGGTGGGTTTCCACAATGTGCACTTCCGCACCATGACCGGTGGGATTGTCACCCTTCATGTGGGGAAGAAATCAGCGTGAACCTGCTGCAGCCGGCCATTCGTAAGACAGCCCTGTTTCTCGATCTGATCAAGTTTTCTCACACGATCTTCGCGCTCCCATTTGCCTTCATGGGAGCGATCCTGGCAGCGCGAGGGGTCCCGGCACCGCCGACACTCCTCTGGATTGTGCTGGCCATGGTCGGCGCGAGGAGCGGAGCCATGGCGATGAATCGTCTGGCCGATCAGGAGATCGATGCCAGAAATCCTCGCACGCGGGAGCGGGCCCTGCCAAAGGGACTGGTCCGGCGCGGAGAGGTGATCCTGCTCATGCTTGGGTCCTTCGCGCTTTTCCTGTTCGCCGCCGCCCGGCTGAATCCCCTCTGTCTCAAGTTGGCTCCCTTTGCGATGGCGGTGCTGATTCTGTACTCTTACACCAAGCGCTTTACCTTTCTCTCCCACCTGATCCTGGGGCTTGCGCTGGCCATGGCTCCTCTCGGCGCATGGATCGCTGTGACTGGCGAGGTAGCGGCGGCTCCGGTTGTGCTCGGCCTCGCCGTCCTCTTCTGGGTGGCCGGGTTTGACATCCTTTACGCTATGGCTGACATTGACTTTGATCGGGCCAGCGGTCTCTATTCGATCCCGGCTCGGTTCGGAGCAGCGAGTGGGATGGCCATTTCTCGAACCTTGCACGCGCTGACCCTGCTCCTCCTCCTGCTGCTGATTTTCCTCTTGGGCCTGCGCTCTTTCTACCTGGCTGGAGTCCTCCTTGCCTCTGGCTTCCTGGTGTATGAGCATCTGCTCCTTATCCGCTACGGCCTGAAGCGGCTTGACGCCGCCTTTTTCACGGCCAACGGTCTCCTCAGCATCACCCTGTTCTGCTTCACCCTTCTCGATGTTCTTCTGTCGTAGCGAGATTGGAGCGGGAAAGGGCAAAGATACGCAACGCGTCGAGTGGTTGAGACGCGGAAGGGTAGTAGACACTTGCGGTGCAATCTCAGGGGATCGAACGTTACGGCTGCAAGGGTAAGAAATGGTGGAGCTGACGGGATTCGAACCCGTGGCCTCCTGACTGCCAGTCAGGCGCGCTCCCAACTGCGCCACAGCCCCACATCGGTAAGCGTATGAACAGGGACGATTTAAGCGGACACGGGAAAGACTGTCAAGGGAAATCTTCCCTGTGCTCTATGCCATCAGGCTCAAGCATGGGTCGTCGATCGAGGGGAAAATGAAGGAGATGCTCCGTCACTGTTTCCTTTGCGGCAGGGCAATCACACTCCAGGAAACCTATCTCCTTGCGGAAGGGCCAACCTCGGATATTGTCCGGAGTGTCTGCCGTCCCTGCTATCTTCGCAAGAGCTGCGAGATTCGCGAGGTGGTGAGAAGAGAGAGCGAAGAAGGATTCATCCGCTAGTGTAATGTCTCCAACGCTTCTTTACGCATTCCGTTCGTCCTTGAGCCAGTCGAAGGCTGAAGTATTTCAATAGGTTCCGTTCATGGGTTCGACAAGCCTGTGGTGAGCCTGTCGAACTGTTCACCGCGAACGGATTGTAAAGGTATTTATGAGACACTACGCCAAGGGTGTGATTTCTGCCGCCAGGTTATGCGGTCTTTACCTGGGCCATCAGTATGACGCCTGAAGCTGCGGTAACCAGCAGTGCTGCCATCACGAACTCTGTCCCCAGAGTGCCGAGCAATCCCGCAGCCGCTCCGCCCACGAAGCTGCCGAGAAATTGCAGGGAACTGAATGTCCCCAGCGCTGCCCCATACACGGCCTTAGGTGACGCTTTGGTGATGAGGCTGGGGAGGATCGGTTGAAGACTGGTGTAGCCGGCAAAGAAGAGCATGCCTGCGATAGTGAGGACCATGAGCGGATGGGCTTGGAGCCCAAGGTCAGCTCCTCGAAAGAGCAGCCACCCACTGATCGCAAGAACCACGAAGGCCATCACGCCCATCGATTTTGCCCAACCCCGGTCGGCTACCCTGGAGGCCCCAAACATCACGACAGTGGCGACGAGGACCATCGGGCCAAGCAAGAGGTGGTAGCTTTGCAGGGGCAGGTGGCGGCGAGCCAGCAAGGGAAAGTAGAAGAAGAAGCTGCTCATGAAGAACGACATGAGGAATCCACAGACACCCAGCTTGATGATGCCGGCGATCTTGAACACCGAAGCGATCGATGGCCGGTCGCCAGAGACGCCAGCCGTTTCTCGCTCACTTGGCGGCTCCTTGACGGCAACCGCCAGATAGATTGATGCGACCAGGCTCAGAAGTCCGGATAGCCAGAAGAGGGACGCATAACCGCTGAGGCTGGCGATCATCGGTCCAGCCAGGATGCCGCCGACGAAGGAGAGGCCGATGGAGACCCCGAGGAAGGCCATTGCGGTAGCGCGGTTCTCCTCGTCGACTGAATCGGCCACCATGGCGAATGCGACAGAGCTGACGGCGCCGGTCCCTTGGATCAGGCGTGCGGCGATGAGGGCGAAGATGTTGGGAGGGACGGCGGCCAGGATGGAGCCCACGCTGTGAAGCGTGAGGCCGATGAGCAGGAGCGGTTTCCGCCCAAATCGGTCGGACAGCCATCCGAACGGGATCTGAAGCAGGGCATTGGCCAGCCCATAGCTACCGAAGGCAAGTCCGATCAGCGGTTTTGAACTGGTAAATTGCTCCCCATAGAGCGTAAAAACGGGAAGCACGAGAAAGATGCCGAGCATGCGAATTGCGATGGCGACGCTCAGCGTGGCTATAGTTCGCTTTTGATCCGACGAAAATTTCGCACGCATTATCCGGAACCTTCCTGCTGAAAGGTGATGGCCGCCTGTTCATAGCAGGTCTTCAGAGGGGTGTCAATGGAGTTGGTGCAGGGCGTTGGTTGGGTGACCGAGCTAGGAGAACCATCGTGATCATCGAGGTGGCATTCAGTCGGTTGGATCCTGCCTGCCGGTCCGCCTCTGGTCGAGCAGTGGCCGTGATCGACGTGATACGAGCCACGACGACCATCACCATGGGGCTACACCACGGTTGCGCTGGTGTCATCCCTGTACGGACGCTTAGCGAGGCCAGGGCCGTCGCGCGGAGACTAGGCGGAGGGGCCCTGCTTGCGGGAGAACGGAGAGCAGACAAGGCGGTAGGCTTTGAACTCGGGAATTCTCCAGCCGAATATGGGCGAGAGCGTGTCAAGGATAGGGTAGTTGTCCTGACGACAACCAACGGAACCCGCGCATTCCAGGCTGCCCCAGGAGCTCAGGCAATAATTGCCTGCTCATTCTTAAACGCGGCTGCCGCCGCACGCTGGCTCGCAGGAACCGGGCTCGACATCCTCATTGTATGCGCGGGTACGCATGGCCGTTTCTGCATGGAAGATGCTGTGGGCAGCGGGATGTTGATCGATCGCTTGCTCAGCATCTCTACTCGCGCGTTTGAGCTTAGCGACGCCGCCAGGGCCGCCCACCAACTCTTTGCAACCCATCGAGACGACCTACTTGGGATGCTCCAAGGCAGCGAATGGGGAAGAAACATCATTCAAAAGGGCTTTGGGGCGGACCTGGAGATCTGCGCGCAAGTGGATCTGACCGACATCGTGCCCGTCATGCAAAAAGACCGTCTTGTGGCGGAGCGCACATGAGGGGCAATTGATAATGGCCAACCATAGGCAATCGTTTACTGCCGTGGTCTGTCGCGATGCACTTCTGTTCGTCGGCCTTCGGTGTGCAGTTTACAGACTGGTCAGGGATGAGGGTGGGGAATTTACCATCGGCGGTGACAAGTGGGGCGCTCGAATAAGGTGGGATTTGCGGCTTGAAATTCTAAGGGGCGAGCGTATTGGTCCACGATGATGCCAGAATACTCACAGCTCGATGAGGTGCGACTTGGCTTTCTTATGTAGCGCACTCAGCCACTCCAGCGGCGGCTTCCCCGTACCGTGCCCCTCACCGAACTGCCCGATGAAGTCGTCCACAAGACTCATGTGTGCGATTCGCCAGTCGAGCGGGATGGCCTGAATAAGGGAGTTATACGATTGCACAAGCGCCTTATTTCGCCTTCGCTCCAGGACGAATGATCTAACTTTCGAGGTGTTCTTGACGAACTCGACGAGTTCCCGGAAGGGCTTTGACATGTATTGTCGCATGCGTGGAAAGTATGGGTCGTCGTCATGGTCGATGCCGGCCGCCGCAAGCTGGAAATGCATGAAAGGGGTTTGCCCCCCCGTTTCCCCCAACTTTTGTTGAGGTTTGCCACCCAGTTCCTCCACGCCTTCGAACACCACGCTGTTGGGGAAGGCGAAGAAAAGGCGCACCTGGTTGAAGTACGTCCCATAGTTGCAGTGTTCCCGCATCCGCTTGAGCACCGCGACGGCGTCTCGCGCGGCCTTCGTGGCGTTATCCAAACGCCGAATCATCTCCTCGACGATCACCTCTTCCCCGAGATTCGGCAGGGAGGTCATCGAACCGTCAGGATCGCGAACGCGAGAGAGGAGACACGCTGTGAGCAACTCCGGTATCGCGGGGGCAAATGCCACTTCGACAGCTTGATGAATCCACACGAACCACCGCTCATCCAGCGTTCCGGTGAAGGAGTGGATCAATTCGATATTGTCCAAGCCCACCGGTTTAGAAGGATCTTTGCGGTAGTAGTTCCAGAGAGCGTAGAGACCATAGGACATCGTGGGTTCTATGCCAATCCGCCTTGAGGCGCGCCAGAGCGGCACGGCGAGTTGCGCAGGCAGGATCTTTGGGCTTAGATCCTGCATCAGCTCCGACACGTTACCATAGAGGCATACCTCTCGGAAGTAGGCGTGCGTGTACATGGCGTAGATCAGCATCAGGCGGGAGGCCACTGGGCGCGGCAAATCCTCGAACGACCAGCGGGGAACTGCCAGCCGCTTGACAGATTCAGCAACCTTTCGCTCGCTGATAGTCTGCTCGAGCGAATAGGCTATGGCGTCAAGCCGCATGAAATCGTTCGTCCGTTCAGCGTGACCGGAATCCTCCGGCAGCCACCGCAAGGGCCGCTCCGCGAGAAACCCCGTTTCGAGCGACACGTCATGCTTTTTCATGAGCAGTGTGACTTCGCTCTGGAGCTCGGTGGAATCGTTTTTCACTGGCCCTCCGCCCTTTGTTGATTTGTGGCAGTCGTGAGAAGCTCTTTACGCCGATACCGCCTTCACCATTAATGTAGCATGTTGTTAAACCCACTGGCCAGACAGCCTGCATCCTTGACAGGAACGAGGTTGGTTACTATATTTACTGTGAAGGCGGCAATGTGTATAAGCGTGCCTCATGGAGAGGAGGTAGTCCATGGGGGCGGTACGGGAAGTAGAAACGCCTGAATGTTCGAATTCGCAAGAGGTAGAGGTGAGTGTACAGCCCTTTAGGTCCTGCCGCCTGCCTAAAGGGCTGTACTGTTTCTGAGACGGGGTGGTCGAAAGGAACAGTTGGAAGGAGGGATGTAAGATGAAGGTGCGAGACGGCATGACGACCGAGTTGGTGACGGCTT
>ORMF010988517.1_pt1 | contig 13630 bp, 8 predicted proteins | sample 1779871 | NCBI WGS metagenome assembly ORMF01 (sample SAMEA104232316, study PRJEB22302) | groundwater metagenome | biome: forest; feature: aquifer; material: groundwater | place: USA | collected 2011-08-07 | depth 5.4 m | reverse complement strand
TCCCTCTCGATGCTCCCTCGCAACCCTCCGACACTTCGCTCCGCCGCCTCTCCGTGGATTTTCGGCCCCCATGCTTTCAACACCGGCCTGCAACCGCCACAATCACCATTCCGCCGACCGTTCATGAATAATCCGGGCTAGCTAAGATTCGATGGTTACGCGGAATTTGGTGCCTGAAGGTTGCAGCTATTTGGAACTCTGCATTTGGTTTGGGAATGCCTGGTCCCAGGCTGGAATGTGGCCTTGTGGTCCGCAGAAACTCCGTTTAGACTTTCCATCGCTGCCAAGTAATACATTTGATATGAGCAATCCAAGTTTGACTCTCACGGCCACGGGAAGAGCGCTCCTGCCGTGAATGCAAGCGTTCCATTTTGAAGATGATCGGATAAGGACCCTAACAATCAGTGAATTAGGAGATAGGTTGGGTTCGCCAAGTTGCGAATGTAGTAAAAATTGTAGCTAAAGCTTCCTCAAGGGTCAACAAGCGCTCCTCGCAAGCTATTGAATCTAAAGATGAATCTATGGGAGGATTGCTTGCACCCCAAGCAGATTTCGCTTCTTTGAGCAACCGACCTGTTTTCTGATGCTTATGGTTCAATCAGTTGGGCGAAGCTTATTGAAAGTTATTGAACCGAGTTGAGCTTGAGTGCTTTGGCATCCTCAATATCATCTACAGCTACACACACCGAATCGGAATTGAACATGGTCCCACGCATGAAGACACTCAATCGACTGCACGATCTAGTTTTGGCGAAGGACAGGGTCAAACCACCAAGTTTGAGTGCGCTAATTAGCCCACGATGGGTGATTTCCACCCAGACGAAGACTTCTCGACAGTGGAATGCTCAAGGCTTGGGTGAGCCTTTCTAACCTGGATTCTAATCCTAAGTACAATCTGATGAATCGCTTGACCTAGTTCGCAAGGGTCTTCTCTGGGGCACGGGGCATTCTTGGTGTGAAGCGCCAAACGCACAAATAGCCGCTCTCATTGACGGTCTGTAACGTGCAGTCCAGTGGTCGAATCCTGATGTCATGATCGTCGGGGGCTATTGAGGGCGGCTAACGAGGTTCCGACTACGCGTTAGTCGGGACTAGGCAAGCCCCGTTCGCCAGCGCCATCCGAATGGCCCATTTCAGGCCGCACTGGCACGAGCGGCAAGGAACAGAAACCTTTTCGTCCTGAGGAGGACACCATGAACAGACAGCTACTCGGAGCTGTGATCTCCGTATTTCTCTGCACCCACGTTGCCGTGGCCCAAGTAAATACCGGAACCATCTCCGGAAGTGTGCGAGACAGTTCTGGAGCGGTCATTCCTGGCGCCAAGGTCACGGTCAATAACGCAGACACGGGAGTGGCTCGAACGGCGGCCACGGACCAGCAGGGCAGATACCGCGCGCCCAACTTGCCGGTGGGCAATTACCGAGTCGAGGTCCAGTTGGAAGGATTTCAGACCGGGATCCGCTCCGGAATCGAGCTGACCGTTGGGTGGGAAGCGGTGGTGGACGTAGTCCTGATTCCCGGAGCAATCACGGAAAAGGTCACGGTCTTGGCAGAAGCTCCCCTGGTGGATACGAACAGCGCCACACTCAGCGGGCTGGTGCAGGAAAAGGAAATTCGCGATTTGCCTCTGAATGGACGGAGCTTAGATCAATTGGTGCTGTTGCAGCCGGGCATCTTGTGGAACAAGAGGGTTGCCGGGACGGGAGGTTTTTCCCAAGGAGGCGGCAAATTTTCCATTTCGGGCGCGCGGCCTTATAATAACAGCTTTCTGTTGGATGGAACCGACGCCAACGACCCCCGGAACGCCATGCCGGGAAGCGTAGGCGGTTTCTTCCTGGGCGTGGATACCATCCGCGAATTCCGCGTCCTGACCAACGCTTACAGCTCGCAATACGGCCGCGCCATGGGCGGCGTGATTATCGCCGTTACGCGATCCGGCAGCAATCAACTTAACGGAAGTGTGTTTGAGTTCCTGCGCAACAGCGCCTTGGATGCCAAGAATTTCTATGATCGCGGTAGCATACCGGCGTTCAAGAGGAATCAGTACGGATTCACGGCGGGCGGTCCGATCGTAAAGAATAGCGCCTTTTTCTTCGGCAGCTACGAGGGCTTGCGGGACCGGTTGGGACTCACCCGTATCGCGACCTTCCCGAATGCCTCAGCCCGGCAAGGAATATTGCCAGGGGTGGCTCCCTTCACCGTAGCCGACGCGGTCAAGCCGCTTTTAAGTTTATATCCGATCCCCAACGGCAGGGATTTTGGAGACGGGACCGGAGAGTACATTTTCTCGGCATCCTCTCCAACAAACGAAAGCTATTTCATGACCCGAGTGGACCAGCGTTTCTCCTCGAATCACTCTGTGTTCGCCCGCTTTACGTTTGACAACGGAACCAAGACGGTTCCAGGCATGGCCTCGACGGCCACATCGTTGTCGAATCCGAATCAGGCTACCTCGAACCGTTCGCGCAACCAATATCTGACAGTCGAGGAGGATGCGGTTCTGTCCGCGTCCATGCTGAACGCATTGCGATTTGGATTCACGAGAGCACTGGCGACCGAAACCGTTCAATTCACCAATCTGCCCAGCGGATTCAGCTTTGTGCCTGGTGTGTCGTTCGGATTGGGCGGAGAGTTTGATGTCAGCGGCGGATTCCCGAATTTTGGGTACCAACGCGACCCCAGGCAGTTCGCCTATAACCTCCCGCAAGGGTCAGATGATTTTACCTATGCGAAAGGGGACCACACCCTCAAGACCGGTTTCGTGATCGAGCGGATGCAATTCAACTACCTGGCTTACAATGCACAGGCGGGGTACTACACGTTCTCCGGGCTGGCGAATTTCCTCCGGGGCCAGTCCAACCGGTTCATAGCAGCGACACCTGGCAACAACAGCGAAACGGGCTGGCGTTCCAGCATGCTCGCTTTCTATGTTCATGATGATTTTCACGTTCGGCCCCGGTTGACCCTCAACCTGGGAGTGCGGGAAGAATTTATGACCGCAATCAATGAAGTAAACGGCAAATCATCCAACCTCCCCGACGTGATGATGAAGGCTCCCATCGTGGGGAATCCTTTTTTTAACACCTTCAAGAACAATTGGGCGCCACGGCTTGGGTTCGCCTGGGACACCATGGGAAGTGGGAAGATCGTACTGCGCGGCGGATACGGTCTCTTCTATGACCAGCCCTTCCCCACGTACTGGAGATCGCAGATCAGCAGTCTTCCGCCCTTCAATGTTCTGGGACAGATCAACAATCCCCCGTTTCCTAACGCTGCTGCTCTCCTCCTCGATCCCCGCTACGCCACGCCGGGAGATCTGCGGCCATGGAATTATACCGGGACAACCTACGGCATGCAGTACAACTTTTCGATCCAGAGCGAGATTCTTCCCGGGGTGGGAATGACGGTGGGATATGCGGGATCCCAAGGCCGGAAGCTAGTGCGGACGGGACAGATGAATACGAAGGTGCCGGTCCTGGTGGGTGGAAGACAGTTCTTTCCGGCGACGGCGCCCCTGCGAAATTCCACGTGGGCCGGCGTCCGGATTGCCACGACGGACGCAAACTCGAACTACAATGCTCTGCTTGTGAGCGTCGAGAAACGGCTGTCCCACGGGCTTCGGCTGCAAGGTTCTTACACGTACTCGAAGACCATGAGCGATGCGGACGCCGTGTTTGGCAGCGACCTGATCTCGGGCGAACATCAGGTCATGGACCCCTATAATCCAAGACTGGATCGTGCTCCTTCCTCCTTCAGCATGAAGCATAGTCTGGTGTTCAGTTACAGCTATGAGGTGCCCTTCTCCGGCGCCGGCTTTTCGGAGAAGCTCCTGAAAGGCTGGCAGCTCAACGGAATTACCACGATCAACTCGGGCACACCGTTCCCAGTTACGGCGCAATGCTGCTCCGGAAATGGCTCCACCGCCAGCGCGATTCAGGAGAGACCGGACCTCCTGCCGGGCAAGAACAATAATCCCATCCTGGGAGGGCCGGACAAGTACTTTGACGACTCGGTGTTTGCCTTGGCCGCTCCTGGCTACTATGGCAACCTGGGCAGAAATACAACCATCGGCCCCGGCTTGGCGACGGTCGATTTCTCCCTCATCAAGAACACCGCGATCACCGAAAAGTTGAATCTGCAGTTCCGCGGCGAATTCTTTAACATACTGAATCACGCAAACTTCAGCACGCCGGCGTTCGTGGTTTTCGACCAAAGCGGGAAGAGGCTGGCCAACGCCGGGAGAATCACCTCGACGGACACCGCCTCGCGGCAGATCCAACTGGCCTTGAAGCTCCTGTTCTGATTGCTGGCTTACGGGGAAAACTCCCGGCTAGGGAAATCCGGCTGCCGGATTCGAGAGACGCCTGAACGTTTTTTTGCTTGGTGAGGAGGGATTATGGAACGAACGAAGCGCTTCGTCTATTTATGGGTGGGATCGCTCCTGCTGGTGTCGAGTGCTGCCGCGCAGCAGTTGTCCCCCGAGGTGATCCACTACCCCGAGATCGTCATTTACAACGGCAAGATACTGACGGCGGATGAAAAGTTCACTATAGCCCAGGCGGTCGCCATTCGAGACGGCAAGTTCTTGGCTGTAGGGACAACAGATCGCATCATGGCCATGGCGGGTCCCCATACGCGCAAAATTGACCTACAGGGCAAAACAGCGATGCCGGGACTGATCGACACCCATTACCATCCGTTTACGGCCGGCATGCAGGCGTACTGGCTAAAAAAGTGGTTGGGCGAGACGATGGAGTCAGGTACGACCGCTACATGGAACGGCACGGAGTTGTTGGATGCGCTCAGCGCATGGCACAGCAACGCCGCTGCGCTGGGAGACATCCGGAAGGCGGTGAGTCGCGCGAAACCCGGAGAGGTCATCGTGCTTCCGCGAGTCAGGATCGAGCCAGAAAGAGCCGAGAGCGGACGGCAAGGCCTGATCTGCCAAGTGCCGCTGGCGGAGATCGATGCCGCGTCGCCTAACAATCCAATCCTGTTTGCAGGGACTGTGAACCTGACCGTTCTGGCAATGAACAGCGCGGCGGCCAAGTCCGGATTGTTGAAGCTCCCTCCCGGAACGAATCCCTTTGTAAAGGAAGGCGGGCCTTGCATCACGCGAGGCTATACGGTAGATGGAGTTTTGCCTCCGGCTGTCCAAGCTGTGAATGATTACCTCTATTGGGCGACGCCATTGGAGGACCAGATGCCCGCCTACCGGGACGCGGTCAAGGCAGCCAATTCGATTGGGATTACATTGGCAAAGGAGCACACGGTATTGCCTTTGATCACCGGGATTCGGGAGCTGTGGGCGAGAGGCGAGTTGAACCTGCGGTTGCGAATGCCGTATCCCTTGACTCCCAACAGCGGGCAAACCGTAGAGGTCCCGCCAGAAGAAGCGGAGACGTTATTCCGCCGGATCGGGAACATGAGCGGGATCGGGGATGATGTGCTGCGATTCTTCGGTCTTCGGCCGCCGGCCGTGGGCGGAAACCTATGGGGTGGCAGCGTGTGGACGATAGAGGCGAAAAAGCGTCCGTTCGGAGATACATTTGGCAACGCGGCTCCGTACGGAGGCTGGGAAGCGGAACAGAACGCACAAGGCAAGGAAACGTTTCGAGGCAGAGAAGCCTTGATTGAGGCCGTCCGTTTTGGGTGGAACGTGAGCGCCGATCATACCGTAGGCGACCGCGCAGTCCACGAAGTCGTCATGGCCATGGAAGAGGGCTTGAGGACGCAGGTGGTGCACAGCTACGACCAGAAGCTTTCCATCAATCACACACCCATGGCACGACTGGAGGATATGCGGGAGATGAAGAAACTGGGCATCGCTGTCAGCATCGGCGCTTATCACGTATTTGAAAAGCGCAACCTGGAAGCCGGGCTAATAGCCTACGGCACAGAGCAGGTCAACAGCATGATGCCGATGGAAACTTACATTAAGCTGGGGATGAAGCCAACGCTGGAAAATGACACGGAAGGATATCCGCCGTTTTGGCGCTTCGAGAAAGCCATCGACCGAAAAGATGATGCTTACCACAAGGCATGGAACTCTTCGGAAGGCGTTACCCGGCAACAGGCCGTGTGGATGACAACCAGTTGGGGAGCTTATCAGCTTGGCGAAGAGAAGAAGCTCGGAACCATTGAGCCGGGCAAGCTGGCGGACCTGATTGTCATCGATAAGGACTATATGAACATGCCCGCGGATCAGATCCACACAATCAAGGTTCTATTGACGATTATGGGAGCTAAAGTCGTCTACGAACGAGGCGCGGAATCGAAGTGATTCGCGACCAGCATTAATGTTGCATTACTCATCCACCTGCTCGCTCAATTCCGTAGCGCACCGGAAAGCTGCGCCACGGATCGGGGTTCGTCCCGAGTTATAGCCCGATTTGTTTGGCATACCTTGAGTGAGGAGACCCTAGATGTTCCGAATACCCCGATTCCGACCGGGAAAGCGCGTGTCCACGCTAGTGGCTTTGTTGTTCGGCGCCGCTGCTGGGATAACATATATGGGAATGCCGAACGATCTGCGATTGCGCACGAGCTCCGAACCCAGTACGCGAAAGTCTGCGCCTATAGGCTCTCCTCAACTCGTTTCCGTTCAGCCTTTGTCCGCCGAGGACGGCGAAATGTGCGAGTGGACACCTGCCAGGCTCGAACAGGAGGAATCGCGGTTTCGACCTGCTGCCGCACCTGCGGACGCGAAGAATATCGGCAATGCCGATCGCGTTCCGGTTCGAGTAATTCGGGATACTTACCCTACGTACAGTGCAATCGCGTTGGACCCCGATGCGGGAGAAGTGTATTTGCAGGATGAGAACCTTTACGGACTGAAGGTCTTCAACCGTACGGATAACACGCCGCGCAGCGCGGATTTTACTGAACCGAAGCGGGTAGTGGGTGGACTGAACACCAAGCTGGAATTCAATTGCGCGCTCTATGTGGACCCTAAGACGGGAGATGTGTATTCCGTCAACAACGACATGGTCGATACGATGACTGTCTTCCCGCGTGACGCCAAAGGAAACGTGTCGCCCAAGCGGGAACTGCTTACTGCACATCGGACCTGGGGGATTGCGGTGGATGAAACCGCCGGCGAGCTTTTCCTTACAGTGGAAGCTCCCCCGCAATTGCTGGTGTACCGCAAGATGGCCCAAGGGCCAGAGGCGCCAATCCGCATGATCGAGGGGAATAACACGCAACTCGAGGACCCTCACGGCATCGCCGTGGATCCCGTCAACCAGCTGATGTTTGTAGCCAATCATGGTTCCGTCAGTTATTATGAGACCAGTGCTACGGGTGAGATACAGCCGCCCTTCCAGAAGCCTCACGCGCACGGGCTCACGTTTTCCTTTGCAACGCAGCGGCATTTAACCGCCAACAGCACCGGCAAGTTTGATCCTCCTTCCATTACGGTTTACCCGCTGAAGGCGAGCGGCGATACACGCCCGCTTCGAATCATTGAAGGTCCCAACACGCAGTTGAACTGGCCTGCCACCCTTTATTTGGATCAGAAGAATGGAGAACTTTATGTGGCCAACGATGCTGCCGACTCTATTCTTGTTTTTCGCACTAGCGACAACGGTAACGCAGCGCCGTCGCGGGTTATCAAAGGATCTAAGACCGGGCTTAAAAATGCTACCGGTGTATTTTTAGACTCCAAGAATGATGAGCTATGGGTCGCCAATATGGGGAACCATTCAGCAACGGTTTATCCGCGCACAGCAAGTGGCGACGTTGCGCCGCGGCGGACGATCCGCAGCGCCCCGCAGGGAAAGCTGGCGCTGGCCATCGGGAACCCGGGAGCTGTTGGGTACGACAGCAAACGGGAGGAAGTGTTGGTACCCAACTGAGTGTCCCACCCGCAGATCGCGGCATTCGCCAGGCTGGCGAAGGAAAACTCCAGGCCGAACCGGCTGGTTTCCGGGCAAAAAACACTGCTGAGCCGCACGATGCATGATATCCGTTACGATGCGGTTCATGACGAATTCTTCGTTACTAATCCGTTCGCGCAGGCGATTCTAACATTCCGAGGCTCGGCGTCCGGTGAGGAACCGCCTATCCGGATAATTCAAGGCTCGAATACCCAACTGTCCGATGGCGTCGACCGCTTGGATGTAGATACCCTGCACAACGAAATCTTTGTACCTGCTCTAAATTCGATTCTTGTATTTCCACGCGACGCACAAGGCAACGTAGCGCCAATCCGGATCATTCGCGGTCCCGAGACTCACCTCAGAAGCGCGATGGTGCTCGCTGTAGACCCCGCAAACAATCTGATTGTGAGCAACGCGCGGGCGAATCCGGATGGCGCGGTGAGCGGCGACGAGATAGCCGAGAGAGCGGAAGCTTTGTTGATTTTCAACCGCACCGATCAGGGTAACGTTGCCCCCCGGGCAGTTATTGCGGGCCCTAAAACAGGGCTTGTCAGCGTGAGCCAACTGCAAGTGTATTCGCCCAAAGGGTGGATTATAGGCGCGATCGCTGGCGTTTATCGGAACACGCAGGAGCCGGAAGGAACTTTCGTTGGCGGTTGGAGTATACATGATAACGGAGACGCGTCCCCACGATGGAAGATTAGCGGGACGAAGAGCACACTGAAGAGACCGCGCGGAGTCGTACTGATACCGCAATACAAAGAGCTCGTTGTGGCGGACATGCGCCTTAACTCGGTACTAACGTTTTATTTCCCTGAAATCTTTTAAGGAAGGAATTCTGTTGGCGCGTTCGTTTAAGAAGGGACTCTTTTGAAGGCTGACAAATCGGCTAGATGAAATGCCGGCTTCGCGGGAACACCTTGCCCAATGCGGGGCGGATCACGGATACCAGCACGTCGTCACGGCAGATCCAGATTTCCTTGAAGCTGATTATTTAGAACCGGTCGGGTTCATTCGTCTCCGGACTAGCCAGGGTCCGCGACGAAACCGAATTGTATTCTGGATTCCCAAAGGTTTTCGGAAGTGTCCAGAATGAAGGCGAAGATACCGCTATCCGCAAGGGAGGAAGAGTATGGAATCATTCAATATTATCCTGCGACGGCTTTTGAGATGGCCAGCCTTAGTTCTTTTCGCCATTGCAAGTTTGAGCGGTTACGTGGCGCAGGCGCAGCAGAGGGGCGTGCCCGACCTGATCCTGCACTATGCCGACATCGTTCTCTATAATGGCAAGATTCTCACCGTAGATCAGAAGTTCACAACTACCCAAGCCGTCGCGCTTCGCGATGGCAAGTTCCTCGCTATAGGAACTACGGCTGAGATCCTGCCTCTCGCCGGACCCAACACACGCAAGATAGACCTCCAGGGCAAGATGGCCGTGCCGGGTTTCGTGGATACGCACCAGCATCCATTCAGCGAGGGATTCCAGGCGTATCTAAGATCCAAGTACCCGATACGGGGCAATTGGAAGGACGTGGATGCCGCGTACGAGGATGCGGCCAAACTTGTCAAACAAGTGAAACCGGGCGAGCCGGTCCTGCTGGCCTCCAGCTTCCAGGTTTTATGTAACAAGGCGGTGGGGACGCTCGACAAGCTCGATGCTTTATCTCCTGACAACCCGGTGGTGTTCATCCAGGGAGTAAACGTTTGGCCCGATGCCATCAACAGCAAGGCAGCCGCCCTGATCAAGCGTTTTGTGGACGGACCCATCTTCAGGAAGGAAGGCTCACCATGCCTTTCGATCGAGGCTCGGGAAGCGGTCAGCGGTTACTTTATTTCTCACCTGCCCTGGGAAGCGTTTCTAGAGATCGGGCACCGGGCGACGCAGGGTGTCAGCCGAATGGGGATTACCACAGTCAAGGAGCATACCGCACCGCCCCTGATGACCTCGGTCCGGGAACTGTGGAAACGGGGAGAACTAACCGTACGCATGCGAATGCCCTATCCCTTCTATCCGCTGACCGGGAACGCCTCCGACGTGCCCCCGAAGCTGGCCGAGAAGCTTTATATGTATTCGGGGAATTTGACCAGTGTCGGGGACGACATGTGGCGGTTCACTGGCATCCGCCCCCAGGCGGTGGGGGGCAACATGCGAACGGCGAGCGCCTGGACCATGGAACCTAAGAAGCGGGAAATGGCCGGCATGAAAGAGCGGCCGTATGGGTTACCGTCCGGACAATGGGACGTGGACATAGGCAGCGATCTGCCGGGCGAGGGGGAAACATTCGCCGGAAGGGAAAGCCTCATTCAGGCGATCCGCTACGGCTGGGATGTAGCCACGGATCATACGATCGGTGATCGGGCCGTTGAGGAAGTGCTGATAGCGATGGAACAGGGTCTCAAGACCCGCGTCGTGCAGCGGCCCGGCCAGATCCTCGCGATGGGCCACACTCCCATGACCACGCCGGAGCAGATCCGCAAAATGAATGAGTTGGGTGTGCGCCCCGGGATTGGTCCTATGCACCTGTTTGGCCCGGCCTATCTCGAACCAGGCTTCATCGCCTATGGCTCCGAGCGGCTAATGCAAATGGAACCTTACAGAATGTTCCTCGATGCGGGTGTACGAGCTTCCCTAGAAGGCGATAACGTGATGCCCATCTTTTGGAAGATCGAGCGTGCCGTCACGCGCAAAGACGAAATCTATAGCCGCGTCTGGAATGCGGCATATAGGGTGAATCGGGAAGAAGCCTTGCGCATGTCCACCAATAATGGCGCTTATCAACTCGGTGAAGAAGACAAGCTGGGAAGCATCGAAGCTGGGAAGCTGGCCGATATTATTGTTCTGGATCAAGACTACCTCACCATTCCCGAAGATCAAATCTCGAAAATCAATGTGCTAATGACCATCATGGGGGGCAAAGTTGTGTATGAAATCGAGGGAGGGTTGCAGTAATCGGTCGGTCGCCAAAATCGAAGCCGGTTCTGAAATCAGGGACATAGCTCGGCATCGATACCAGTCGATCCTTGCCTCCTGTGCCTACCAAAGATTCGACCGAGTTGAAATGTTTGAGGTTAGCGCAGCTTCCTGATAAGCTCACTGGTGCCACGCAAACCGAGTTGATTTCTCTCTTATGTGCCCTGAGGTCCTTCTTCGAAAGCCGGACGAGTCTACAGTTGGAAATCGTTGCTCTGCGCCACGAACTGAATGTCCTGCGCCGACGCCAGCGATGTCGGGTTCAGCTTAGCCGGGTGGATCGGCTGTTCTGGGTTTGGCTTTCCTAGACATGGTCCGGTTGGCGGTCGGCTTTGGTGATCGTCAAACCTGAAACTGTGATCGGCTGGCACCGGAAGGGCTTTCGCCTGTGGTGGGGCATGGAAGAGCAAACACTGCCCCGGCAGACCGGAAGTCCCCGCCGCGGTTCGCGATCTGATTCGTAAAATGAGCATAGCGAATCCGATCTGGGGTGCACCTCGAATCCACGGAGAACTGCTGATACTTGAAATCGAAGTTTAGGAAACTACGGTTGCCAAATACATTCCTCGAAACCGCAAGCCTCCTTCCCAAACGTGGCGGGCATTCCTGAAAAATCATGCCCAGCAGCTCGACTCGGTCGATTTCTTCGTAGTTCCCACGCTGAGCTTTCGTCTCTTGTTCGTGTTTGTTGTGCTTCAGCATCATCGCCGAAGAGTCGTCCATTTCAACGTTACGGCTCATCCCACTGCGGAATGGATGGCGCAGCAAATGTTGGAAGCGTTCCCCTGGGATAAGGCTCCACGTTTTCTGATTCGAGATCGAGATGGTTGTTACGGAGATGCTTTCCGGTCGGCAGTTCGCGGCATGAACATTCAGGAAGTTCTGACGGCTCCTCATTCTCCCTGGCAGAACGGTTACGTGGAACGGCTGATTGGCTCGATCCGAAGAGAATGCCTGGACCACGTGATCGTGCTCAACGAGTCCTCATTGCGGAAAATCCTGCTCTCCTATTTTCGTTACTACGAACGATGGAGAACTCATTTGGCCCTCGGGAAAGACGCCCCGGAGCCACGAACAGTTCACCCTCCCAACTTTGGGGATGTAGTGGAACTGCCGGAGGTCGGTGGACTGCACCATCGGTAAGAGCGCCGTGCCGCCTGAGTTCCTTTTGGCTTGGTGGAAAAACGCCCGGAAGTGGTGCGCTTGCTCCTCGAGCACAAAGCGGATGTCCAGGCCCGCACGAAGCTCATTCCCGTCGACGAGCCGTATTATATTGCCTGTACCGTCGAGGACCCTTGCGCCAATGGCGCTACGGATGGATTCAGCTATCCGCCATCCGTCCATTTCGCCAAGTTTACCGGTGGCTTCACGCCTCTGATGTTTGCGGCCCAGAAAGGCGATGTGGAATCCGCGCGGCTTCTGCTGGCAGCCGGAGCGGACGTGAATGAGAGCACGGTGGAAGATGGCAGCGCCTTGGTCGTAGCCAGTGCCAGCGGCCACGAAAAGTTCGCTCTGTTTCTGCTCGAAAAGGGGGCGGACCCGAACGCAAAAGACGGCTTTGGGATTACCCCTTTGCACTATGCGCTGCACGAAGGACTGTTAACCATCGCGGACGGCATCGAGCGCGGCGGCTACAAATCCGGCGGTTCCGCCTGGGAGCGGCCCAATATGCCGGAATTGATGAAGGCGCTGGTGGCACATGGCGCGAATCCGAATGTCAGAATTGCGGCGGACTTTCCGCCTTATCATTACATGCCGATTGCTCGCAACCGAGGTACTGGTCTGCCCCAAATAAGCCTGGTCGGCGCGACACCGTACCTGCTGGCAGCCGCATCGGCCGATACCGCCGCCATGCGCTTCCTGGTGGAAGGGAAAGCCGATCCGCGATTGACGACGACGGAAGGCGTGACACCTCTGATGGTGGTGGCGGGCGTGGCCTGTGAGCGCGGGGTCCGCACGGAGGAACAGTGGAAGAACGCTCTGGATGCCGCCAAGCTGGTTTTGGAGCTGGGCGGTGACGTCAATGCCGTCGGCCCGGGCGGTCGGACGGCGCTGAAAGGCGCAACATTCCTGGGGAGAACTGAAATGGTTCAGTTTTTGGCGGAAAAGGGCGCTAATTTGGAAGCGAAAGATAAGTACGGAGAAACAGCGATGAGTATCGCAGCGGGCGACCCCGGAGGCTTCGTGTTTCGGCAGCTCAAGGGAGCGAAATACGACTTTACGTTCCGCACCCCGCCGCCGCGCGCGGACAAGAAAATGGTGGAGTTGCTTCTCAAATTAGGCGCAAAACCATATGATGGTCCGGTTAGGGATCGCTCGGGTGAGTAAAGGGCAATAGATAACTTCGGCGGAATCGCAATTCGATAAAGTTGGTAGGGTCGAGGACCGGCGCGAAGCACCACAGGTCTTGTGGTCCGCAAAAAATACATTAGAGCATTTTTAGTAATGGTATATCCCGTAAGGGCACGCCTTCAGGCGTGCCGTAAAGCTAGGCACAAAGAATTTGCGCTTTAGCGCCTGAGGGCCATCCACGATTCGGTCACGTCCCTCAGCGGCTGAAGCCGCGGCTGCCGGTGGCGCATTTCGGCACGGTTGAAACCTTGCCCTTACGGGACACACCTTGAGTGAAAATGGAATAGCGCGTCTCTTGGCAGTGAAAGATGATATGGATGAAGGTGTTAGGATCCCTCCAACAAATGTGGCACTATTTACGACATGCCGGACCGAAAGAGATTTTCCTGTTTGTTCCTGACTGGCCTGAGCCTGTGTTCTGATGTC
>ORMF010684889.1_pt1 | contig 13638 bp, 13 predicted proteins | sample 1779871 | NCBI WGS metagenome assembly ORMF01 (sample SAMEA104232316, study PRJEB22302) | groundwater metagenome | biome: forest; feature: aquifer; material: groundwater | place: USA | collected 2011-08-07 | depth 5.4 m | reverse complement strand
TTCATCGCGACCTGAAGCCCGAGAACGTGCTGATCACCGGCGCTGGACATCTCAAGGTGGTGGACTTTGGAATTGCGCACATCGCCGGGGAAGTGGGCACGCAGCTCACGATGGCTGGCGCCATCTTCGGCACGCCCGCGTATATGGCGCCGGAACAACTGGCTGGCGCCGAGGCGGACGCGCGATCGGATTTGTACGCGCTTGGCGTAATGCTCTCCGAAATGGTGACCGGGGTGCACCCGCTCGCGCCGTCGGCCCCCGCAACATCCGATCCGCAGGTCGCTGCGGTCGTGGGTCGCTGTCTCGCGCGCGAGCCTCGCGAGTGGTACGCCTCCGCCCGGGCGCTGCTCGCGGCGATGGCGCGTGCCGCCTCGGAACCCGTCACAAGCGCGGCCGCGTTCGCTCCTCGCTGGTGGTGGGAGTTCCACCAGGCGGCGGCTGCGGGGGTATATGGCCTGATGATGATCCCGCTCTGGCAGGCGCGCAGCATCGTGGGCCCGGTGGCCGGGCGGGTGCTCTTCGTCCTCGGTCTTGCGGGTGCCGTCATCGCGGCGGTGCTTCGACTTCACCTCTGGTTCACGTCCAGGTTCTACGGAGCCGAACTGGCCTGGGTACGCGCGCGAATCACAAGCTGGATTACCGCGGCGGACTGGGTGTTCGCGCTGTCGCTCGTCGCCGCCGGTGTCATGGTCGGCGATGACCGATCGCCGCTTGCTGTCACCCTCCTCTCCGTGGGCATCGGGATCGTCGTCGCGTTCCTCGTGATCGAGCCGGTCACGACCCGCGCGGCCTTTCGGAATGAAGGCCGTGCCGGCTAGCTTGACAGTTCAGCTGATTCGCAGGTAAAAAAGTCAGGACTTCGTGACTTCCTCCTTCACCTGTTGTTGGGCCTCCTGTTGCACGTGCGCCGCGTGTCGGTGGGAGTATATCGAGCCAACGACTGTGAGGTGAGGACGATGCGAGTATCTCTGTAATCCTTCAGGATCTCTCCTCCTCCTCAGCGGCTTCCGCAATGATCGTCGGCTCCCTCGAACACCTTCGTCAACAATTTCGACGGGCTGCGCGGATGCGCGGCCACCCAGAGCACGCGCTCCGGGCGTCATGAGAGAGCCTTGAAACTCGTACATTCGCTGGTTCGTGTCGCAGTCGTGCTCGCAGTAACGGCGACGATCGCGCAGGCACAGCCGGGCGACGAGGGCACCGCCGGAGGCACACAACCGCCTGCACTGCCACCGGTCGCCGCGGGACAAGTAACCGCATTGACAGCAGTGTCCGTCGCAGTCATGCCTTCCCTCGGGTCGGCCCAAGCACCTGGCGCTCGGGCCGCTGGACGAACTGGGCCACACCAGCATTGGCTGTGAGCCGTGCACGTCGCTGCCGTTCGATCCGTCGAACTCACGGTTCGGCCGATGGCAAGGACAGAAGCTCGAGTGCAGAATTCACATTCAAGCGAAGTAACGCCGATAGGGCCCAAGATCCCAAAGCCAAGGCTCAAGCCCGTTGGGTCTTGGAACTTGGATTCTTGTGGCTTGGAGCGTCAGCGCACGTGCAGCGTGAGAGCCGGGAGATCGACGCCGTCGGCTGCGACTGTCCAGCGCTCGCCCGCCGTGATTAGCTGCGCGGCCGTCAGCGTGCCAGTGCTGATAAGTTCGCCCGCTCTGAGCGGCTCGGCGGCCGGCTGCCTGGTAATCGCCCCAGCCAGCTCTCCCAGGCACAGCGCCGGGCTGCGAAGGGCGTTCTTGCCGAAGCCCTCCTCGACGAGCTGGCCGTCCTTCGACAGGGTGACCTTCAATCCGGACAGCTGATCGACCAGCGGACCGATGGTCTCGGGCCGGACGTGGCGCGGCTCGCCGACGAACAGCGCGGCGTGGAGGCCGAAGGACGCGACGAAGTCCGCGGGTTGAAAGCTCCAGTCGGGAAACGGGCAATCGACGATCTCAAATCCGAGCGCTAGCCAGTCGACCGCTTCCAGCACCGTCGAAGGGTCATCTCCTGCGGGCGCGTGCTTCAGCTTGAAGACGACCTCCGGCTCGAGTCGCGGCGCGCATCGTCCCGCCATGCACAGTGACGCATTCCCGTTATGCGCATACTGGACGGTGTCGTCGTACATGTTGGCCCAGACGAGCGTCTGCAGCTTGAGCACGCGCCACATCGCCTTGTTGGCGAAACCGACTTTTCGACCGACAGTGACACGGCCCCTCTCCCGGCGCATGCGTGTCAGCTCGGCTTCGACCGCGTACGCCGCTGTCAGATCGAACCCGTCTCCGCGCGCGGACGGCGGCACCGGCACGATCTGACTCGTCGCACGTGCCTCGAACAGCTCGCGCGCTAGCGCCGCAACATCGATGACAAGGCTCATAAGCTTCCCGAGCCCGCCACCGCCTCGGCGCGCTTTGCCGGCGCACCGGCGGCGCGCAGGCCGACAGCCATGACCGCGGCAATCAGCGCGAGCGCGGCGCTGCCGTAGAACGCGGCAGACCACGACCCGAACCGCTCGAAGAGCAGCGCTGCGAGGCCGCCACCAACTATGGAGGCGGCACCCTTTGCGGTGTAGAGCACGCTGTAATTCGATGTCGCGTGCCGCGATCCGAAATAGTCGCCGACCGTCGAGGGGAAGAGCGAGTAAATCTCGCCCCACGTGAAGTACACGAGGACGAGCGTCAGTGCGAACCAGCCCGCGGAGACGTGGCCGACGCCCAGCACGAGCAGCAGCGCCATCGCCTGCAACACGAACGCGATAATCATGGCCCGCTCTCGGCCGATCCTGTCCGAGGCCCACCCCCAGAAGATGCGGCTCGCCGCGTTCGCGAGCGGGCTGAGCGACAAGGCGAGCGTGAGCGCCCCCGCCGTCAGGCCCCATGCCTGCGCCATCGGCCCGGCATTCGCCGTCACCAGCAATCCGCCGATGGCCATGGCGACGAACATCGCATACAGCACGTAGAACTGCGCCGTGCGCATCATTTCGGCCGTCGTGAAATACTGGGCTGGACGCGAGGCGACGCGTGCCGGCGCTGCGCCTCCCGGGACCGCCGCAGGGTGCCGCAGAAACTGCGCGACGACGAAAATCACAGCTCCCTGCACGAGGCCGGTCCAGAGCAGGGCGGGCCGATAGCCACTGTTCTGAATGAGGTAGGGGATGCTCGGAAGGAACAGCGCCGTCCCGCCGCCGAACCCGGCGGCGATCACCCCTGCCGCGAAGCCGCGGCGATCCTGAAACCACTTCAGCGCGGACCCGATGCATCCGCTGTACACGAACGCCGCACCGACCCCCGCGACGGCGTAGAGCGTGTAGAGCGCCGGCAGCGACGGGGCATATCCCATTCCTGCCCAGCCGAGGCCGCAGAGCACGCCGGCCGCGCTGATGAACCCGCGTGGTCCCAGCCGATCGATCAGCCATCCATCGAGCGGCTGCACCCACGTCTGGCACAAGATGAACACCGTGAACGCCCACTGCACCTCGGCCAGCGTCCAGCCGTTCCCCTCGCGCAGCGGGTTCACGAACAGCGTCCACGCATACTGCAGGTTCGCGATCATCACCATCGCGACCAGCGATGCACACAGCTGAAACCACCGGTTATTGAGAGCCATGAGTCCGACTCCTTAGTGAGTGTGGGCAGTCGGCAGTCGGCAGGGAGCCATAGGCTCGCCGGGTACCAATGAGTTAACCGCCCACTGCCGACTGCAGACCTGCACGTGGCACGATGCGATCGTTCAACATGGCCGCGCAGGCGTACACGGCCTTCGTGGCCGGCATCTGAATGCCAAGCCGTTCACCGAGCTCGAGGACCGCCCCCACGACCGCTTCGAGCTCCATGGGCCGGCCGGCTTCGACGTCCTGCAGCATGGAAGTCTTGTGCGCGCCGACTTTCGCGGCGCCCGCGATCCGCTGATCGATCGAGATCGGCAGCTCGATGCCGAGGCGCGACGCCACTGCCTCGGTCTCCCGCATCACGTCGTGCACGAGCCGCGACACCTCCGGGTGCTGCGCCATCTCGACGAGCGTGCCGCGGGTGAGGGCACTGATCGGGTTGAATGCCACGTTGCCGAGCAGCTTCACCCAAATCTCCTGCCGGATCTTGGTCGTCACCGGACAGCGGAAGCCTGCCGCGATGAGCGCCTGGGCGATGTGGAGGCAGCGCTCCGACTTGGTGCCGTCGGGCTCGCCGAAACTGATTCGGTTCCCCTCGATGTGCCGGATCACGCCGGGCCGATCGATCTGCGTCGAGAAGTACGCGATCGATCCAATCACGCGCCGCGGCTCGATGGCCGTCGCGATCAGCCGGCCGGGGTCGACGCGCTCGAGTGACAACCCGTCGAACTCGCCTCCGTGGTGCTGGAAGTACCACCAGGGGATTCCGTTCTGTGTGCTGACGACGACTGTGTCGGCCCCGAAGAGCCTGCGGAGCGTCGGTGCAAGCAGCGTCAGGCTGTGCGCCTTCACGCCGAGGAAAACGACGTCGGCCTGTCCGATCGCTTCGAGTGATCCCGCTACCCGAGGCCTGACTTCGAAGCTCTCGTCAGGACCTTCGACGCGCAGTCCGCGGTCGCGCATCGCCTGCAGGTGCGCGCCACGGGCAAACAGCGTCACGTCGGCGCCGCTCCGGGCGAGCCGAGCGCCGATGTAGCCGCCAATCGCGCCCGCGCCGGCGATGACGATCTTCACTGCGCAGCGCTCGCGAACGCCTCCGCCACTACCCTGCGCTGAATCTTGCCGGTGGCGGTGCGAGGAATTGCGGATGTAAGGAAAATCTGCTTCGGGCGCTTGAAGTCAGCCAGCCGCTCACGGCAATACGAGAGGAGATCCGATGCGCTGGCGCTCGCATCCGGGCGAAGGACCACGGCGGCCGCAACCTCTTCGCCCCACGCCGGATGCGGGACACCAAATGCGACTGCTTCGGCCACCGCCGGATGCGCGAGCAGCACCTCGTCGACTTCACGCGGCGAGATCTTTTCGCCGCCGCGGTTGATCATCTCCTTGAGACGACCGGTCAGCAGGAGATAGCTGTCGGGATCGAGAAAGCCCTGGTCCCCGGTCCGGAACCAGCCGTCGATGAACGACCACGCGTTGGCGTCTGGATTGTTCTCGTAGCCGCGAATCACGTTCGCGCCCCTGATGACGACCTCGCCGCGATCACCAGGCTTCAAATGGTTCCCGGCCGCGTCCATGATGCTGATCTCGGTCGTGCCGGTATTCGGGCCGACCGATGCGGCTTTTCGCGCAGCGGGGGGCAGGGGATTCGAAGCCATCTGATGCGCCGCTTCTGTCATGCCGTACGCCTCGAGCACCGGCGCACCAAATGCCGCTTCCAGATCGCTCATCAATTGCGGCGAGAGCGCCGCGCTGCAGGAACGGATGAAGCGCAGCCGTTCGGCGCCGGCCGGTCTGGCGCCGGGATCGGCGCGGGCCACCAGCAGCTGGTGCAGCGTGGGCACGGCTGAATACCACGTGGCGCCGTAGTCGCGCGCGACGCGCCAGAATGACAGTGGGTTGAATTTGGAGGGGACGACGACCGTTCCGCCCGTTGCCAGCGTCGCCAGCGTCGACGCCACGAGACCATGCACGTGAAAGAGCGGCATCACGCACAGCGACACATCATCGCTGCTCAGGGCGTACGTGTTGGCGACGTTCACGGCCGAGATCGAGAGCTGGGCGTGCGTCAGCGGTACCCGTTTGGGCCGGCCCGTGCTGCCGCTCGTGTGGAGAATCAGCGCGACATCGTCAACTGATGGAGGGGACATGGATGCGCGGCCACCCGCCGGTGATATGCGAACGCTTCCTGACTCGTCGGTGTCGACCGTCAGGATGGTCACCCCGCTGGCCGCCGCCTTCCGGGCTTCGTCGGCGCCGTCGGGCGGCAGCATGATGAAGCGCGCTGCCGTGTCCTCGAGGTAGAACCGGAACTCGTCTTCCTTGTACGAAGAATTCAGCGGGGCCGCAGTGCCGGCGATCGACGCCGCGAGAAATGACACGATTGTCGGGAGGCCGTTCGACAGAGCGATGCCCACGCGGTCGCCGCGCCGAACGCCGCAGGCGGCGAGCGCTTCCGCACAGGCCTCAACCTGATTCCGCAATGCACCATAGGTGACCCGCAGATCCCGTTCTGGAACGACGATAGCCGTGCGATCGGCGGGGCTGGATGCAAATAGCTCGAGCAGCGTTGTTGGTGCCGGGTGAGTCACGGTCATAGGTCCTCTCAGGGTCCGGCTGAAGCCGGACACTAACTTGCGATGGTCAACGCCGGTGGAACGTCATATACGAAATCGTGTGCGCGCAGTGCTTTGTCAACCCGGTTGCGCATCTCCTGATCGGCACGGAGCAATCCTAAAGAAACGCGGCGAGCCTAGACGCATGCGGTTCCGTTTTGCAGACGCAATGATGCAGCCGTTCGTGATCATCCACGATTATTCGATCGGCGCGCTAACAAATAACTATTTCGTGCGTCTCAAGAGTGGATGCGGAGATCCACAGATCTCATCTGACGAAAGAACTACTTCTTTTTGAGCCATCTCGCTTTCGCCGCTGTTATGGCAATCTGCTGTCGTCTGCTTGCCGAAAGAGCCTTCGCCCTGGCTTTGCCGCCCTTGACGCCGTCTAGCCTCCCAAGCGCCACTGCGGCCGGATTCTTCCCGGCGTGTGGATCGTCCAGTGGCGTGCCGTCTAGCTTCGGACAGCCTGACGGCTGCGCAAGGGTCAGCGATTTTCAAACTGACCCACTACCCGCAGTTCCCAAGTTCCCAATCCAAGTTCCCAAGTCTTGACACTTCAGTTGGTTCGCAGGTACAACGTGAGGACTCGTGGCGTCTTCTCACTCCATCTGTTGTCCGGCCTCTTGTTGCGCGTGCGCCGCGTGTCGGTGTGCGTGTATCGGGCCGACGGCCGTGAAGTGAGGGCGATCTCTCCTCCTCCTCAGCGCCTTCCTCGCTGATCGTCGGCTCCCTCGAACACCTTCAACAGTTTCCGGTGATCTGCGCGTGTGCGCGGACACCCACAGCACGCCCGACTGCGGGCGTCAGGAGAGAGCCTTGAGACTTGTACACTCGCTTGTCCGCGTCGCGGTCGTCGTTGCAGCGACGGCGCCATTCGCGCACGCACAATCGCCCGGCGTTCAATCCCCCGCGGCGGCCTCACCGACACCCGCTCTCGCTGGAGGCGCACAACCCCCGGCACAGCCGCCCGTCGCCGCGGGACAGGATGGATTCGCCGTTCAGTCAGCCAACGGCGACTTCCGTCTGCAGATCGGGCTGCTTGTGCAGGCCGACGGCCGTTTCGCTTTGGAAGATTCCAACGAGCAGGTCGTCAACGCCTTCGTCATCCGCCGGCTCCGTCCCTACTTGCGGGGCCAGTTCGCTCGGCGGTTCCAGTTCTACCTGAATCCGGATTTCGCCGGCGGAACCCTGGTGGTCCAGGATGCCTACGTCGACACTGTGTTCGCGCCGGCATTCCGCATTCGAGCCGGCAAGGGGAAGACGCCCTTCGGTTTCGAGCGGTTGCACTCGGCGGCCAATCTCCTGTTCATGGATCGCGCCTTGCCTACGGCGCTCGTTCCGAACCGCGATATCGGCGTGCAGGTGCTCGGCGACATCTCGGGCGGGGTGATCAGCTATCTCGCGGGCGTGATGAACGGCGTCGCGGATGGCGGGAGCGGGGATGTCGAGACGAACGATGCCAAGGACCTTTCGGGCCGGTTCATCGTGAAGCCGTTCAACGGGATCGCCACAAGCCCGTTGCGCGGCCTCGGGGTGGCGGCTTCGGGGTCCACCGGCCGTCAAGCGGGCGCCGCGGCGCTGCCGGCACTGAGAACGCAAACCATTCAACAGCCCTACTTCTCCTACTCCGGCGCCGCCGCTGACGGCGTGCGCACGCGGTACTCGCCGCAGGTCTTCTACTTCTACAAGGCGTTCGGCGGGTGGGCGGAGTACGTGCACACCGAAACGCCTATCAGGGAGGGCCTGGTTCGCGAGGACATCGCGCATGACGCGTGGCAGATGGCCGGATCGATTGTGCTCACCGGCGAAGCCGCGACCGATTCAGGGACCGGCGTGCGCCCGCGCGCCAACTTCGACTTCGGCAACGGCCACCTGGGGGCTTTTCAGATTGCGGCCCGCTACCACGCGCTGGCGATCCATCCGCGGGCCATCACGCTCGGCTGCGCGGCCGCAGGTTCCAGCCGCAAGGCCGAGTCATGGACGGTCGGCCTGAGGTGGTACCTGACGGGGAACTTCTGGTACACCGCCAACTTCGAGAGGACGGTTTTCGACGGAGACCCCGACGGACCCCGCAAGGCGGAAAACGGACTCGCGTTTCGATCACAAGTGAGTTTCTGACCGGTCGCGGATCGAGCCAAAGGCGCGTCTGGCGCCGTAGAATGGTCCGGTGCCAGACACCCTCCCTTCGGCGACGAATCCGCGTCGCGGAACGATTCTCGTCGTTGAGGACCGGGCCGACGTTCGGCAGGGACTTTCGCAGCTCCTCGAACTGCACGGCTTCCTCGTCGCGGAGGCCCGCGACGGCGAAGCGGCCCTTGCGCGGCTTGCCGCCGACTCTGGCGTCGCGCTGATCCTCCTCGACCTGCGACTCCCTGGGGCCATCAGCGGCCGCGAGGTGCGAGCCCGCCAGCTTGCACAGGCCCCAATTGCAGGGATTCCGACCGTCATCGTGAGCGGTTCTGAAATGTGCGATGCCGATCGCCGCGATTTGCAGCCGACCGCCTGGATCGAGAAACCCTTCGCGTTCGACGTGCTCCTCGCTGTGGTCCGGCAGCACGTCGTCCCTGAAATCGCCACCACGTAGTTTTTACGCGCTTCCTGGTCCACAGCCGCGCTGAGCTGGCTCACGGTTCTCGGTGCCAAGTAACTGAGATCCCGCGAGTTCAAGCAGCTGGCCGAGCTGGCGTCAGCACAGCTGTTGACTGGTATTGGCGTTGAAGTGCTGTCGGATCATGCTGGAGGAGAAGGCCATGCCGACGGTCGTCATCGTAGAACCGTATAAGGACTTCGCGGCCGCCTTGCAGGAGGTGGTTGCCCTCGCCCACTGTAAGCCCGTGACGATAGGAAATGTCGCAGGGCTGAGCGAACTGTCCAAGCCCCCCGCGGCGATCGTGGTCCGTGTCGCCACGAATTTGCCGTTTGAATCGCCTCATGCCGGATTGGACGACATGCACCCTGACAAGCGACCGCTGGTCGTCGCGTTGACGTCGAGCGATGCCGACGTGGCGGAGGCGAATCGACTCGGATGCGAGGTCGTGCTCCGAGAGCCGCAGCAGGTGCGCGGCTTATACGATGCCTTGACGCACGTCGTCAAAACCTTTGGTCGCACTTAGGGCAGCCGCCTGGATGTGTGTTTATAGTCCTTTAGTGTCGTCAACAGTTCTTTAATGGCACTCTTTGTAACCCTTAGACATGCAACCCGATTGATCCGAACCACGAGTGATCAAATAATTTTGGTCCCCATGACGACGTGTCCCTTCTGCGAGGCCACGGCACAGACACCAGTGACCGCCACGGCGGCGGGTGACGTGTTCCGGTGCCCGGAGTGCAACAAGACTTATCTGGTCCCGAACCGCGATCTGCTCGCTGGCGCACCGTCCTCAAAGAAGCGCCCCACCCCTCAAGGTCGGTGAGCCTAGATTTCATCTCGTCGAGCCAGACACGCCGCCTCTGGTCACGGAGGCGCTGATCGACCGAACGCGAAAGACACACCCGCTCCGAGTCCAAGACCTGCGCCACCATCCTCGATCCCCGTCAGGCTGCGCCCGATGGTGACGTAGGCCGCGGAGGCGTCAGTCATCGGATGCGCGATTCCCAGCGTCACGTCGCCGCGATGACGATTCGAGTCGACGCGCGCGCCGATGGAGTCCTCGCCCGTGGAGAAGGAGTGCACGAGCGCGCCGGTCAAAGTTGTTCCACTGCTGGCCGACCACTCCACAGCGCCGCCGGCAAATCCGGCTCCGCGCGAGAAGTATCCGGCGGAACCGTACACTCTGATGCTCTCGCGGCGCGCCTCGATGCTGACGGGCAGCCCCCAGTGAAGGCGTCCATCATCTGCGCCGCTCAGAATTTCAATCAAAGGAATGACTGCAACACCGAAACGCCCGTTCCCATCAGGATCGATGGCGGCAATCTTCGCGCTCAGATAGACGTCGTCAAGCCCATGCGCGGTCGCTCCACCGTAGTTGACTCGATAGAACGGGACGGACGCTGCAATCTGCAGGCGGTCGGTGACGCCGTATGCCCCATCGAGCATCGGCACATCGACTTGCGAGCCACCCGAGAGCCGCCAGTAGCCAATACCGATCCCCGTGCTTGCCTGCCGCGCGGCCAACGTGCTCGCGTCGTCGAGCCAGGCGCCGAACTGTCGAAAAGGACCTGCCGTAGCGAGCGTTCCGCCGTTAGTCGGGCCCCGTGCTTCGCCGCTGCCGGCCTCGACTGCCGGCGGCGGCCGCTTCGGCCGTCCTCTGCCCTGCGCTCCCGCATCGAGCGGCAGCATCAGGGCAAGGAGCATGACTCCGAATGTGCGAACCAATGCGATCACGGCGGCTATTTCGAGCCAGTCGTCGCAGCCGGCTTCAGCTTCTGGATCGCATCGCCGAGGCTGAGCGCGTTATCGCCCGTCATCTCGTTCTTCAGCTGCGTGAACGAGATGCCGTGGTTCTTCGACGCGTTCACCGCCGCAATGAACTGGCCCTGATTGCGGAACCCGTCGGCCGCCTGGTCGAGCGTCATGCCCGTTGGCAGCATCGACTCGATGCGCGCCTTCAGCTTCGGGTTTCTCGCGATCTTGGCTGCAATGGTCGCCGAGTCCGCCGTCTCGGCTCTGCGCGATTCGTGAGACTTCTCGATGCGCCTGCCAGTCGATTTCTCTGCGCCCGCACCTCGGGCTTTTGCCTTCTGGGCGCGGGTCGTCGACTTGCCTGCCTGTGCCTGGACCTTCGGGGCTTTCGGCGTTGTCTTTGGACCCGTAGCGCCGACGATCGCGATGCTCACGAAACAGAACGCCGCGAGCAGACTCAGGATTCGAAATCGATGCATCAGTATTCCTCCCCCTAGAGGATCACCAAACATCGTGCCCAGCTGTTTCAAGCGGGCCTTTCGCAAAACACGCGCAAAAGCACTGCGACTCCAAGCATCGACGCAAGGCGCTGTTTCAGAAATGTCCACGTTGGGAAGAATCTGCAGACCCGTTCTACGGTTGAGCTTTGTTTTCTGTCTTAAAGGGTGGAACGAATGCTGTACATTGGCCGTACGCTCTCCCCCCGGGAGCCGGATGAAACGGTATCGGGTTTTAGTCGTCGAAGACGATATCGCCTTGGCCGGGCTGTATCAGGCGGCACTGCGATTTGCCGGATTCGACGTGGAGCTGGTCGGCGACGGATTGTCGGCGCTGTGGCACATCGAGGCGGAGCGTCCCGATGTCATCGTGCTCGATTTGTCGCTGCCGCAACTGCGAGGCGAGGCCGTTCTGACAGAGCTGGCATCGAGCCCCGACCTTTACGCTGTGCCTGTCGTCGTTGTCACCGGGTCCGATTGTGACCAGGCGGTGATGCAGGCCAGTGCGGTGCTTCGAAAGCCCTGCGATCCTTTTCAGCTGCTCAGCGTAATCAGGCGGGTCTGCCCGTCCGCGCCCGAGCCGCCAGCCACCGCGTAGGACGTCGCCCACGGACTACACTGGTGCCGACGTGGTTCCTCTGTCGGTACTCGACCTCTCCCCTGTATCAGCCGCCTCTTCGCCAAGCGACGCGATTCGCCAGTCGCCTCCTCTGGCGCGTCTGTGCGATCACCTCGGCTACACCCGCTACTGGATCGCCGAGCACCACAACATGCCGAGCATAGCGACATCATCACCCGAGGTGCTGATCGCTCATGTCGCCGCGACGACGTCGCGGATCCGGGTCGGCGCTGGTGGCATCATGCTGCCCAACCATAACCCGCTGCGCGTGGTTGAGATGTTTCGCACGCTCGAGGCGCTGCATCCTGGGCGCATCGATCTCGGATTGGGACGTGCCCCTGGCACTGATCCGGTCACCGCATCGGCCTTGAGGAGAGGCGCGGCCGACGATCCCAACGAGCGGCTGGCGGAGCTGCTCGCGTTCGAGGACGCGACGTTTCCAGCTCTCCACCCGTACCGCACGATCACGCCGATGCCGTCCGACGTGCGGCTTCCCGAGATATGGATGCTCGGCTCGACGCTGACGGGTGCCGCTATTGCGGCGTCACTCGGCCTGCGGTACGCATTTGCGGGCCACTTCGCGATGCGCAACGCGACCGCGGCGATCGCCTGGTACAAGGACCACTTCAAGCCGTCCCGCCGGCTGTCGAATGCTTACGCCATGCTCGCAGTCACCGTCGTCTGTGGGGCTGACGATGAGCATGCGGCGAGGCTCGCCGCGCCGATCAGACTTGCCATTGTGCGAAGCCGCACGGGACAACGCGCGCCAATCGCGAGCGTGGAGGACGCGCTCGCCTATCGGTTTACGCCTGACGAACAGGCCATCGCCGCCGAGTTCCTGCAGGGCGCGATCATCGGTGGTCCTGACCTGGTGCACGAGAGGCTCGAACGGCTCGCGCAACAAACAGGCGCAGATGAACTCATGCTTTCAGCCCTGATCCCCGGTGACGAGCGTTTCCGTTCGTTTGAGCGCGTGGCGGCGGCAGCCTCCCTCGCCGGCGCGCACCAACAGGAAGCCTGATGACGGAATGGCCGGCTGATGCCGGCAAGTGGCTGCCCCTGATCGATCACGGTCGCTGTGAAGCGACATCTGAATGCGTGCGCGTTTGTCCGTACAACGTCTTCGAGGTGCGGCGGATTGACGCCGAAGACTACGCAGCGCTGCCGCTGCTTGGCCGCCTGAAGAACCGCGTCCATGGCCGCCGCACGGCGGCAGTCTCCCTCACCGCTTGAGAGGCGGATTCCGATAAGACTCGGCCGAGTTGTGGGACATTACGGGCTTAAGGGCGGGTCTTTACGGCCCGCCTGGCTCAGCGGCTCTTTCGTAACAACAGGGGACGGGCCGCAGCCATCAGTACAAGCACGAGGCCAAACGTGCAGACGATCGTCGCCCCGGTCGGCAGATCGAACTGGACGGAGAAGTACATGCCCAGCATCGAGACGACCGTACCCATGACCCACCCGATCGCCAGCCTGGGGCCGATGCGCCCGGAGAACAGCATGCCACCGACCGAGGGGACGATCAGATAACAGAAGACCAGCAGCACTCCGGCGATCGCCACCGAACGCGTGACGACGAAGCCAAACGACGCATAGAAGAGGAAGTCCCAGAACCTGACGGAAATGCCCCTGGCCGCCGTCGCTCCTGCGTCCATGGAGATTTCGAGGAACCGCTCCCTGAAGACGTAGTGAAACAGCCCGATGACGAAGTAGATCGCACCCGTCAACCCGACCTCGGGCCACTGCACCGAGAGGATGTTGCCGACGAGCATGTCCCGAAGGTGCTCGGCCTCGCCTGTCGCCTGGCTGAGCGTGAGAATCACCGCCGCTGAGGCGACCGCGTACGAAATGCCGATGATGGCTTCCTGCGGAATGCGGGCCTCGTGGCCTTTGATGACGGCGAAGATCAGCGCGCCGATGAGGGTGAACGCCAGGCTCATCCAGTAGATGGCCGGCCCGTGCGCGTCATAGCC
>ORMF010229966.1_pt1 | contig 13638 bp, 10 predicted proteins | sample 1779871 | NCBI WGS metagenome assembly ORMF01 (sample SAMEA104232316, study PRJEB22302) | groundwater metagenome | biome: forest; feature: aquifer; material: groundwater | place: USA | collected 2011-08-07 | depth 5.4 m | reverse complement strand
GTACGCGCGCCAAGTGATAGTTCCGCAACTTGGCTCCGGTGTCGAGCGGCCAACAAACTCTGGGCGCAAACTGCAACACGCGCATGTTCGAATCAGATGGTTTCAGGACTAATCTCCAGTCGATGAGCCGCTTGCCGCGCCCGGCCATTGATTCTAACGGTTAAATCGACGCATTCGGAGAAAAATTTCCGCTATTTGGCTAAAATTAGCTGGATTCCGAACCGGCTTCATCCTGTATAATGATCGTGGCAATTCTGCCGCCCTTCCTGACTGCGGCCCACCACTCGAGCCAACTTCAGAGACACGTTTCCCGGGATGAATCCTGTGACCTCAAGACAGCAGCAGCCTGTGATCGCTGACGAAAATCGTCACTTTCGTACTGATCACTTGCAAGGCGACCTGGCCGGCCGCTCGGCCCGGGGCGGAGCTGTGACTATGGCTGCGCAAGTATTCAAGTTTGTGTTCAGCACCGCGGCAACGATCGCGCTGGCGCGTCTGCTGACACCGGAAGACTACGGGCTGATCGGCATGGTAGCTATCCTGATCAATTTCGTCGGGATGTTTCAGTATCTGGGCCTGTCAACGGCGACGGTCAAGTGGTCTGAATTAAATCATCAACAGGTCAGCACTCTGTTTTGGGTGAACATGTTTCTCAGCACGGCGATTATGCTGGTCACTATTGGCAGCGGTCCCCTGCTAGCCTGGTTTTACAAAGAGCCCCGGTTAATCGGAATTACCGCCGGCTATGGAATCACAATTTTTTTTGCGGGCCTTGCCATTCAGCACGAAGCTATTCTAACCAGGCAGATGCGCTTTGCGGCGATCGTCGTTGTCGAAGTCGTCGCGCTCTTGTCAGGTTTTGTCTCGGCGGTGGTGGCCGCCTGGCACGGAGCAGGTTATTGGTCGCTGGTGCTCAACCAATTGGTGATGACGTTGGTTACAGTAGTTGGCGTGTGGGCCGTCTGTCGCTGGCGGCCGGGACTGCCCGCTCGTGGGATCGGACTCCGGTCGATGTTGTCCTACGGTGGAAATCTTACCGGCTTCAACGTGATGACTTTTTTCTCGCGGAACCTGGACAACGCGCTGATCGGAAAGTTTTGGGGTCCATATCAGCTCGGCGTTTACTCCCGCGCTTATCAAATGCTGCTGATGCCGATGCAGCAAATCAATGCGCCGCTGGCAGCGGTTGCAGTACCGGCACTAAGCCGGCTCTCTGACGAGCCCGAACGCTATCGCGCCGCCTATCTGAAAATTCTGGAAAAAATTGTGATGATCACAATGCCACTGGGGGCGTTAATGATCGCCACGTCGGATTGGATGGTGCTGCTCTTGTTGGGCCCACAGTGGCGCGAGACTGGACGGATTTTCATGCTACTGGGCATCGCCGCCATGATTCAGCCAGTGACTAAGACGGCGTGGTGGTTGTTCTCAACACAAGGTCGCACACGAGAGTTGTTTCACTGGGGAGTGTTAGGCGGAGCGATCGCGATAGTTTCGATCGTCGCCGGTTTGCCCTGGGGTGCGGCCGGCGTGGCCGCGTCTTACGCCGTGACCGATCTGTGCATCGCGACGCCGCTTTTGTTCTGGTATGTCGGGCGGCGCGGGCCGGTACGTACGGTCGACTTCTATCGCACCATTGCGCCCGTCGTGGCCGCGTCGGTGTGTTCACTCGCGGCCTTGTTCATCTGCCGCTCCTGGTTGAGCGCTTTACCCAGCCTTATTGGGCGCTTAAGCATTGCTTTCGGAATTACCGTCGCGGTTTCATTGCTGGTGTTGTCGGCGTTGCCGGCGGGAAGGTTGGCGATGCGAAGCCTGACGGAAACTCTCCTGCTGCTCTTGAAACGCAATCGCGACTCGGTCGCAGTGCCGGCCAAATGACCATGCTAAAAAAGTTCAAGCAAGCTGCACTCAAGTCCCTTAAATCAGCGGGAGTTTCGACGCTGGTGCATAACAGTCGTTGGCGCCGGCAGAGACTCCTGATTCTCGCCTATCACGGCATCGCTCTGTCAGACGAACATCTTTTTAACGGCTCGCAGTTCATTTCCCGCGAGTTGTTTCGCGATCGGTTGGAACTGCTGAGGAAATCAAAGTGCGCAGTGTTACCACTCGATGAAGCCGTCGCGCGGTTGTACGCTGACGACTTGCCTGACCGCGCGGTGGCGATCACCTTCGATGATGGCCTTTCCGACTTCTACCGCAGGGCCTTTCCTCTGATCAAGGAATTCGACTTTCCGGTGACGCTCTATCTGACGACCTTCTACTCATATTACCAGCGACCGGTCTTTGATCTGATGTGCTCTTATCTGCTCTGGAAAGGGCGGAGCAATGTTTTGGATTTAAGAAATCTGACCGGTCAGGATCTCAAGACCGATCTACGCGAACTCGATACGCGTGAAGCGGCGCTCGCGCAAATCCATGTGTTCGCTCGCGGGCAGAAATTGTCTGCGGATGAGAAAGACAAGTTTGCTGCTTCGTTGGCGGCGCATCTGGAAGTTGACTATCAGTCGCTGCTCGCACAACGGACTATGCACAATTTAACCTCGGACGAAGTCGTTAAGCTGGCCGCCGGCGGGATCGACGTCCAGTTGCATACTCACCGTCATCGGACTCCAAAAGACCGCCAGCTCTTTCTCAGAGAGATTGAGGACAATCGTAAGAGCATCCAGGAGATGACTGGAAAGAACCCCACCCATTTCTGCTATCCCAGCGGAGATTATGATCTAACGTTTCTGCCCTGGTTGCGCGAGGCGGGGGTTGTTTCCGCCACGACTTGCGAGACAGGTTTTGCTTCGCGCAGCTCAAACAGATTGTTGTTACCGCGATTGCTGGACAACGCCACGCTGTCGCCGATCGAGTTTGAGAGTTGGTTGACGGGTGTAGCCGCGGCCTTGCCTCAACGGCGCCTCGCCGTGCGCGCTTACGCCGGAGGAACATCATGACTCTGATAGCGGGCATCTTCTCTCGCAACGATCAACCGCCGGCATACTCTGACTGTGAAAGCCTGCTTCAATTGATCTCGCGCAATTCGGCAGATGAAGTCAAGACTTTCAAAGATCGCAGGAGCTTTTTTGCGAGCGTCGATATCGGTGCATTTTGTGAGCAAGGCTCATTCACTGATCCGAACGGGGCAGTGTCGCTGCTGGCAGGCGAGCCGCTTCTGGGTAACGGCGCATCGGGCTGTTTACATGACCTGGCCCTCATTCACAAGCATGCGTTGACGGAAAATTGGAGTAGCTTGCGCGAAGCCGAAGGGACCTTTTGTCTCGTTCACTATCAACCGCAAACGGGAACGCTCTCTCTGGTCGCTGACAAGCTGGGTATCAGGCCGCTTTATTTTTGGATCGACGCTGAAAGGGTTGTCTTTGCGACTGCTTTGCGCGTTCTGGAAGGGCTTTCTTCCCTGCCGAAAAAAATGGATCTGCGTGCGGTCACGGAGGTCGTGGCCCTGGGTGCGCCGCTGGCTGATCGCACACCATACTCCGGCATCTGCCTGCTGAAGCCGGCCGAGATTGTACAGATAACAGATTCGAAAATATTCCGACAGTGCTACTGGCGTTGGGACGAAATTGCCGAGACGGACGAGTCCGAAACCGAGTGTCTGGCGAGGGTCTATGAATGTTTCCAGACCGCGACCAGACGCCGGAATCGAAACGACAAAGCAACTGCTGCTTATCTCAGCGGCGGTCTGGACTCGCGTTGTGTAGTGGCTGCGTTATGCGACGCGGGCCTGCGCACGAACACGGTGAATTTCGCCAGACCTGGAACCCAGGATTACTACTTTGGAAATCATTTTGCGGAAAAAATCGGATCGGTCCACCACAGTGTACCGAAGGAACGCGGCGACAGCGTTCCCGATTACTCGTCTTTGATGGCCCGAACGCTGAGCGGACTCAACGAACCGGAGTGGCCGGCGGAACGGCCGCGTCTGGTTTGGTCCGGTGAAGGTGGCAGCGTTTTGCTGGGCCATGTTCACCTGAATCAATCCATCGTCGAGCTGATGCGCGCAGGCAGGATTGACCAGGCGATCGAAGAGTACGTGCTGCGGGAGCAGATAGACGTTCCGATCAAACTCTTCCGGCCGCAAGTGCTTGAGAACGTCCGCGATGTTGTCGTGCAAGGCATACGTGAAGAACTGGATGAAGTGCACGCTGAAGACGCGGGTCGAAACTTCTACTTGTTCCTGATGCGTAACGACCAGCGGCGCAAACTTACGAACCACTTTGAGAACATAGATCTGCACCGTTTGGAATTTCAGTTGCCGTTTTTCGATGGCGCGTTTCTGGCATCGGTGATAGCCACACCGCTCGACTGGTGTTTGCGACACAGGTTTTATCTGAAATGGTTATCGCATTTTCCACCACCCGTGGCTGCAGTACCGTGGCAGGCATATCCCGGGCACGAGCCATGTCCGCTGCCGATTCCGACCGAGCTTGCCTATCAATGGGATGACACATACCAGGCAGAGGAGGAATCGTCGCAAAAGCAAAAGGTGATCGCACAAGCGGCTCAGTTGCTGCGCTCGATCGATTTTCCCGACCACATTTTGAATAAGAGAAAGCTGCGTCTTGCGACCTGGATGCATTCCCGCGGCTGGCGCGATTACCGATATGCGATCGAGGCGGCGCAAACCTATTACCTTTACGCCCGGAAGTGCGGCGGTGAGTTCACTTCCCAGCCGAGATAGCAAATGGAACCAATGACTAAATCAAGCGCGCGGGTTCAGTGTCCCGACATTTCCGGGGCGGGCGCCGGTGTGTGGGCAGGGGCGCCTCGGGTCAGCATAGTCATTCCGGCTTACAATGTTGCTCCGTACATCAGTGAGACCCTGGCGACCGTCTTCGCGCAAACATTTACAGATTTTGAAGTGATCATCATCAACGATGGCTCGCCGGACACGGAAGAGCTTGAGCTCGCGATCATGCCTTATCTCGCGCGCATTCGTTATCTCAAGCAGGCGAACCGCGGCGCCAGTGCGGCCCGCAATACAGGGCTACGCGCTGCGCGTGGAGAGTTAATCGCGTTTCTCGACGCCGACGATCTCTGGGCGCCGGATTATCTGGCAGAGCAGCTCAGGTTCATCCGGGAGTATGGCTGCGATCTCGCCTGTGCGGATGCGCTGATTTTTGGCGTTTCCGCTGATGCCGGGCAAAGCTATATGGACTCGCTCATGGGAACAGCGCCGCCTGAGGGTCGGGTGACTTTTCTCGAGCTCGTTAACGCTGATCGCAGCTTAATAACTTCCGGTGTCGTAGTCCGCCGCGACCTGGTTTTGGAGGTCGGACTTTTTGACGAATCCCTTCGTAATGCGCAGGATTTCGATCTCTGGCTCCGCCTGGCGAGACACGGAGCACGTCTCGCTTATCAACGGAAGGTGCTCCTGAGCTACAGGTCTCGCCCTAACAGTCTGAGCGGCGACGCGATCAATTCACATCAGAGGGAATTGCGGGTCTTCGACAAGATCGAGCAGTCGTATGAATTTTCGCCGGCCGAACGTGTCGAGGTCGGTGCGGTCATCAAGCGCCGGCGGGCGTTGCTGGAATACGAACTGGGTAAGCTCTATCTCGTTCCCGGTGATTTTGCTCGCGCTCGCCAATCGTTTACGAACGCGAACAATTTGAAGCGAAGCTGGAAAGCCCGCCTGGCTCTATCCCTGACACGGATTGCGCCGGGTTTGTTGCGTGGCCTTTACCTCCGTCGCACGCAAAGAGCGGTTGCCGAGTAACTTTGTCCGAGGTAAGAAGCAATGAGAAACGTAAAAGAGATTCCGCTGAACCCGAAACCGGCTGATCGCCCATCGCCGTCGTGGAATCGTATTCAGGCGGCCCAACTGACGGCTGAACTGGACGCCAACGGCATTGTTGTGTTGCCGTCCATCGTGAGCCCCGAGCAATTGCGCGCAATGCAGTTGGCGTTTGAGAGCCGCTTGCAGCGAATCCGCTGGAACAACTTCGAAGGCTATTTCCGGACCGAACTCTACCGGCACATGATCGAAGACGTGTTGCTGCTCGATCAGGGATTTATCGATCTCGCATTACATCCTTTGGTTAAGGACATACTGACTCGATATCTGGGGACAAAATATGAACTGACGGAAGCGAAGGGATGGAAATCTCTGCCTACCAAATATGACTTTCATGGTTGGCACGGTGACACCTGGTACGATCAAGCGACGGAGCAGACTATCCACAGAGAAATCAAGCTGGGGATGTATCTGACAGACGTTAAGAGCGGCGCGTTCAAGTTTGTCAAAGGAAGCCACCAAAAGAAGCACCCGCGCAATTTGGACAGGGACGAAGTATTGGCGTTGTCCGTGTCTGATGTGATTGAATTAACAGGCGCTGCCGGAACGGTGTTCATGTTCGACACCTCCGCGATTCACCGCCAGAACATACCGATCCTGGAGCCGCGCCAGGCTATCTTTTTCGGATATCATGATCCACGAGTCCCGCTTCAGCCAGAAGATATTGCCTATTATCGTTACCACCCATTGCTGCTCAACGCAGCATTTTTGGGAGGGATTTCGCCCGAGGATCAACGCATTCTGGGGTTTGGTAACAAGACCAATTTCCAGCCGGCCTTTCAGCGGCGCGACCAGCCTCCGCTGATTTATGAACTGTTCGCGGCGTCCCATGGCGCCGGATTGTACCTTCAACATCTGCACCAGAGGATTGGCGCGAGGTTGAAACGCGTTTTCAGGGTCAAATAAGCTCTTGCCGGCGCGCCCAATCGGCGCCGCCTATTCTATGAACACTAACGGCCACCATCCCAGTCGTACGCCAACACTGATTTCGGTTTTCGGCGTTAAGCCATTGCGCATCGGAGGCACTGAAACTTTCGCGCGCGAGCTGTCCCTGCAGTTGGGTGAGCGCGGATGGCAGAGCGTGCTTTGCTTTCTTTCCGAACCAACGGCCGAGGTGGGACGCTTTCTCGATTTGCCGAACATCTCATTTGAGGTTCTGGCGAATTCGACGGATGGCAACCGAAATGCCCTCAGAAATCTGGCAGGCATCATGCGAAAGCACCACGCGGACATCCTGCATCTCCACTTCGTAAGTTTTCTGAATCTCTATTCGTGGGGCGCCCGCTTTCAATCTGCCCGGCAAGTATTCTTTACCGATCACCACTCGCGCCCGGCCGGTCACGTTCAATCTCGAGCGCCGTTGTGGAAACGCGCCGCGGCGCGACTCATCAACCAGCCGCTTAACAAAGTCGTCTGCGTCAGCAACTACGGCTATGAGTGCATGACTGCGGCTGATTTACTGCCCCGCGCCCGGTTTCAAATGATCTATAACGGCGTGGACCTTTCTCGCGTAAAAACCGACCCGCTACTGGCGACTAAATTCAAAGAGCGATATTCAATTCCGACAGAGCGAGCAATTGTTACTCAAGTGAGTTGGATAATTCCGGAAAAGGGTATAGCTGATTTCCTGGAGACGGCCCGGCTGGTGCTGGGACAAAACCGCAACGTGCAATTTGTGCTGGTGGGCGAAGGGGTCAATCGCGAACAGTACGTCAGGGAAGCCGCGGCGCTGGGAATAGGCGATCATATTACCTGGACCGGCATGATCGATGACCCATTCGGTGAAGGAGTCTTTCACGCCGCTGATGTGGTGTGCCAATTCTCGCGCTGGGAAGAAGTCTTTGGGTGGATGATTGCGGAAGGAATGGCTCACGGCAAACCTGTGATAGCCACTCGCGTCGGCGGGATTCCGGAACTGATTACTGACGGCGTGACAGGCTACCTTGTTGGCCGCGGTGATACACCTGCGATGAGCGATCGAATCTTGCAGCTTTTGGGCGATCCGGCACTGCGAGATCGAATGGGGGCGAGCGGCCGCGACACCGTGTCTTGCAAGTTTGATTTGCGAAAGAACGTGGCGCAGCTAGTGGAGAGTTACGGAATCCGGTAGCCCGCGCGAGCGCCAAATAAGAAAGCCTACTCGATTTGTCTGATCAAAACGCGCGCAGGGTTTCCGGCGACGCTCGTACCTGCCGGGACGTCTCTCGTTACCACCGCGCCCGCGCCTACGATGGCGTACTCACCAATCGTTACCCCGCACAGAACGGTGGCCCCACTGCCTATACTGGCCCCGCGCCCGACGCTTGTTTCCACGACTTTCCAATCAGACTCTGACTGCGGCGAACCGTCCGCGTTAGTCGCGCGCGGATACTTATCGTTGATAAAGATTACGCCGTGGCCAATGAAAACGTCGTCCGCGATAGTTACGCCTTCACAAATAAAGGTGTGGCTGGAAACTTTGCAGTTACGTCCCACGAAAGCGCCTTTTTGGATTTCGACAAACGAACCGATCCTGGTGCCGTCACCAATCTCACAACCATAGAGGTTGACGAAGTGGTAGATGATTACGTCTTGGCCGAGCTTGACGTCAGGAGCGATTACGCAGAATTGTCCGGGCATGAAATCGAAGATTTGGGATGTATGCCGGTGTCAAAGCCTCAAAGGTGGCGATCTGAACCCCCTGAGTTTGCGGGGGAGCGAGCACGCTCGCGTCTGATCATTGTTTTCCGGTTTTGGGCGGATCAGCTTGATGCGGCCGGAGCGGCCTTATCAGCTTCACCATCGTCATCGTCGGTGTAATATCCTGATTTGTAATATCCCGCGTATCCTGCGTAGTAATAGTCGTGCGACTCCATTTTTACGTTGTTGAGGACCACACCGAAGATGTTAGCGCCCACATCAAGCAATTGCTGCCTGGCCCGACGCACAACCGCACGGGAGCTCCGGCCACCGTGGACGACCAGAATGACTCCATCGACGAAGGTGGACAGGATCGAAGCGTCTGTGAAGGAAATTGCCGGAGGAGAATCCACGATGATGTGGGTGAATTTCTCGCTCAGGGTTGTGAGCAAATTTCGCATATCTTCAGATCCGAGCAGCTCTGCCGGGTTAGGCGGTATCGGACCTGAAGGCAGCACCTTCAAGTTGGGCTGTTTCTCGTAGGTCTGAATTAATGAGTCGAGATCGTCCGATTCACCGGAAAGGCAATTAGTCAGACCGCGAACGTTGGGCAGATTAAATTGCGCGTGCAGCCGCGGGCGGCGCAGATCGCAATCAATTATCAAAATTTGGGCGCCGGTCTGGGCCAGCATGAAGGCTGTGTTGATTGCCGTTGTCGTCTTGCCTTCTGAGGGTTGGCTTGAAGTGACCAGGATTGTCTTTGGCGGCGTGCCGGCAGATGAAAGCAACAGAGACGTGCGCAAGTGACGATAGGCTTCAGCTATCGGTGAGCGCACGTCACCCACCATCGCCAGGGCGGTCGTGTTGTTAACAGTTCCCGGAGCCGGGCCACTGCGCAGGCGCGGTTTCTCGCTGGCGGCCGCGGGAATCAATGCCAGGGCCGGGAGATGAATATAACGGTCGACGTCGTCAACGGATTTGATTGTATCGTCGAGGAAATCAAGCAGGAACGCCAGACCGATGCCCGACATGAGAGAAAGGATGAACGCGATCACGATATTACGCATTCGCGCAGGGCCTACTGCGGCGCGTGGTAGCCTGCTATATGTAGAGACGCTGACGTCTGTGCCTTTGTCGCTTCCCGTGGCGGTGAGCTCGCGACGCTTTTGCATTAACGTGTTCATGTACTGCTGGTCAGTCGTAAGCTCCTGAGTCATTGCGGCCAGTTGAATAATGTTTCGCGTCTGCTGGGTCGTAATCCCGTGTTGTTTGCTATAGGCAGCTTCCAGGCTTCTTAGTTGAGCTGTGGAAGCATCGGCACTGGACTTCATTGACGCGAGGACTTCCTTTGGCGCCTTCGCCAGGTCATCTTCCAGCTGTTTGATTTGGGCGTGAATCTGCTTAACTTCCGGCCATTCGGCCGTATATTTTTGCAGTAGTCCCGTTTCCTTGTCCTTTAAGTCACTAAGCCTTTTACGAAGCTCAATGATGCGCGTATCTTTCTGAACCTCGGGATTCGCAAAAGGATCCGCAGAATTCTTCGCCGCTTCGTACACCGCCATCTGGCTTCGGCGCTTGTTCTCAGCCTCCAGAAGTTGGGCGCTATAGGTCGCTTCCCGCGCTTGCAGCAGGTTACCGCTCTCCGCAGAAGTCAGCGGCAGATCATTAGCCTTGGCGAAAGCAAACCGCGCATCCTGTTCCTTCTTGATTTTGTCCTGGTACTTCGCTATCTCCTGGGCCAGGGCTACGGCGGCTTTGCTTCCCACTGACTCCATGAGTTCTGCGTTGTTTGTTACGAAGACATCGGCCAGCGTGTTGGCAATCTTCTGCGCCAATTGAGGGTCCGTATGGTGATAGGTGATTGTAACCAGGCTGGTTCCTAAGACTGGTGCAACTGTTTCGCCCGCTGCGATCGCGTCTTCATATGGTTCGAGCGCGGCCAATTCTTCTGGAGTAAATTGACGCTCCTTCAACTCGTCCTGGCCGATTGGTTGTGACTCTGAGCTCGTAGCCGGCGCCGGAACAATCGGTTTGTCCTTCTCGAATATTCGTTTGAGAGACGTAAAGACGCTGCTTTGCCCCTGACCCCCAAGAAAGTTCGGATTGTTCTGCAAGTTCAGGGTCAGGATTACCTGCCGCGCCAGCGCCGGATTCTGCAACAGTTTCAGTTGCGTACCCCAGAAGGTAGGATCCGTGGGGGCATTGATTACCACCTGACTGCTTTGTAACAGACTCTGCTGCTTTGGCTCGATGCGGATCGTGGTGCTTCCTTCGTAGACCGATGGCTCGCGGTAAACCTGAATAGTGACCAGCGAAGTAACTACGAGCACTATGCTCAAAATCAGCCACTTACGCTTCAGTACGACAAACATGTACTCGCGCAGATGCGTGTCGACCGGTTGGCTGCCATACCTGTCATACTTGCCGTAAGACTTGGACTGGGTGAGCTCGGCCAGGCTCCTGTCCAGGTTGTGCCCGGCCGGAATCAATCGTTCATCGTGAGCCATGATCTTAGAACCTTATTCCCCACTTTCCACATCGTAGATCGACCATAATAGCAGACGCGCGCTCCGAGGCAAGTCAAACTTCGCCGGCCCCCGGGGCAATGACCGCGTTAGATGCATTGGCGCCTGCGAAATCCCGCAAAGCGTCCTCCCACGATGGGAGGGGATCGAGGCCCACCGCCGGCGACAAAAGGCATGCTAACCGCGAGTTGCGGGGCCTTGGAGCCGGTCGCTTCAAGGTGCGTAAACTAATACTCTGCACCAGATCGGAGTCCAGTCCCGCGATTTCGATCGCCCGGCGCGCAAAGTCTTCGAAGCTGGCGCCTCCACCGTCGTTTACAACGTGATACGTGCCCGGCAGATCTAGCTGGGCCAGGCGTCGCAGTCGACGAGCAAGATCAGGCGCGTATGTTGGCGTACCGGCGGCATCATGAATTGCCTGCAAGCGTTCGCCGCGTCGCGCCCGGTCGATGACCGAGCTCAGAAAATTCTTGCCGCCGACTCCGAAGATGTACCCGCTGCGCACGACGATCGTCCTGGCCCACGCATTTTGAGCGCTCCGTTCACCTGCTAGTTTTGAAAGGCCGTAAGAGCTTTGAGGATTGGGTTGATCGCGCTGTGTGTAAAAGCCGTCCTTCTCGCCATCGAAGACATAGTCGGTCGAGATTGTAATGAACAACGCGCCCAGACGCCGGCAGGCAAGCGCTAGTGCGCCCGGTCCGTCCGCATTCGCCTTTTGCGCGCGTTCCGGGTCTGTTTCACACGCATCAACGTTAGTCCATGCCGCGCAGTTGATTACTACTTCGGGACGTTGGCGATCGAACGTTGCGCTGATGGCGTCCTGATTCACAATATCCAACGCGGCGTGATCCAAAGGCACGATTTGATCACCTTCGCGCGCGCAATGTTCAGAGACGGCCCGGCCAACCAACCCGCCTGCCCCCGTGATCAGTACTCTCATCTCGACCCAACCAGAGTATCGTACTGAAGCGCATAGTATTCACGGTAGGCGCCACTCCGCACTCGCTCCAGCCAAACAGTGTTGCCCTCGTACCATTCAATCGTTTTGCGCAGGCCACTTTCCCATGTCTCGCGCGGACTCCATCCCAATTCAGATTCAACCACAGACGGATCGATCGCGTAGCGCCGATCGTGACCCGGGCGATCCTTCACGAAGCGAATGAGCGAATGCGGTTTACCCAACACATCCAGCACGCTCTGGGCCACCTCGATATTGCGCTGTTCATTTCCTGATCCAATGTTGTATACCGCTCCGGATCGGCCTTTGTCAAAAACCTGCAGAATCGCGGTGCAGTGATCGTCCACATAGATCCAGTCGCGCATGTTAAGGCCATCGCCGTAGACCGGAATCGGCTCATCGTTTAAGGCATTTGAAATTAACAGTGGCAGAAATTTTTCAGGGAATTGCCGCGGACCGTAGTTGTTTCCGCAACGGGTCACCACCGTATCCAGCCCGAATGTGTGATGCGCCGCCCGCACCAAGTGTTCAGCGGCGGCTTTAGAAGCTGCATATGGGCTGTTAGGGGCAAAGGGCGAGTCCTCGGTAAAGCGGGTGCCTTCGGTCAGCGGCAGACTTCCCATGACCTCGTCGGTGGAAACCTGCAGGAAGCGCTTTACGCCTCGCTCTCTCGCCGCGTCGAGCAAGACCTGAGTCCCCAGGACGTTGGTATGAATAAACTCAGCGGCCGAACGAATACTCCTATCGACATGCGATTCGGCCGCGAAATTTATTATTCCCTCGGCGCCGTCCCCTAAAGCATCCAGCACTGCCTTACGATCAGTGATGTTACCGCGAACGAGCCTATGGCGTTCAGAATCCAGACCTTCAAGATTATCTGGATTGCCGGCGTAAGTAAGAGCGTCAAAGTTGACGACCTCGAACGAGGCATTCGCAGCCAGCGCCGCGCGCACGAAAGCCGAGCCAATGAAACCGGCCCCACCAGTGACGAAGAGCCTCTTCAAACCTGCAGTCATGAGGGAAGACTATCAGGCTCGCCGTCTTTCGCCAACTCCAATTAATAACGGACAGCGGCCGTATCGGAATGGCGGAAGATCTGTGGAAATGCGCTAACTTGACCTGCGTTCGTGGGGTCTTTAGACTCCTTTCCAGATCAGGTGATATAGCCAACCTTGTTGAGCTTGCTTCACAGACCAGCGAATATATGGAAGTGATAACCAAGGCAGACCTGGGTGATGGAGCATCTGATCCACGACCTGCTGCGCCAGACGTCAAATCGCACGCAATTCAACTCCCTGATAAGCCGGTCATGGTGATTGAACCGGCGGGCTCACGGTTTGCCATCAACCTCCGCGACCTCTGGGTGTATCGCGAATTGCTCTACCTGCTGGCCCTTCGTGACGTGAAAGTACGTTACAAGCAGACGTTATTTGGCGTCGCGTGGGTAATTCTGCAACCACTGATCACGACGCTGATCTTTACCATCTTTCTCGGTACGCTCGCGCGGATACCTTCGGATAATGTTCCCTATCCGTTATTCGCCTACACGGGCCTGTTGGCCTGGACTTTCTTTTCCGGGGCCGTAACCAACACGGGCACGAGCCTGGTGAGCAATGCCAATCTGATCACCAAAGTCTACTTTCCCCGGATGGTCATTCCCGGAGCAGCTATTGCGGCCCGCCTGATTGATTTGGCTATCGGCTTTGTGATGCTGGCGGGCATGATGGTCTTTTATG
>ORMF010108657.1_pt1 | contig 13643 bp, 12 predicted proteins | sample 1779871 | NCBI WGS metagenome assembly ORMF01 (sample SAMEA104232316, study PRJEB22302) | groundwater metagenome | biome: forest; feature: aquifer; material: groundwater | place: USA | collected 2011-08-07 | depth 5.4 m | reverse complement strand
GGCCGGACGCAGTTCGAGCGCGATGTCTGGACGAAGGCCCTCGAGATCCCGCGCGGCGAGGTCCGTCCGTATGGCTGGATCGCCGCCGAGATCGGTCGACCAAAGGCGGTCCGCGCCGTGGGTACCGCGCTCGGTCACAACCCCGTCCCCCTCATCGTTCCGTGCCACCGGGTCGTCCGAAGCGACGGCCTGATCGGCAACTACTCGCTCGGCGGAGCGCACAACAAGCGGGCGATCCTGTCGGCCGAGGGTCTCGATCCGGACCGCCTCGAGGCGTTCGCCCGGGCGGGGATCCGGTTGATCGGGTCGGACACGACCAGGGTCTACTGCCTGCCGTCGTGTCACGCCGCTCAGCGGATCACCGATCGCCACCGGGTCACCTTCCGCTCGACCGCTGCCGGTCACCAGGCGGGCTATCGGGCCTGCCGGTTGTGCCGCCCCGGATCGGCCGTCGCGGCCGCCTGATCGCCCTGCGCGACCCGGCCTGGCGCGCTATGCTGCCGACTTGGACCAGTCGACTCAGCCAATACCATCGAAGCGTCCTCTGCGGAGCGCCAGCCCACTGGCGATCTGGGCCGGCCTGCTGACGCTCTACTTCGTGTGGGGCTCGACCTACATCGGGATCCGCCTGTCGGTCGAGACGATCCCGCCGTTCCTCATGGCGGGTCTCCGCTTCCTCGCGGCGGGGACGGCCGTGCTGGCCTGGGAAGTGCTGGCAACGCGTCGCCTGCGCGGCGACCCGACGGTCCCCGACGACGATCGGCCGAGATTCCCGAGCCGCCGCGAATGGCGCGACTCGACGATCGTTGGCGGGCTGCTCCTGTTCGGCGGGATGGGCATGGTCGCCCTCGGCGAGAAAACGGTCCCGGCCGGAATTGCCGCGATCCTCATCGCCCTGCTGCCGGTCTGGGTGGCCGTCCTCGGACGGCTGTTCTTCGGCGAACGTCTGCCGCTGGCGGTGATCGTGGGGATCGTGGTCGGCCTGGTCGGGGTGGTCATCCTCGTCGCGCCAATCGGCACGTCGGGTGGGGGGCTGGCCTTCGATCCGCTCGGGATCGTCTGCCTGCTCCTGTCACCACTGTGCTGGAGCAGCGGCTCGCTGTACTCGTCGCACCGCGCCGTCCTGCCCCGTCGGCCGTTGACCGCGACCGGTCTCCAGATGCTCTGCGGCGGGGCGCTGCTCCTGCTTGGCTCGGTCCTCGTCGGGGAGCTTCGCGGGTTCGATCCGGCAACCGTCTCGACCCGTTCCATCCTCGGACTGGTGTACCTGGCCACGATCGGCAGCCTGGTCGGCTTCACCACGTATGTCTGGCTGCTCCGGGTCGCTCCCCTGCCCAAGATCGCGACCTATGCCTACGTCAACCCGGTCGTGGCGTTCATCCTGGCCGGGATCGTCCTTGGCGAGGCGATCGAACCGCGGACCGTGGTCGCCGGCGCGGTCATCGTGTTCGCCGTCGCCCTGATCGTGACGGCCAGGAGCCGGAGCGGGCGGGAAGTGGCGCCGGTCGCCGTCGAGGACCACGCGGAAACCCCAAACGCGACCGGAGCGGCCAGACCCGCCTTTCCCGACTGACCACCACGAGGTCGGTCGACGACCAACGCGGCTTGCGTTCGGGCTCAGCGCCGCCCGATCAGCCCTCGGCCAGGACGGTCCGGCTGACCCGCCGGGCCAGGGCCATCACGGTGAGCATCGGATTGACCCCGAGCCCGGTCGGGAAAAGCGAGGTGTCCGCGACGTACAGACCGCCAACGAGCGCATCACGTCCGGCCCCTCCGCCGGTGCCGGAGCGGACGCGGCCCTCCGGATCGCAGGCGTGGGTCCGTGGATCCGCGCCGAAGCGGGCGGTCCCCATCTGGTGCGCGCTAAACACCGCACCGCGGTTGGGACCGAAATCGAACCGACCAAGCTGTGCCTGGAACACCCCAAAGGCGTGGCCTTCGTCGCCCGATGGGTGGGTATCGGCGTCGTACCACTGGCCGGGCGCGCCACAGGCCACGATCTGGCGGGCGCCGGCGGCCCGGGCGATCCCGGCCATCACCCCGAGCCCGTGGCGCAGGGTGGCCATCCCAACCTGATCGACCCGGTAGTCGATCCGGGCGCCGCCGGTGCGGGTTGCCCGGACCCGGCCGGTCCCGCCGTCGCGGGTGACCGCGATGAACGGAGCAACGTGGCGGATCCGGGCCATCAGCGCGGCTGAGGCCGCGGTCCCGTTCCAGGGCAGGGCCAGGGCGATCAGCCCCGGATGACCCGGCGCCGACTCGATCGCGTAGCCATTCCGCCCCCGGACACCGTCGACAAAGGCCAGCGAGCGAGCGGCCTGAAGCGGACCGCGCCACATGTCGATCGGGTCCGGGAAGAACCCGGCCACCACGGACACCGGATGGAGGAGCAGATACCGTCCGATCGCCGGGTGTCGCAGCCCGGACCGTTCGAGGACGACCGGGGTACGGAGCGCCCCCGCGGCCACGACGACCTGGCGGGCCCGAACCTCGAGCGCTCGGGGCACGACCGGGGCACGACCGGCCGCCAGCGCGCGCTCCGACACCGGCTGCCAGCCGACGGTCGCCTCGACGCCGGTGACCTGCCCGTCCTCGATGAGAACGCGCTCAACGCGGGCGTCGGCCACGATCCGGGCGCCGGCTCGATAGGCGTCCGCCAGGTGCGCCCGGAGACCGGACTGCTTGGCCCCCGCGCGGCATCCGAAGGGGCACGATCCACAGGCGCCGCAACCGAGCGTGTTGCGCTGGATCGGACCGGCCTCCAGACCGAGTGCCGTGGCGCCCCGGATCAGGGCCGCGTCCTTGGCTGGCACCGTATCGCTCACGCTCACGCCGAGCTCGGACGCGATCGTCGCGAAGTCGGCGTCGCCGGTCGGGCCGTCGAAGTCGTCGATGCCATGGACCCGGGCCCAGCCGGCCCGGACCCGGTCGGGCGCCACGATCGAGGTCATCCAGTTGATCGTTGTGCCGCCGCCGACCCCCGTCCCGGCGAGGATCGAGACCGCGCCATCCCAGCTGGCGGTCAGCCCGTGATCGAGATAGAGCCGATCGAAGGCATCGAGCTCGGAGCGCGGCATGTCGCGCTCCGGCACGAACGGACCGGCCTCGAGGACCACGACCGAGCGGCCGGCCTCGGCCAGCGCCTTGGCGACGACGCCACCCGCGGCTCCCGAGCCGACCACCACGACATCCGCCTCGAGGACGATCCGGTCGCCATCCACGCTCGGGATGGCGGCCAGATCGAGCGGTCGGATCGGCGTCGGGTCCGCGGTCAACCCGGGATCGTCCTGGACGTAGCCGATCGCGCTGAGGTTCGGGTTCGGCTCGAGCTCATCGCCCGGATCGCCGTAGGCGAGGAAGCTGAGCAGCCGGCGGAAGGCCTGGTAGGCAGATCGCCGGAGGCCTAGCCGGGACTCGCCCCAGGCGAACAGGTAGCGCTCCCGGGCGCCAGAGTCGAGGTCGCTGAAGCGGACCGGGCGGCCGGTCAGAGCGAGGTTTGCGGGCCGCGACTCGAGCAGGCGGAGCGCCAGCCGGAGCTGACCGACCTGGCTCGGGTCGAGGGCGATCGCCAGCGCCTCCGCGGCGAGGCCGGCGCGCTGATTGGCGCCACCGGGGACGAACGCTTCGGCCAGCGCCGCCAGGGTGGCCAGCTCGGCCGCGGTCCAGCCCGCCGGCGCGCTGCGCGCGGGCCCGACCGACGACGTCGTCATCGCCCCGTCACGGGCGGGGCACGCCGCGTTCCCAGCCCTGGGCGGGCCAGGGTTCGCAGCGCAACGGTCGGTCCTCGCGGTAGCCCATGGCGTAGTCGGCCTGGATCAGGGTGTGGAGCTGGCTGGTGCCCTCATAGATGACCGCCGCCTTCGAATTGCGCAGGTAGCGCTCGACCGGGAACTCGTTGCTGTAGCCGTTGGCACCGTGGATCTGGATCGCATCGAGGGCGGCCTGGACGGAGTGATCCGTCGCGTGCCACTTGGCCAGGCTGGTCTCGCGGGTGTTGCGCAGGCCCTGGTTCTTGAGCCAGCCGGCCCGCCACACGAGCAGCCGGCCGATCTCGGTCCCCTTGGCCATGTTCGCGATCATCTGCTTGACCAGCTGGTGCTGGCCGATCTCCTGGCCAAAGGTCTGCCGCTCGTGGGCGTACTTGACGCTCGCATCGAGACAGGCCTGGGCCAACCCAACCGCGCCGGCGGCAACCGTGTAGCGGCCCTGATCGAGGGCGCTCATCGCGATCAGGAAGCCCTCACCCTCCTCGCCCAACCGGTTCTCGACCGGGACCTGGCAATCGTCGAGGTTGATCAGGCCCGTGTTGCCGGCCCGGATTCCGAGCTTGCCGTGGAGGGTCCCGGTGCTCAGGCCCGGGAAGCCGCGCTCGACGATGAACGCGGTCACGCCCTTGTGCTTCCTGGCCCGGTCGACCGTCGCGAAGACCAGGAAGTGGTCGGCGATGTCGGCCAGGCTGATCCAGATCTTCTGGCCATTGAGCCGATAGACATCGCCGTCGCGACGGGCCGTGGTCTGGAGATTTGCCGCGTCCGTGCCGACCCCCGGCTCGGTCAGTCCAAACGTCGCCAGCTTCTCGCCCCGCGCCTGGGGCACCAGGTAACGCTGCCGCTGGACCTCGGTGGCCCACTGGAGGAGGGTCAGCGAGTTGAGCCCGACATGAACGCTCTGGACCACCCGAAAGGCGGTGTCCGCGCGTTCCAGCTCCTCGCACAAGATGGCGAAGCTGATGTAGTCCATCCCGCCACCGCCGTAGGCTTCGGGGATGGGCGCCCCGAGGAACCCCTGGGCGCCCATCCGGTCGAACACCTCGCGGTGGACCTGGCCGTGCTCGTCCCAGTCCCGGATGTGGGGCAGGATCTCGGCCTCGACGAAGGCTCGAGCGGCCTGCTGGACGAGCCGCTGCTCGTCGGTCAGCGAGAAATCGATCACGGGCGGACGGTCCTCAGAAGCGGGTGGTTGGTGGCGTCGGGCCACAGAGCGGCGGTGGCGTCATTCTGCCACCCCGGCGAGACGGTTCCCGGGTCGCCTGGCGCAGGCACGCGGCCGTCGGGCCAGCAGGTGGCCGTCGGCCCGGCACGAGGGCGCCGATCCGGGCCGGACGCGCCGATATACTCGGGCTCCATGGACGAGCCCCAGATCCTGGATCGCGCTGCCCCATCCCACGCGTCGGCCCACCTGTCGCCGGTCCTGGGGCGCTATTTCGAACGGAGCTGGAGCCACGGCGAGGGCCATCGCCTGTACGACACCGCGGGCAAGGCCTACCTGGACTTCGCCAACGGGATCGCGGTCACCAGCCTCGGCCATCATCACCCGGCGGTGACCGCGGCGATCCATGCCCAGGTCGACCGGCTGATCGGACCGACCGGCGCGATCGGTTACAGCGAGCCGGTGGCGACCCTGGCTGACATGCTCAGCGCGACCCTGCCCAATCCGATCGACACGGTGATGTTCCTCAACTCCGGCTCCGAGGCGGTCGAAGGCGCGCTCAAGCTCGCCCGCCGGGTCACCGGACGGCCCGGGATCGTCGCCTTCCGGGGCGGGTTCCACGGGCGAACCTTTGGGGCGGCCAGCGTCACCACCTCGAACATCAACTACCGGACCGGCTACGAGCCACTCCTGCCGAGCGTCTATTTCGCGCCCTTTCCGGCGGCCTATCGTGACTTCGACGGCGACGCGGAGCGGGCGTCCACGGCCTGCCTGGCGATCCTCGGATCGCTGTTCGAGACGGTGATCGCAGCGCAGTCGACCGCGGCCCTGTTGATCGAGCCGGTCCAGGGCGAGGGTGGCTACACGCCGGCGCCGGCGTCATTCCTGCAGGGTCTCCGCTCGATCTGCGATCAGCACGGCATCCTGCTGATCGCCGACGAGGTCCAGAGCGGCTACGCCCGGACGGGTCGGATGTGGGCGTTCGAGCACGCCGGTATCGTCCCCGACATCGTGGTCGTGGCGAAGGCGATCGCCAACGGCCTGCCGCTCTCAGCGATGGCGACCCGGCGCGAGCTCCAGGAGCGCTGGGGCAAGAGCGCCCACGGCTCGACCTATGGTGGCAATCCGGTCGCCTGTGCGGCGGGGATCGCCGTGCTCGAGACGATCGAACGAGAGGGCCTCATCGCAAATGCCGCGGCTCGCGGCGAACAGCTGCGGGCCGGTCTCGAACGGTTCCAGGCCGAGGACAGCCGGATCGGCGACGTCCGCGGACCGGGGCTGATGGTCGGGGTCGAGTTCGTGGCCGATCGGGCGACCCGCGAGCCCGATGGCGAGCTGAGCACGGCGATGGTCGCCCAGTGTGCCGAGGATGGCCTGCTCGTGCTGTCCTGCGGATCGGCCCACCAGGTCGTCCGCTGGATCCCGCCGATCGACGCGACCTCCGCCGAGATCGATGAGGCGCTGGCGATCTTCTGGGCTGCCCTGGGGAAGGTCTAGGTCCCGGACGACCGCGAACGCCCGCCGGCCGGCGGGCGTTCGAAGGAAGACACTCAGATCTGGCGGCGCCGCGCCCGTTTTGGCGCGAGGGCGATGCCGGGTCAGCGGTTGCGAGCCAGGAAGCTCATCACGTCTTCGTAGCGAAAGCGACGATCGCCACGCTTGCAGACGCGATAGAACGGGAGCTCGCCGCGGTCGCCAAGCCGCTTCACCGTGTTCACGTGAAGGTGAAGCATATCGGCGACCTCGCTCGCTGTGAGCATCGGCCCAAGTTCGTTGATGGCCATGGATGCCATTGGTCGATCAGCCTCGTCTGTGCGTCTTCAGCCGTATCCGTGCCCGTCCGGAGGTGACGGGTGGACTCCGGCCGGCTGCTGAGGGGAGCGTAGGGGTGAGCCGGGTCGACCGCCAAGCCGTACGTTGGTCCCATCCGTGGGTACCAGACCCCTCCAGAACGCCCGACGCCCCCGCCGTTCGGTCATGGGACCGGGGCGGGGGCGTCGATGCGGTGTCGCCGGTTGGGGCGAGACTCAGACCGATGTGCCGACGTTGCTGAGCATCGAAGAAAGCGTGCCGCCGAGGAAGATCAGGGAAATGATGGCGACGATCGCGATGAGAACGAGAATGAGTGCGTATTCGACGAGGCCCTGACCCTGCTCCGACGGCCGCCGACGAGGTCGTCCTGGGACGACCGGCGTTCGGAGCGCGTGCATGACGTGTTCCGCACCTCCTTTCCGCCCGAAGACCTCCCAACGGGAGACTTGGGGGGCGGTATAAGCCCCGGGTTTGCGTTACCCGACCGCGCGGACCACATGGCCCTTCGGTGGCGCCATCGTCGCGGGGGGTCTGGGGGGGTGTCAAGGCGCCGTCCGGGCTATCCGGTGCAGCCACGCCCACGTACATGAGTCCCATCCGGGTGGCGCATCCGTGCACCGGGTCAGCTCGCGCCGGCATCCTCGACTACGGGGACATCGAAGTCCAGGCCATCGGTCTCGAGTCCGTCAACCACGCCGACCCCGCCGAACATCGCCTGGACATCGAGCCACAGGGTCGGAGCCGCGGGATCGAGCCGAGCAGGATCGCGAGCATCGCCGACGCCACCGAGGATCGAACGGGAGTCGAGCTCGACGGGCCAACTCCGGGGCACGATCAACTCCAGTCCACCGAACATCGTCCGAACCCGAAGGTGCGCCCCGGCCGGATCGAGGGTGGCTTCACGAAGGTCGAGGGTCCCCGTGCCGTACCAGACCAGGATGTCGCCGCCACGAAAGGCGCGGGCCGTGCTCCGCGCGTTGACCGTGTCGAAGATCGCGGCCAGGTCGATCTCGTTGGCCGACTCGTCGATGCCCGCGTCGCCATCACGCTCGCGGCGAGCCTTCTCACGGGAGGCGGCCACGGCCGGCACGACCAGGGCCACGACGCCGGCCAGACCGAGGAGCATGATCAGGCGTGGCATCGGGATCCCTCCAGTGGGCATCGGCGGCGGGACGGCGCGCCAGTGCCACTATCGCACGCGGTCCGCGCATCGCGGCAGGGCGTCGAGCGCGGTTCATCCGGTCGGCGCCGCTACCATGGGTCAATGGCGCCCTCGGAGACCGAACCGGCCAGCCGCCTCGGCCTGCTCGCTCCGGTCGCGGTCTGGCTGGCGTCCATGGCGGTCTATGGGCGGACGTTGCTGCCCGGGATCGCCTTTGGCGACTGGGGCGAGATGCAGACCGTTTCGCACGTCCTTGGGGTCGCCCATCCGACGGGCTATCCCACGTACGTGATCCTGGCCTGGATCGCCCAGCTTGCCCCATTCGGGACCGTGGCCTGGAAGCTCAACCTGCTCTCCGCGGTCTGCGTCGCGACCGCCCTGGCGACGCTGGCGGCGATCTCCGGGCGGCTGGGCGTTCGGCCGATCCTGGCGGTCGCCGGGGCGCTGGCCATCGGCGCGGTGGGCACGGTCTGGGCGGCCGCGACGGTTGCCGAGGTCAACCCGCTCCACCTCATGCTAGTGAGCCTGCTCGTCCATCGGGCGCTCGTCTGGGAGGATCACCGAGCGACCCGCGACCTCGTTCTCGGCGGGCTGCTCGTCGGTCTGGCCCTGGGCGACCACCTGTTGACCTTGTTCGTGGCGCCATTCGTGGTCCTGTTCGTGCTGTGGGCGGGCAGGCGCGAGCTCCTGGCCCGACCGACGCTGATCGTGGCCGCAGCCGCGGCCGGGATCGCCGGGCTGGCGGTCTACCTCTACGTCCCGCTCGCGGCCAGCCGGGTGCCGCCGCCGCCCCTGCCCTACAACCACCCGACGACGCTCGAGAGCGTGCTCTGGCTGGTCAGCGGTGCGCAATTCCGGGGTCAGTTCGACTTCCTGTCGTTCAAGGGCCCGGGCGAGTTCGTGGCCGCCCTGCCGGCACTGCGCGACCTGGCCCTCGATCGGGCGACCGTCATCCTGCCCCTGATCGGTCTGCTCGGGATCGGCTGGCTCGTGATCCGGCGGACCGCGTTTGGCCTGGCCTGCGTCTCGATCCTGCTCGTTGGGACGTTCATCTGGGCGAACTACCTGCGCCTGGAGCACTACCTGCTCGTGCCCTGGCTGGTCGTCGGGATCGGGTCCAGCGTCGGGCTGGAGCTGATCTCCCGGGGTTTGGTCGGTGTTGTCGCGAAGCTTGCCGGCTCGAGGGTTGGCGCGCGCGGCCGTGCCGGGTTGGGCGGCGCCGTCGGCGTCGTCGCGCTCGCTTCGTGCGTGGTCCTTGCCTCGATGGGTTGGTCCGCCGCCGATCGGAGCACCGAGCATTCGGGCGACGCCTACGTCGAAGCGGTCATGACGGCCCTGCCTACGAACGCCGCCATCCTGTCCTACTGGGACGCCTCGACGCCGCTGTGGCATGGCGCGTACGTCCAGGGTCGTCGGCCAGACGTGCTCATCGTCGACGACACGAACATCGTGTACGAAGGCTGGGGGACGCGCGAGAACCGGATCGCCCCGTTGATCTGCCAGCGGCCCGTGTTCATCCTCCGGCCCGGCCCGGCCGACCTGCTGCCGACCCAGGCCGCCTATCAACTCACGGAGTTCCTGACCGTGCGGGTCGCTCTGGGTGGCCCGACCGCCATCGTCGAGGCCCGGATCTACCAGGTCACGCCAAAGGAGCCATCGACCTGCGGCTGAGGTTCAGGCGGTTGGCGTCCCCGCTGCGACTCGAACGCAGGACCTCCCGCTTAGAAGGCGGTTGCTCTATCCACTGAGCTACGGGGACGAGGCCGCGCCCAGTCTACGACCGACCGGCGCTGGCCTCTCCCATCCCAATCGCAACCGACCGCCGATCTGTTGCCGCCACGGCAAGAATCCCGATCGGTCTTGCTGGGGCAGCAAGTTAGCGCGTCCGATGGCGGGTCTGAGGCGCGGCTGGGGCCTGGGGTCCGTCGAAATGCGCCCCAACCAGCGTTTCCGGCTCGCCAGACCCGGCCGCTTGCTGGCGTAGCAACAAACCGAGGGATTCGCCGCCACAGGGAAGTCGGGAGACACGCGTTGTTGCCAGGGCAGCAAGGCACGTCGACCGGGCCGAGCAAACCCCAGCGTCACCCAGTCGAGACCATCGGCGACCCGAGCGACCGGACCATCGGCGCCAACGCACCACTTCGGCCCTCGGGGACTATGTGGGAGCCGACCTCGGTGCTATGCTCCGCGACCCGTCGTGCCGCCGGGATCGGTGCGTGGAACAGCAAGGACCGGGATCGCCAGTTGTCCGCCCGCCCAGCGCCGACCGCTCCCGCCGGGTCTCCGCCTGCGATCCTCGGATCGACCGTGGCGGCCGGCGCTCAGCTCGCGCTCGATCTGCCGGGTCTGGCCGCCGATCACCTGCCGAGCCTGGCCCTGGCCCCCGAGTGGAAGGACCAGCAACGGCTGTGGGGTCATCGACTCCACCCGATGTGCTCGTACCTGGCGAGCTTTCCGGCGGCCCTCACCCACGCCTTCATCGCCCGCTACTCGCGCCCCGGTGACGTCGTCTTCGACCCGTTCAGCGGCCGCGGGACGAGCCCTCTCCAGGCCTGTGCCGAAGGGCGGATCGGGGTCGGCAACGACCTGAACCCATTCGCCCATCTGCTCACCGCCTCCAAGGTCGAACCGGCTTCGGAGGCCGAGACGAGGCTCCGGGTCGCGGCGCTCCGTCTTCGCTGGGCCGGCGAGGCCGAAGCCTGGCTGACCCTGGCGCTCCGGGTGCTTGGCTCGTCGGGCGTCGACGGGACGCGGGTTCCCGCGGCCGGCAGCGGCCTCCGGCCGGGTGAGGTTGGGGCGGACGCCGAGTCGGTCCCGATCGAGGTCGCCCTGTGCTTCGCCCAGCGGACGTTCGCCCAGCTCCTGTTCGTTCGTTCGGCCCTCCGGCTCGACGATCGGGTGGACCGCTTTCTGGCCGCGGCGATCACCGGCATCCTCCATGGCAAGAGCGCCACCTACCTGTCCGAGGTGATGCCGAACACGTTCAGCATGGCCCCCCGCTACGTCCGTGACTTCGTCGCCCGGACCGACTTCCAGTCACCCGAACGAGACGTCTTCCGCTGTCTCGAGGCGAAGCTCGGCCGGCTCTACCGGGAACCGCTCCCGCCCGTCCGCGGGATCGCCCTCCTTGGCGACGCGCGCGACGCAGGCGTCCGGGCCCAGGCGGCCCTTCGAACGCGTGGCCTGCCCGATCGCGCCCGGTTGGTGGTCACCTCGCCGCCCTACCTGCGCGTGGTCAAGTACGGCTACTACAACTGGCTGCGGACCTGGTTCCTGGGCTTCGACGCGGCGGCGATCGACGCGGCCCTTGATGACGCCCACCACAAGACCGCCTACCTGCGCTTCATGGGCGACGTCCTCGAGGGGCTCCGACCGTTGCTCGCCGACGACGCCGTGGTGGTCCTGGTGATCGGCGACGTCGAGGCGGACCGCGGGCGTCGGATCAGCCACGGGATCGGCCTCGCCGAGGCCGTCTGGGAGGCCGCCGCCGCGCCGGCGGGCTACCGCCTGGCGGGGATCGCGCTCGACGACGTCCACGCCGGGCGAAAGATGACCAAGCTGTGGGGCGACGAGGCCGGCCAGGCGACCAAGCTCGACCGAATCCTCGTCCTTGGCGCCAGCGAAGCGGGCCGACGACGGGCCGTCAACGGCGCCTCGCTGCCGATCGATTGGGACTGGCCGCCGCGCCGTCTGCGCGCGCTCTGCCCGAGCCGGCAGGCGGCCGCCCCAACGTGCCGGTCGCCGCTAGAATGCCGCCATGCAGCAGATGTACGACCCGGCCGATCTGGCGGCGATGGATCCGCTGGTCCTGATGAAGAACCTCGATCATGTCCGGATGACCAGCCGACGCCTGAGCTACGTCCTCCAGCAGCAGGTCCACCTGTACCAGCCGGAAGCCAACCAGCTGCGCGACCAGATCGACCGCTACGTCGAGGCCGAGCGCCAGATCGAGAGCGAGATGGCCCGGCGTCGAATCCGGGCCTGACCTCCCGCCCGAGGGCGCGGCCGAGACCAGAGGTGAGCTTCCCGGAACATCAGCCCGCGGTCAGCCCGCCCCGGCCGCGCTGCGGATCAATGATGGGGCGAGGGCCGGGCGCGAGGGGGACGAGACGGCCGGCCGGTCCAGGATCATGGGCGGGATCGAGATCGGGTCCGCGCCAGGGTCGGCGACGGCCCCGTCGTCGCCGTCGGCACCGATCGCAGGGGCTGGGGTGACGATCCGGACCTCGATCACTCGCTCAACGGCTGGCAGGCGCTCGGCGGCGACGACGAGTGGCGCTTCGTCCTCGGGGCGAACCTCGACGATCACCGGAATGCCGACCAGCTTGTCCGCGGCTCGGCCGGCCGCTCGGCCGGTGACCCGCCCGCGCCGATCGCCCTCCTCGACCGCCACCTGACCGGCGATCCTGGCCAGCTCGAGGGTCTGCGACAGGCTGAACCCGATCCCGTGATCCTCGAGCTCGGCGAAACGCCATCCCCGGTATAGGCCGCGACCGGCCACCGCGCACATCTCGTCATACAGTTCGGGCCAGCCGACCCGTCGGCGGCGGTAGCAGAAGCGGACGAAATCGATGGCGTCCAGGGACGGATCCGACACCTCGACGGGCCTGCTGCGATCCATGACGATGCCGTCCCCTCCTCTCCTGCTCAAGGGCGCGCTCAACCGCGGAAGCGGGCGGTTCGACCGCGTTGCACGGGGTCCCGGCGACCCCTCTCCGGGGGGTCCGACGCCGTTGGAGTCCCATGGTAGGAGTCGCCGCCAAACGGCGGTAGAGGGTTTGTCCACCATCTCGTCCACCAACTTATCCACACGAACGGACGTTCGTCGGACAGGTGTTCGGAAGGAGGCTCAGACCCGCCTCCAGACCCCCAGCCCGGGCTGATCGGACAGCCGCCAGCGGCAGTCCTCGCCGAGCTCGAGACCGGCAAACGGATCGGCCGCCAGGAGCAGGTTCCCGTCGAGGTCGACCCATTCGGCCAGCGAGGCGACGGCCGCCGAGGCGGCGATCCCGACGGACGTCTCCTCCATGCAGCCAAGGAAGGTCCGGAACCCGAGCTCGCGGGCCCGGGCCAGCATGCGGGCGGCCGGGCCGACCCCACCGCACTTGGCCAGCTTGACGTTGACCCCGGCGACCACCCCGACGAGATCGTCCAGGTCGTTGATCGTGACCGCGCTCTCGTCGGCCACGATCGGCAGCGGCGAGACCGCCTGGAGGGCGGCCAGGTCGGCCAGGGCGCGGGCCGGAAACGGCTGCTCGATCAGCTCAACGCCATAGCGGACCAGCTCGGGCAGGAGACGCCTGCCGCCATCGAGCGTCCAGCCGGTGTTGGCATCGACCCGGATCGGCCCCTCGTAGACCGCGCGGACCGCGGCCAGCGTCTCGAGGTCTTGCGGACCGCCGAGCTTGATCTTGAGAGCCGGGAAATGGGCGGCTCGGGCCGCACGCTCCGCGACGACCGCCGGCGCATCGATCCCGATCGTGAAGTCGGTCGGTGGGACATCGGATGACAGGCCGAGCAGCTCGTGGACCGGCATCCCGAAGCGCTTGCCGACGAGATCGTGCAGGGCGATGTCGAGGGCGCACTTGGCGGCCCCGTGATGACGGATGGACGCGTCCATCGCCGCGGCCGCCTCGACGAGGGCGGCGCGGGCGGCCTCGACCTCGGTCGCCGGACCCACCAGTCGCTCCTCCAGCGACGCCACGGCGGCCAGGAGCCGGGGCAGGACGGCGATCATCGT
>ORMF010513601.1_pt1 | contig 13647 bp, 10 predicted proteins | sample 1779871 | NCBI WGS metagenome assembly ORMF01 (sample SAMEA104232316, study PRJEB22302) | groundwater metagenome | biome: forest; feature: aquifer; material: groundwater | place: USA | collected 2011-08-07 | depth 5.4 m | reverse complement strand
GTGCGGTCGGGATATTGGCTGTTCCTGCAAGGTTTAACCTCATGAGAGCCTTTCCTGGCCTCAATGATTCCAAACATCTCTCTGCGAAAAAACGCGAAGAGATTTATATAGAGGCAGTGAGCCGTGCGCGGGCGGGGGATATCAGTTTTTGCGTGCGGTTCTCCGGCAACGCATACATCGACCGCTTCGGGATTACGCGCGCGGTGCACCGCGGCGTGTGGAGCGGCATCCGCTCGCTGGCGCCGGACCCGGCAGACGTAAAAGTATTTTTAGACGGACTTCTTAAAGCACCGCCGGAGTACAAGCAGGAGACAATAATCGGCGGCGATGTGCTGGTGCCGGTGATATCACTCGCTTCTGTTGTGGCTAAGGTCCGGCGCGACCGGTTGATGGAGCGGATGGCGCAGCGGTATCCTGAGTATTTTTTTGAACAGCATAAGGGCTACGGTACTACAAAACATGTAGCGGCGATAAACACATTCGGCCTCTGCGATATCCACCGCCGCAGCTATTGTGGAAATATAAAAACTGGGGCATAGTTACCGGCGGCTAGTAGCAACCGCGTACATAGAGAAACCGAAGCTTTAGGGAGCTTACTGTGGGAAAAGAAGACTTGCCAAAGAAGCCATTGGCTCGAGCGCCAGTTTGCATTGAGGCTCGGGCTCAGATGAAAAAGGCAAAAAAAGAAGGGAAGAAGCCCCTTTGTGAATCGTGCGACGTTGAGAAGTGCACCATGTGTTCAGCTACAGGTCATGTCATTTGCACTAAGCGCAAAGACATGGGCTGGATACCGGTACCGTTCAATATCGCCGCTTGCGGTCTGTATACCGAGAAGGAAAAAATTCCAGCTCACGCCTAACCTGCCCCCGCCCTGTGCAATGCACGGGCGGGGTTTTACTTTTTTGGCCCATAACCAGTGCCCCGCACTGGCGTAAAATTAGGGTAGATGATAAGGTGTGGGCATGGTAGTAAGGATGAGACATACGCGCAGCCAGACGGCAAACCGCCGTTCGCACCACGCGCTCGTGGCCCAAAAGCTCGCGGTATGCGAGTGCGGGGCTCCCCGGGTGTCCCACCGCGCATGCGCCGCATGCGGCCGCTACCGTGGCAGGGTGGTTACGGACTTCGCGGCAAAGGCCGCGGCCAAATCGGCCCGGTCTAAGAGTCGGCACACAAGTGCCGATGGTGCCAAGAAAGGAGACAAAGCTCAGGCGTCGAAGTAGCCCCGACGGTTAGTCGGGGAGCCGACCAGAGCGTCGGCTTTCAACATAGTTCGGCTTTGAGTTTTGCATCGTTAGCGCCGGTTCACCAGTTCGTTCTCTTACATAACAATGGCCAACAGGCACCTCTCACGCTCAGTCGTTCTCCAAACACTCTTTGAGTGGGACTTCCGTTCATTGCCGCCCGACTATGCTCGGGACGCGTTGCGCCGCAATGTAGCTGAATTTGCTCCGGCGGCAGGAGACTTGCCTTTTATGGAAGCTCTGCTCACCGGCGCGATCAGCCGGAAAACCGACCTCGACCTTATTATAACTAAAGCCGCTCCGGAGTGGCCGCTCGAGCGCATCGCGCCGATAGACCGCAACGTACTGCGGTTAGGTCTGTATGAACTGCTGTTTGCCGACCGTGCGGCGGTGCCCGCCAAGGTGGCCATCAACGAGGCTATAGAGCTTGCCAAAAGCTTTGGCGGAGAGAATTCCGGCCGCTTCGTCAACGGCGTCTTAGGCGCCGTGTACAAAGAGCTCGGCGAGCCGGGCAAAGACGAGGTCTCAAAAAAGAAAAAAGATATACCGTACGCTGACATGCCGGTCCAGCGCCTCGGCGGCGCGGTCGTCTACGCCAAGCAGGGCAAGGATGTCTACGTGGCGCTGGTGCACGACATCTTCGGCCACTGGACGCTCAGCAAGGGCAAAATCGGCGATGCGCCGGAGATAGCCAAGGAAACGACGGAGGAGGGCACAGTGCGCGAGATAAAAGAGGAGCTCGGCCTTGATATAAAAATTATCGAAAAGATAGGGGAGAACGAGTACGTCGCGAGCGACCCGGCGACCGGCAAAAAGCGCAAGCACGTCACGTACTTTTTGGCGGAGGCTCCGTTTGCCGAGGTTAAGCTCGAGCAAAAGGGCGGGCTGGACGACGCGCGCTGGTTCAGGCTCCAAGACGCGCTCGAACTCAACTTCTACGAAGATATGCTTCCTCTTATACAAAAAGCGGTTGCAAAACTGACAAAATAAAAAATAACATGAAAGATTTTAATACATTCCAGTCCGAGCTTGGATTGCAGTTCAACGACCCGGCGCTTTTGCGTCAGGCTTTTACGCACCGCTCCTACCTCAACGAGCATCGCGGCGAGGTTACCGGCCACAATGAGCGGCTCGAGTTTTTGGGCGACGCGGTGCTCGAGCTTATCAGTACGCACTTTTTGTACGAAAAATATCCGGAAAAGGCCGAGGGCGACTTGACCACCTACCGCGCGGCGCTCGTAAACGCGGTCACTTGCGCCGAAGTGGCGAACAACATCGGCATGAACGACTTTCTTCTGCTATCGCGCGGCGAGGCCAAAGACACCGGCCGCGCGCGCAATATCCTGCTCGCCAACGCGTTTGAGGCTCTTGTCGGCGCGATTTATATCGACCAGGGATACGACGAGGCTAAAAAGTTTATCGAAAAAAATCTCTTCCCTAAAATAGACGAGATAGTCAAACAGCGCCTCTGGCAGGATGCCAAATCAGCCTTGCAGGAAAAGGTGCAGGAGATAGACGGGGTGACGCCCAGTTATGCGATAATACGCGAGACAGGCCCCGACCACGACAAACACTTTATCGTCGGTGTGTACGTTAAGGACGCGCTTGTGGCGGAGGGCGACGGCAAATCAAAACAAGAGGCCGAGCAGTCCGCAGCGCGCGAAGCCCTCGACAAAAATGGGTGGTAAAGAATGTGCTATCATGGTATGTAACCGTGCATGAAAAAAGATATGCAAAAACAGCTTGATCATATTGCCGAGGTAGTTGATGGCCTGGCTCTCGCGGTAGCTAAGGGTTTTGAGGATGTAAAGCAAGAACTACGAGGGGAAATGAAGGTAGGTTTTGATAAGTTGGATAAAAAAATGGACGAAGGATTTGAAGGCGTCAACGGCAAAATAGACGGAATCAATCGCCGTATTGATAATGAAGCTGACCAGCGCGTTGGGCTTGGCCTCCGAGTTGAAAAAGTCGAGGCAAAAGTATTTCCCGAACTGAGCAAATAAACACTTTGCGCCATTTTTCGCTATGGAATCAGAGGTATGGGGAGTAAAAAGGTTAGGACTTTAAGCCGCGCGCGAAGCCCTCGACAAAAATGGGTGGTAATGCGAGAGTAGAAACAGACCGGTTCTCAAACAAAAACACAGGAGGGTTACGATGGCGATGGAGACAGCGCTAGTTGCCGTCCGTTTTTGGTCCTCTATAAAAACTAATGATGACAAATTTCTTGAGGTAGAGTTTGAGTTTCCAACCTATGTCATTGAAAAACTCAACAGTAAAGCGTATTCCTCGTTTACGCTTACTCTAAATACGTCAGACGCTTATGTCTTTTATAAGATAGACTTGAGCGGTGAAATGCCGGTCATTGACGTGATACCACGGCTCAACTGAGCCGTTTTTCTTTTATTCAAAAACACTTGCTTTTTATTTAAACTTGTTATATAGTTTTGGTAGAGGTTCCGGTCGGAAACTCAGCAACTCAAACATACGAGGTGTGTCATGCAGCTTGACGATTTCGATCTGGGCGAAATTCGCGATTGGGCGGGCTTTACTTTTATCAGGGTGCTTCCAAACCCTGCGCCAAAAACGTCGGAAGATGATGAGACGGTCACGCGCGACCACATACCACTTGGATATGTTTTCGTCATTGATCTTAAGTTCGGTAGTGGGGCGCAGTACAAACTCCCCAGTGGTCACAAAAAGAGCGTTGATGCCACTCCGCGCGAGACTGCTGCCCGCGAAATGCTCGGCGAAACCGGTATCCCGGCTGAACCAAAATTTTTTCGCTATGTGGGCAAGTGGCTCGGTTGGCGCAAAGACCACTGGAGATGCCTTTTCGTTGTCGATATTACCGAAAAGGACCGGGACTGGATGAACGGTCTCGACGCGGAGAATGAGGGCGAACAGCCCAAGTACTTCTCCGTCGATGAGTTCTACGAATGCGTGCGCAGAGGCGACTTTATGCGCGCACATTTCAGAATGCTGGAAGAAGTCGCCCTTATCCTCCCGCTCGGGCGCGACACGGCGGCATAACAGTCAAAAGGCCGCGGACAATCCCACACGGACCCCGCGGCCTTTTTATTTGCTAGAATAAGGGGGATGCGGCTGAAATCGATAGAACTATCGGGGTTTAAGTCTTTTGCCAAAAAAACGGCACTCGACTTCAGCACCTCTATTACCGCCATTGTCGGTCCTAACGGCTCGGGCAAGTCCAACATCGCGGAGTCGTTCCGCTTTGTGCTCGGCGAACAGTCGATGAAGAGCATGCGCGGCAAGCGCGGCGAGGACTTGATATGGAACGGTTCCTCAACATCATCACGGGCGGGCAGGGCCGGGGTAAAGCTCGTGTTCGACAATTCCGACCGCGCGCTGAATTTGGACTTTGACGAGGTGTCGATTGAGCGGGTCGTGCACCGCGGCGGCGTCAACGACTATTTGCTGAACGGTTCGCAGGTGCGCCTGCGCGACGTGTCCGAGCTTTTGAGCCAGGCCAACATCGGCGCGTCCGGACATCATATTATTTCGCAAGGCGAAGCGGACAGGATACTCTCGTCTTCCTCCCGCGAGCGCCGGGAGATGATAGAGGACGCGCTGGGCCTGACCGCATTTTTATACAAGCGTGAGGAGGCGGAGCGCAAACTGGATAAGACGGGCGAAAACATGCGCGAGGTGGCGGCTCTGCGCCGCGAACTTGCGCCCCACCTTAAGTTTCTTTCGTCGCAGGTTAAAAAAATAGAAGACGCTCAAAAACTGCGCGACGACCTGTCCGGAGCATACGCGGAGTACCTCAAGCGCGAGAGTGTCCATTTGCAGACGGAGCGCGCGATTCTTAACGAAGAGCGCGGCCCGAAGAGCGAGCATGCGCAGCTGGGCAAAAAGATAGAGCATTTGCGCGCGAGCTTAAGCACAAAAAATGACGCCGGCACCGGTGAGTTGATGGAGCTGGAGAGCCGCGGACGCGACACGGCGCGGCGGCGCGAGACCATGCTCCGCGAGCTGGGGAGCATTGAGGGCGAGCTGCGCGCGCATGCCCGCATTGCGGGCGAGGCCGGCGGCACCGTGCCGGCTGCAGAGGCGCGTGACTTCGGGGAGCAGATTTTGAAACTGGCGGAAGGCTCAAAACTCGCTGAACTTATCGCGCTTGCGCGCGGATTTCTGCAAAAGCTTGTAGATGCCGCCCGCCGCGACGACCCGGCGCATCTGGAGGAAAAAAAGAAAAATCTCGAGCATGAGCTAAAAAACCTGCAGACCGAGGAGGAGCGCGTGCACAAAGAGCTCGCCGCTCTGCGCACAAAGATAGAGAGCGAGAAGGATGCCAGCCGCGACGCGGAGCGCGAGCTCTTTGCCGCGATGGCGCGCCGCAGCGAACTGGAGGTGGCTCTCTCGGCTCTGCGTGCGCGGGAGGAGATTTTTGCGGTAGAGGAGGCGCGTTTTAAAGAGGAGTTGCGGGAGGCGAGCGTTCTTACGGGCCGCATGATTGATTATGAGAAGGCGGAAGTTGTTTTTGAGGATGAGCCGCGCTCCGCCCAAGAAGACCGCCGCCGCAAGCTGGAGCGCCTCAAAATCCGTTTGGAAGAGGCGGGCTTGGGCAACAGCGGCGAGGTTATCAAGGAGCACCGGGAAACCGCGCAGCGCGACCGGTTTTTGGAGCGCGAGCTCGCCGACCTGGAGGCCAGTGCCGCGTCTCTGCGCGCCCTGATAGACGAACTGACAAAGACACTGGAGACGCGCTTTAGCGACGGCATAGACCTGATAAACAAAGAGTTCAGCGAGCTGTTTAAGCTTATGTTCGGCGGTGGCACCGCGTCGCTCCAGATTGTTGAAGAGCAAAAATTCAGAGGAGAAACAGGGGATGATGACGAAGAACATATAGAGACACAAGAGGGGATCGACATACATATCTCTCTGCCGCACAAACGCATCAAGGGTCTGCACATGCTCTCGGGCGGCGAGCGCGCGCTCACCTCTATCGCGCTTATATTTGCGATGTCGCAGGTCAATCCGCCGCCGTTTTTGATACTGGACGAAACGGACGCCGCGCTCGACGAGGCCAACTCGCGGCGCTACGGCGATATGATAGAAAAGTTGTCGCGGAAATCGCAGTTGATTTTGATCACCCACAACCGCGAGACGATGTCCCGCGCCGGCGTGCTCTACGGCATCACCATGGGTTCCGACGGCGCCTCCAAACTCCTGTCCGTCAAATTTGAGGAGGCACTTGCGGTGGTAAAATAAAATAGAAGTGGTATAGTGTTTTTAGATTGTTTGAACGAGGGAGATTCAAAATGCACACATGGCTGGATGTTGGTGATTATCGATATCAAATTAATCGGATGCCTAATGGATCAAATCAATGCACTCGGGTACCTCTTAATAGTCCGGGGTCTCCGCCGGAGGAGATGGTGTACCTCAATGACGCTCCGCCTGAAGTTGTCAAAGTTTTTCTAGACTTCCAGTCCAGAAAGTCGGGTTTTACCTAAGCCAACTCAAAGTCGAGCTGCCTAGCCGACATATCGGCCGCAACCAGTTTGACGCGCACGGAGTCTCCGAGCGCGTATTTTTTTTGCGTTTTTTGGCCGACAAGCGCGTACTCTTTGGCCGAGTAGTTATAAAAATCGTTGCCTATCGAGCGCACGCGCACCAAGCCCTCGGCAGAGCTTTCTTTATCCTCCACATACAAACCCCAGTCGGTAACGCCGGAAATAACCGCGTCGAATGTTTGGCCGACTTTACCGGTCATATACTCGACGAGCTTGTACTTAATGGAGTCCCGCTCGGCTTGCACAGCTTTTGCCTCCTGCTCCGTCGCGGCGATGCAGAGCTTTTCGAGGTCGCCGAACTCTTTGTTGGTGAGCGGGTGGCCGTCGAGATGAGATGCGAGGATGCGGTGCACTAGCATGTCGGGGTAGCGGCGTATCGGCGAGGTAAAGTGCGTATAGTGGGTAAACGAGAGCCCGAAGTGCCCGATGTTTTTGGTCGAGTAGATAGCCCTGGCCATCGAGCGCAGCGTTGCTGTGCGGATAAGCGCCGCCTCCGGCTTGCCCTCTATTTGCTTCAACAACTGTTGAATATCTTTTGCATTGTAATTCTTCCCCGACGCTTTGGTCGGGGTCCCGACCCCAGGGCGTCGGGATTTATTAAACTCATAGCCTATGGCGCGGACAAAGGTCGCCAGCTCCTCGATGCGGTCGGCCTTCGGTTCATCGTGGATGCGGTAGAGGAACACCATGTTGCTGCCGGGAACTTTTGCCGCGAGTTTAGATATATAGGTGGCGACCTCGCGGTTGGCGAGGAGCATAAACTCCTCGATAAGCCAGTTGGTGTTTATCCGCTCTTTCCGTGTAACCGAAAGAGGTTTGCCGTCTTTGTCCAACTCGAAACGCACCTCGTTGTCGCCGAAGTCGACTGCGCCATCGTCGGCGCGCTGTTTGCGCATAATGGTCGCGAGCTTGAGCATCACGTTAAGCTCTTTGAGATACGGCCCGTTTTGTTTATCAAGTACCTCCTGCGCCTCCTCGTAGCTAAAGCGTTTGTCGGAGCGGATAACCGACTTAGTAAAGCTGCGCTCCAGCACGTTGGCGTTTTTGTCGAGAATAAAAACAGCGGAGAACGCGAGCCGGTCTTCGTCGGGCTTCAGCGATGCGATGCCGGCCGAGAGCGCGTGCGGGAGCATGGGGATGGTCGCGTCGACGAGATAGACGGAGGTTCCGCGCTTTTGCGCCTCCTCGCCGATGGCGGTGCCCGGCGCGGCAAAAAAACTTGCGTCGGCGATATGGATGCCGACTTCGTACTTGCCGTCGGGGAGTTCGCGCAGCGAGAGCGCGTCGTCGAAGTCCTTGGCGGTAACGGGGTCGATGGTCATGGTGACGCGGTCGCGGTAGTCCCGACGCCGTGGGGTCGGGAGGCCGACCAAAGCGTCGGCCTCGGCTTTTGCAAGCTCTTCTTTAATTATTTTGCCGTGGTTGCGTTCGAGCTCCTCCGCCTCCTTTTCCACCTCGGGAGAGAACGATGTTTTAAACCCGTGTTCCATGACAATCGCGTTCATCTCGACGCGATGCTCGCCGGCTTTGCCGAGCGTTTCAATAATCGTGCCTTTTGCCGTGGTGCCGTCGTAGCTCAGCAAGGTAACAAGCACTTTAGTGCCATCGGCCGGAATACTGTCGACTTGTATTGGCTCGTTAAAACGCTGGTCGTCGGCCAGTACCTGACCTCCTTTGACCGTGCAGACAAACTCTGTTTTTGCGCGAGCGGTAATATTTTTGACGCGGCCGCGGGGGCGGGGGAACAGGGAAAGTATTTCGACCTCCACTTGGTCGCCGTTGAGCGCTCCGTTCAGTTTTTCGGGAAAGATTTCGATGTCTTCCTTTTGCTCTTTACCCTGAGCGGAGTCGATGGGCCACGACATATACCCCGTGCCTTTACGGGTTACTTCGATGATGCCAGTTACATTCTTTTTCTCTGTTTTACCCTTATTTTCAGTCACTTGTTGCGCAATATAACATATTTGTGCTACAGTGTCGCCCATGCTCACTATACGGCTCACCCGCGTTGGAAAAAAGAAAGACGGCTCTTTCCGCGTTATCGTCGTGGAATCAAAGCGCAAGGTCCAGCCCGGCAACTACCTCGAGATGGTTGGCTCGTACGACCCTCGCGTCGACACCGTGTCGCTCAAGGCCGACCGCATCAAGTACTGGATATCGATGGGCGCGACCGTCTCTGACACCGTGCACAACCTCCTTGTCTCGCAGAAAATAATCGACGCCAAAAAGATAAATGTTTTGCCCAAGAAGACGGTTCCGAAGAAAGAAGAGGTAAAGGAGGAAGCGAAAGCGGAAGTAAAAGTAGAGGTAAAAGAAGAGGCTGTTAGTACCGCGGTTGCGGCAGAAGTGCCTGCTGATACAATTGCAGAGTAAAGTTTATATAAATTAAATATACTGATATGGCAGAAAAGGATCAGGAGTTTCTGGAGTTTGTTATCAAGGGTTTGGTTGAGCATCAGGACGACGTCAAGATTAAGCGCGTGGTAGACGAAATGGGAGTACTGCTCACGCTCGACCTCAATGCCGAGGATATGGGCAAGGTCATCGGCCGCTCGGGCAACACCGCCAAGGCTATCCGCACGCTCCTGCGCGTAGTGGGGATGAAGAACAACGCCCGGGTTAACCTCAAAATCAACGAGCCGGCCGGCGGCCGCCTCGACGGCGCCGCACCTTCCGGCGGTACCGCTGCGCAGGGTTGGGACGGCACGCACGAAGCGCCCGCCACTCCCGCGATGAAGAGTATTGACGAAGCGATGGGCGACCTCGGCGCACTCTAAGGCTCCGCAAAAGCAGGCCTGCGGGAGTACGGATAATTTTTTGCTAAAAATTTCCTCAAGTCTCGCGCCGTCGCGCTTGCGAAGCCTCCCACAGACCTCTTTCGCTCCGCTATGAATTTCCACGTTATTACTCTTTTCCCCGAAGTGGTAGACGCTTATACCAGCGCGTCGATACTCGGCCGTGCGCAAAAGGAAAAGTTGCTGAAGGTTAAAATCTATCAACTGCGTGATACGGCGGGGAACAAATGGGGCAAGGTTGATGAGCGTCCGTACGGCGGCGGCCCCGGCATGGTTCTGCGCGCCGAGCCTGTCATTAAAGCCGTCCAAAGAATTAAGACCAAAATCAGACATCCGATGTCTGATTTTGGGCCGAGGGTGATTGTGACGGCGGCGGGAGGGAAGCCTTTTACCAATGCCTACGCAAAAAAACTTTCTAAACTTAAGGATGTGATTATTGTCTGCGGGCGGTACGAGGGGATAGATGCCCGCGCTATTAAGGCACTCAAGGCGGAGGAGGTGTCAGTCGGACCGTATATTTTGACCGGCGGCGAGGTGCCGGCGATGGCTATTATCGATGCCACGGCGCGGCAGATTAAAGGAGTGCTCGGCACATTTGAATCATTGGAGGAGAGCAGGGTTGCCAGCCACGAAATCTACACCCGCCCGGAGGTTTTGAAAATAAAAGGTAAGAGTTATCGCGTTCCAAAAGTCCTCCTCTCCGGTCATCACGCAAACATAGACGCCTTGCGCTCCAAAAACCGCAGTTCACCCCGTTAGAAGTTTACTTTCTAATGGGGCAATCCAAAATAAAACCATACCAGTAGCTATAGCTACACACATGGTTAACGACGTAATTTATCCTATAGCATAAATTACGTATACAAATAAAAAAACCGGAGCTTGTGCTCCGGTGTTAGGTTTACTGGGCAAGGAATGCCCAAATGTCGTGTGGGAATGTCGGCCATATAAAGCCGACAATGGCAATCACTTTTATCGTCTCGCAAGTGTTTAGAAAGATCCTTTCCATCACGGAGACCTCCCAAAGAGCTAGCTCTACAACAACACTCTAGCATAAAGCAAGCCTGTGGACAGGGGGTTGCGCTAAAAATCAGCTCTGCTATACTGGCTAGCGAAACCAACAGGGGCCCGAAAGGGCAGATTGCGTATCGAGTGGGGGTTTCGATACAACTGCAGCGTTAGAAAATACCTAGAGCTTCATAAAGAAGCAGAGGGAACGCTATGCGTGCCCGCTCTTTTTGTGTTTCCCGACGCCCTTTGGGGTCGGGACCCCGACCAAAGCGTCGGGGTTGTCAGGGATTATTAACAAGAACCGAGGCCTCTTAATTACTCTATTTAAAAACATATGCGTGAAAAAAAGCATTTCGCCCGGTTCCGCGCTCCGCTGGTACCGACGCCAAACTTGGTCGCGGCACAGGTAGACTCATATAAATGGGTCATCGAAAAGGGGCTGCGCGAAGCTTTTAAAGAATTCACGCCTATTAAAGAATTCACGCCTATTAAGGACTACTCCGGCAAAAAGTTTGACCTCGAATTTTTGAAGGTCGACATCGGCGAGCCGAAGTTCGACGAACACTACGCCAAGGCGCAAAAGGCGACGCTCGACATCCCGGTGCGCGCGCAGATCAAACTCACCAACAAGGTCACCGGCAGTGTTAAAGAGCAGGAGATTTTCCTCGCCGACCTGCCTATTATGACCAGCCACGGCACCTTTATTATCAACGGTGTCGAGCGCGTCATTGTGCCGCAGCTCGCCCGCTCCTACGGCGTCTTTTTTACTTCCGACGAGGTCAAGGGCAAGCGCCACTTCGGCGCCAAAATAATCCCCGCGCGCGGCGCGTGGATAGAGATGGAGGCCGACGCGCTGGGCGACATCAATGTGCGCATAGACCGCAAGCGCAAATTCCCCGCTATTTCGCTCCTGCGCGTGCTCGGCGCGCACTTTGACAGCGATATCAAGTCGCTCTTTTCCAAAACTCCGGAAGGTAAAAAGTGGGTTGCCTTGGCGCTCGAAAAGGACCCCGCCAAAACGCTTGACGACGCGTATGTCGAAATACACAAGCGCCTGCGCGACGGCGATCTTGCTACCGCCAAGAACGCCCAAGAGTACATCAACTCCATATTCAGCACCGAGCGCTACGACCTCTCCCGCGTCGGGCGCTACCGCTTTAATCAACGCTTCAGCAAGTCGCTCGACGAAGTTGAGCTTAAGCGCAAAACGCTGTCGCTCGACGACCTGGTGCTCGTCATACAAAACGTGCTCGCGCTCGAAAACAGCCCCGACGGGCAGGAGGACAACATCGACCACCTCGGGAGCCGCCGCGTGCGCTACGTCGGCGAGATGCTCGCGTCGCGTCTGCGCGTCGGGCTAACCCACATGAAGCGCAATATCCAGGACCGTATGTCGACCATCGACGCGGACGCCACACTGCCGCAGCAGTTCGTCAACCCGCGCCCGCTGCAGGCCCGCATCAAAGAATTTTTTACCACCAACCAGCTCTCGCAGTTTATGCAGCAGACCAACTCGCTTGAGGAACTCGAGCACCTGCGCACGCTGAGCGCGCTCGGACCGGGCGGTCTGACGCGCGAGCGCGCCGGCTTTGAGGTGCGCGACGTGCACCCCTCCCACTACGGCAGGCTCTGCCCAATACAAACGCCGGAAGGCCCCAACATCGGTCTTATTTTGCGTCTCTCAACCTTTGCCCGGCTCAACGAGTTTGGCATGATAGAAACTCCGTACGTCAAAGTGGTTGACGGCAAGGTCACCAAAGAGGTCGTGTTCCTCAACGCCGCCGAGGAGGAAAAGTGCGTCATCGCGCACGGCGCGACCGGCGTAAAGGAAGACGGCAGCATCACCGACGAGATAGTGGAGGTGCGCATCAACGGCGCTCCAAACCGCTCGAACCGCAAAGACGTCGACTATATCGACGTATCTCCGGAACAGCCGTTCTCCATCGCGACAAACATGATCCCGTTCCTCGAGCACGACGACGCGAACCGCAGTCTTATGGGCAGCAACATGCAGAAGCAGGCTACGCCGTGCATATTGCCTGAGGCGCCGCTGGTAGCGACCGGCATGGAGGAGCGCGCCGCGCGCGACACCGGCCGCCTTATATACGCGCTTGAAGCGGGGGTAGTCAGCCACGCCGACGGCCGCGTCATCAAGGTTAAAAACGAGAAGGGTAAGGAGACCGAATATCCGCTGGTCAACTTTGTGCGCACCAACGGCTTTACCGCCCTGCACCAGCGCCCGAGCGTCTCGGTCGGCGACAAGGTCAAAAAAGGCGCGCTTCTTGCCGACACCTCAACCTCCGACAACGGCCAGTTGGCGCTCGGCCAAAACGCGCTCGTCGCGTTTATGTGCTGGAGCGGAGCCAACTACGAAGACGCCATAATCATCTCCGAGCGCATGGTCAAGGACAGCAAGTTTTCCTCCGTACACATCGAGGAGTTTGTCTGCAACGTGCGCGACACCAAACTGGGGCCGGAGGAAACCACCCACGACATCCCCAACGTTTCTGAAACAAAACTGCGCAATCTTGATGAGGACGGCGTTGTGCGTCTCGGTTCCGAGGTGCGCCCCGGCGATATTTTGGTCGGCAAAATCACGCCGAAGGGCGAGACTCAGCTGACGCCCGAGGAGCGCCTCCTGCGTTCTATCTTCGGCGACAAGGCACGCGATGTTAAAGACAGCTCTCTGCGGATGGAAAACGGCAAACGCGGCCGCATCATCGGCGTCAAAGCCTTTTCCCGCGAGCAGGGCCATCACCTCGACTCCGGCATCATCAAGCGCATTCATATTGAGATAGCACAGCTCCGCACCGTGTCCGTCGGCGACAAGCTCGCCGGACGTCACGGCAACAAGGGTGTTATTTCCCGCATTCTGCCGGAGGAAGACATGCCGTACACCGCCGACGGCCGCCCGGTCGATGTTATTTTGACGCCGCTTGGCGTGCCGAGCCGCATGAACCTCGGCCAAATCCTCGAGCTCCACTTGGGGCTTGCCGCCAATACGCTCAACTACCAGGCAATCTGCCCGCCGTTCCAGGGAGCGACCGAGGGCGAGATACG
>ORMF010019146.1_pt1 | contig 13650 bp, 8 predicted proteins | sample 1779871 | NCBI WGS metagenome assembly ORMF01 (sample SAMEA104232316, study PRJEB22302) | groundwater metagenome | biome: forest; feature: aquifer; material: groundwater | place: USA | collected 2011-08-07 | depth 5.4 m | reverse complement strand
TCCATGTCGATCTCACGCCCGCCGGCGACACGCGCGGCGCACTCGTCAACAAGGGCGACGCACGCTGCATCGAGATTTGGAACCTGGTCTTCATCCAGTTCAACGCGAACCCCGACGGCACCTTTTCGCCGCTCCCGGCGAAGCACGTCGATACCGGCATGGGCTTCGAGCGCGTCACGAGCATCAAGCAATGCACGCGCGGCTTCACCGACTTCAACCGGCGGATTTCCAACTACGAGACCGACATCTTCCGTCCGATCTTCGACGCGCTGGAAAAGTTGAGCGGCAAGCGCTACGGCTCGACGCTTCCCAGCGACGCCCCGTCCGAAATCTCAAATCTCAAATCTCAGATCGCCGTGGACGTGGCGTTCCGCGTCATCGCCGACCACATCCGCACGCTGAGCTTCGCCATCGCCGACGGCATCCAGCCGGGCAATACCGATCGCAACTACGTCCTGCGCCGCATCCTCCGACGCGCCGTCCGCTACGGCCGTACGCTCGGCTTCCACGAACCCTTCTTCTACAAGCTGGTGGATGTGCTCGCCGAAACGATGGGGGATGTGTTTCCCGAAGTCCGGGCCAAGAAGAAGCATGTGCAGGAAGTTATCCAGCGCGAGGAGGAGGCGTTCAACAGGACGCTCGATCGGGGCATCGAACTCTTCAACGAGGTTGCAGATGGCCATGCAGAGAGCTTGAAGCTGATCTGTGATCCCGAGTTCGCGAACACCCTTCGTGAGCTACTGAAGAGTTGGCGGACCGACTCGGACGGTCTCGAGAGAATCATCCGTTCCAGTTGGGCTTTGGCAAAGTCTGGGCCTCTTCTACGGACTGGTTTCAGCCAGGCCGCCTCTAAGGCCCTCGATACTCTCAATGGGGCACAGATCATTCAGGAGGAACTTACGGCCGTCGATAGACCAGGTGAACTCGATGTCCGGATTCTCCATCGTCTTAAGAGCGAAGTGACGAAGTTCCCTTGTCACGAGGCCTTCAGACTCTACGACACCTACGGCTTCCCGCTCGACCTCACCGAGTTGATGGCCCGAGAACTCGGCCTCACCATCGATGTCGGGGGCTTCAACAAACTCATGGACGAGCAGCGCGCCCGGGCTCGCGCTGCGCAGAAGAAGCAAGTGATCGAGATTTCGCAGGTCGAGACCGACACTCCGACGAAGTTCGTCGGCTACGACCAGTTGGAGACGACGGCGAACGTGCTCGAAGTCGTCAGCGTGAAGGATCGGACCGCTGTCATTCTCGACACCAGCGTCTGTTACGCCGAAATGGGCGGCCAGGTCGGCGACACCGGCGAGCTTTCCCACGGCGGCCGGCTTTGGCGTGTCGTCAACACGCAGAAGTCCGGCAACACCTGGCTCCATTTCCTAGCCTCTGAAATCTCAAATTCCGAATCTCAGATTGCGGACGCCCCCGCAGTCGGCTCCACCGTCACGCTCACGGTTGATCGCCTGCGCCGCGACTCCATCCAACGCCATCACACCGTCACGCACCTGTTCCATTGGGCGCTGCACGAAGTCGTCAGCCCGGACGCCCGCCAGCAAGGCTCCTATGTCGGCCCGGAGAAGCTGACCTTCGACTTCAACAGCGCGCCACTGACACCGCAGCAACTCGCCGACATCGAAAAGCTCGTCAACGAGCGCGTCGTCGAAAACGCCGGCGTGAGCTGGACCGAGGTGCCGTACGCCGAAGTCCGACCGCGCAAGGACGTGCTGCAATTCTTCGGCGAGAAGTACGGCGACGTCGTCCGCGTCGTCCAGATCGGCGGCAGGGCAGGGGAGCTAAGCGGTTATTCGATGGAGCTTTGCGGCGGCACGCACACGCGCGCGACGGGCGAGATCGGCCTTTTCCGCATCGTGAGTGAAAACGCCATCGCCTCCGGCATCCGCCGCATCGAAGCCATCGCCGGCCTCACCGCCTACGACGCCATCCGCCTCGACCGTGAACTGATCCGCGCCATCTCCGGCAAGGTCAACTCGCCCATCACCGAACTCGAAAAGAAGATCGAGTCCCTGCTCGAACAGCAGAAGGCGCTGGAGAAACAGCTCAAAGCGGTGCAGCAAAAAGAAGCCGCCAACACCGCGCGCTCACTGCTGTCGAAGGCTATTGAGGTTGCAGCGGCGAACGCTCCCGCAGGCGCGGGACCACTACGGGCGATCATCGAGAACGTCGGTGAAGCAGACGGCGACACGTTGCAGACGATGGTCAACGAACTCAAAGGCCAGTTCAAGGGCGTGATCGTCCTCGGCGGCACGGCCAACAACGCTGTCGCGCTCGTCGCGGCCGTGAGTCCCGAGTTCACGTCGCGCGTTCAGGCGGGCAAACTCATCCAGCAGATCGCGCCGATTGCCGGCGGCAAAGGCGGCGGCAAACCCGACAACGCCCGCGGCGGCGGCAAGGACGTGAGCAAGCTCGACGAGGCGCTGGCCAAGGCGAAAAGCTTGCTTGGCTGAGTGTTCTGACGCACACTCTGTTCATGCTGCCGGATGAACAGGCGAGTCCCGAACAGCTTGCCATATTTCGTCGGATGACCCCGGAACGACGTTGGCGTGCGGCGCGCGAACTCTACTGGAGTTGCCGACGACACAAGGCAGCGTTTCTCCGGACACAGCACCCTGATTGGCCGGAGCAGAAAATCGCCAACGAGGTGCGACGGATTTTCCTGAATGCCAGAACCTGACCTGATCGAGTTGTTTGTTCGTCCGCTCGAACGGTTGCAGTTCCGGTATCTGGTCAGCGGGAGTGTGGCGGCCATGCTTTATGGAGAACCGCGCCTGACGCACGACATTGATTTCGTCATCTTCCTCCGCTCACCGGACATCGGTCGATTGCCGGAGGCCTATCCCGCACCGGACTTCTATCTTCCGCCGCCGGAGGTCATCGCCACCGAGGCGGCACGGCAGCAGCGGGGGCAGTTCAACGTCATTCATGCCGACTCGGGCTTGAAGGCGGATTTCTACACGGCGAGCCGCGATGAATTGCACGCCTGGGCGTTTCGCAATGTTCGGCAATACTCGATCGAGGGCCAGACGATCAGGCTCGCCCCGCCCGAATACGTCATCGTGCGGAAGCTGGAGTACTTCCGCGAAGGTGGCTCGGAGAAACATTTGCGCGACATCCGGTCGATGCTGGCGGTGTCCGGCGAGCAGATAGACCGAGCGACGCTGACAGATTGGATTCGCCGACGTGGCCTTGAGCCGGAATGGCGGCGGGCGGAGCAAAGCGAGCCATGATGCGTGCGTGTCGTGGAAAGTCCGAGCTCGTGCCGCAAAAGGAGAGGCACTTCCCGTGCGAACACATGCACCTGCGGATGTGGTCTGGCGAAAACCCTGCGTGACTTGCAAAGCCGGACGTGCTAATCGAGAGCTGTGCCAGATGAGAAACACGCGCAAAATTCTTCCACCACTTCCGGTGAGGGCCGCCGGCGTGCTGGCGAAGCTGCAACGCCTGCGCGGTCTGGACGACGGCGAGAAATCAGTCCACGCGCTCGGCTTGGCGGCGACGCCCCAGGAGCGCTGGGACTTGTTCGAGAGCCACGTCCGCTCATTCGGCTTCTGGCGGCCCTTGAAGAAGAGCAAATCCGCTAAGCGCTGATCGGCATGGCGGCGGCCATCGCCCAAGGCGTGATGGCCAACACACTGGACGTCGATATTTGGATCGACCTTCCTCGGCGCCAATACATGCGCGTGCTTAACTTGGCGCGCAGGCTCGGTGCGGCCATCGCCGCGAACACAGTGGTTTACTTGGAGGACGGCACGCCCGTGAACTTCATTTACGAGGTTACGGGGCTTGGCACGTTCGCGGATGAGCAGCGGCATGTCACCCACGCCCAAATTCACGGCCACAGAGTGCCAGTGCTGAGACTGGAGCGCATCATGAAGAGCAAAGAGGCCGTCGGGCGCGACAAAGACAAGCTGCACATCCTCCACATCCGCGACTTCCTCCGCTGCGAACGGGAGCTCAAGCGCCGCGCTGGCGAAGCGTAGCGTGCCTCGATAATCCGCCGAACCGCTGAGTCGGCGAGGTTCTGGAGCCGTTCGCCGATGGGGCGCAGAACCAGCCGGTTGCCAAAGCGCCCGATGTTTGCTAAAACCCGGCCATGCAAACTAAGCCTCTGCCTCCGGCCACACTGACCCGCAGGCAATTCATCCATCGCTCGGCCCTCGCTGCGGGCGCGCTGGCCTTTCCGTTCGTCGCCGCGCGCAGTGTGCTGGGCGCGAACTCGCGTTTGAACATTGCCGCCATCGGCGCGGGCGGCAAAGGCAGCGTCGATATCGGTTACTGCAAGGGTGAAAATGTCGTCGCGTTGTGCGACGTGGACTTGCGCAACGCGGCGGGCACTTTCAAGGCCTTCCCCGGCGCGAAACAGTTCAGGGATTTCCGCGTCATGCTCGAGAAGGAAGGCCGGAACATCGACGCCGTCACGGTCTCCACGCCGGATCACACGCACTTCCACGCCGCGGCAATGGCGATGATGATGGGCAAACACGTCTATGTGCAGAAGCCGCTCACGCACTCCGTCTGGGAGGCGCGCACGCTCGCCAAGCTCGCGCGCGACAAAAAGGTCGTCACGCAGATGGGCAACCAGGGTCATTCGCAAGTCGAGTCGCGGCGGCTCGTCGAGTTGATCCAGGCCGGCGCGCTCGGCGACGTGAAGGAAGTCCACGTCTGGACTGATCGCCCCATCTGGCCGCAAGGCATCGAACGCCCGCCGCGCATCCCGGTGCCTGAAACGCTCGATTGGGACCTGTGGCTCGGCCCGGCGCCGTGGCGCGAGTTTCACGACGGCTGCGTGCCGTTCAAGTGGCGCGGCTTTTGGGATTTCGGTACCGGCGCGCTCGGCGACATGGGCTGCCACAACATGGACCTCGCCTTCTTCGCACTGGAGCTGCGCGATCCCCTCGCGGTCGAAGCCACGTCGTCTGGCGTCAACTCCGAGACCGCGCCAAAGTGGTCGATCATCACGCATCAGTTCCCGAAACGCGGCCAGCGCCCGCCCGTGAAACTCACCTGGTACGACGGCGGCAAGAAACCCGCTGCCGCCCTAGCGAAACAAACGGAGCTGCCCGGCAACGGCTGCATCATGATCGGCAGCAAAGACACGCTTTACGTGCCGAACTACTGGGGCGGCGGCGGTTTTGTCTCCGGCGCGAAGATGGAGGATTTCGCCAGCCTGCCGCAGAAGTTGCCGCGCTTCCCCGGCGCGGACAAAGACAACGACGCCGCGCAGCATCTGGAGTGGCTCGCCGCGTGCAAGGGCGAAGGCAAGGCGCTGGCGAACCTCGATTACGCCGGGCCGATGACCGAAGCCGTGCTGCTCGGCAACGTCGCGCTGCGCGCCGGCAAGCGCATCGAGTGGGACGCGAAGAAACTCAAAGTCACCAACGCGCCGGAGGCGAATCAGTTCATCCGCACCGAGTATCGCAAAGGCTGGGAATCGCCGGCGGCGTAGGCCGTCAGAATACTGATGAGGAGCCCGCGGATCACGCGAATGAACGCGAATACCGGATCCTTCTTGTTCCGTTGCTCGGCGGAGCTTGGGGTGCCGAGTAGTGAATCCTTCGCCATGGACGGACCGAGGTCCATCGTCGCGCTATTTGTACTGCTGCCACGAAACTAAAACCAACAGGTTGGTCGCATGAGGGGACCGTCCGACCGATGACGAACTGCCCCCGTTTCGATCTCCATGATTCTGCCATCAATGATTCTGCCATTCCTCCAGTTCCTCCAACCTTTCAAGCACGCTCGGGGTGAGCGGGATGGCAGAATCATTGAGGGCAGAATCATGGGAAGGCTGCGGTGGCGAAACGGAGCGCCGTGCGAGGCTGCGGCGAAGTCTCTTGTTCCGAGCGGAGTCTCGGAAAAAGTGTGTCCTGCTATTCATGAAAGTTTTCGCAGCCTGCGCAAACTGTCCGGAGTGCGGTCGTCCTCGGCCGCAGCGACGGCCGCTCGTTCGCTCGTTCTCGAATGATTTCATAGCCGTTCTCCGCTCGAAGATTGCTGCGCCGGAGGGCGGGCGCACTCCGTTGGGTTGGGGCTCTGCTGCGCCGAGTGATTCGTGATCGACCGGCTCGCTCACTGAATCGTCACTGCCGGTGCGCGTTCGTTCCATGCACACGAACCCTCCCGGCCTTTCGACAGCGAGTCCCGTCGTCCCGTCTTCCCGTTTTCTCACTTTCCCACTTTCTCTACGCGCGGTTCGCCGTTTCGCGCTCGGCACAATGCGCCTTGCTCTCCGACACTGCCCCAAGCTACACCAACACCATGCGCAAGTTGTCCGGTTGGCTTCCTCGAAGACGCTGGCTCCGGTGGCTCCTGCTGACGATGATCGGCGGGTTTCTGCTGCTGGTCCTCCTGGGAGTCAGTGGCTACTTCCTCTTTCGCCAGCCGCGCGTCCAAGGGTGGTTGTTCTCGATGATGATGAAACGGGAGTTGGGCCAGCCGCTCGAACTGCCGCCCGAACCGTCGCTGCCGCCGGACGCCGCCGCCCGACTCTCGACGAACGCCACGACGCTGCTCTCCGCCGCCGACCTCTTCCGCGCGACCAACGTGTGGGACGTGCATCTGAAGTTCACCTCCAATCAATGGACCACGCTGGGGCCGAAAAGCGTGCGGCCCATCCCCGGCTTCATCCGGCCCGACGGCACGCTGATCCTGCGCAACACGAACGCCTCGCGCGCGGGCATCGCCGGCGTGCTGGGGATCGACCTGCCGTGGTCGCAGGGCGACGTGGAAATCGGCGACGCCGCGTTCACGAACGTCGCGGCACGCTTCAAAGGCAACGGCACGATGCTCGGCGTGCTCCGCAGTCACAAGCGGCCCTTCAAGCTCGACCTCAACAAACACGTCGAGTCGCAGCAGCTCGCCGGTCGCTCGACGCTGAACTTCCACAACCTCTCGGCCGACTTCTCCTGCCTCAGCGACGCGCTCGCCTACGAATTCTTCCGCGACGCCGGCGTGCCCGCGTCGCGCACGGCTTTCGCGCGGCTGCTGTTGACGATCGACGACCGATTCGCGCGGCGGTTGCTGGGCCTTTACGTGTTCGTCGAGAATCCCGACGCGGAGTGGGCGCGCGAGCAATTCGGTGTCGAGGGCGTCGCGCTGTTCAAGCCCGTGACTTACGAGTTCCTCAAAGACCTCGGCGAGGATTGGAAGGCCTACGAGGGCATCTACGATCCCAAGACGAAGACAGAACCGCCGCAGCAACGGCGCCTGATCGAGCTCGCGAAGCTCGTGACCGGCGCGAACGACGCCGACTTTGCCGCGCGCGTGGGCGAGTTCCTCGACCTCGACGAGTTCGCCCTGTTCCTCGCGGGCACGGTGATCCTGGCGAACTACGACAGCATCCTCGACAACGGCCAGAATTTTCTCCTCTATCACGATCCGCGCACGGACAAGTTTGGGTTCATCCCGTGGGACCTTGACCATTCGTGGGGCGAGTTTCCGTTCATGGGCACGGCCGGCCAGCGCGAGCGCGCCAGCCTGTGGCATCCGTGGGTCGGCAAGAATCATTTCCTGGAACGGATGTTCGCGGTGGAAGCGTTTCGCGCGCGCTACCGGCGGGAGATGGAGCGGTTGCGGGCGACGCTCTTCGCGCCCGAAAGGCTGAGTCGCCGCTTGGACGAACTCGCTGCGGTGGTCCGCCCGTTCATCGCCGAGGAATCCACCAACCGGCTGGCGAAATTCGAATTCGCCGTGGCCGATGCTGCGACCAGCCCCCCGCGCGACGGCAATCCGTTTGACCCGAACCGTCCCGTGTACCAACTCAAACGGTTCTTCCACACCCGCGCCGAATCGGTCAAAGACCAACTCGACGGCAAGGCCACGGGCGCCGAGTTGACGCGACAGGGGCCGAGATAGGCCGGCTGGCTGTGTGGCGCTGCGCGGAGTCCATTCTCGTTCTTCGAGCCAGCGGAACACGGGCGCGACCAGCGCGTCGAAATTCGCACGCCGCGTGAACGTCGCGGTTGTCGAGCGTCCAATCGAGGTTCGTAACACCGACAAATCTCCGCAGCCTTCGCGAATTTTCGGACCGCGGACCGTCCCGGCCGGCAGCGGCGGCGAACCTGCATGCTCCTCGGGCTGCGGAATGCGCTGCACTTCCGGCGCCAAGTGGTAGCGCAGATTTCCAATCTGCTGTATCGCGGGTTTCCAACCTGCATGGACCCGAACCAATAACGACGGCCTATTTTGAATCGGACGCCTTGCCGATTGGAAATCGGCGATACAGCAGATTGGAAATCTGCGCTACGAAGAAGTGTCGTCCATCCCACGGCCTCCTGGGTATTCATCGCCCCGCATCCTGGGTCAGCGCCGCGACGCCGACGTCAATGTATTGCCCACCGCCGGTTTGATGGCAGTGCACCGCGATCACGTTTCGCCCCGGTCGCAGCGCGCCCTCGGCCGCAGCAGCCAGCGGCACCGAGTCGTACTCCGTCGTGTAGCCGCTCACCTCGGCCCCTGACTGACCATTCAGGAAAACCTCCGCGTCCTCATCATGGTGCAGGAGGAGGCGGAGCTGGCGTGGCTTGAAATCGGCGGGGAGGTCGAAGGCGCGGCGGAGCCAGATGTCCGGCGTGTTCCATTCGGTGCGGACGACGGCGCCGGGCGTGCCGCGCGTGCCGAACCCGCCGGGGCCGCGCTGCCACATCGAGTCGTCGAAGTCGGGTGCGAACCACTGGCCGCTCGGTTTCGTCGTTGTGAAGCGCCACTCGAGGCCTTGGTCTTGCGACGTCGGCACGACGACGACGGTCTTCGGCGGCTTGGGCATCGGCGCCCAGTTGGCGGCTTTCGTCTTGTCGCGGCTGGCCCACTTGGCCCACACGGCCTTGTCGTAAAGCATCTGCGCGAAGACGCCGCCCACGACTGGCCGCGCGGTGAAGCCGGCTTTCTTCGCAGTCTTGGTTTCATACCAATCCGTCATCGGAGAACGGTCTGGCGTCTCGTTGAGGAACCGGAACACCGGGTCCATCAGCGCCTCGAAGTCGGCGCGGTTCTGCGTGAGCGTTGCGGTCCAGAGAATCCAATCGAGCTTCGTGTAGTCTTTGCGGTTGTCGAGCGGCAGGCCGTATTGGTTCTGGATCTTCTTGTAGTAATCCATTTCCTTCCGCAGCACGTCGGCGGGGAAGAGGCTCAAGCCGAGGATGCGGTCCCAGATCAAATTGTATTTCTGGCTCCAGGTGCCGGGTTTGTCGAAGGCGAGACGGAAATGGTCGCCGTCATCGGCTTCCTTCACCCAGCGTGCGGCGAACCCACGCGCCAGCCTGAAATACTCTTCAGCCTTGGTCTTGTCGCCGCGCAACTCGCACAGCTTTGCGAAGGCGCCGAGGCCGCAGATGGCCTTCGCGCTGAGGTTCACGTTGTGCGCGAGGTGACCGGCGAAGTCGTCGGTGCAGAGTTGATTCTCCGGGTCGAAACCCTTTTCCTTCAGATACTCGGCCCATTGCTCGAGCTGCTTCCAGTAAAGGCCGGCGAAGTTCGCGTGGCCTTCCATCTGCGCGATGGCGCCGAACAGCAGCAGCAGGTTGCCGCTTTCCTCGACGGGCATCTGGTTGTTCACGCCGCGCTCGCCGTCGCCATAGACCTGGCCGTTGGCGTGCGGGTAAGTGCCCAGGTCGTGCGGCGCGAAGGGAAACTTCCAGCGGTCGCTCGCGGCGTAGTTCATGAACGGCACGAGAAACGACTTGGCCAGCGTCGGCCCAAAGAGCAGGAACTGCGGCGCCATCGGATAAAACACGTCCGAGGTGCCGATGCAGCCGTTGGAATGGTTCTCCTTGCAGAACTGGAGCGGCTGGCCGTTGTCGTCGGCGACGAACTTGCCCGCGGCGAAGCACTGGCGATACGCGAGCACGGCGAGCTTCGCGTATTTCTCGCCGCCGGCGCGGGTGAGGTCGGCCATGAGTTCCTCGTCGAACGCAGCGCAGCGCTGCTTGAGCGACTCGTAATCCTTCGCGGCGGCCTTGAGCAAGTCGGCAGCTTCCCAGCCGTTGCGACGCCAGTAAGGTCGGAGATTGTGGCCCATGTACTGGATGGAATAAAGGTCGTCGTAGGCGAGCATCAGCCAGCGGGAGACGGGCTGCGGGCCGATCTTGCTGAGATCGAAATCGAACGGCGCCACGAGCATCTGTGAACTCGGCGAGGGGGGCGCAAGCATGCGAATCATAGCGCGCCGGATGCTACCATGTTCGGCGAAGAATCTGCGGGGAGTCATTCCAATCTGGACAAAGCCGGCGGGACTCGCGGATTTCGGCACTGCAACGTACAGGTAGCCCCAGTCGATCCGCAGATCGTCGCCCTTCTTGCCCAGAATCCGCTGCTGTTCGGAGCCAAACCGCCACGTGGCCAAATCGCCGATTTGCTCGGACGACCACACGACGGACTGCGATGGCTCATTGACGACCAACTCCGACGTGCAGTCGAAGTAGAGCTCCATGTCGTGGGTCTGGCCATCACTTGCCCGCACATCCCAAGTCACGTAGGTCACCGGGCGCGAGAGCGTCTCGAGATTGTCCGGCAGCGCTGCGGTCATGAACGTGAGCGTGAGGTGGACACCCGCCCCCTCGAATTCGTAGATCGTGCGGGTCGGGAGAACGGTGAGGTTCTTCTGCGGCAAGCCAGCCACGAACGGCGGGGCGTCGCCCATGAGGCGATACGGTTTGGCGTCGATCCGGACCAGGCTTGTCAGCCGATGTGGCCTGCCCGTCCAGTGGGTAGTCTCCACATCCGTCAGCTTGTCACCCTGCGACCAGATGCTGAAATACGGATCGCACGCGACGAGCGGCGTGGCGGGCGGCACGAGCTGGTTGCCTTGCTCGCGGCGGGGCGGGGGCGGCGTATAGAGGCGCTTGTTCGCGGCGGTGATCGTGGCTTCGTCCATCTTCAGCAGTTCGCGGTCGTAGGTCAACAGGCCGTTGACCTCGATTTCGACATCGGTCGTCTGCGTATAGACGGCCGCCGAGAGGCCACCTCCAGGACCGGTCAGGGGATGGAGCTTCGCAATCAAGGCGACATAGGAGTCGGTGAGTTCCTCGGGCGTCTTGAAGCTGCGATAACCCCAACTCTTCTCCTCATCCCAGGTGTGATGCTTGACCGGCAGACCCAGTCCGCCGAATTCGCCCAACACGGCGGCGCGCTTTTCCTCGGGGCGCGGCGCGGCGGGACCGGGATACGCGTGGATGTCATTCACGTCGCCGACGCCGCGATCGGTCCAGCCGCTGGCATTGATGACGAGGCGCGTCGGGTCCCAGCTTTTGAGGAGATCGACAATGCGCGGCGTGTCCCACTGGCCCCAGCCTTCGTTGTAGGGGACCCACATCACGATGCACGGATGATTGCCGCGACCGTCGATGAGCGCCTTCAGCTCCGTCTCGAACTGCCGGCCCGACTCCGGCGTGCGGGTGATGTCGGGGTCGCGCCCGCCGATGTATTTGTCGCCGCTGGGCATGTCCTGCCAGACGAGCAAGCCGAGCTTGTCGGCCCAGTAATACCAGCGATCCGGTTCGATCTTGACGTGCTTGCGCGCCAGGTTGAAGCCGAGCTTCTTGGTCATCTCGATGTCGTAGCGAAGCGCCTCGTCGGTCGGCGCCGTGTAGAGGCCGTCGGGCCAGAAGCCCTGGTCGAGCGGGCCGAATTGGAAGAGCGGCTTGTTGTTCAGGAGCAGGCGCGTGATGCCGTGCTCGTCCTTGCCGAGGGAGATTTTGCGCAGGCCGAAGTAGGAGTCGAGTTCGTCCACGCGCTTGGCGGCGGCGTAAAACGTAATGCGTAATCCGTAAAGGAAGGGTGAGTCGGGCGACCACGGTTTGGCGTCGGGAATTTTGAAGGAAATCCTCGGCGCGATTCGGCCACGATCGCCGTCAACGGAGATTTCGCCAGACTGCACGACGTTCTCGCCGTCGAGCACTTCGACTTTGACGGTCGATTTGCCGCCGGTGGCGACGGCGGCCACTTCGAGCGTCACTGTGGACTGATCGAAGTCGGGCGTGATTTTCACCGACTCGATGTGCGCCTCGGCGACCGGCTCAAGCCAGACCGTCTGCCAGATGCCGCTTGTGGGTGTGTACCAGATGCCGTGCGGATCGCGAACCTGCTTGCCGCGCGGCTGCGTGCCAAAGTTCGTGGGGTCCTGAACCGATACGAGAATTTCCTGCGCGCCGGACAGCTTGAGCGTGTCCGTGATGTCGAAGCTGAAGCCATCGTAGCCGCCGCGATGCGAGCCAAGCTGCTGGCCGTTGACCCAGACCGTCGCCTCCCAATCGACCGCGCCGAAATGCAGCAACACGCGCTTGCCTTCCCACGCCGCCGGGACGTTGAACGAGCGCCGATACCACAACCGATCCACCGGTTGCAGCCCCTTCGTGGCGCCCCCAGGCGTCATGACACCCGAGAGTGCCGACTCGAGCGGGAACGGCACGAGAATCTGTCCGTCGAAAGCCGATGGCGGTGCTGGCCCCGTGGACCGGATGGCATAGTCCCACAGCCCGTTCAGATTGAGCCAATCCTTGCGCACCATCTGCGGGCGCGGGTATTCGGGGTGGGCGTTCGCGGGCGACACGTCCTTCGCCCAGCGCGTCGCAAGGCGGGCCGGCGCGCGGTGCCAGGCCTCTTGGGCTGCCAGGCTGGAGGCAAGGACGGCAGCACACAGTGCCCAGGCGATGGGAGATAGACTGAACTTCGTAGCCACGCGAAGCCGGAATTGCCGATTGATGCCAGCGGATCGTTCGTTGCGCATGGCCCCACGATGCGAATCCCAACGGGAAAATACAGGCAAAAAGTTTTGAGCGTGCAGCCTCGTGGTTGTCCTCCGCCGTGGCCGCGTCGGTCAACTGACGAACCGCGGCTCGTAGATCGGTCCCTGGCCGTGCTTGCGGAGCAGTCCGATGAACTTCGCCAAGCCGCGTTTCTCGTCGGCCCCCAGGTGGAAGTGGATGTGCCAGCCGAGGTAGTCTTTCCGGAAGTCGTAGGTGTATTCCGTGCGGCTGGCGATGAGAGAGTCGAGGGTGTCGAGGCCGAAGTCTCTCGCCTCGCGGAGCAGGCGGCGGAGGCGGGTGTTCTCGATCCCGCGCCGCAAGGCCCAGACGGCATAGACGAAGGGGAGCTTCGTCAGCTCATACCACGCCGCGCCAAGGTCCCAGATGTCGTGCTCGTGCGGCCCAAGGACGAGGTCGAGCGCCCGATCGCCGATGAGCAGCGCGAAGTCGGGGAGCGCGGTGAAGTCGTAGCTTGGCAGCGGCTTGAACTCGGGGCGGAGTCCGCGCTCGGCCAGCAGCACGCGAAGCAGTTGCACGCTCGTGAGCGACGCGGTGTCGCAGAAGACCTCCTTCACCTCCTCGATCGGGCGGCGGTGGGCGAGCAACACGCTCTTGACCTCGCCGAGCGACGCGATGGCGATGCCGTCGAGCACGTCGTAGCGATCGTTGAACAGCACCTCGGTCACGCTGACGAGCGCCGCGTCCAGTTCGTCGTGCTGGAGCATCTCGCCGAGCTTCGACGGAGTGACGAAAAGGATCTGCTCCTCCAGCCCGCGCGTGAGCGGCACGGCGTTCAGATACGGCACGGAGCCGACGCGGAAGGGGGCGAGCGAGTTCACTAGTGCACCGGCAAATAAGTTTCGACACATGGCTTGACACTCTTGACACTCTCACC
>ORMF012659644.1_pt1 | contig 13655 bp, 17 predicted proteins | sample 1779871 | NCBI WGS metagenome assembly ORMF01 (sample SAMEA104232316, study PRJEB22302) | groundwater metagenome | biome: forest; feature: aquifer; material: groundwater | place: USA | collected 2011-08-07 | depth 5.4 m | reverse complement strand
GACGCGTCGGGCTCGAAGACTCACCCTCCGTACTCGACCCACGATCCCGACTCAGGCATCATCCCCGGCGGTGCACTTCACATCGACCCCCGGTCCCATCCTCTGGCAACGAGGTGGTCCCATGGTCTTGCAAACTGGCAGGGATCGTCAGCCTCGTCTGCTACCACGGCAACGACGAAAACACGGGGATCGACCGCTTCGGCAACATCTACATAGCATCGAGAGTCGCGGCGACTGTGTTCGCATGGGGCCGCGCGCTCCGACGTCCCGCGCCGCCGAACCAGCCCGACCCGGGGTTCCCGAACTCGGACTACACGCTTGCGCGACCGACTTCGGGCCTGGAACTCTCGGTGTTCTCCCCGAGCGCACAGGACGAGCGGACCCCGTCCCCTCCAACGTTACCGCCGCCGGGAACCTTCGCATACCTCGCGCTGCGGCATTACATCTCGGTCGCGCCGGTACAGACGGTGGATCCGGCATCGGATCCTGGCGCCGCCGGACCGAGCGGCGAGCGCGGCTTCGATGCTGCGAGTGTGTCTCTCGGGCCCATGCCGAGTGGTCCCATTCCGCCGCTGGGATTCACATCGACTGCTGACTTCTTCGCCGCGTGGACCGTCGAGGGTTACGGCTCCCCGGACTCGGGCGCTCCCGGCCGCCCCATCGCCAACGTCATCGAGATGCAACAGTTCCGCGTGACTCAACGATAGCGAAACGCTCAGCGCGCGATGGCCGCGCCGAAGCCCGGCGGACCCGACGCGAACAGCGTACCGCCGGATGCCGCGTTGCCCTCGTGAACGAAGTTCGCGAACACGTCAGCCGCCTCCGGGAGCCCGAGGAAACGGTCGGACTCGCCGTCGCCGTCAAAGTCGCCGGGGCTCCCAAGGGCGGCGACGCCGCTCTCGAACAACCTCGGGTTGGTGCACACGCCGCGCTGACCAAACGAAGTCGGTAGTGTCGGGATCATCTCTGACACGCCAGTCTCGAACAGCTTGGAGAAGATGCAGTAGTCCCGGCATGAGCCCGTGCAAAGCCCCGCATAGCTGCTCCCAATTCTGGGGTTCGAAAGGCGGCCGGCGGCGGCGACGAACATCGACGCGCACCCGTCGCTCCAGAAGTTCTGTCCGACTCCGGTCGCCGAGTTCCGCAGGTCGTTCCCCGGCCGGATTGAGACCCACGAGTGGCCATCGACGGCGCCGATCGCAAGCTCGTTGCGGCCGTCGCCGTCGCCGTCGCGGAGCCACGCGAGCGACGTCAGATTCGTTGCGGGCGGTCCGATCGTCGCGGCGAGCGATGGCATTCGCACACCGCGGATTCCACGGTAAACGTAGATGGATCCGCCCGCGGCATCGCCGATCGCGATGTCGCTCACGCCGTCGGCGTCCTGGTCGCCACCGCCGGACAGGTGCGAACCGAACGTGACGGAGGCAGTCGGAGCCGGGATCGTCACGGTCTCGGCGAGTCCGGCCAAACTCCCGTAGTACGCGACGACGAGTCGCCGGGACGGGAATCCGACGAGAACGTCACCATATCCATCTCCGTCGAGGTCGTCCGCCGACGAAAGTGAAACGTCGCTCGTCGCCGCGATCGGCAGCGGTACACGGACGGGACGCTGCGACTCGGGGAAGCGGTCGGTGCCGCCCCGGTAGAGTTCGAGGAAGTCTCGGCCCGGTGTGGCAACGGCCAGGTCCGCGAAGCCATCGCCGTCGGTGTCGCCGGCGCAAGCGAGGACCGAGCCGAATCCCGGGCCAGAGTCAGAAACGATCTCACGCGTCGGTACCGCCGGCATGGCCCTCGATCCGCCGAAGAACAGCACAATGCGTTCCGACGCCGGCGCGCCGACGGCGAGATCGGCAAACCCGTCAGCGTCGAAATCGACGCGGTATCGGAACCACGGGAGCGGCGGAGCGCGTTCGCTGATCGACCACATCGGGACTTCATCGTCGAAATACGGCGAATCGAATTGCCAGACCTGCGAGTACATCCAGTCTCCCGAAGCGCAACTACGATGTCCGGCGCGCCAGTAGTGGATGCCCTCACGCAACCGCTGACCGGCACGCAAGACGTCGCCGAATCCGGATTCCTCGCGTTCGATGCGACTGCAGCCGCGGTCGCTGCAGATCTGCAATCGCCAAACACTGTCCGGAGCCGCGAGACGCACACGAAACGCAGGACGGTTGCTGGGCACCGTTCCCGACGAGAGCGGAGCAATCTGTCGCGGCGGCCTATCGGAACACGGACCCTCCGTCACGTCCGGCGGCGCATCCGCGGAGGCATCCACTTGCGCATCGGGCTCGCGGACGTCTCGGAACGGAGATGAATCGACGTGGCTGTCGTTGCGGGCGCATGTCGATGCGAGGCACGCAGCGAGGACCGTGACGGCGAATCGTTTGCCCGAGTGCCCGGTGCGGGGGTTCGCCCGTGTCGTCGGGCTCGCCCATGCGCAACGCGATCTCACGTTCGCCTCCCGATACTCGAGTTCTGCGACGCGCCCAACCGCGCCACCAGCGGTCCTCTGCCACACAGCGCCTCATCGACGTCATCGACCAGCCGGTCCAACCGCGGCTCGCCGAACCACTCGCGCAGCCGCGCCACGAGCTTGCGCGCAGCCTCGATGTTGGCGTGAATCCTCGCTGCGATCTGCACAGTGTTCGTCGAGAATTCGACGGCAGCCACCAGCGCCTCGAGAAGCCGGCTCGGCATGCGAGGCCGCTCGGCCAGACGTCGAACGAGCGCACGCTTCCGCTCGCGTGTCTTGGGCAGACGCTCCATTGCGAACTCCCGCCAATGCACGCGGAGGTCGGTGCTGATTGGCTGAACGCAACGCCACGCTTCGAGATGCGCGACCGGCAAATCGACGCCGTCTCCCCGGCGAGCGACGATCAGAACCGCGGGCGACTGCCGACGCGAAAACGCTCCGATGGCGTCCAATTCACGCGCCATTTCTGAGGAGACGACAACTCCACAGCCCCCCCCCCCATGCACCTACATCGCCGCCATTCGCGGTCAGGAACGCGCCGACGCCCCCGAACCTATCGATGTCCACAGGTCCGTCGAGCACGGATGCAACGTGCGAGCACCACGCCGAGTCACGGTCGATCACGAAGATTCTATCGACGTCGCTCATGCACGCTCCCCCTGATGCCAGCGCAGCCATGTTATCAGCTCCGCTGTCACCCGCAACGACGTGGTCCCGTGTGTGCACGGCCCGACGCTCAACCCGCCCGTCAACCGTCCGACGCAGGGTCCTCGCCGAACAGACTACCGACGCGGATCTCGATCTCCTCGAACGGCTCGGCACGCACGCGCTCGGACGACTCCGCTCGCAGCGCGACGACGTACCCGTCGGACGAATGACGCAAGACCGTGAGCGTTCCGTCACGCAGGTCGAGCAGCCAGTAGTGCGGGACTCCGGCGCCCTGGTAGCCGCGAAGCTTCTTCACGGTGTCGTCGCTCGGGCGCGACAACGAGACGATCTCGCAAACCCAATCGGGACGAACGCGAACCGGTGCGCCGGTCGGCCGCGCTGGAGTTCGATCACGTCGCCACCCAACGACGTCAGGCCGATAGACGTCGTGCTCGGCCAGTTCGACCTCGACTTCGGTTGCAATCCACCAGCCGCCGGGAGCGCCGCCCCCACGCGAGCGGTGGTAGGGACCCTTGATCTGGAGGGCCACGCCCGATTGCGCATCGCCGTGCTCGTAGCTCGGGTCGGCTTTCTGCACGAGATCGCCGGCGATCACTTCGTGGAAACGCTCGTGTTCAGCGATCGCGAGCAAGTCGCGCACGGTCGCGCGTCGGGGCTCCGCGGACTGCATCCACGCGAGTCTGCGCTGGCCCGACGCGGCGTTCAAGTGCGCGCCGTTTGGAACTGCAGGTCCGGGCGTCCACTACCGCCAGGCGATTTCGACGAGGCGTGAATCGACAATCCGTTCGTCGCTCGTGATCAGTGGCGCACCGAGGCGGCGCGCGGTCGCCGTGATGAGTCGGTCGAACGGGTCAACGAGCGGCTTCATGTCCCGCGCGTGCGCGACATCATCGAGCACGAGCGGTTCCACCGCGAAGTTCCGCGTCGAGCGCAATGCATCGAGCCAGTCGTCCCAGCCGAGCCGCGAACGCAAACGACCGCGCTCCAGCAAGAGTGCGATTTCAAAGGCGGCAGCCGCAGGAAGACGAATCTCGTCGAGTCCGCGCTCGGCGCGACGGAAGGCCCGAGACGCCTTCGCCCCGAGCGGCCGCTTTTGGGTCGCCCACCAGATGAACGCGTGGGTGTCGCAAACGTAGATCACGTCCTGTGGCGTGGCGAAGCACCGCGCGACGCCGGTCGCGCTGCCGGCAATTCGGCCTCGGCTCGGATCGCGCGGAGGTCAGCGTCCAGCTCGTCGATCGTTCCGTCCAACTCCAGGCGCAGCCGCTCCCAGCCGGAGGAACCCTGCGGGGCTTGCGCACGCCGACGCAGTCCTTCGAATTCGTCGGCGCCAATCAGCACCGCCGCGGACTTCCCGCGAGGCCCGATGCCAACCGACGCCCCACGAGCGGCCTGGCGCACGAGTCTGGGAAGGTCGCGTCGCGCTTCGCTGACGTTCAGGTTACGGATCGGCATCGCACGTCTACGTGTACATCGAGTCTGTACAAAACGGCATTTCGTGTCAACATAGCCCCGAACGCGGGTTGCGATGATGGACGACGAAGTGCTCGAGTTCATCAGGACACGCATCGCGACGGATACCTCGCGCGGTCCGCAGCGGATCGCACGCTTGAGCGACATCGCGGACGCTGAGCGCGTATTCAGATTCGAACTTCCGCCGTTCTACGTCCGGGTCTTGACCGAGGTGGCAAACGGCGGGTTTGGTCCGGGGTGCGGAATCATCGGAGTGCCACCGGAAGGATTTCAGGACTCCGATCTAGACGCGTCGCTCACGGAAGCCTACGTGCGTGGACGCGCGACCGAAGAAGTTGGGTATCGCCAGCCTCGAGGCCTGATCCACCTCTGCAACTGGGGATGCGCGATATTCTCGTATCTGGATTGCGAAGCCCGGCCAGCTCGGGTCGTCACCCACGCGCCGCGCGCGCACGGGCTCGCGGAGGGACTCGAGTACACGGAAAGCTCGCCGAGCCTCGCGACGTGGCTCGAGGCGTGGGCGCTCGGGGTCAATGTCGGCGCGGAAATGTACGAGATCGTCGGCCATCGAGAGGGCATCAATCCCTTCACGAAAATGCCGATCCGATTGCCCAAGGCTCGTCTGAAGGGCGCACGCATCGACTTCTCGAGTCGGATGTAGAGGCCGCCGCCGACGCGCCTCCCTGTGACGGCGTTCATCCTTCGGGCCATGCGTCGGCCACGAGCGCTCGGAACTTCTCCACGAGATCCGGAGCGTGCTCCGCCAGCCAGCGTTCGCATCCGGCGGTGTCCAGCCCGGCGTGGATCAATTCGAGGACGTCGACGCCGTCCCGCGGGCGCGGCGAGCGAAGCTTCATGTACACGAGCGCCTCGACGCCCAGGACTCGCACGCCAGCCGTCTCCGTGGCGTTGTCGAGTGCGCGCGCGAGGAACGGCTCGGTTTCGTTCGCCGAGAGGTGGTCGATCGAGATGCCGTTCACCTGGATCGGCACTCCCGGACCGAGCGTGACGACGCCGCCGCCGTGTAGGACAAACGCCTCGCTCCCGACGAGAAAATCTACGTCCTTCGTCGCACGCGGATAACCGTGCGCCCCAATGGCGAGTCCGCCGCACAACGCGTGGCGCACGCCGGCGCGAGCAAGCATCTCCGATGCCGTTCGCATCGCCGCAAGGACTCGTTCCGCGACGACGTCGTCCAGCAAGTGCAGATCGGGCGTATGAGATTTCATCGGGCGGGTTCCAAAAACGGAAAGATGCGGAACGGCAAGCACCAAGCGATTCTGCGCTGCGGACCAAGCGAACGCCAGACTCGGCGGGACACCCTGTAAGCGCGCCCGGCCCCGTGCGTTCTTCCCTCGTGCTCGCCGTTGCGCTCACGTTCCCCGCATTTCCAGTGATTCCCTTGTGGGAACCGGCCAAGTATGGTCCCGCACGGCACGCGGTGGTCACGGGCGACGCAGCATCGGCCGAGGAACGGGCGCTCATCGAGGCGGCCCAGCAGGGCGACCATGACGCGCTGCGTTCGTTGCTCGAACGGCTCTCGCGACCGCTCTACGCCGCGGTGATCCTGCCGCGGATCGGCAATCGCGTGGACGCCGAGGACGTCCTTCGGGACACCCTGTCGCGGGCCGTCGAAAAGCTGAACACGTTTCGCTGGACGGGCGTCGGCTTCTATCCCTGGCTGCGGCAGATCGCGATGCGGCTGATCATCGACCGCGCGCGAAGCAAAGCGCGCCGCACACGCGCGGAAGACGAAATGGAACGCCAAGCGGGCGTGCTCCAGCCGCTGCACCACGCGGGCGCGCTCGAGATGTTGATCGAGCAGCAGGAGCGGTCCGTTGCGCTGCGCATGCTCGAGGAAGCGATGGACACGTTGAGCGATCGCTACCGACAAGCCGTTGAGCTTCGACTATTGCAAGAACGCCCGCGCGAAGAGTGCGCAACCGAGATGGGCGTGACGGTGAACAACTTCGACGTCATCCTCCATCGGGCGCTTGCCGCGCTCCGGAAGGCGTACGGTGTCCGATGAGCCAACCTCCCGACGACTGGAATCCCGAAGACGGCCCGCCGCCGACCGCGGACGAGCGCGAGGACGCACGGACGCTTGCCGACGCGCTCGTTTCCAGCGCCCACACGCGTGCACTCGACCCGGACGTCGAAGCCGTGCGGGACGTCGCGCTTCGCGTTCGCGAGACGGCGCATCCGGATCCCGATCACGTCCGTGGCGCGGTGCACACGGCCGTCGACGACGCCGTGCGACAGGCTGGACAGCGAAAGTGGCGCACGCGATGGACGCTGGTCGCGGTGTCCGCAGCCGCGGCGACGGCGCTCGGCGTGGGCGGCGCACAGTACGCGTGGCGAGGCGACGTGACGGTGCATCGCCCGAGCATCTCGCGACCGGGCAGCGATGCGTTCGACCAGCCCGTGGGAACGAATCCCGGATCTGACCCGATCGCGCGGCTCACCGACACGCGCATGCGGTCGTACCGCGACGTCTTCCTGCGCGGCGGACGGAGGGCACCATGAAGCGCACCCTGTGCATCGCGCTGTTCGTGGCGCTCACGTTGTGCCTCGCGTGCGTTCGCAAGGGCGAGCCCAGCGAGCGACAGCTCGACGAGGCGACGATGGCGCTTCTGACGACCGCGCGTGCGCTGCATCACGAGGCCGACGTGTTCGAAGCCGCCGGGGACCATGCGAGTGCCCGCGCCGCGATCGAACGTGTGCTTGCACTGCGCTTCCCGGGTGCGGTGGACGAAGCCGAGGACGTCCGCGCGGACGCGTGGGGTCGGCTCGGCGAAATTGCGCTGGCCGCGGAGGATCCCGATCGGGCGCTCGGCAATGCCAACACCGGATTGCAGGACAGTCGTCGCGATTCGGTGCTGCGAGCGCGGCTGTACGTCGTGCGCGGGCGGGCGTTGCGTCGGATCGCGGACCGCGCGCAGCAGAATGGCGATCCCACGACGGCGGCGTCGCGCAGACGCGAGGCCATCGACGCGCTCGAAACGTCGATCCGAGTCAACCAGCGCGTGTTGCGGCGGATCTTCGACGGCGGGGTTCCTTGAGTCGACGACGCGCAGCCTTGGGACTTCTGTGCGCGTGGATGACCGCGTGCGCAGTGGCCGCGCCGCAGCGCCGCGCGTCGGACGAGTACGGCGCGCGCGGACCGGAGGGAGCTGCGAGCGCATCGAGCAGCGGCGGCGATGGGCAGCCGGAGTCCCGCGGGTACCGTCGGCGCGGTGCGACGCCCGGGGCAGACTCGGACAGCACGGCGCGGACCACGACAGGCACGGGAGCGACGAGCATTGCCGCGACGCAGTCCACGTCACAGTCCGTGCCGTCGACGGGCGGCTTCGTCGACGGCTCGTCAGACACGATGAGCATCGCGCGCCAGATCGACCAGCAATTCGAGCGGATCGCGTCCGACTTGCGGGTTCTCTCGGCAGGCACGAACGCGTGCGGCGATGTGTGTCGCGCCGCGGCGGACATCTGCACCGCCGCGACTGAAATCTGCGAGCTGACGGGCGATGGTCTGCGAACGTCGCCGGTGACACCGCCGTGCGCGCGGGCGCGGGTCGCATGTGACGACGCGCGCCACCAGCGCGTGGCAGCGTGCCCAGTGTGCCCGCCGACCAACTGACCGCCGAGTTCGCGGCGTTCTGCGGACCGTGTGCTACCCTTCGTTCGTGCGTTTTGCCGTCTTCGCAGTCGGGCTGATCGTCGGTCTCGCCGCGGTTCCGTCGACCGCTCGCGCGCAAGAGAATGCCGACGCGGGCGTGAGTCCGCCGCGGTATCTCGTTCCGGGACCGCTCCACTGGACGCCCCCCCCCGCACTCGAGACCGCCGACGGCGGAGCAGCCGACGCAAGCGACGGGAGCAACGCGACTCCGGTCGCGTCGAGTACGGATACCAGCGATGGCGGCACGACGGCGATTCCCGCCGACGCAGCCCCGACGATGCCCGCAGCGACGGGAACCGACGCTGGGATCGAGCCGTCCACGCTGTTTGCGCCACCTCCGCCGCCCGGAGTGAACGGCGTGGAGCCACCGGCGGTTGGGTTCCCACAGCCGGGTCGCCCGCCGTCGCTCATGCGTGCACGGCTTCGGATGTTGAACACCCTTCTGCCCGGCATCGCGCAGCGAAGTCGCGAAAACCGCGTGCGTGACGGGATCATCCAGCTCGCGGTGGGCTCGGGTTTTTTCGCGCTCGGCTGGGTCTCGTTCGCGCTCACGCCGGCGGGCAGTCCGCCCATCTGGCCCTACATCTTCGCATCGTCCGGCGTGTCCGTGTTCTCCGGAATCCTGACGCTCGCGTGGGCGCCGGCGCGCGAACGGCTCTCCGACGAGTTCGCTCGCATGCCGATGTCGAACTCCATCGAGCGCCGTGCACGCACGATGTTCGGCGAACGCGCACTCGATGACATGGCCGCCGACAGTCGCCTGCGCCGAACGCTGGAGGGCGTCGTGAGCATCACGGCAACGCTCGCGCTCCTCGGTGCAATGTACTGGGATCCGATCTTCAACTCGGCCCACACGACGCGGTCGATCTCCGTCGTGGACGGTTTCATCATCGGGCTCGGCGGATTCTCGATCATCACGTCGATCGTCTCGATGTTCGCCCGTACAGAAGAAGAACGATTGCGGGACGCGTACCATCAGCACGTTCGGGTACTGCAATCCGAACAGGCCAACTACTGAGCGGAACGCCGACCGCGTGCGCGAATCCGAGGTCGCCGATGGAAGATGAAGCGTACGTACGGTGTCCGTACTGTCGCGAGGAGCAGCTGCTCGTCGTCGATCCCGGAACGCAGGGGACCTTCGTTCAGGATTGCGACGTGTGCTGCCGTCCGTGGGAGGTGACCGTGACCCGAAACGACGAAGGCGAATTGCACGTTCGGCTCGAGCGCGCCGACTGACGTCCCCCGAAATCTCAACGCAACGCCGGTGTCACCCACTCGGAAACGAGCCAGTCGAGCGACACGGCCGCGTTTCGCATGAATCGATCGACCGCGGTCACGCGGGGATCGGGAACGAACGGTGACCTGGCGTGCGCGCGCGCGAAGAGCACCCACGTCGACAGTTCGTAGCGATGCAGGAGCGGCGCGAATCGATGGGCATCGAACTCCCCGAGAGCCGCGAGCCCGCGTTCCGGTCCGTCGCACGCGATCAGCGCCATCGTCGCGTCGAAGAGCAGCGCGCGAAGGTCCTCGAACGCCCGGTCCGGATCGTCGGCGATCGACTCCAATAGCGACTCGAATGCGCGCTCGGAGAGACCCGCAGCGCTCGCGGCGTCGGCCATCGCCGGAACTTGGGTCTCCAAGAACGACGACTTCGATGCATGCCCGAGTAGACGTCCGACGAGGAATACGTCGAACGCACTCGCAATCGCTTCGCCGAGAACGAGCGCGTCCGCAGATGGTCGTTCGCCCCCAGTGGGAAAGGCGGCCGCCGCGAGATGGTGCCAGCCCACGTGCGTGACGACGTCGGCGTCGATGCGCTCGCCCGCCAGCACGTCGCCTCCCGTGCTTGCGTCCCAGAACGTGAGATTGAGCAACAGCGCTCGATCCCAGCGATCCGTGAGACCGACCGGAAGAACACGAAAGTGGTACGCTCTCTTGCGCAGGATTTCTTTGAGATCGGCGTACAGCGCGACGTGCCGAAACGACTTCTCGTCTTCGATGGTCAACGCATCGATCGTCCTCATTCGGAACGGTCCGTCGGTCTGGGACACGTGCGCACCGTACCATTCGCGCGCCCTCCCCGAGGACCGCGCGTGCGAATCGAACGAAATCGGATACAATGAACTCGTGTCCGAGCCCGCTGACCTCAGCGTCCGCATCCTGCAGGAGATCCGCGAAGACATTCGCGGGGTGCGCGATGATCTGCGCAAGTCGACCGAGGAACAGTCTCGTGCATCCCGCGACGCCAACGTTCGATTCGAGGTAATCGAGACGGCGCTACGCGATCTCGCGCAGCAGTTGGTCATCCTCGGGCGCGGAGTAAAGGTCGCGATCGAGTCACGCGGCCGTGGCGACGACGTGCTCGCGGAGCACGAACGCCGAATCGCGGACCCCGAGCGGCGCGCGAGCGGCGCGTAGCGCGATTGCCGCTTCTGCTCGGCCGGCGTCGCGTCCCATTCGATTCGCGCCCACTCACCCGTGCACCACGCGGTCGATGCACGCCCACGCGCCGACGGTCCCAATTGCGTACGCCGCGACGTGCCGAACGCGGGCACTCCCATGTACGCCAACGCGTCGAAACGCCGAGGCCAGTGCGAGCCACCCCACGACGAACGTGAGCTGGCCGATCTCGACGCCGACGTTGAACGCCGCAAGCGCGATCGGCCGTGCGCGAGATGTGACGTCCAACGCGCGCAGTGCGGCCGCGAATCCGAGACCGTGCAACACGCCGAATCCGCCCGACGCGAGCCACGGCCGAGTTCGCATCCAACTCGTCGGGTCGTCCCGCACGACCTCCGCGCCAACGATCGCGAGGCTCAGCGCGATGACGGCCTCGACGGGCGCTTGCGGCACCCGGATCCAGCCGAATGTCGCGAGGGCGAGCGCGACGCCGTGTCCGGCGGTGAACGCCGTGACGGCGACGATGATGGGTCGGGCCCGTCTCGCCAGCAGCAAGAGCCCGAGCACGAACAACAGATGATCCCACCCCGTCGCAATGTGCCGCAAACCGGCGGCGAAGAACCGGCTTGCCCCACTCCAGATCCGAGCGCCGCGCGCCGCGAGAGCGCGGTCCCAACTCCACGCCGGAGCGTCCGGGCCAAGCAGGTGCGCGTCGACCGATCCGTCCGCATGGACCACGCGCACGTAGACGTCGGAGCGCAGCGTGCGCAGCGCGGGAATCGCGATCCGACCGTGTGCGAGCCCACCGACGCATCGAAGCGTCCAGAACCGGGCGTCGCCGTGACCCGCGATCGTGCGACACGCCGCCGGAAGCTCGAGCGCAATTGCACCATCGACCGCCCCGTCGCCGACCTCGCCACCGGCAGTCGGCGGCTGCCAGTGAACGCGAACGATCTCCGCGGTCTCCTCGCGCAACTCCAAAACGCCGGGCTCGAATCCATGCGCGACGGCGGTACCAGTGAACAGCGCGAGGGACGCAATGACCGCCGCGCGGGCGCGCATCACGGGTAGTACCAGATCGGGGACGTCCACGCGCGCTCGCGGATGTCGCGCGGCAGTCGCGGGTGACAGCACTGCGCGAAGGGATCGGTCGCCGGCAGCGTCGTGCAGTCGACACGAGCGGCGGTGCACACTCGAGTGCTCCATCGACAGGTCGGGTTTTCGATCACGCGCACGTAGTAGAACGCCGCTTCGTCCGCGTGAAAGTCCGGATCGGTCCAGACGGTGCACAGCGAATCGCTGCCCGTGCCGGTGAGCGCGCACGTTGCGGGATCGACACCCGCACCGTTGTTCAGATTGCCGACGACATCGTAGACGCGCTCGTGCGGACCCGTGGCGTCGAGCCAGCCTTTGACGACCTGCGCGACCGCCAACTGCGCGCCCGCGTCGGGTGTCGACCCGGGATCGCGGAACGCTTGAACGACGAACCGCGGCGACGACGTCATCGACGCCCGCATCGGCAGCACACCGCCCATGGGAACGCCGTGGGCGTAGCCTTGCGAGACGAGGTCCGGGACCGTGCACAGGTCGATCGCGTAGGACCAGCCACCGAAGAAGCGGACGATCGGTCGCGTTCCGCTCGTCGCATAGGTCTCGCGGCGCCGAAGTGCGTCGAACAACGCATCGCGAGAATTTTCATCCGCCCAGATCACGGCGAGTCCGCCAGGGCTGAAACGTCCGGGTCGGCCGGTCATCTGTTCGACGGGTTGGTCGTCGACCATCGCCATGTGCCCAGGGAACGTTCGCTCGCTCACATTTCCCGGCGTGCCGTTGTGTGTGTCGGTACTTCCGATGAGGCCGAACTCGAACGGATTGGCGCCTAACCGCGCGCGCTCTTGCAAGCCCAGTGTCAGCGCGCCACGGACGTAATCGTTGGGCGAAGGACACACACTGCCGAATCCGCCGACGACGCCCGGGCCGCAGAGCGGCGAGCAGTCGGGCGGGTCGGTCGGGCGACCCGTGCAAATCGCAGACGGAAGCGCTTCGAATCGGCATTGCTCGTCCGCGGGTCCGAGCGGGCTCGGCCACCCGACGAGACACTCGGAAGCACCTTTGTGCTGGTAGATTTCCACGAGTGGTTCCATCCGAGCCCGTTGCTCGGCCTGCGCGCGGTCGTACGGCATCGCGTCGTCGGCGCGCGGGACGAATATCGTGCCGCCGCCCAAGTTCGAATTGTGCGGAATCGCGAGGACGTCGCATCCGAACCCAGCACGCAAGCAGAGGGTATCGAGCTGCGACCACAATCGCTGCGGCGTGTTCGCCTCGTAGTAGCTCACCGGCGTCCACGGCACCTGGCGAGTTCGGAACAACACATTGCGATGCAGGTTCGACGCGCCGGTCGTCCCCGTCCACTCGTACCCGACGAACGACGTGAACTGACACGCGGACGTTCGATCGTACGCGGACTCGGCGGCGTCCTGAGTCTCCTGCCACGCGTCGCGCAGCTCTCGGAGGCATTCGCCCGGTTGTCGCTGACAGAATCGAACGCGCATCGGATTCGGCTGCGTGAGCGAGAGACCGAGCTCGGCAAAGAGGTCCGTGCCCAGCGGTGTCTCGCGCAGTCGGACGCACACTCCGTCGAGATATCCGGGCGACGCGGGATCGAGGCACATACGAATTTCGCCGAGGAATTCCCCATGGTCGGTCACCGCTGCGAAATCCAGCGGGCGGTCGAGTTGCGAGCGTCGTCCTCCACCTCCCGCGGCATCGTACGGCGGCAGCGCCACCGGCCGCCCGCGCGCGAAGTCGTACGCGTCGCGAGGGCGTAGCCGCGTGCCGGCGACGACGGCGTCGAACGACATCGTCGTGTGCACGTGCAGGTCCCCGAAGTACGGCTGCCGAAGTGGATTGCGGGCAGCGCAGGCCTGTCGGTCGTCGGGCAGCCGGGGGGGGGGGCCGGGG
>ORMF012627922.1_pt1 | contig 13656 bp, 12 predicted proteins | sample 1779871 | NCBI WGS metagenome assembly ORMF01 (sample SAMEA104232316, study PRJEB22302) | groundwater metagenome | biome: forest; feature: aquifer; material: groundwater | place: USA | collected 2011-08-07 | depth 5.4 m | reverse complement strand
GAAGTGACGGGCGGCGTGCCTTAGGGTCCAACCTGAAGACACAAGGTTCACAGCTTCCCGCCGAACCTTAGGCAGGTATGGGTTTTGTGTGTAGGGCATGTACATAGTTTAGCCCAAGGTGTTGCCAAGCTATTGAACCATAGCGCTAGGCTTGACAGTAAAGCTCGTTGGTGCTAAGGTAGCCAGAACAAAAACCCTCGAATTCACGAGGGTTTTTGTATTAGCTAAGACCTTATGTACTACTACTTTTGCCAAAAACTCAAGCGTTTCCGGCCGCAGCTTATGTTGGCTGCAGCTGCCTGTTTAGCCTTGGAACTGCTGTTTCCCCACGTAGCTCTGGGGCAGCTGCCGGCTCCGCCGGACTACACGCCCGTCCACCTTCGGTTGCCCGTGGCTGGGGATAGGCCGGCCCGTTATACCGTGCAGGTGCTGGTGACCGCCTACTCCTCCACACCCGACCAAACCGACAGTACACCCTTTACCACAGCTAACGGTACCACGGTGCACCTCGGTGTACTGGCGGCCAACTGGTTGCCCTTTGGCACCCACGTGCGCCTGCCCGGGCACTTTGGCGGCCAGGTATTCATAGTGGAGGACAGGATGAACCAGCGCTTTGCTCAGCGAGCCGATATTTGGATGCCAACCCGGGAGGAGGCGGTAGCCTGGGGGGTTCGCTACGTGACGGTAGAGGTACTGTAACGCTTGGCCGTTCTAACCGTCCTCTTAGGTGTAAGGGAAAGGTATTTAAACGCGCTACGGCTCACGCTGGCGGCTTGGTTCTAGCCTTGGACCGCGCTAGATAGAGTAGAGTAGTGAGCGCGGCTTTGGACAAGGCATACCCCCGGGAGCAGCTCCCGGGGGTATGTTTTATTTTTGTGGTCGGTTTTGTTTGGTACGTCGGGCCTTGCCCTGGCGGATATTTTTTGTTAGAGTTCGGTGTACCTTAGGCCTGGTAGCCAAGCAGTAAGGCAGGGGTCTGCAAAACCCCTATACGTGGGTGCAATTCCCGCCCAGGCCTCCAGATTTTCTCTTATGGTATTCCCGTAACCACCCAATCCAAGGGTGGTTGCGTGTTAGCGTGATATACTTAAAGCTACTATGCCAGGCAATCCCAAGCTCGCCATTTTTGACGGTAACGCGCTGCTCCACCGCGCCTACCACGCCCTGCCGCCTCTCACCACCAAGGACGGTATTTTGGTGAACGCGGTGTACGGGTTTACCACCATATTTTTAAAAGTCCTAAAAGAGCTCAAGCCCACCTACGTGGCGGTGACGTTTGATCGTAAAGAGAAAACGTTCCGGCACGAGGCGTACAAAGAGTACAAGGCGCAGCGCATTAAGAAGCCCCAAGAGCTCTACGACCAGGTGCCGCTTATTAAAGAGGTTTTGGGTGCGTTCAACTTGCCCACCTACGAAGTAGCGGGGTTTGAGGCGGATGATGTTATAGGTACCATTGCCCAAAAAATGGGGCAGCGCGAGCCGGCAGTGGATACGGTGATTGTAACTGGCGATCTGGACACCTTGCAGCTGATTGACGACCACACCAGCGTCTACACCTTGCGCAAAGGCTTAGGTGAAACCATTACCTACGACGCGGCGGCGGTCGGGGAGCGCTATGGCCTGCGGCCCGACCAGCTTATAGACTACAAAGCCTTGCGGGGCGACCCGTCGGATAACGTGCCGGGCGTTCGCGGCATTGGCGAAAAAACGGCGCTAGAGCTCCTGGCGCACTATGGCACGCTGGAGAGCATCTATCAGCACCTAAAAAGCGGCAAACTGACCAAAGCCTCACCTAAGGTAGTGGAACTGCTTAAAACTTCAGCTGCTGAGGCCGAACTTTCTAAAAAATTGGTTACCATTGTGCGCGATGTGCCGCTGAAGTTCGAGCTCGAGGATTGCCGGCTCAAGGGTTTTGCCATGGAAAAGCTGGTGGAGCTGTTTCACCGGCTCGATTTTAAGTCGTTGCTTGGTAAAATTCCCGAGCTCCAGGCCAAGCTTGAGCTAACTCCCCAAGCCAGCCCGGCGCCAAAACGTAACGCCGCCAATCGGTTGGGTACCTACCACCTGGTTGCTACCGCGGCTGAGCTGGGGACACTGGTTAAACGATTGCAGCGTACCCAAGAAATTGCTTTTGATACCGAAACCACCTCGCTCGACGCTTGGACGGGGAAACTAGTCGGCCTTAGCCTCAGTATAAAACCAGGCGAGGCCTACTTTGTGGCAGCCAGCCCGGCGCTAACCCGGAGCCCAGAGTGGAAAGCGCTCAACAGTGTGCTAGCTGATTCAAAAATCGACAAACTCGCTCACAATGCTAAGTACGACCTCGAGGTTTTGGGGCAGGCGGGGGTGGACGTTTTGGGCTTGACCTTTGATACGCTGGTGGCAGCGTACCTCATACGCTCGGGTGAGCGAGGGCTGGACCTTAAGTCGCTGGCCTTTCAAGAGTTCGGTGTGCAGATGACCACCATAGAGTCCTTGATCGGCGGCAAGGGTAAGGCTCAAAAAACCATGGCCGACGTGCCACTCGAAGAGGTGGCTCAGTACGCGGCGGCTGATGCCGACTTTACCCTGCGCCTCAAACAGAAGCTTGCCCCCGCGCTCAAAATCGCTGGGGTTTTACAGCTCTTTCAGGAAGTGGAAATGCCTTTGGTGCCGGTGCTAGCGCAGGTGGAAGCCGCCGGGGTGAAGGTTGATGTTACCTACCTAAATGGCTTGGCCGCGGAACTGACCGAAACTCTGGGGAAACTCGAGAAAAAAATTCATAAACTGGCCGGCCGCGAGTTCAATATCAATTCCCCCAAGCAGCTCAAGGAGGTGCTGTTTGACGAGCTCAAAATTTCTCCCCAGGGCCTCAAGCACACCAAGACTGGCGTTTCCACGGCTGCCGCCGAACTTGAGAAAATGCGGGGTTTGCACCCGATTATAGACGAGCTGTTCGAGTGGCGCGAGCTTTCTAAACTGCTCTCTACCTACGTGGAGGCCATACCCCAGTTGGTGAATCAGAAAACCGGTCGGGTACACACCAGCTACAACCAGACCGTGGCTGCCACGGGCCGCCTGTCTTCCTCTGATCCCAATTTACAAAACATCCCCATTCGCGGGGAGTGGGGCACTAGGGTACGCCGAGCGTTTATCGCCGAGCCTGGCTACCAGTTACTTTCAGCTGACTACTCCCAGATCGAGCTCAGGGTTGCAGCCCACCTGGCGGACGATAAAAAAATGGTGGAGGTTTTTAAAAAAGGCATGGACATCCACACTTCCACGGCCGCGTTTATTTTTGACGTACCCCCAGCCGAGGTGACGCCTGACCAGCGCCGTAGCGCCAAAGAGGTGAACTTTGGCATTCTCTACGGTATGGGCGCCTGGGGACTCTCGGAACGCACCGGGCTTTCGCGCACCGAGGCGCAAGATTTTATCGAACGCTACTTTAAAGCCTACCCCCAAGTCGCCGAGTGGATAGAGCAGACCAAAACATTGGTGCGCAAGCAAGGGTACGTTACCACCCTCCTGGGGCGCCGGCGGAATTTGCCCGAAGTGAACTCCGGTGTGGCACAGGTGCGCGCCGCCGCCGAGCGTATGGCGGTGAACCTGCCCGTGCAGGGCACCGCGGCCGATTTGATGAAGCTCGCTATGGTGCACGTGGCAGCCAAGCTACCGGAAGTTAGCCCCAAGACACGGATGATAATGCAGGTGCACGACGAGTTGGTGTTTGAAGTGCCAACCGGTCAGGTTGCCAAAGTAGCTGTGCTGGTAAAGCGCGAAATGGAGCAGGCCTTAAAGCTCAACGTGCCTATTGTGGTGGATGTTAAGGTGGGCGAAAACTGGGCTGAGATGAAACCCATAAAAGCTTGAGCCCTTATGCCGCGCACTACCGTTAGTAAAGTAGCCAAATCATCCTCCGCCAAGGTCAGCGCCATTCAAGTTTGGTACGGTGAGAACCAGTCACTTCTCACCTTAGAGGTGGCGCGGTGGCGTGAGGAGTTTGCTAAACGGCACCCGCAGGCGACCATTACACGGCTGGAGTACACCGTGGCTGAGGCTGCCGAGTTTGCGGGCGAGCTGCACCAGGCTGCCTATGGCGGAGGAATGTTCGCTGACAAACACCTGGTAGTGGTTTACGACGTACTAAGGGCCGAGCCGAAGGGCGAGGTAGTCGAACTGGTGAAGACGCTCTGTAAGGAGCCGCCGGAGGGGTTGTTCTTGCTGCTCGTGGAAACGGAAAAGGTAGCATGGTCCAAGCCTCTCCCCGCGGCGCTCAAAAAGCTGGAAGGCATAACGCTCCGAGAGTTTACCAATTTAAGCCCGGTGAAGCTGGAGGCTTGGGTTATGGCGCGGGCTAAACTTGAGGGTGGGGTAGTACCACCGAGCGTGGCTCGGCTGTTGGTGGCACTCATCGGGAATGATTTTTTTAAGCTGGCGCAGGAGGTAGCCAAACTGGTGGCGTACCGGGGCGGGGGAGAGGTTAAAGCTTCCGACCTTGACCTGCTTGTTACCTCCACATTACAGGACGATGTGTTTGTGTTTGTAGAGGCAGTTGGCCGCAGGGACATGAAAGCCGCCACCGCCGCGCTGACGCGGCAGTTCAACCAAGGGGTAAGCCCGCAGCAGCTGGTGGGGCTCTTAGGCTGGCAGCTCAGGGTGCTGACTGGCGTGCGGTTGGCGCTGGATGCTGCCACTGGCCGGCCGTCGGCCAAAGACTTGGCGGACACTTTAGGCCTGCACCCGTTTGTGGTGACCAAAGCGCTGCAGCAGATTCCCTACTACTCAGCTGATCGCTTAGCTTGGCTTTACGGTGAGCTTTCAGACTTGGACGTTGCGCTAAAGACAAGTTCAGCTGATCCCGAGGCGCTGTTTGGGTTGTTTCTCAGCAAATTGGCAACACTAAGTGTAGTGAAGTAATACTTCTCGTTACTTCTCTAGGAGAAGTAACCAAGAGTCCCCGCCCAGGCCTGCGCGGCTAACAGTGCTCGTGGCGCGAACTGGCCCCGCCTATGCGCAAGCTACCACATACACGGCGGGGCCGGGCGCTCGCGCCCCTTGCGCTCTGTGCGCCGCTCCGGCCTGGCGGCAGTTTTATTGCTAATAACAAAAAAATCCCGCCGAGGCGGGATTTTTGGTGAACTGAGGTTACTTTTTACTAACCGCGTGCAGAGCCTTCATCAGGCGCGACTTCAGGCGGCCGGCGGTGTTGGCTTTGAGCACGCCCTTCTGGGCGGCTCGGTCCAAGGTCTTTATAGCAGCCTTCACCAAAGTGGCAGCTTCTTTACTTTTCGCCGTCAGCGCCTTGCGGGCAGCGCGGATGGCGATTTCTACTTTGGCGCGCACGCCCTGGTTGTAGGCGGCGTGTTTTTTGGTCTGACGGACGGCTTTGGCAGCAGCGGCTTTGTTCGGCATAGTGTAACGTTAAATTCTAAGTCCTAAGCACGAAATCCTAAAAGGTTATACAGGACTGTGCTGGTTTAGTGTAGGGGGTATTGACAAATCTGTCAATATGGTATATGGTAATAAGTCACCATAAAAAATTATTGAGGTGGCCCAATTAGTAAAAAAGCCAAATAAAAGTACCTTAAAAATAAGGAGAAGTCATGAAAAACTTAATAAAACATCTATATTGTGTTGGTTTAATTATGGCATTCTTATTATCAAGTTTTGGTTTTTCCACAAACTTGATATTAGAATGTTCCTACCTTGATATATCGGAGGCACCAACATGCTTTCAGTTTTCTGATGGTAGTGAATTATTTCTTCAAGCTGGACAGCATGCTCAGGTTATTGGTTATGACGGATGCCTAGTAAAACCTCTTGGAGGGGGCGGATTATTCGTTCCCTTTACGAAGAAGGCCTCGAGGAAGATAACCATTACCTTGCGTCGACTTGAACCTTGCAAGGTAGAATATTGTACTCTAGCAGCCTTACCGCTCATCAGAAAAAGTTTGTATGATGAGTTAGCCTCACAGATAGGCAATACAGGCCTCAGTTTGTATGAGGAGTCTAATGGCAATCGAATATGGTTAAAGCATGAGTGCGATAATTTGTTTGAAAGCCATTATGACAGAGTCTACTTAGCACTCTTCCGTATATATGAAGAGCAGGGTTTGATTAAACCAGGTTGTAAGGTTTTGGAAACTACCTCAGGAAGTGCTGGGATCTCGTTCGCTGGTATCGGGAGAAAACTGGGCTACGATTGTTATGTCGCACTACCGGCTGGTGGAGAAAAAGCAAGAGAGGTCGCACTTAAGAATGTAGGCGCTACTATTATCTTCACGGATCGCGATAAGTACATTAGTGCTTTTCCAGAATTCGTGAAAGATTTCTTGCACAACCATAAGGACTACTTCTTTCTTAACCATTCAATGGGTAAGAAAGGTTCACAAAACGAAGTCTCCCTGGCCGCTTTGGAAGGAATCATCGCCGAAGTTAAGAGTAAGCTCCGTATCGATTTCTTTCTTCCGGCGGTAGGAAACGGCTCAAGCGTACTGGGGCCAGGTCGAGTACTAGATTCATGGAGCAAACTGGTTGCGTTTGAGTCAGTTCAGTCTGCAGTTATGTATGAATTGATGTATCCGGGCCAGTATCAGGATATATATGGTATTAAACCGGGCACTCTGTCGCGGCATAGACTGCCAGGAACAAGCTTTAACGGTATTACCTTCCCCCATATTGTTAATGCCGTTGGTAGCGGAATTGTTAATCGAGTAGTACTTGTCAGTGATGAAAAGATGGACCAGGAGTATTTTTTACTTACTGGAAAAACTTATACAGAGCATCTACCCCATTGGGACAAATATTTTCCTGCCGATTTTATTTTCGGTAGAAGTACCCGGTGTGGCATCGCTGTAGCCAGAGAACTCGCAAAGTCTGTAAAAGATAAGAATTTTTTGGTAATAGCATATGACAAGGCTAATCGATATGATTCCTAACTCTAAATAAAAAATCAATTCACAATTTGAAAGGAATTTAAGATGAATAAAAACCTCGTACAAAACGTGTAATGTACGAGGTTTTTTCTTTTACCAAAATAAATCTAATGGAGTGCTCGTCGCAAAAGGCTGCTCTTGTAGCGTTCGGGGTGGAAGGCGCGGATGCGGACTAGCTTCGGTTTGAGCCCAAGGTGGCCTAGGTCGCGGGCGAACGACTGGGCGCGGGTGCTTTGGTCGTAGCCAAGCACGATTATATCAGGTTTCAGTTTGCGTACCAGGGTGTAGCGGTGATTGAACTCACGCTGGCCCAAGGTAGCGCGAGTAACGAACTGCAACCGTCGCACTGCACGTAACCTGGTGCGCTCGTTCTGCTCTGGCAAGTAACCCTTTAACCTGAGTACGTTCTTATCCCGTGCCACTACTACCACCAGCTCCTTCCCTAGCTGTTTGGCTTGGCGCAGGAAGTAGCGGTGGCCGGGGTGGAGCAGGTCAAAGGTGCCAAAAGCGAGGATGGTGGGTACGTGTCGGCTTGACATCATTCAGGTGTACGGCTAAGGTTAGGAAAAATGAAAATCAATCACCCCTACACTATAAGGATACTGTTCTATGAAAACAAGCATAAAATCTAAAAAGAAGCGCTACGAGCTAATGACAATTGTACGCGGTCAGCCGATACTCAATGTACGGTGGACTAAGCAGCTCAGGCTCATCCTGAAGCTTCTGAAGTTGATTTTAGTGAGTGGCTACAAGCCGGATTTTATCATCTGTCTGGCTACCGGCGGTTTATTTGGTGCTATCATCGCTCGAGTGTTAGGCATACCTTATGGGGTCTGGATGTCTCAGGGGTATGAAGACAAGAAACGGGGTGTCGGCGGCCGACGCAAAAAGAAGATTTACTTTGCGGATCAGATTGCGTTTATTGACCGTCGTCCCAAAGCGGTCAGAAAGAAAAAACCTTGGCCCTGGAAACGAGTCCTCATTATTGACGATTTGGATGACTCCGGTTATACCCTACACAAAGCGGTTCGTCTCTTACGGGACTGGTATGGATATAAGTTTGATATTAAAACTGCGACCGAGTGGCACAAAACGTCTTCATTTTTCTTCGTCGATTTCGTGGCTGAAGTGGTACACCAGGAAAGAACGACCGCAAAATGGGCGTGGATTGACCAACCGCACGAGCAGGTGATTCGGTACTTGCAGGAGCAAATCAAACCTTGGCGACAGGCAGCTTAGTAAATCGGCAAATAGAATCTGTAATTCGAGGTCGAAGGGTCACTAAGTTTACTTGGTGCCCCTTCTTTTTTTACTTTTTCCTGTGAGCTTTTCAATTTCCTCAATCTGGTCGCGCAGGGTTGCCGCGCGTTCGAACTCGAGGTTGGCGGCCGCCAGCCCCATTTGGTTCTCCAAATCTTGCTGCACGTGGGCAAGTTCCTCGTGTGGTAGCTTGTCGAGTACTGATTTATCTAGATGCAAAGTTTCCTCCGCGCCCTTGGCGCCGCCCGCTAACCTATCGTCGCCAATAGCTTTGGTAATGCTAGTCGGGGTTATGTGGTGTTCACGGTTGTAGGCCTCCTGTACTTTGCGCCGGCGCTGTGTCTCCGCTATGGCCGTACGCATAGAGCCGGTGATGCTATCGGCGTACATTATAACGTGCCCTTCGCTGTGCCGTGCCGCCCGGCCCATAGTTTGAATGAGCGAGGTGTTGGAGCGCAAGAATCCTTCCTTATCAGCGTCGAGAATAGCCACGAGCGATACTTCGGGTAAATCTAAACCTTCTCGGAGCAGGTTTATACCTACTAGCACATCGTACTTGCCCAACCGCAGGTCGCGTAGAATTTCCAACCGGTCCATAGTATCCACATCCGAGTGTAGGTATTGCACCTTTATACCCTCGTCCTGCAGGTAGTCAGTGAGATCCTCCGACATCCGCTTGGTCAGGGTGGTTATGAGTACGCGCTGCTTTCGGGCGGTGCGCGCTTTTACCTGGGTAACTAGATCATCCACCTGGTGCTTGGTGGGTTTGATTTCCACGGTCGGGTCGAGGAGGCCGGTGGGGCGGATGAGTTGCTCCACTTTAGCCTGTGAGAGTTTGGTTTCGTAGTCGGCCGGAGTCGCTGAAACGTAGATGAGCTGGTTCAGGCGCGCGTTAAACTCGGCAAAGGTGAGAGGTCGGTTGTCCAGCGCCCCTGGCACGCGGAAGCCGTAGTCCACCAGCGTAGTTTTGCGCGCACGGTCGCCGGCGTACATGCCGCCGACCTGGGGAATGGTCATGTGCGACTCGTCGATAAATACCAGGGAGTCTTTGGGGAAGTAGTCCAGCAGCGTGTAGGGCGGTTCCCCTTCTTTTCGGCCGTCGAAGTAGCGCGAGTAGTTCTCTATGCCGTTGCAGTAGCCAGTTGTCTTAAGCATTTCCAGGTCAAAATTGGTGCGCTCTTTCAGGCGCTGCGCCTCTATCAGCTTGCCGGCCTTGGTAAAAGCTTTTACCTGTTTTTCCATGTCCTTCCGAATATCCTCTACCCCGCCCTCAAACCGTTCGGCTGGGGCCACGTAGTGGCTGGCGGGGTACACGTCGGCTTGGGGGAGCGCCGTAACCACGTCGCCAGTCAGGCTGTCACACTCTTCTAACCGTTCCAGCAGATCGCCGTTGTACCTGAGTCTAAAATATCTATCCAGCGAATCGGCTGGAAAAATATCCACGGTTTCCCCGCGCACGCGGAACGTGCCGCGGTGAAAATCCACATCGTTCCGCTGGTACTGGAGCTTACTCAGCTGCCGCAGGAGTTTTTGGCGTGGCGTAGCTTCACCAGGTTTTAGAGTTATGCGTACCTTGGCGTACTCCACCGGACTCCCTAGGCCGTAGATACAGGAAACTGAGGCTACAATCAGCGTATCGCGGCGCGAGAGTATGCTCTGGGTGGCGGCGTGCCGCAGCCTATCTATTTCCTCGTTCAGCTGCGTCTCTTTTTCAATGTACGTGTCGGAGGCGGGCAGGTAGGCCTCGGGGTGGTAGTAATGGTAGTAGCTGACAAAGTAGTGCACGGCATTCTCCGGGAAAAAGCCCCGGAATTCGCTGGCGAGCTGAGCGGCCAAGGTTTTATTGTGGGAGATGATGAGCGTGGGCCGCTGTACTTGGGCTATGACATTAGCCATGGTGAACGTTTTGCCCGAGCCGGTAACGCCCACCAAGGTTTGGTGCTTGAGGTTTTTCTTTACGCCAGCAACCAGCTTGGTAATGGCCTGCGGTTGGTCTCCCGTCGGTTTAAATGGAGCTACAAGCTTAAATTTATTTTGCGTCATAGAAGGTTATAAGTGGAGGTTCGACTTGCCCTGTACTGAACGACGTAAAGTCGCGTGGCGACCACGTCGCTTTACGCGAGTTGAGGCGAGCTCTAGTGCGGGGTCGCCGGTGGGTTTGAACGGGGCTACCAGGCGGAATTTGTTCTGAGACATAGGGATTAGGTGTAGGCAGGCTTTGATGTTAGTTCGAGCTTGAACATAGCCTCGGTAGTTTAGCTCTAAATGGTGAATAAAAAAAGTCTAACCGGTTTGACGATTAGACTTTCAGTTTCGGAGCGTTAGGCGGGCGGCCATTATGATGATTGCGCTAGAATACAGATCGAGGTAATCGAGGAAGCTAAACCCAGGATGAGCGTTGTCCATGCCAACACTCCCCGACTAGCTTTTTTTGCGGGTTGCTGTTTGGTTTCTTCTGCTCGTATCTTCGCTACGACCAGAATCCAGCCTCCTATGCTCACTACTATTGATAGTACAAGCCAGAGAAAAACGTAGAGATTGGGAAGCATGACGATTTTCCTTACTTTTGTGGTTTTTATTATTTGCCACCACTTTACTCCTCGTCCTTTACCCTGTCAATCCCTGGCTTGGTAATCGAATGTGGACCACTTACCCCATACTAAAGGAAAGATAGTCGAAAAAATAAAAGTGGGTAGTACTATTCAGTACTACCCGTGGCTTAAGCAAAGTTTGTTGAGGTTTTTCCAGCTTACGGGCTGGACCCTTACGAAACTGCGCTTACGCGCTTTATGACTGCAATCAGGTGATATGGTTGTTCACGTTCACTGTCAACATTGGACGTTTGAAATGGACGCTTCCGCATATCGCCTGTGAACCGTGACGGAAATAGACACCACTTGCCAACATGCGGCTATCTTGACGGAATTGGACACTACCTGCCAACACACTATTGTTTTGACGAAGCTCCAAATGTCCTGCCAACAGACCTCCAATTGTGGCGGTTGGCATAACAGCGTATGTTTCAGTAGGTTTCCTGATCTCGCTGACTTCCGTAATACCTGTATTAGCATTTGCATCAACGTTTCCGGTTCTCAAATTTACCGCATCTGCAACTGGCGGAGGGCTGGTGTCAGTAGCAGTCACCATTCCGCTGAACAAAGCTATGCACGCAACAGTCGCGAGAGCGACGAAAAGCAAAAGTAATCGTTTCATAGATTACTCCTTTCTTGTGGTATTAGTTTTGGTAAAGAACGGAGTTTTATGACCCGACAGCTTGTTGCCCTAAGGCTCCGGTCAACTTAAGGCACCTGGGGGTCTAGTTAAGGTATAATTCGTTGTTCGATTCTAGTCAAGTTTATTTTAATGGCCTATACTTACTTTATGATTGCTCAGGTAGCTGGTAAGGTAGTAGCCAAAACGCCGCGTTCGGCGGTGGTTTCTGCCAGTGGCGTGGGCTATGAAATTTTTTGTACCAAAGACCTATTGTCTCGTTTGCCCGATGGTAAAGAGGTGGGGCTTTTTACCTACCTCAACGTGCGCGAGGACGCACTGGAGCTCTACGGCTTTGCCAGCCAGAACGATTTGGCGTTCTTTAAGCTACTACTGACTGTGTCTGGCGTAGGGCCAAAGTCAGCGCTCAATATTCTGGAAGTGGCTAAGCCGGACGACATCCGCCGGGCGGTGGTAGCGCAGGACGCCGGCGCGCTGCACGCGGTGCACGGCTTGGGTAAGAAGACCGCTGAGAAACTGGTGGTAGAGCTTAAGGATAAGCTAGAGGGCATAGAGCCGGGGAACGGCCTGATGAGCGATGACCAGGCGGTGGTGGAGGCGATTGTGAACCTCGGGTATTCGCCGAGCGAAGCTCGCGCTGCCCTGCAAGCGGCCAAGGGTTTGGTTGGCGGTTTGGAGGTTAAGGTTAAGGCCGCGCTTAAAGCTCTGAGCCGGAGCTAGCGGGTATGGAAGTACGCTCCGTTAGTGCGCCAGAGGCAGCAGAGTTTTTACAGCCACAGCCTGGTAGCCCAGGCTTGTTTTTACAGACCGGCGCCTGGGCGCAGTTTGAAGAAGCGCTAGGAAACACCGTAGAGCATTTAGGATTTTGGGAAGGGGATAGGTTGATTGGCACGGCGCTGGTCGTTTTACGCACGCTGCCGGGTGGTTTTCGGTACGCCTACGCGGCCCGCGGCCCGGTGACAGGCGAACAGCACCTCGCTCCCGTGTTGGAGGCCCTGGTTCTATATTTTAAGGCTAAGAAAATTTTATTTTTAAGAGTCGAGCCACCCACTGCCGCCCCGCACCCGCCACTCGCTAGTAGTTTTGTGAGAGCACCCGATGTTCAACCCCGGGCGACGGTAGTACTTGACCTGCGCCAGAGCGCCGACGAACTGCTAAAACAAATGCATGACAAAACCCGCTACAACATTCGCCTGTCAGAGCGCAAGGGCTTAACCTGGCGCTGGAGTGGCCCCGAGGGTTTAGAAGAATTTTGGCAGCTCTTGCAGGTAACCTCCGAGCGCGATGGTTTTACCGCGCACCCTAAGGCGCACTACCAAAAACTGCTCGAGCTCTACGGCGCCGAGCCGCTACGGCCAGAGGCCGATGTGACGGTGCGTCTGGCCGAAGTGTTTTCGGGCAGTGAACTACTGGCCGCCAATCTGCTGGTGTTTTCTCGTGGCGTGGTAACCTACCTCCACGGCGCCTCCAGTACTACCTATCGTGAGCTGATGCCTACCTACCTCCTACACTGGCGTACCCTGCAAGAGGCCAAGAGCTTAGGCTTTACCTGGTACGACCTGTGGGGCGTGGCGCCCTCAGACGGGTTAAAGTCCAGCTGGCAGGGGATTAGCCGTTTCAAGTTGGGGTTTGGCGGCCAGCGGCTGGAGTACGCCGGCGCTTTTGATTACCGCTATCAGGTTGCACTCTACAAGCTCTACCAGGTGGGGCGCGTGTTGCGCCACTCATCACGAACTTTAAAATTATGACAGCCCTAGAACAAGCAGTGGTAAAAACCATAACGTGGTTCGATCTGTTCAGCCACCCGCTGACCGCTTTTGAGTGTTGGCAGTACCTGTACCACGAGGGCGAGAGCTTAGGTATGGTGACGCCTAGGCAGGTGTGGGAGGCGCTCGGCAGCCTTAAGCGCCAGGGTGTGCTCAACTGTACCTTAGGGTTTTGGCAGCTAGCCAGCGCGGAGCCGTACCTCAGTACTCGCCAGCAGCGCGCGCGCTGGGCTATCCGTAAAGCCAGGCGGGCTATGAGGGGGGCTAGGCTCATCTCGTACGTGCCCTTTGTTCGTTTGGTGGCTCTCGGGAATAGCGTAGCTTTTGACGCGCCACGCCAAGCGGGGAGCGATATTGATCTGCTGATTGTAACGGCCCGCGGCCGGCTATTCTTGGTGCGTTTCTTTGTTACGCTCGTTACCCACCTGCGTGGCTGGCGCCGCCACGGCTCGTACGTCCGCGACCGGCTCTGCTTAAGCTTC
>ORMF012018580.1_pt1 | contig 13658 bp, 9 predicted proteins | sample 1779871 | NCBI WGS metagenome assembly ORMF01 (sample SAMEA104232316, study PRJEB22302) | groundwater metagenome | biome: forest; feature: aquifer; material: groundwater | place: USA | collected 2011-08-07 | depth 5.4 m | reverse complement strand
TCTGCTCCGCGGTGCTTTCCACCAACCCCGCCAATGTACTGGTCCTCGACGAGCCGACCAATGATCTGGATCTCGAAACACTCGAACTGCTCGAAGCCCAACTCGTCGAGTGGTCCGGCACGCTGTTGCTCGTGAGTCACGACCGCGTGTTTCTCGACAACGTCATCACGAGCACGTTCGTTTTTGAGGGAGACGGCGTGGTGCAGGAGTACGTGGGTGGCTACGAGGACTGGGTCCGGCAGCGTGCAGACGCAGGCCCAGTCGTAGCAGGCCCAGTCGTAGGCCCGACCTTCAGGTCGGGCGAGAGCCCAGTCGTAGGCCCGACCTTCAGTTCGGGCGAGAGCCCAGTCGTAGGCCCGACCTTCAGGTCGGGCGTCTCTGGCGCCTCCAAGAAACTCTCCTACCGCGAACAGCGCGAGCTTCATGAGCTGCCAGCGCGAATCGAGGCACTCGAAACGGAGCAGCGTACGCTCACCCACACAGTTGCAGGGCCGGACTTCTACAAGGAACCGGCCGCAACGATCGCCGCCACGCTCGAAAGGCTTCGGGAGATCGAGGGAGAACTGAGCGGGCTGTACTCGCGGTGGGACGCGCTCGACTCGCGTCCGAAATGAGAAGGGCTGACCGAGTGCGAACACCAGCGTCAGCCCCGGGAACCAGAAGCTTAGAACCTTCCGCCTAATTCAGCCGAATCTTGACGAGGACCTGGGCGGTTGTACTTTTCGTGTCCACGAGCCCGCCGAAGGTTCCCGCACCCGTCTTCTCGAGCGTCTTGCGACCCCAGTTCATCCGTGCTTCGATTCCGATTCGAGCGACCTCCACACCGACACCACCGATGATGCCGAAGTCGAAGCCGTTGAAATTGTCCTTGATGTCGAAGTCGTTCAGCGTGCTCTTCAACTGGATGTCGACGACAGGTCCGACCATCGGATAAATGAGCAGGCCGTTCTTGTTCTTGGCGCCGAGATTGATGCGCACGAGCGCGGGAATCTCGAGATACTTCGCCTTGAAGTCGCCTGCCAGCGTCTCGTTCTTCCGCTCCTGGTATGAGATTTCTCCCATGAGTCCCAGAAGTCCGTCGCGGTTGCCGCCGAACCAGATGCCGAGCAGATAGCCGCTTCTGGTCTTGAAGAAGTCCGTGGCGCTGTGGGTGTCGTCGAGCGACGCTCGCGTAATACCAGCCTCGAGGCCGAATCCGACGCCCCCGTTATGGTGCTGTTGAGCTCGAGCCGGAGCCGCTGTAAACAAGAGCGCGCCAGCCACTGCGAAAGATGTCAGCATTCGGATCATGCGCATGTTCTCCCTTCAATATCGCCGTTGATGTACGCGACAAACACCAGTCTACGGCGAAAGCGCGAAGAACGCACAAGACCACGAGCGCGCGCGCTGCTCAGCTGTGGTGTTGAGCTGAGCAGCGGAGCAGCGTGTCCGCAGTTACGGCATGTGATTGATCCTGAGCGAGACAGCGATTGACGTTTCCCGCTTGTCTTGGAGATTCGCATGAGTGCCGAACACTCCGACGTCGAGCGCGACTCTCTGGCCAATCCCAAAGCCATACGTCGGATCCCATCGGTCGCGCGAGAACCGAGCGCCGCCCCGTACCGCAAACGGGCCGAGTCGCCGCTCCAAGACGCTATGATCGAATCCGAAATTGCCGAGGGACCGCGGACGACTTCGACTCCGACGGAGTCCGACTCTCTCCCAATCGTGTAGTGAAGAGGGTTGGACGCGCCTTCGATCGCGTGGATCGGATCGAACTTGTCACTGCTCGAATTGAACTCATCCCAGGCGGACTCTTACACCAAACACGTGGTAGATTCGCATCGTGAAGCGCGCATCCCATCGCGGGCGTCGACGGGTGTTGGCGGCGGTAGCCTGCCTGTTGCTCTTCAGCGGCATGGCCGTCGCTCAGTTCCGTTCCCTCCGCCGTGGTGGTGGTCGCGACCCCGACATTCGAAACGCTCCGTACGACGGCCGGTTCGCCTTCGCCCGTCTCAAGTACACGACCGCGCCGGGCGGGTTCTGGTACGCGGGCATTCCGTCGTGGGCGCATGGATGGCCGCTGTCCGAGGAGAACCTCATGAAGATCATAAACGAGGTCACCTATCTCGGTGGGCGGGAGGATACCTTCAATGTGTTCGCGCTCGACGACCCGGAGCTGTTCCGCTACCCGCTCGCGTACATCACCGAAGCCGGCTGGTGGACGATGACCGACAAGGAGGGAGCGGCGTTTCGACGGTACTTGCTGAAGGGCGGGCTCGTGATTTTCGACGACTTCAAGATCCCAGGCGACTTTGGCCCTGGTGGCGGCGGGTGGGACACTTTCGAAGCGAACATCAAGCGCGTGCTGCCCGATGTGCGCTTCTACGACATGAAGCCTTCCGATCCTGTCTTTCACTGTTTCTTCGAGATCACGACGCTCAACCACTTTCCGCAGGCCTACAATGCAGGGCCCCCCGTGTTCCGCGCGGTGTACCAGGATAACGATCCGCGAAAGCGGCTTCAGCTGATCATCAACTACAACACAGATGTTTCTCAGTACTGGGAGTGGTCGGGCAGGGGACTGCGCCCGTTCGACGATACGAACGAAGCGTACAAACTCGGCGTGAACTACTTGATCTACGCTCTCACGCACTGACGCAATCCTGAGAGCAGTTTTCTCTTCGGGTGTAGCACGTCGTCCTGAGTCCTTGGTCCTCGGTTCCTGGTCCGTCCATGGTCCCTGGTCGTCCTTGGTCCTCGGTCCCTCACGTTGATGCGTGCGTGGCCGGCGGCCCGAACGCGTAGGCCCAAGTACCAAGGACCAAGCGCAACCAAGGACCAGGTACGGACCAGGGCCCAAGCACGAAGGACCAAAGGCACGGCCTGTTCGCGTACTACACCACGGCGAAAAACGCTGTAGCACATCAATGCTTGACGAGAAGTCGCCCCGGCAACTACGATTTTGCCGGTCCACCTCATCCAATGTCCCGTCATCGTCATGCCCAGTCGCTGGCCTGGCGTGACGCCATTTGCCCCAGACCGGGCGACACGAGAGACGCCAGCCGCGTAGTACGCGTAATTGTGGAGCGCAAACGATGTTCGGAAAGAGACTCGCACTGCTTGCAGCCATCGCCGCATTTCTGCCCGCGCAGATCGCGATGGCGCAGACGCAGACACCGGTTCAATCGAGCGGACTCATCGGTCTGGACCTTGCCTCGAACTCAATCGCTGCCGTGAATGCCAGCGAACAGGGCCAGCGTGGAGGGTCAGCCGCGGCCCGCAAGTACATTCCCCGAGTATTCGCAGGCCTCTGGCTCAACGACGATGCCAACGGCTTCACGCTGGGTGGCGGGGCTTCTCTGCACCCGTTTACTGACGCGAAACACGAGATTCAGGGGAACGTGGCATACAACCGCGTCGACGGGTCAAACGGCTTCGGCCTGGACATCGACTATCTCTACAACTTCACCGGCAGCAAGGCTGGTGCGTTCACGCCGTACGCGGGGGGCGGCCTGAATGTCACGCATTTCAGCGGCGATTGCGGCAATGTCTCGAGCGTGCTCGGCATCAGCGTCGACTGCGGTTCGACAGACTCGGCCCTACAGATCGGCGGCGGCGTGAAGAAACCGCTCACCAACGGCAAGGACTTCTTCGTTGAGGGTTATATCGTCTTTTTCGACTCGACGACGTTCATCCTTCGCGCCGGTCTCGGCTGGTAGTACGATCCCGCGATCCTCTCCACCCCTACTGTTTGGTGACGTCGAAGGTCAGGTTCTTCGGCGACGGCCCGTACGACGCCCACGTCACCACTGGCACTTGATTCCCTCCTGGCTTCGACCAATCGCAGACCCCGCCGGCAAACAGCGCCTTCAAGCGGGCGAGCTCGGCCGGCGTCGGCGATGTGGCGTAGTCGCCGACATCCACCGGCTTCAGCTGACACTTCAGCACGTTCGCGGCGAGCGGACCGCCGGCTTCCCGCCGCGTGTTCGAGTACACCGGGTACAGCTCGCTGCATTTCGACGCGGGTTTGCTGGTGAACGGGAGCGCGTCGGCGACGAATGCTGCAGGCGTCGACTTGTCGTAGCAGCCGTCCACGCCGTGTGCCGCCTTGGTGCGCAAGGCCCTGGCGCGCTCCGTCCCCGGTGACGTGTCGGACTTGTACGCGACCATCCAGTCGTCGAAGAGCGTCTTCGCCGCGGCCGGGTCGACGGCGCGCCACATCACCATGTTGTCGGCGTTGCCGCCGTTCGCCTGGCGGAGCCGTTCGCGAACCGCAAAATGGAACCAGCCGTAATGGTAGCGGGCTGCCTCGTTCGACGTGGCGTCATCGAATATCGGGATCGACGAGAGACCGCCGCTGCCACCTAACATCAGACCGCTCTGATACGTGCGCTTGATCGCGCCGAGGTCGCCCGCCGTGCGCGAGGGCGCGTAGTTGGTGTCCTCGTCGAAACCCCCGACGCGTTCATTCAGATCGAGGAACTGCGTCATGCTGATCGCGCCGCTGTTGAGCGCGTTGAGGCCGTACTGGACGCCAACGTTGTCGAACGGCCGGAGCCCCGCGCCGGTAGACGGGTTCCTGCCGTACACGTTCCTGGCAGCATCGAACACCGTTGGGCGCGCGCCCCCGGGATTCTTCACCGGGTCGTAGCGGAGGGTTTCCGGCACGGCGGGATTCCAGCGCGCCGACAGATAGCCCTCGATGTCCGCGCGATTGGGGACCGGGTCGGTTCGCTGCGATTGATTCGCCGCGTCGATGAAGGCCTGGATGCTCGAGTAGCCGGTGATCGCGAGTTTCTGAACGTCGGTCAAGCCGGATGCCGCGCCGAAGTAATGGGTCAGAAGGTGCGCGTCAAGCCCTGCCAGCGCAATAGCCAGCGCGTCGGGAAACGTGAGGCTCACGGTCGCGCCGTCGAAAATGCCTGGGAAGGCGTCGGCGATCTGGAGGCTCGTATACGCGCCGCCCGATCGGCCGGTGGTAATCGTGTAGATCGGAACGCCGAACGTTTCGATGAAATGTTCCTTGCCCATCATCGCAGCTTCAGCCGCGACCACCGCGTTGCAGCTGTTCGATGGGTGGTTCAGCGTGTTGACGAAGAGCGCATAGCCCTCACCGAGGCGCGCGGCGTCCAGCGGGCTCACACCCATCGCCGCGCCTTGGATGTACCAACCGCCTGGGCAACCGGTGCCGTGCACGCCGATGAGCCGCCGGTTCCATCCTCTGGGCGGCGAGAACGGCGTCGGCGCGGGATCGGTCGTGGGATCGTGCAGGATCGCGTTCTGATAGATGCCGCGGTTCATTGTCCCGGTCTCCACGCGGACGATGAAGTTCACCGTCTGGCCCGTTACCGTGGTGGTCGTCGCGACGTCTGCCGGCAGCGTCGTCACACTCGGGAGCGGCTTGAAGAACGGAGGTGTGGCCTGCGGCTGTTGGGTCGACGGCGGAGCGGGATTGATCGATCGGTAGACGTACTGCACGACCGTCCGCGCTGAACAGTTCGCATCGAGGGGGGGACCGAGCTTCGTGCCGTCCGGGAGGGTAAATGCGTCGGTCTGGCACATGAAGGGCTGAATCCATGGACCGGAGAAGACCGGTCCGGTGAGCGGATAGTTGGTGATCTCGAGCGTCGCGTGAGCCTTGGCGCCAGTCCCGGCCGTCACAGTGAGCGTGTTCTTTCCATTCACCAGGCCGGTGACCAGGCCGACCCGAGTGTGGGGCACCGCGCTCGCGGGAAATGCGTCAGTCATGTCGCGGCTACCGAGCGCTATCTTCACGGTGTGATCCGGAATCTCTTCCGGAACGGTCACCTGCACCAGCACATCGCCGCCTGTCACGAGGGCCGGGTCGGTTGAGAGGGTCTTGATCTCGATCCTGCCGGCCTCCGCGACGGTCCTGGCGTGCGAGAGCCGCAGCCCTGCGATGGCGACAAGGCCCATGACCGCGAATCGTGCTGTAACCTTGAGGCGTGTGGCGCTTGGTTTCATATGCGTCTCCGGAACTCACCCCTACGAATAGGCGCATCCTACGCTCCAGCCCGTGCGCGGGCAAGGCAGCGTTCGTAGGCCCGACCTTCAGGTCGGGCGCAACAGATGCGGGCCGGGCGGGTACTCCATCTTGAATGGCGCCTGCAACTTATATACAGTTCGCCGGTTACTGTCGTCGTGACGATCATACTGGGCGCCCGACCTGAAGGTCGGGCCTACGGTCCCGGCCTGAACTGGGCGCCCGACCTGAAGGTCGGGCCTACGGTCCCGGCCTGAACTGGGCGCCCGACCTGAAGGTCGGGCCTACGGTCCCGGCCTGAACTGGGCGCCCGACCCGAAGGTCGGGCCTACGGTCCCGGCCTGAACTGGGCGCCCGACCCGAAGGTCGGGCCTACAGTCCCGGCCTGAACGTCGGGCGTGCAATCCCGGAGGCTGCCATGGGGCGTAGTTTTGCGGCTTACATCGCGCTGCTTGGCGTCGTACCGCTTCTGTACAGCCCCCTGCTCGCGCAGAGCCGGGCCAAGGCCACGAACATCCCGCTGATCCCGTACGAATCGGTGCCGAACTTCTTCAAGCATCCTCCCGGTATCTACACCGGAGAGAACATGGGCATCGCAACCAACTCCAACGGGAACATCTACATCTACCACCGCGCCAACGAGACGCGCCTCTTCGAGTACACGCCGCAGGGAAGCTTCGTCCGTGAGATTGGACGTGGCAACTACGGCTTCTCGTTTGCCCACTCGGTCCGCGTCGATGCGCAGGACAACATCTGGGCCGTGGACGAGGGGACGAACATGCTCGTCAAGTTCAATCCAGAAGGGAAAGTGTCGATGGTCGTAGGCCGTCGTCCCGATCCGATTTTCCAGCTCACGAATATGCCTGGAACCGGCGCGTTCAGCGGCGCCAACCGGAACTATGAGTTCGATCGTCAGACGGACGTCGCGTTCGACCAGCAGGGCAACATCTTCGTTTCCGACGGGTACGGCGACGCGCGCGTGGTGAAATACGACAAGAACGGTCGGTTCGTCAAAGCGGTCGGTACCAGAGGCACGGGCAACCTGCAGTTGAACACGCCGCACTCAATCGCCACGGACTTCCAGGGCAACGTGTATGTCGGTGATCGCGGCAATGCCCGGGTACAGGTGCTCGACAACAACCTGAATTGGAAAGCCAACTACGACCAGGTCGGCAACCCCTGGGCCGTTTGCGTGTCTGGAGGTTCGGGCCCGGACAATCCCGGCAAGCAGTATCTCTATGCGTCTAATTCGTGGCCGGACAGCGCACCCGCTGCGGCGACAGAGTTCACCGGCGAGGTCTACAAGATGGAGCTCGACGGCACCATCATCGGCAAGTTCGGCAAGGCCGGCAAGGCGACGGGCGAGTTCGCCACGATTCACCAGATGGACTGCCGCAACGCCGACATCATCTACACGGCCGAGATCAATAACTGCCGCTCCCAGAAGATTCTGCTGAAGTCTCAGACGTCACGCGCGAGCGGACGGTAGGAAGGTAGGACTGTCATGAGGCGCGCATTGGGGTGACCCCAATGGCATGGACGACGCCACAATCTACAAGGTTGGTCTGAACGGTCAGGTAGTCGGTCGATTTGGTTCGGCCGGCAAGCTGCCGAAACAGTTCGGATTGGCGAACTCGATCGACTGCCGGAACGAGAGCGAACTGCTCGTCGGCGAGATGACCAACTGGCGCGTGCAGAAAGTCACGTTGCGGTCGGGCAAGTGAGTCATCGTCCCCCTCCGAGCATCTCCGATACCTTCTGCCGCAACTGTCTCGGCGTGAACGGCTTGGTGAGAATCGAAATCGGCCTCCCATCGATCGTCGGCACGTCGTCCCGATCGCCAGATGACATCACGACGACGGACAGATTCGGCTGTTTTCGCAGAAGGGCTTCCGTCAGCTCGGCGCCGGTCATGCCCGGCATCGTCGCGTCGGTCAACAGCAGGTCAATATGGGTGTGATCGGCGTCGGCGATTGCGAGCGCTTCCGCGCCTGACGAAGCGTAGAGCACGCGATAGCCGTGGTGCCCGAGTGCCGTCACCACGAGGTTGCGGATTGCGGCCTCGTCCTCGACCACGAGGATCGTTGACACGGGAGCCGCGGCAGGCCCTCGCCCCGGTGCCGGATCCGGCACGCTCTGCGAAGAGGCATCCGGGAAATACAAACGGAACGTCGTCCCGCGGCCGATTTCGCTCTCCACGAAGATATGTCCGCCGCTCTGGCTGACCGTTCCGTAGACCATGGACAAGCCGAGCCCTGTGCCCTTGCCGACTTCTTTCGTTGTGAAGAAGGGCTCGAAAATGTGAGCCTGTGTGTCGGCGTCCATCCCTTCGCCGGAATCCGAGACCGACAGCTCCACGTACCGTCCTGGGGTCAATGGCTGGTGAGCGCTTGCAAAGGCTGCGTCGACGTCGACGGTCGAGACAGCCAGCGTGAGGACGCCGCCGTCGGGCATGGCGTCGCGGGCATTCACCGCAAGGTTGATCACCGCCTGTTCAAGCTGTCCGGGATCACCGTAGATGGGTGGCAGCTTCTCGGCGATCACCGTTTTCACCTGAATGCTGTCACGGATGAGCCGATCGAGCAGCCGGCTCAGCCCCGTGACCACATCACCGAGCGAGAAGACTCGCGGCTCCAGCACCTGCCTGCGGCTGAACGCGAGAAGTTGCCGCGTTACTGATTCGGCACGCTCGGCGGCCCGTCGGACCTCGTGAACATCCGGCCGTGCCGGGTGATCCTCGCTCAACACGTGGAGCGCCAGTTCCGTGTAGCCCGCGATGGCCGTGAGGGCGTTGTTGATATCGTGGGCGATGCCGCCGGCGAGGCGCCCGATGGCCTCCATTTTTTGTGACTGCCGAAGCTGTTCCTCGAGCAGCCGGCGCTCCGTGATGTCCTGAACCACACCGACCATCCGGATCGGCGTTCCCTGCTCATCGCGGACGATGTCGGCCTTTCCATGCACCCACCGGGCGCTGCCGTCCCTGAGGACGACGCGGTGCTCGACATCGTAGGGCTTCCGACCCGCGATTGCGGCGTTGGCCGCGCTCTGGACGAAGCAGCGATCGTCGGGATGGACCAACGAAACGAACTGCTCTGACGTGGCCGAGAAGTCGTCTTGTTCCAGTCCGAAGATCCGTTGTGTCTCCCGAGACCAGGTGAGGCGGTTCGACCTATCGAGCTCCACGACCCAGCTGCCGACGTGCGCAACCTCCTGCGCCTTCTCCAGGAAGGCGCGCTGCTGCGCGAGCGCCTGTTCGGCGCCGACCTGTTGGGTGATGTCGCGGTAGCTGGCCACGCGCCCGACGATGCGGCCGTCCAGCCGGTGTGGCGCGACGAAGCGCTGATACACGCGGCCGTCCTTGAATCTCAGGAGGTCAATGACTTCCGTCGGGGGATCCATCCAGAACTGGCTCGAGATGGTGAGCAGCTGTCCCGGATCCTCCAGCTGTTCCATCACGGCGGCGGCGACGACGCCCTTCTCGACCTGCTCGGCTGTCAACCTGAACATCTGCAGAAACTTGGGGTTATAGCGAACGATGTCGCGATCGAGGTTGACGACGACAATGGCGTCGTGCGTGGCTTCCAGAATCGATTCGAGAAGAGCGACGGTCTCTTCGAGAGTCGTCTTGCCGGTCGGGTCGGCGGAATTGTGCAGGGCGCGCTGAGGGTCGTCAGTCACGGCGATGTCTAACCTGAACAGTATGACAGGATCGGTTGGCAGGGTTGCACAGTTTGTCTCTTCCCCTACCGGGCCGACCAGCCCTAACGCGCGGAGGCTGGAAGGTCGGTGGGGGCCGCTTCGGGCTGGTACGCGCGGTTCATGACGTACTTTTCAAACCACTCCAGTTCAACATTGGCGTGCGTGAGCAGACTTCGCAGGCCCTGCCACTGATGGCCTTCATTGTTCCCGATGATGAGCCGTGTCGGCACGCCGTTGCTGTCGAGGCCGCGATACATCTCTTGCGCCTGCGCCAGGGGAATGCGCGCATCTCTCGCACCCGCGACGAAGAGCGTCGGCGTCTTCACCTTTGCGATGTCCTTGATCGGCGAGTGATTCCAGAGCAGATCGATCGGCGCATCCGGCTGCCACGGCGTCCCGCCCATCCAGAAGGTGCGGCGGGTCACGGCATCAGTCTGCGCCATGAGGGAAATCCAGTTGGCGACACCGGCTGCAGAGGAGGCGGCCTTGAAGCGATCGGTGAACGTAATGAGCTTGTTGACCAGGTGCCCGCCGGCGCTCGAGCCCGTGACGGCGAGCCGATCCGGATCGGCGATTCCTTGCGCGATCATCGCATCGACGCCCGCCATCACGTCGAGGTGCATGTTGTTGAAGTAGTGACCGATGATGTCGCGGACGAAGGCGTTGCCGTAGCCGTTGCTGCCCCGATAGTTGGGCCGGAGGACCGCGTAGCCTTTCCCCGTGAGCACGGGGACGTAGTTGAAAATGAAGGCCGGCCCGTACCCGAATTTGTCGGAGTCCGCCGGTCCGCCGTGAAGCTGCACGACGAGGGGGTAACGGCGGCCTTCCTGATACCCAATTGGATAGAAGAGCAGTCCCTCGATTGTGACGCCGTCGGCGCCTTTCCAGCTGACCTTCTCCTGGCGCGGCAGCGCGAAGTCGGTGGCGAACGAATCGTACACATCAGTCACACGTGTGGGCGTGCCGGCGGCGCCATGGCTATCGTCTACTGGGAGCGTCCAGGCATCGCCGATGCGGGTTGGCTCATCGAACGGAAAGATCATGCGGTTGGCCGCCGCCACGAGGCTCCAGCCCTGGGGAATGGCGTGCCGCCCGTCGGTGAGTGCCTTCGCAGTCCGTGTCGCCACGTCGATCCGATAGATCTCCTGATGCACCCCGAGATTGACGACGGCGAGAATGGACTTGCCGTCGGGGGACCAGGCCGCCGCGTCGATGGGGTGGCCGAGACTCGGCACCAGCATCTGCGGCGTGCCGCCGGTTGCCGGCATGAGAAACAGCGTCTGCCCGTAGTAGGGCTCCAGTTTCTCGTTCGCATCTGCGAGAAACCAGATCTGGGAATTGTCGGGCGAAAGCTCGGCGTCGAGCTCGTAGAGGCCGTTGCTGGTCAGGGCGCGGGCGTTGCCGCCGTCGCTGTCCATGACCCACACCTCGCTGTTGTAATGATCGATGGCGAGCGGTGTCGGCGGCCGAAGCACGGCCAAGCGCTTGCCGTCTCGCGAGAGCCGAAATGCCAGCACCGACCAATCACCGTTTGTCATCTTCTGCTCGACGCCAGTTGCGACCATGACCTTCCAGATGTGTTGCTGGGTGAAGTTGGTCTGGCCGAACACCGTGACGTCGCCGTCCAGTGCGTTCCGTGGACCGCCGACGCGTACGTCCGGGGCCAGAAAATAGATGGCCGAGCCATCGGGAGCCCAGGTCGGCGCCGTCAGATCGATTGCGGTGGCGTGGCTGGTGAGCTGACGCGCGGCACCGCCCGTGGAGGGTACGAGATAGATCTGACTCCCCGACACGTAGAGCAGGGTTCTGCCGTCTGGCGACCAGCGCGCCGTGTTCTCACCGGCGCCACTCGTCAACCGCACGGCCGGCCCGCCGGATACAGACCTGGTCCAGACGTGGGCAACCTGCCGGTTCAATTTCCAGTCCGCGCGGTTGAGTGTGTAACTGACCGTTCGGCCGTCTGGAGAGAGCTGAGGATCGAGAATGCGAGGTAGTTCGATGACGTCCACGAGCGTCATTTCCCTCGGGGCCCTCGGTGCCCTCGGGGGCCTTGGGACGCTTCCCGACGGAAGGCCCGATGCTCGTTGTGCCTCATCCTGGCCGAGAATACGGGGAGCACCCGCCAGCGCGAGCAGTGCCGCACCTGCCGCGACCGCCAGCGCACGCCCCACGCGCATCCGGTTCATCATAAGGGTTTTTCGGCCTTAGAATGGCCGGGGATTAACCAGGATTAACCAATGAGTGACAGAAAGTACCGGCAGCGGGGCTACCAGGACGAGCCGCGGGAACGTGAACGAGCTGCGCCCCCAGGAGAGAAGAAGCCGCAGGAACGGGCGCCCGGCCGTCAGTTGCAGAGCGCTGCTGGCCCCAAAACCCCGAACCTCATGGGTTCTCACGAAGTCTTCCGGTGTGCCCGTTGCGGCAACCTGCTCATCATTCCCGTCGAAGCCCTCAGCCGCTGCACGCGCTGCGGCGTCGACATCCACAGCTGCATCAACTGTGTGTCATTCGACACCAGCGCCCGATTCGAGTGCGCGCAGCCTGCGCTCACCGCGCGTGTATCGCCGAAGGACGAAGGGAACCGCTGCACGATGTTCGCGCCGCGTACAACCGTGGAGCGTCAGACCGGCACGCCTCAGGGCCCGCCGAGCGCCAAACAGGCGTTTGACGATCTGTTCAAGTAGTACGACACCGCAGAACTCGCTGAACACGCAGAGTATCTAATCTGAGATCAGTAGACTGGAACGTATCTCATAAACCGGACGTGGGCCACGAAATCACGAAGACCTCGAGGTATTGGTTTCGTGTCTTCGTGGCGTCGTGAAGAACAAGCGCCGAATGCCGAAACGCCTCTTCCTGCCGTTGATCGCTCTTCTGGCGGTCGCCACGCTGCCTTTCCAGGCAGCCGAACCCGTCCGCTATCACTTCACATTCCCGGAGCCCGAGCATCACTGGGTGCAGGTCGAGGCCACCTTCACCGACCTCGGCGATGCGCCAGTCGAACTCCGCATGAGCCGATCGTCGCCGGGGCGTTACTCGCTGCACGAGTTCGCCAAGAACGTCTACGACGTTCAGGCGTCTAGTCGCAGCGGCCAGACGCTGACGACCACGCGGCCTGATCCGTATGGCTGGAACGTCGCGGGACACGGCGGTTCGCTGACGATCAAGTACAAGGTCTTCGGCGATCAAGTGGACGGCACGTATCTCGCCGTTGATACGACGCACGCGCACATCAATATGCCTGCCGTCATCATGTGGGCGCGCGGCCTGGACGAGCGTCCGGCGACGGTGACGTTCACGGCGCCCGACCTCAAGGTCGGGCCTACGACCCCACCCGACCTGAAGGTCGGGCCCACGACCCCGCCCGACTTGAAGGTCGCGCCTACGACGACTGACCGGGCGGCCGGCGAGCCGCCTGCGGGCTGGCAGGTGGCCACGCAGCTTCACGCCGGATCGACCCCATTCGAGTTCCCTGCGCCGAATCTCCAGTATCTGATGGACAGCCCGGCGGAGTTCGGCCCGGTCTCGATCCGACAGTTCCTGTTGAGCGGCCGCACGTTCCGCTTCGCGCTCCACCACGCCGGAACCGACGCGGAGCTCGACGCGTTTGTCATCGATGTCCAGAGGATCGTCAAAGAGGCCGGCGCCATGTACGGTGAGTACCCGGACTACGAGCCGGGGTGTTACACGTTTCTTGCAGACTATCTGCCCTACGCGCGCGGCGATGGCATGGAGCACCGGAACAGCACGGTGATCACCGCGCCCTCGTCGCTTCGGGACAATCGCGCCGCGCTGCTCGACACCGTGTCTCATGAGTTCTTTCACGGTTGGAACATGGAGCGGATTCGGCCGCGCTCGCTCGAGCCGTTCGACTTCGAACGCGCGAACATGTCCGGAGAGTTATGGCTGGGCGAGGGTTTCACGCAGTACTTCGGGCCTCTCATCCTGAGTCGCGCGGGGCTGGTCGACCTCT
>ORMF010206684.1_pt1 | contig 13668 bp, 9 predicted proteins | sample 1779871 | NCBI WGS metagenome assembly ORMF01 (sample SAMEA104232316, study PRJEB22302) | groundwater metagenome | biome: forest; feature: aquifer; material: groundwater | place: USA | collected 2011-08-07 | depth 5.4 m | reverse complement strand
TGGCCGGCAACTACAACATCAACCCCTGGTTTGCCGAAGTGGAAGAGCACGACCTTTTGGAAGTGCCCATCGGCCATGTCGGGGTTGTGGTCAGCTTCGTCGGCGACGATTCGCGCGATATCTCCGGCGTCCAATTTACCCACGGCAACATCGTGCGCAGGGGTGGCAAAGGCGTTTGGGAAGAGCCCCTCTATCCCGGCAAGCACCCTGTCAATCTCCGCGTCATGAAGGTGGAACTGGTGCCCACCACAAACATCGTTTTGAACTGGGCCTCGGCACGGACTGAAGCGCACAAGCTCGACGAACGGCTTTCCACCATCAACGTGCGATCCAAGGACGGCTTTACTTTCAGCCTCGACGTCTCGCAGATTATCAACATCGGGGCCACCAAAGCGCCGTGGGTCATCTCGCGTGTGGGCAGCGTCCGCAACCTGGTGGCGCAAGTGCTCGAACCTATTGTCGGCAACTATTTTCGCAACAGCGCCCAGAACTATTCTGTGCTCGACTTCCTCACCAACCGCGCCGAACGGCAACAGGAAGCCCGCCAGCACATCAGCGACGCCATCACTGAATACGACGTGCAGAGCGTCGATACGCTGATCGGCGACATCACTCCTCCTCAGGATCTGATGGTCACCCTTACTGCACGCAAGATTGCCGAGGAGCAGCAGAAAACCTACGCGGTGGAGGAGCAGACGCAGCGTACGCGCCAGGAACTGGAGCGGCAGAAGGCGCTCGCCGACAAGCAGCGTGAAATGATGAACTCGGAGCAGGACGTTCGTGTCGCCGAGCTCAAAGCGCGGGCTGCGGCCGAAGCGGCCCAGGGCGATTCGCAAGTATTCTCGCGCCGGGCCGAAGGCGAAGCGCTGGCCAAGCGGAGCATCGGGGAAGCCGAAGCTGCCGTGGTTTCCATCAAAGGGCGCAACGAGGCCGAGGCGATTCGCGCCATCGGCCAAGCCCGGGCGGAAGCCTACAAACTTGGTGTTGAGGCGATGGGTCCCAACTATTCCATGCTGCAGATCTTCACGGCCTTGGCCGAGAAGGGCATCCGCATGACCCCGGACGTAATGGTTTCCTGTGGAGACAAAGGCGCGTCGGCGGCGGATGGCATGCTCGCGGTCCTGCTGCGCGAGGCCATTTCGAAGCCCGCAACCTAACCTGCGAGCCCCGGCCGGCCCGGAACTGCCGGGAGGCGAGTAACCACGCCCCGTTGCTACTCGCCTCCCAATGGAATGCCGATTAGCCCTACAATTATATGTTGAGGTCATCCCCACGATCATGAAGACCAACCGCACCGTTTTCACTCTCCTATTTCTGGCCGCCTCTGTGTTCGCAGGCGATTGGACCGACTACCGCGGCCCGCACCGCGATGGATCGTCACCGGAAAAGAATCTTCCCGTCAAATGGTCCGCGCCTTCGGATTTGGCCTGGACTGCCCCCTACGGCGGCCGCTCCACTCCCATCATCATGAACGGCCGCGTCTACATGCTCAATCCGGCCGGCGCCGGAGCCACGCTGCAGGAGCGCGTGGTTTCCCTGGATGCCGACACCGGAAAGCTCATCTGGGAGTACAAGTACAATGTCTACGAATCCGACGTGCCTCCGCACCGCATCGCCTGGTCCTCCCCGGCGGGGGACCCGGAAACCGGCAATGTCTATGTCTTTGGAGCCGGCGGAACGCTGCTGGCTCTTTCCCGCGACGGAAAAAGAGTCTGGGAACGCAGCATCACCGAAGACTTCGGTCTGGTCACCACGCACGGTGGACGCACCGCCAGTCCGGTGGTGGAAGGCAACTTGATCATTGTTTCCGGTGTCACCACCACATGGGGCGAACATGCCCGCGCCGCGCACCGCTTCATCGCGTTTGATAAACGCACCGGCGAAACTCAGTGGTTCAGCGCCCCCGGCGGCCGTCCCTTCGACACCACTTACGCGCCGCCCGTCGTTGTCACCATCAACGGAGTCAAGATGCTCATCGCCGGGGGAGGCGATGGAACCGTACACGCCATCAAGGTCTCCACCGGCGAATCGGTTTGGAAATACGTTATCAGCAAACGCGGGGTTAACACAGGAGTTGTGGTTTACAACAACACCGCCTTCGTCAGCCATAGCGAGGAAAACTTCGATACCAGCGATATGGGCCTGCTCGCCGCGGTGGACGCCACCGCCAAAGGCGATATCACCCCGGCGCAGGTGAAGTGGAAACTTGTTGGTTTTCAGGGCGGCTTCTCGTCGCCTGTTATGGACGGGGATCGCCTCTACCAGATCGACAACGGCAGCAACCTCTTCGCCTTCGACGCCGTCACGGGACGCCAGGTCTGGAAGCGCAATCTCGGCACGATTCAGAAAGCCTCGCCAGTTCTGGCCGACGGCAAACTCTACGTCGGCAATGAGAACGGCCGCTTCTTTGTACTCAAACCCACCAACGCCGGTTGCGACATCCTCAGCGAGGTGCAACTGGGCACAGTGGAGGAGCCCGAGCAGATCACCGCATCGGCCGCGCTGGCCAATGGCCGCGTCTACGTGGTTTCCCAAAAAGCCATCTACGCTTTTGGCAAGAAGAATGCGGCGGCCAGCGGCAAACCCGCCGCCGTTGCCCCCATCGCGCCGGGCAAGCCTGCGTTCCTGCAAGTGGCGCCGACCGAGTTGATCCTCAAGCCGGGTGAAAGCGCCGTACTCCAGGCGCGCCTGTTCGACGAAAAGGGCAACTTCATCCGCAACGCTCCGGCCGCATGGGCCCTGGAAGGACTGCGCGGCACCATCGGCCCGGATGGCCGCTTCACGCCCGAATCCAACAATTCCGGACAAGCCGGCAACATCAAGGCGACCGTCGACGGCATCACCGGGGCGGGCCGCGCCCGCGTGCTCCCCAATGTCCCCTTTTCGGAGGGGTTCGATGCCGGCGGACCCGGACCAGCCCCCAAGTTTTGGGCCAACGCAACCGGAAAATTTGAGGTCCGCGAACTCATGGGCAATCAATCTCTCATCAAACTCGCCGACAACGCCTTCACGAAGCGTGCCCGCACCTTCGTTGGCCACGTTGAAGAACACGACTACACCATCCAAGCTGACGTCAAGGACGTAGAAAAGCGCCGCCAGATGGGCGATGCAGGCGTCGTGGCCCAGCTCTATCAGCTCACCCTCTTCGGCAACCATCAGCGCATTGAACTGCAACCGTGGCAGCCGGAGACCGAACGCACCGTCGCTAAGCCCTTCGCCTGGAAACCCAACACCTGGTACCGCCTCAAACTCCGCGTCGAGAATCTCCCCGGCGGCAAGGTGAAGGCGCAAGGCAAAGCCTGGCCCGTAGCTTCTCCCGAGCCGGCCGAATGGACCATTGAAAGTATTGATCCCATCGGAAATCGTGAGGGCGCACCTGGCATCTATGCGGACGCGCCTTTTGAAATCTCATTCGACAGCATCAAGGTGACCAAGAACTAAATGAATACCCACTCTTCAAAAACAAAATCGATACTGGCTACTCTGGCGGTGGCATCCCTGCTGGTGGCCAGTGATCCCGGCACCGGCGATTGGCCGATGTGGGGCGGCACGGCGGACCGCAACATGGTCTCCAACATGAAAGGACTTCCCACCACATGGGATGTTAACAAAAAGACCAATATCAAGTGGGTGGCCTCGCTCGGCTCCCAGTCCTATGGCAACGTCTCGGTAGCCGGCGGACAGGTTTATGTCGGGACCAACAACGAAGGGCTTCGCGATCCCAAGCAGCCCGGCGACCGCGGAGTTCTCATGGCCTTCAAGGAGTCCGACGGCTCCTTTCTCTGGCAGCATACCAATGAGAAGCTGGCCGCCGGTCGCGTCAATGACTGGCCGTTCCAGGGTGTCGCCTCTTCTCCCTTGATCGAAGGCGACCACCTTTACTACGTGACCAACCGCGCCGAACTGGTCTGCCTCGATACGCAAGGCTTCCGCGACAACGAAAACGACGGCCCCGTCACCGATGAAAAACTGACCGGTCCGGAGAACGCCGACATCGTATGGAAGTTCGACATGATGGAGGAAGTTGGCGCATTTCCGCACAATCTGGCCAACTCCTCGCCCGTCGTATACGGCGACCTCATTTTCGTCATGACCTCCAACGGGAATGATGAAAGCCATGTCAATATTCCTTCTCCGCGCGCGCCCGCGATTATCGCCCTCAACAAGAAGACCGGCAAGCTGGTTTGGGAAGATAACTCGGTCGGTGAGAGAATTCTCCACGGCCAATGGTCCTCGCCTGCTGTCGGCGCCATTGGAGGAGTCGTGCAGGTAGTCTCCGGCCAGGGAGATGGCTGGCTTCGCGGCTACGAAGCCCTCACCGGCAAGAAGCTCTGGGAGTTTGATCTCAATCCCAAAGAGTCCGTCTGGCCCAAGACGCGCAATGAAGTCATCTCCACTCCCATCATCTACAAGGACCACGTCTATATCGCCAATGGCCAGGACCCCGAGCACGGCGAAGGCGTCGGCCACCTTTATTCGATCGATGTCACCAAGCGCGGCGACATCACCAAGACCGGGCTTGTTTGGCACTATGGCGACATCCGCCGCTCCATCTCCACGGGAGCAATTGCCGACGATATCATCTACTATTCCGACTTCAGCGGTTTCCTCCACGCTGTCGACATCCACACCGGCAAGGCCTATTGGAAATACGATATGCTGGCTGCCATCTGGTCCTCTCCCTTTGTCGCCGACGGCAAGGTCTACCAGGGTGACGAAGATGGTGATGTCGTCGTGCTCAAAGCGGGCAAAACCAAGGAAGTGCTCTCGGAGATGAACATGGGCTCCTCGGTCTATGGAACCTTCGTCGCCGCCCACGGCGCGCTGCTGGTCACCAATCGCAACCAGCTCTTTTCCATTGCGGAGAAGAAGTAGATGCGCCTTGGGCTCGGACTCCTGGCCGCTACGGTCCTTCTAGCCCAAACCCCTGAGCTCCACTCCAAACGTCCGGCGAGCCTGCTCATTCGCAACGCCATGGTGGTGGAGGGCGTTGGCACGCCTGCCTCCGGTCCGCGCGACATTCTCATTGAGAACAACCGCATCACGCGCATCAGCCCGTCCGGCGAGCGTCCGGCGCAGGCCGCCGCCACCATCGATGCCCTCGGCAAGTATGTCCTGCCGGGCCTGATCAATCTGCACGGCCACATTCAGGACGAGCGAGGCGGTGCACCCATGGACGTCAACTTCTGCCTCAAGCTCTGGCTCGCCTCCGGCATCACCACCGTTCGCGACGTCGGCAGTTCTTTCGAAAAGTCCAAAACGCTTCGGCAGCAGTCCGCCCAGGGAGCCATCGCGGCCCCGCGCCTGTTCCTCTATCCGTTCTTTAACGCGCGCACTCCGGCCGACGCTGTCCAGCAGGTTCGCGACTTAAAGCAAAACGGCGCCGACGGCATCAAGCACCTCGGCACCTATCGCGATGTTATGGAAGCTATGCGCGGTGAAGCCGCCAAGCTTGGCCTGCGGACCGCCCATCATGCCGGTGTCGAGGAGACCAATGCCTGGGACGACCTTCGTCTCGGCACCACTTCCATCGAGCATTGGTACGGAATCCCGGACGCCGCTCTCGCCGGCGAGGTCCAAAATTTTCCGCCCTCCTACAACTATCAAAATGAGCTGGACCGCTTCCGCTATGCCGGCCGCCTCTGGCGCGAGGCCGATCCCAAAAAACTCACGCGCCTCCTGGAAGCAATGGTCAAGGCCAACGTAGCCTGGGATCCCACCCTCAACATCTACGAGGCCAGCCGGGATCTCGAACGCGCCCAGAACCACCCCTGGTTTGCGGACCTGCTCCATCCCGCCCTCGAGCAGTTCTTCAAGCCCAACCTCAACAGCCACGGATCCTTCTTCCTCAATTGGACCACCGCCGATGAAATTTACTGGCGCGAAAACTACCGCATCTGGATGGCCGCTCTGCGCGAGTTTTCCCAGCTCGGCGGCCTCATCGGCACCGGCGAGGACGCCGGTTTTATCTATCAGATACAGGGCTTCGGCCTCATTCGCGAACTCGAACTCCACCAGGAGGCCGGCTTCCATCCGCTCACCGTTCTCAAGCATGCCACCTACAACGGCGCGCGCATTCTTGGCAAGGAGAATGAGATCGGCCGGGTCCGCCCAGGCTGGCTCGCTGACCTCATCATCGTGAAGGGGAATCCGCTCGACAACTTCAAGCTCCTCTATCCCACCTCCGGTGCGCTCGAGTGGACGATCAAGGACGGTATTCCCTATCACGCCCCGACTCTGCTTGCGGACGTCCAGAAAATCGTAGCCAAAGCGCGCCGGCAAGAGGGAGCGGGAACGCCGTGATCCCGTTTGAATTCGAGGCCCGCACCAGCGTCCTGTTCGGCGCGGGCAAGCGCAAAGAGATCGGATCCATCGCCCGCCGTCTCGGGTTCCGCCGCCCGCTGCTTGTCGCCGACCAGGGGATGGTGCAAGCCGGATACGTCGCCGATGTGAAAAATCTGCTCGACGGTGAAGTGCACAGCTTCCATGACTTCACCGCCAGTCCGGATTCCTTGCAGGCCGAGGCCGGACGCTCATTTGCGGCTCCGCTCGCCATCGATTCCATCATCGGGCTCGGCGGCGGCTCCTCCATGGACTGCGCCAAGGCCATCAACTTCCTTCTCTCCTGCGGCGGCCGCATGCAGGACTACCAGGGCTACGGGAAAGCAACTGCTCCCATGCTGCCCATGATCGCAATTCCCACCACCACCGGCACCGGCAGCGAAGGGCAATCCTACGCGCTCATCTCTGACCCGGAAACGCACGTCAAGATGGCCTGCGGCGATCCCAAGGCCGCCTTCGCGCTGGCCATCCTCGATCCAGAGCTGGCCGTCACACAACCGGCGCGGGTGCGCGCCACCGCCGGCTACGACGCCCTCTCGCATGCCGTCGAGACGCTGGTCACCACCAAACGGAACGCCATTTCGGACTGCTATTCGCGCCAGGCCTGGCAACTGCTGGCCGGCTCGTTTGAACGCTTCATCACGCACCCGGACGACATCGAGGCCATCGCAAACATGCAGATCGGCGCATACCTCGCCGGAGCCGCCATTGAAAATTCCATGCTCGGCGCCGCGCACGCCACCGCCAACCCCATCACGGCCCGCTATGGAACCGTCCATGGCGATGCCATTGCGCTCATGCTCCCGCACGTGGTCCGCTGGAACGCGCTGCCCATCTACACCGAGCTCCACAAGAACCTCCCCGCACACCTGAACCACCTGGCGCAGACCGCCAGCCTCCCGCAAACTCTGCGCGAAGCCGGTGTGGACCAAACTCTGTTAACCGAACTGGCCGAAGACGCGTCCAAACAATGGACGGGCCGCTTCAATCCGAAGCCCTTCGACGCCCAAGCAGCCCTGGAGCTTTATCAATGCGCCTTCTAGTCCGCATTTTTCATAAGTATTCGGGCGCAGTAACGTGGCGCACGCACTCGTGCGTGCCGCGTCGGCACTCGTGCCGACGCCTGCTCCCGACGAGGTGTCGAGATGAGTCTCGACACGGCACGCAAGAGTGCGTGCGCCACATCGGCTCGTCAACTTGGGAGAAATACGGGCTGGCCACCTTGTTAGCCTGCTCCCTGGCCTTCGGGCAATCCGATACCGATTGGCCCCAATTCCGCGGCAACCCACAGCTCACCGGCGTGGCCACCTCCACACTCCCGGCCGTTCTCAAGCTGGCCTGGACCTGGGAAGCCGGCGATGCGATCGAATCCTCCGCCGCGATCGCCGCCGGCTCAGTCTACGTCGGATCGCAGGCCGGATTCCTCGCCTCGCTGGAGCTGGCCACCGGCAAGCTTCGCTGGAAGGCCAAGACCGGACCGATCGGCGAATCCTCACCTGCTGTCGCAAACGGAATCGTCTATGTCGGAGATCTGGAAGGGGTCGTCCACGCCTTCCAAACCTCCGATGGCAAGCCGCTCTGGACCCACAAGACATTTTCTGAAGTGAAATCTTCCCCCGTCGTAGCTGGTGACCGGGTCCTGATCGGCTCCTATGACGAAAACCTCTACGCCCTGGATGCCCGCACGGGAAAAGTCGTCTGGAAGTTTCAGACGCAAGGGCCGGTCCACTGCACTCCCGGCCACGCCGCCGGAGTCACCTACATCTCCGGCTGCGATGCCCGTTTTCGCGCCATCAACATCGCCAACGGCACGGAAGCCTACGATGTCAATGCCGAAGCCTACGTCGGGGCCTCCCCCGCCTTTTCGGGCGGTTTTGCTTTCTTTGGAACCTACGAAAACGAAGTCCTCGGTGTCGACATGACCAAGCGGAAACTCGCCTGGCGCTATGAGCACCCACAGCGCAAGTTTCCCTTTTACAGTTCGGCGGCGATCGTTGGAAACAAAGTGGTTCTCGGCGGCCGTGACAAGATGGTGCACTGTCTCAACGCGAAGACCGGTAAGGCCCTCTGGACCTTCATGACCCGGGCGCGGATCGACTCCTCACCCGCCGTCACCGGCAATCGTATCTTTATCGGATCCAACGACGGGCGCCTCTACGAGCTTGATCTCAACTCCGGCAAGAAGATCTGGGAGTTCGAAACCGGCTCCGCCCTCTCCGCCTCTCCGGCAATCGGCGGCAACCGCCTCGTCATCGGAGCGCAGGACGGCAAGCTCTACTGCTTTGGCGGGTAGGCTGGCAGGCGCATCACCGACGGGGTTAGCATCCGCAACTGGCCGAGCTGCTCGGTAACAAGGTCCGGCCGGTTGTCAATGAAATAGCGGACATGGGTTGCCGCCAGCTCAAATTCATTGGCGGTCACCCGTTTGTTGGCGTCCTGGGCCACGGCCGCGCGGATGAGTTCGTAGTGCCGTTGCGCTGAACGCGCCATCCAGTTCCCAGGACCTCCGTGGTCCAGGCTGATCTCCTCCAGCTTCTTCAGGAAATATTCTGCGAACCGCGGGATCCCCAGCAGCCGCCGCACCAGCACGTTCCGGTCCAGGTCCTGCAATACCGAGCGGTCCAAATTGACAAAGGCGCCGTCTTTGTCCCATGGGATAAACTGGAACTGCGGCGATTGCGCGGGACGGTACAGGTAAAAGTTGTTCATCCCCCACTGGCCCGTCAATCCGTCCCTCTCACTCACCCAGGACTCAATCGCCAAATAGGTGATAAAACGCTCCACATCCAGGTAGTCTCCGATGTCGGAGGCAAACTGAGCGTTGCTGCTACGGTTCACAAACTCTACCCAGGAGACGATCGTGTCCGGATCAGGCCCTGTTGTTTGCGTAACCGGCTTGAACATTTCCGGGACGTAGGTAGCCCCATCATTTCCCAAAGACTCAAATTGCCAGTTCATGACCCAGTCATACTCATAAAGATAGCCGCCTTGATCCTCCATGTTCCGCTTCAGGAAACTTCCATCGATCTCCTCCACGATTGCATACAGCCCAATGTAGGCATCGTTCAGAAAGACCTTCGCGTAAGACTCCCGGGGCGCAGGGATTCCGAAGCGGCGGAACAGCTCCATGGTCAGCGATTCGGCCATGTGCGCCTCGTCCTGCCACATGTTGTCCAGAATCAACGTTTCCAAACCAACAAAGCGCTGCGCCTTATCGTATTTGGAGAAATTGATCTTGAACCCCGGCTTCTGCGGGTTCCGGCTACCATTCCCGCGTGACCGTATCCCGGCTGTGGTTACGCTCACCCCGCTCCAGTTCATGTCGACCTTGTAATAGGTGTTTTCCGTATATTTGTCCATCAGCGTGGCCCAATCACTCGGAGCCATGTCCAGGCGGATTTCATGCAGAACCTTATCATCAAAGAGTTGGTGGGCCAGGGGTCTCGGCCCATAGCGAAATTGCTGAAGCAACAGCAAAAAAGGTCAGTAAGAGAAACCGGCGGCGAACCACACCTTTTACATCGGCTGGAGCGGCAGAAAACTGATTAGCCCGCAGTGGTCCCAAGTCCTACTCGACCCAAACCTTGGATGCCACCGCCTTGCCCAATTGCACCGCCGACCCGTTCACCCGGAACGTTACCGTTTCGTCATAATTCTGCGCCAACACGTCCAACCGCTTTCCCGGCTGAATCGCCAGACCATCCAAATACTCCAGCAGCGGACGGTCGCGCTCGAACACGCTCCGCACCGTCACCGTTGTATTCGAGCTCACCTGATCCAGCGTCCGCCATCCGCGCTGCCTCCGCTGATCGGGTGTGTCCCGATCCACCACATTGCCATGCGGACAGGCCTTCCCCGGGCCCAGCTTGTCCACCAGCAGACGTTCAAAGTCCGCCGACACGGCATGCTCCAGCCGCTCGGCCTCATCGTGAACCTTGAACCATTCCATCCCAAACACTTCCACCAGCATCCGCTCAATCAGGTGGTGGCGGTGAAGAACCTTGTTGGCGATGTCGCGCCCCGTGCCGGTAAGGTTGATTTGACCGGCTTTATCCACCTCAATCAGGCCGTCTCGCTTGAGCCGCCGCGTCGCCATGGTTACCGCCGGAGCTGAAACGTTCAGCCACCGCGCCAAGGTAGCCGCAATTACCGCTTCCCCCTCAGCCTCGGCTTCGGCGATCGCCTTGAGGTAGTTTTCCTTGGAGATTGTAATTCTCACGCATCCACGATTGTACCGTGCGCCGCAGCCTGTTATGCTCTGGAAGGCCCTATGAAACACAAATTCGGATGGTTGCTGATTCTGGCGGCGCTGGCCTTTTCCGCTGCCGGTCTTTGTCAGGAAAAAGTGGATCTCAACATGGTCCATCGCATCAAGGCGGAAGCCTTCGAAAGCTCGAAGGTGATGGAGCACATGTTCTATCTCACTGATGTCCACGGGCCCCGCCTCACCAATTCCCCCGGCTACCGGGCCGCCGGCGACTGGGCTGTCAAGCGCCTCCAGGAGTACGGCCTCTCGAACGTGAAGGAGGAAAAATGGGGTCCGTTCGGGCGCGGCTGGGCGCACACCCGTTTCTCCGCCAACATGATCGAGCCCGGCTACTCCGCCCTCATCGGATTCCCTCTCGCCTGGACCCCCGGTACCGACGGCGTCCTCACGGGCGAACCCATCCTGGCCCCCATGCGCGTGGAAGCGGACCTGGCCAAGTTCAAAGGCAAGCTCAAGGGAAAAATCGTGCTCATTGACGCTCCTCGCGAGCTCGCCATGCAGACCACGGCCCTGGGCCGGCGCTACACGGACAACGACCTCACCGATGAATCCCTCGCCCGGATCATCGCCGCGCGCCGCCCGTCTCAAAACACGCCCGCCGCGCGCCGCTTCGCCGGCAAGCGCAACGAATTTCTGAAGGCCGAAGGCGCCATCGCCGTTCTCTCCGCCGGTTTCCGCGGCGATGGTGGCACCGTCTTTGCCGCTTCCGGCGGCTCCTATGATGCCAAGTACCCTGACCCTCCCCCCTTCGCCGCCATCACGCCCGAACATTACAACCGCATCACCCGGCTCCTGGACGAGAAGATCCCCGTCAAGCTCGAACTCGACATCAAGGCCCAGTTCTTCACCGATACCAAGGACTCCTTCAATATCATCGGAGAGATTCCCGGCAACAGGAAGAAAGATGAGATCGTCATGATCGGTGCGCACTTTGACTCCTGGCACGGAGGCACCGGCGCCACCGACAACGCTGCCGGCAGCGCCGTCATGATGGAGGTCATGCGCATCCTCAAATCACTGGACATCAAAATGGACCGTACCATCCGCATCGCGCTCTGGGGCGGGGAAGAGCAGGGACTGCTCGGCTCCAAGGCCTACGTCAAGGAACATTTCGCTGATCCGGAAACCATGAAGCTTGGCTCGCAGCACGCCAGGCTCGCCGGATACTTTAACTACGACAACGGCACCGGCAGGATTCGCGGCGTCTATCTCCAGGGCAACGACATGGTCCGTCCCATTTTTGAAGCCTGGATGGCGCCCTTCAAGGATCTCGGCATGAACTCGCTGAGCATCAATAACACCCCCGGCACAGACCATCTTTCTTTTGATGCCGTCGGCCTGCCTGGCTTCCAGTTTATTCAGGACCCCATCGAATATGAGACCCGCACACACCACTCCAACATGGACGTCTATGACCGCATCCAGGCCAATGACCTCCGGCAAGCTTCCGCCATCCTGGCCTCGTTTGCCTACAATGCCGCTACCCGGCCGGAGATGCTCCCCCGCAAGCCCCTGCCCAAGCCACCGCCGAAACCGGAGCCTGAGAAAAACGGTGTGCAGCCGGCCGAGGAGACCAAAAGTGCGACTAATCCATAGTTTGCTCGCCCTGTCGATTGCCTGTTGCGCCGCGGATGGGGGCAAGCTCCAATCCGACATCGAATTCGCCCGCCCAGGCGGCGTCTCATTAACCCTGGACGCTTGGGTCCCGGACGGAAAAGGCCCATTTCCCACTGTCATCGTGGTGCACGGAGGCGGCTGGGTGAACGGCACCAAGCAGACCTACGTCACCCCGCTGTTTGAACCGCTCAGCCAGGCCGGCTTCACCTGGTTCACCATCAACTACCGTCTCGCGCCAACCCATCTGTTCCCCGCGCAGGCCGAAGATACCTTCGCCGCCATAGAGTGGGTAAAGCAGCACGCCGCCGAATACAAAGTCGACCCCAAGCGCATCGCCCTGATGGGCGAATCGGCCGGAGGCCACATCGTCGCCTATGCCGGAGCCAGAGGCCGCGGCAAGACTTCCGTCGCTGCCGTTGTGGATTTCTACGGCCCCCACGATCTGCTCGGCAGAGCCCGCGAAAGAGGTTCCAAGGATCCCACGCTGCGCCTGGTGGGCGGTACGGATCTCGATGCCGCAACCGAAAAGCGGCTATTCGATGCCAGCCCCATCAACTTCGTCCACAAAGGCATGCCGCCCTTCTTGTTCATCCACGGAACCAAGGACGCCTCCGTCCCCTACCAGCAATCGCCCATGATGTGCGACAAGATGAAGGCGGCCGGAGTGAAATGCGAAGTCTATACAGTGGAAGATGCTCCGCACGGAGTGGGCCCCTGGGAGAAAAATCCCGCCTGGCAAGGCTACAAGACAAAGATGGTGGACTGGCTCCGCCAAACACTACGTTAGGGCGGAGCAACCTCCGTATACTCCATCCGCAGCACCGCACTGCAAGCCAGGCAGACCAGCCGCCCGTCGGCAAGCTGAAATACATCAGTCGATTCACACTTCTCGCAAGCCACCGCGGGCTCCGTACAATCAGGCAACGGGTCCGGAGCCTTCACGCCCCGCAAACGCTCGCCAGTCGCATGCGTCACCGGTTGAAACGAAGTAGTGCACTGGCAGCAGACGTGATTAAAGCAGCACTTCGGCTCGCAGCTAAACACAATCTCGCCCGACCCACAGTGCGGGCAAATCATCCGAACCCCGCTGGATGCCAGTTCAATCATTGGATTTGCCGACGTCCGGCTCGATATGCTCGCAAATGAGATGCACCATCAGCAGTGGATTCATGATGGGGAATGGGATGTGAGCCTCGCTGCTGCCGAGGTGGAGATGGCACCGTGGCACTTTGAGCGCATTGAGACCAGGTTCTTGGTTCAGGTGGATCCGGACCATGTCGATCCCGCGTCCGGGAAGTTGCAACTGATATTTGAATCGCTTGACCAACCAACCGGCAGTTTGGGCCTCTACCATCTCGATGTTGAAAGTGAGCTTGGAATCGGACTCAAACTCGACCTCATCGCAAACCAGTTCCTGCACATTTCCGGCGCTGGTTTCGAGC
>ORMF012038611.1_pt1 | contig 13675 bp, 11 predicted proteins | sample 1779871 | NCBI WGS metagenome assembly ORMF01 (sample SAMEA104232316, study PRJEB22302) | groundwater metagenome | biome: forest; feature: aquifer; material: groundwater | place: USA | collected 2011-08-07 | depth 5.4 m | reverse complement strand
CGCCGAAGCCCGGCGACGCCGGCGTCGCCGTCCTCGAACAACCGTTGCCCGCGAATCGCCCCCCCGGCTACGCCCGCCTCAAGAAGCAACGCGCGCTACCGATCATCATGGACGAAGGCGTCGTCTCCTCGGTCGAATTGGAGGAGTTCATCAAGTTGGACTTGCTGGACGGCGTCGCGATGAAACCCGCCCGCTGCGGCGGCCTCACCGACGCGCGCCGCCAGATCGAACTCGTCCTCAAGCACGGCCTGATGTTCCTCGGCAGCGGCCTGACCGATCCCGACGTTTCCCTCGCCGCCTCGCTGGTTCTCTACGGCGCCTACGATCTGAAGTATCCCGCCGCCCTCAACGGCCCGCAGTTCCTCAGCGGCTCGATCCTCAAGCGCCCGTTCCAAGTCGTCGATGGTCAACTCGCCGTGCCGACAGGCCCTGGGCTCGGAGTTGAGGTCGATGAGACGAAGATCGAGAAGTTTCTGGTGAAGGACATCTGAAGTCCAGGGCACCCCAGGTAAAGGACCGCGGACATTCCTGTCCGCCCCGTGCGCCAGCGGCCGGTGAAGGGCGAACTTCAGTCTGCCGTTAACAGACACGGCTTGCGTACAGTCAAGAGACTCCACCCCTACATCGACTTCAAGCTCGGCCTTGTTCAACGCACCGATGCGCGCTGCCGACTACACCGAGGGCTACGTAGCTTTCGACAAGAGCGACATGCGTGCTCCGGCGGCGCTAGCAGGGGATGAACTTGCATCGTTCTTGACAGCGCGCTTACTCGTGCTCTTCATTGCTTTTGCGACGCAGCGACAGGTCCCGTGGACTGCATCATTGAGAGCCGATCATTAAGACTCAGGATTCGCTATGCCTGAAAGAGTGTCCTTGGGGAAAGAATTCGTGGTTCGAAGTCCTGACTATCCGACTGAACTCGGGCTTGAGGACTTCCTCTCAAGATTCACCGACATCAGGCTGCCGTTCACAATTTACCACGCTCCTCCCGGTCGGACCCTCAGACGCCTGTATTACGAAATCCACAGTAAGGAACTTCAAGCTGCCTTGGATCAAAAAACACCTTTGTTGCTCCGCGAACCTGACATCTATCTTTTCGGCAAACAACTCTGGAAAATCTCGAAGGATGAAATGGCGCACAATAAACAGGATCTGCGCCTTCTCTTTCTTGAGGAAGTTGACAAGCAAAGAGAACAGTTCGAGAGACTGAGGCGCAAATTCGAGAGTGGTGCAGAAACGAAGACGGAGCGGGCACCGCTGCACGTGCCGGACGCACCAAAACACCGAGAAACGTTCAAGAACGACCAGGATCTCGTTTACTACTTTGGCGTCATCGATTCCCTCGTGCGGACGGCTGATGACGCGGGCTACTACTCCAACGAGGACGAGCCGACCGCAGAAATTGGAAACTACCTGAAAGCGCTCATGTGCTTCCTCATCGCCTCCGACGGCAACGTTCGACCTGCGGAGGTAACTTTATTCAATGAGTTCTTTGGGAGCAGCGACAACCTCCAGCAGGTGACTGAGTGGGTGAAAGAGAACTACGCAGCCGCCGTTCGTATCCTCAGCAGTGTTCCGACGTTCATGCGGGTCCTGGCAAAGCATGATCGCGAAAATGGCACGCAGCATTGCGACTTCATTCTTAAGTGCCTCTTCGCCTGCGTTCAAAAGGTAGTTTCTTGCGATGGGGAAGTCTCAAAAATTGAAACTGATGAGGGCCTCAAGATCATGACCAGCCTGACGAATTACCTCGCTTCGGTTGGAATCCAGTGGAGTTTAGCTTTTGAGGAATCGCCGCAGCCGACTCAGGCTGCTGAGCCGATGCAGGCTTTGGATGAAAGCACGTCGCTGGAGGCGATGCTCAAAGAGCTAAACTCGTTGACAGGGTTGCGGCAGGTGAAGGATGAGGTTACGGGGTTGGTCAATCTGATCAAAGTTCGGCAGATGAGAAAGGCCAGAGGAATCAAATCTCCGCCGTTGTCTTTGCACCTCGTCTTTTCGGGGAACCCGGGCACGGGCAAAACAACGGTGGCTCGGCTGCTTGGGAGGATCTTCCAAGCGTTGGGGCTTCTGTCGAAAGGCCATTTGGTGGAAGTCGATCGAGCTGGCTTGGTCGCTGGGTACGTGGGCCAGACGGCTCTTAAGGTTAAGGAGGTTCTGGAGAGATCAATGGGGGGCGTGCTCTTTATTGATGAGGCCTACGCTCTTGCGACCGGGCGAGACGAGGACTTTGGCAAGGAAGCAGTGGACACACTTTTGAAAGCGATGGAAGACCACCGTGACGATTTCGCAGTGATCGTGGCAGGATACTCCGACAGAATGCAGAGCTTCCTCGACATGAACCCCGGTCTTCGCTCCAGATTCAATAAGTTCATTCACTTCGCCGATTACTCCGCACGCGAGCTTTGTGAGATCTTTGATGGCATCTGCCGCTTCAGCGGCTACACCTACACGCCCGCTTTTGCTGAGAAGATACATGAGTTGCTGGCGTTGAAACACAAACTTCGCGAAAAGGATTTCGCGAACGCTCGAACGGCAAGAAACATCTTTGAGCAGCTAGTCACAGCACATTCGAACAGGGTCGCAGGCTACGGAAATCCGACCCAGGAACAGTTAATAACCTTCCACGTCGATGACCTCCGCGGGTTGATTGCAAAGTGACTCTTCTCTGCCACAATCTGAGCTGGTCCACCGCACAAGCCGGGGCCGTCCAGCAAGGATTGTTGGGATCGTCTCTGCGTCGTTTCCCGCCCGATAGATCTGCGAAAGAGGTCGAAGGACAACATGGGTGGTCAGGTTGCCGAATTCTTTCCAGCCTGAGCACCCCATGTTAGCTTCACTTCACTGCGTAGCGAATGCGGGCGGTGGTAGCTCGCGTCGATCGTTGACGATAGCGGGCTCTGCAATGAAAGAAGTCCTGAAAGCCCGCTTTGACCAGAATCTAAGCCGAGTCCGTAACGTGGCGGAGATCTACGAGCACAAGCTGGCCGGCAACAAACAGGGGAGGCGACCTGTGGGCAGTACTGACATTCTCCGTGCGGCGGTTGTCTTGCTCCATGCAACGGTCGAGGAATTCCTGCGAGGCATCCTCGAGTGGCGGCTCCCCGACCAAGGAGAGACGACTCTGAACAGCGTTCCTCTTGTCGGCTCAGGATCCGAACGGCCTGAAAAGTTTCTTTTGGGACGGCTTGCCGCACACCGCACGAAAACCGTTGATGCGGTGATTCGCGAGTCTGTCGAAGCATCGCTCGCACGGTCCAACTCCAACAATGTTGCAGAGATTGTTTCTGCGCTTTCCTCCATCGGACTCGACAAAACCCCATGCGAGCCGCACTTCGGTGAGCTTTCAGCATTGATGGAACGCAGGCACCGAATCGTTCACCGCGCGGACCGAAACCCAAACCGGGGTCAAGGCCAACATTCCGCGTCTTCGATCGGTCGACATCACGTTCGCGAGTGGGCACAAGCTGCCCAGAATTTCTTCGATGCCACTTATGCGCAGTTGCCCGATTAACTGCCCTCAGTGCGGAGCAGGAATTCTGCGTTCGCTGCACTCTGGCGAGGCAAGTTGGACGCGCCGTTCACGCTCCGCCATGCCTGTCGGCGGCGGTCGCTAGCCCCAGTCGTTCAACAAAGTCAGATGATCGTCCCTCACACATTCCCGTGCATTAGCTGTGGCTACACGATGACTACTCAACTCGTCCAGTGCCCAGGATGCCTGTGCGACTACTCAAACTTGCTCGACCCGACCTCACCAGAAGCGATCGAGAAGAAAGAGAAGCATTTCGAGATTGCCCTGCATGGCACGGTGTCACTCGGTGATGGCCCGGGCCGATTCAATGCTTCGTTCGACCACAACGGAGCCGCATCCCAAGATAAGATCATCCGTTTCGCCGCAGCTTTCGGCCATCGAGACAAGATTTCGTCCGGCCCTGGGCGAACGCCGAGCGATGTCATCGTCTCGTATGTGCCCGAGGTGATTGCTTCTGGAGTGTCCAAGTTCTGGACCCGGGAAAGAGCTTGTTCAGGAGTTTGCATCATATCGCCAGCGAGTCCCGTTTGGGGGCACCTCTTTCCGGCAATGGATGAGTGGATAAGAGGTCACGATAGCGGAGCCGTTCGGAAGTGTGTTCGGTGCTCCAATCCAGTCCCTTTTGGTCACCCTTTCTGTGCGGTTTGCTACACCGAATTGGACTCGGACTGGAGGACGTTTATCGTTTGAGAGAAGAGCCGAACGAACGGGTCGGGCGAACTGCCGCCGCGCTTTTCCGCTCCACGCGAGAGCCGGTTCGGACATGCTATTCACGCTCGACCGAACCTGCCGGCGGCGGCCGCTCGCCTTCGTCGTTGGCCTCACACACTCCGCGGTGAATGCCCAGACAGGGCCAAACGGTCGGGAGTCCCGGGCGGTGAAGTTCGCAGGCACCGCCCTGTACGTGGACGACGTGCGCGCTGTCCTCGACTTCCACCGCCGGGCGTTCGGCTTCGAGACGAAGTTCTTCGACGAATCGCTTCAGTGCGGCGAGGTGGAGACCGGGAGCGAGAGCTTGACAGTGGCCTCACACCAGACGGGAGAGATGCTCATGCCCGGCAAGTATCTGCGACCTGAGGGCGGCGGCCAGGTGTCCGGCGTCGAGCTCGCTTTCGTCACGCCCGATGTGCCGGCGGCATTCGCGAGAGCGGTCGGGGCGGGGGCCGTCGCGCTCGCGGAGCCGAAGGTCCTGCCGTGGGGCTGGACGGTCGCCTACGTCCGCAGCATCGAAGGGACGATCATCGGTTTGTGCACGCCGCCTGCGGCGTAGGCTTCAGACGATAACACGTTACTATTGACCGGCCCCTCCGTTCGGTCCGGGAGTCTGGTTGGCTGACAAGTCGGGCTTCGCGGGAAAGTGCGCTAAAACAAATGCTTGAATGTCGCGCGCAGCCTGGAGTGCTTCTTTCACCTCGTCCGCCGTGGGCCAGAACTCATCGTCCTAGCGCATCTCAACGGCGAAGGGATTCAGGCTCAAGCCCAGGGCTTCCAGCGTGCGGAAGTCCGGTTCGTGCCGGGCGCACAAATCCAGCAGCCGCTTCAAATCGTGCACCAGCGGAAAGGTGATCTTCCTGGCAATGAGCCAAGCCTTGAGGGCTTTTTCAGCGACCTGCTGAGAGTGAAAGCAGGCGGTATCGAGCGCCTTGCCCGCAGCCAGGCAAACCTCCGCAGCGGCCAAATCGCTTTCCGCTTTGCGCAGCCAAGCTTGGGCGACTTCCCAGTCACTCCTCATAGATCACCTTGCCCTCGCGCAGCGCCGTGGTGACGAACGCCATGCTGGCACCGCGCGATTCCTCGACCTCTTGTGGCGTGTAAACGACGATCTCCGTGTTCACCTCCAGCGGCAATTCGCCCAGGGCAGCGTAGAGCGGCACGGAGCGTTTGTGGCGCGGCTGGTTGGATTCCCGGACCACCAAGAGATCGATGTCACTGTCGGGTCGATGGTCTCCGCGCGCGCGGCTGCCAAACAGAACGATCTTCTGCGGCTGGCCGGCAGCGACGAGGCGACGCACGATCTCACGGAGCAGGTCGGCTCCGAGTTCCGGCAAATGCGGTTTGTAGCCTGCCATAGAGCGCCCGGATTGTGCCTCGCAGTTGAGCGGACGTCAAAGACAGACCAATGATCCCTGGCAGTTGAATCCGAGGCCGACAGCGCGATCAATCAAGGTCTGTTGGGGCCGTCGAACGGAATCGACCACTCAAGCTCGGTCGCGCGAAACTCAATCTCCTGCATCCACAGCCGGTCCTCCACATGGGTCAGGCGTGCCGAAGCTGGCGAGAGCGGGAAATCGAACTTGGGTGAGTAGCCTTCCGGCACGTAGAGGAAGGCCTTGCCCGTGAGACTCGGCGCACGGTGGTAACGGCCGGACAAAACGTTTTGCCGCAGATCCCACTTGAGTTGTTTCAGCTCGTGGTAGCCTTGGAGCAGGTGCATGTCCGTGCCGATGAGTTGCGGCACGCCAGTGAGTTTGCGGATCGAGAGGATGCGTGAGGACTCAGGCGGCATGGTCAGCTCCACACCGCTCTTGAGCACGCCGAGGAACTTCTCCTCCCAGAACTCAAACACGGCGTAATCGGCTTTGGGATCGAGGCCGAGTTGCGCGAAGCGCACGGCGCGTGGCTCGGCAGCCTTGTTGAAGTTGAAAAGGCCGACGACTTCCCACGCCTCGGCATCGTTCTTGACCTTGATGTGCCACACGGAGGGCACGTCGCGCTCGAACAGGTCGAGCGGGCGCATCGGCGGATTGCCGGGCGGGAGGCATTGCTGCATGAGACGGATGCGCGAGGGCGGCAGGTAGCACAGCTCGTCGCTCCACGAGATGCTGCAATCAGCCAGTGTCATGATCGCGGCGCGGACGCGGGCTTCCTCGACACTGGCCTGCATACGCACGCTCATGTCGCAGACTTCGCGGTGATACGGCCGGTCGTTGAGCCAGTAGCCCGCGGCGAGCGCGTGGGCGTTGTCGCGCAGGAGGTGGAAGTAACCCGGCACGCCGGCGTCGAGCGTATCGTCACCGCCGTAGGCGCTGTTCGCGAGGCCGGCGCTCAGGATCGGTGGCGTCTGGCAGTAGCGAATCCAGGCCCGGTCGCCCGCGCCTTCGCGGATCGCCTCCATCGCGCGCCGCAAGTTCGACCAGCCGCGCGTGGCCTTTGGATCGCGCTGGCGGAAATGTTCGCCGCCCGAGGCCGCGATGAAATCGATCTTGAAATAGCTCACCCCTTGCTCCGTGAGTTGGCGAAAGGCGTCGGCGATCCAGCGGTAGGCCTCAGGCTGCGTCGCGTCGAGTTCGAAGCAATCCGGGTTCGGCTTCCAGTACCACTTCCAATTCACACGCGGCTTGCCATCGTCGCCTTTGAGCAGCCAGTCGGCGTGCTGCTTGTAGAGCTCGCTCGTCTCCGCGACATCGGTCGGCGAAATCCACACGCCGAGACGCAGGCCGTGGCGGCGCTGCAATTCGTCGGCCAGCCACTTCAATCCGTGCGGGAAGCGCTCGTTCGGCACCCAGTCGCCGGTGATGTCGCCGCGTTGCCAGCCGTGGTCGAGTTGCATGATCTCGAAGCCGAGCGGCTTGAGGGGCTTCGCGGCGACTTCGGCGTTGGCCAGGACTTTTTCCTCGGTCATGCCCATGCGATGCGCGTACCACGAGCACCACAGACTCGTCGCGCCGCGCTTCGCCGGACGCGCGCTGAACTTCGCCATCGCCCCGCCGTAGTCTTCGAGCGCCTGAAATGGATCATCGCTCGCGGCGAGGTAGAGCCGATTCAACTCGACGGTTTCGCGCGGGCCGAGCACGCGGCCGAGAAACCGCGAGTTCGCCGCCAGGCTGACACCACCTTCATCGAGCCGGAAGTTCGCGGCCAGGTCGGGCGCCGCTTCGTCCGCGCGCACGTAACCGACGAGCAACGCCGCGTTCGGCTCGCGGCTGGCCAGCAGGAGCACGCCGCTGCTCCGGTAACTCTGCTCCTTTGGTGAACTCAGCGCTTCTGCCGCGAACGGCGTGGAGCGCAGCAAGGAATGTCCCGCGATCCAGACTGCCGCCGGCGGCTCGAACGGCTGGCCCAGCCACCACCAACCGTCTTCGGGCAGGTCCACCAACCGGGCCGTGCCCAGCTTCACCTCGCGGTCGCTCTCGTTGACGATGCGACCACCGAGCGTCAACACGCCGAGACCGTCATAGACCCGCAGCTCGCGCTCGATGCGGAGGCCGTTGGTCAGCCAGCGGTGCCGCAGTTCCTGGCCGCTGCCGAGCTGGTCGGCAAAGGGACGCACCGTGCAGTCTGACGTCGCCTCGGTGGCAATTCGCCCGTCGGCTTCCACCGAGAACCGGGCGCGTGACACGAAGGCGTCCGCGCCTTCGGCCCATCCGACGCTCCAACCGGCGTCACGCTTGTGGGCGACCAGCAGCACGCGTTCATTCGCCACGCGAAACTCGCTCGCGGCCTCTTCGACGACGACCCTTCCCGGCGGTGAAGCACGCTGGGCCAGGAGGCCGATTGCCTTTCGCGCCTCAGCCAGCAGCTCCCTTTGGTTCTTTCCTGCAAACCCCAGAGTCTTGCTGCGCTGCTGGAGTTGCTTCGCCAGCGCGATCGTCGCCTCCAATCGTCGCATCGCCTTGCTCCGCGCACCTGGCGCCAGCCCTTCCCAGTGCGCGGCGTCGCGTGCGAGTTGCGCGGCAGTCGATTCGATCTGTTCGTTCGCTTTGCGGAACCGGGCAGGCAGGTCGCCAGGTTTCGGGGCGGCCGACTGCAGCGCGCTCGCTGTGGCTGCCGCCTCAGTTCGCAGCATTTCCAGCCGCGTGGCGAGAAACGCCTTTTGTTCCGCGGGTGGCAGTTCACGTCCGAACACCTCGACCTCCCACACGTCGGTGTGCGGCGTAGGCCCCGATGAGCGCAGCACCAGCAGTCGCACTTGAGCGGTGCGCACGAATGGGAACGTGGCCAGCCAACTCGGCGAACTGGCGTCGCGAACGGCTGCCACACCCTTCCACGAACCTTCGCTCTCGACTTGGATGTCCGCGTCGAGGATGCCGTCGTTGCCGATCGTTTCGCCGAACACGGCCACCGCGCTCACCTCCGCCGGTCCGCCGGCCAGCGTGAGCGTCACCCACTGCGGCACGGTTGCGCTGGGACGTGTGGGGCAAACCCACTTCGTCTTGCGGTCGCCGTCGTGGATGCGGCTGGGCGCGTATTGTTCGCTCAAGGAGGCCGAGGCCTCGGCGGCGGCGATCCCCAGCCGCTGGCGATCCACGCCGCGCCAATCCGGCGGGATGGGCTCGATTCGCGGTTCGGCAGCCGCGGCGATGGTGGTCAGCGTGACCACCCCAAGGATCATTAGTACCTTTCGCATGGGAGTCGTCGTGGCCCCGATCCTCGCAAGAGGACGGACGATCCGCCAGCTTGTTCCTGCGGATTGGAGAGTTGACGGTGCATCCCAAGGTTGTCGGGGGCGGATGCAGTTGGGCGCAAGGAGCAGCGCGCGTGCTGGCGACGGGGAACGGGATTCCACACTTTGCAAAGTGTGGTTTTCGCCGTGCCGAAGCTGGTCTCCGACGGCTTGGGGGGCGCGAGAGAATCGACGAGTTGGCAGACTCTCGGGCAGACACGTCTGCAAATTCGAGATGACTTGCCGATGCGCTGCACACTCCTCCAGAAGCCTCCCCATGGATTCAAAGCGTTCAAGGATTGGCTTGTTCTGATCTTTGAACGCTTTGAATCCTTTGGGAATACTTGTGGCCGGGGTGGGAATTCGCCCAGCCGACGGTTTGCGTGTGTCGTGGTGCGAGCAAACCCCGAAGGTTTGCGTGTTGCCCCCCCCCATGAACCGGCGTCCGCGCGGCAGCGTCGTGGAGTGCGCCAGTCCTCTGGCGCTTTTGCTGCCGAACTGGCTGACGTCAGGGCCAAGGTTTCACCCGTCGAGCTGCTCACGCCCGTGGTCAAAGCGCCAGAGGACTGGCGCACTCCAAAACCTGGCGGCCGTTCGGAGGTCCATGGGGAGGGCGAATTTCACGAGTCGGAACTCAGTCTCCGCATCGCGCCGACAGCCTTCTGGGATTTCAGCGGAGCCGACTGTCGTGTAGCTCGCGAGCGGCCATCCGGCGTTTACCGATCACCACGGAGCGCGCTCGCAAGGAGGCAGCCGCGGCGGGTCCTTCCTTGAGACCCGCACTCCTTTTTGTCCGACCGTCTCCCGGCCAACCACGTCGGCTGTCATCCCCACGTCTTGTCCGTTTCACTGAGAATGCCCTTGGCAGCCGCCGTCACGAACGTGTAAGGGAGCGGTGTGAAAGCCCGATTGACTGCGTGGACCGGCGGTGCGTTCTGCCGGGGAGTGCTGCTGCTTTGCCTGTGCTGCGGAGGCGCGGCGGCGGCGGCAGGCGCGGACGGCTACTTCGCCGGCGCAGCCAAGCTGGACATCACCCCCGATCCGAAGATGACCAATTGGGTCGGGCACAAGCCGTACGAAGGAGTCCTCGATCCACTGTTTGTGCGTGCGCTGGCGCTGAGCGAATCCACCAACCAGGTCCTGCTGCTCACCTACGATCTGACCGACGTGCGCGAAACTTTCGTCGCAAGGGTGCGCCGCGCCGTCGCGCAGGAAACCAGCGTGCCCGCCGTGAACATCCTCGTCCACGCCTCGCACACACACTCGGCCCCGTGGTCGCCCGTCTATGACGCGCCGCTGGTGGCGCACGAGCGGAAGACGCTGACGCCGGTCGAGCAGGACCCGACGTTCCAAACGTGGGGCCAGCGTTTGCTCGAACTCTCCGTGCAGGCGGCGCGTCAGGCGCACACGGCCAAACGCCCCGTCACGCTGGCGATCGGACGCGCCTCCGCCACGGAAGTCCTTTTCAACCGCCGCCCGCGCCGCCCCGATGGAAACGTCGAGACGGTTTATGAGCCGGCTGATCCGCACGTCTTGCCGAATGGGATGCGGTTCGGACCGATGGACCCGACGCTGACGGTGCTGGCGCTGCGCGACGCCGAGCAGAAGGCCGTCGCCACGCTGTTTCATCTGCCGTGTCATCCCGTGGCGATCTATCCGTATCACAAAGGTTTCTCGGCCGATTGGCCTGGCTTTGTGGCCCAGCAACTCGAAGCTGCACTCGGGGGCGAAGCGATGTTTCTCCAAGGCTGCGCCGGCGACATCGTGCCGGCCCGCCGCGGCGTGGCGGCCCGCGAACAGATGGCGAAGCTGGTCGCCGAGCGCGCCCTGGCCGCCCTGAAGCAAAGTCATCCGCTGGAGCCCGGCACGCTCCGCTGCGCCCACGCGGCTTTGGGTTTGCCGCTGACCGAGGCTGCGCGCCGCGACACGGGCCGGGAGTTTTTGACGACCGAGGTGCAAGTCATCACGTGCGGCCCGCTGGCGTTAGTCGGGTTGCCGGGCGAACCGTTGAATGATTTGTCCATGGCCATCCAGAAACGGTCGCGCTTCCCGCACACGCTGGTACTGGGCTACGCCAACGGCTACGGCGTCCAGTACGTCGGCCTGCCGGGCGAGAAGGCGCGCGGCGGTTACGAGATGGGCGTCGCCGGAGTGGGCGCGGATGAATGTGGCGGCGTGCTGGTGGAGACGGCGGCGCGTCTGCTCGAAGCGCAACAAGGCGGGCAGTGAATGCGCTCCTGTGGCTCGCCGGGATGGCGGCGTCGAACCTCACGGGGTCCGCCGAGCCGGGCTTGCTGGCGCACTACAACTTCGACGAAGGCGCCGGCTCCATCTTGCGCGACGTGAGCGGGCATGGCCGCGACGGGCGCATCCACGGCACGCGCAAGCCGATCGTGCGTTCGTTCGACTGGGATGGACGCGAGCGGCGACCGGGCGTCGTCCTCGCTCGGCGCGGCCACAATTGGAACGTGCGCCTCCGCGTGCGCGACTGGTCGGAGATTGCAGTCGTGTCGGAGAATTGAGTAAGCTGGAGTCGCAACATGCGAACAAGTGGCCGCCAACTCAGAGCCGGCAAGCGACCCTTCCCGCCTCGGACGAGCGTGTTCAAACCGTGAGGCCTGCCCTATGACCATCTTGCTTCAGTTCCTTTCCTCGTCGATCCCACAGCCAGCGAGATTGCGCGTGCGACGCGCCCCCTGGCGAGCGTTCGCCGCCTGCGTGGCCTTGATGGTCGCGGCGGCCAACACCTCGCCGCCAAGCGCGCACGCTGCTGCCCCCCAACCGACCGTCCGCCTCTTGCCGAAACTTCGGGCCAAGGAAATCTTTCTCCGCCACGAGAATCGCCGGCCCGTCGCGACGGGCTTTGTCACCTACATCAGCAAGACGAAGCCGGTGCTGATGCACTGTTTCGGCCGGGAGGATTATTCGGACGGCTACGACGATTACGCGGTCCAGCTCAGCACCGACAACGGGCTGACGTGGTCGCCGCCCGAAGTGCGCTGGAAGAGCAGCGTGGTGCCCGAAGGCCGCTTCCGCTACGCCGAGCCGGCCGCGTTTTTCGATCCCGACACCGAGAAGCTCATCGTGCTGATCGACCACACGCTCTACCCGAAAGACAAACTCAACGTGGACGCGGACTACGGGCTGGAGCTGAATCTCTACGACCCGCAGAAGGGCGAGTGGACCGAGCGGCGCGAGTTGAAGTTCCCCGGCCAGCGCACGCCCGCGATGAGCTTTTCGTTCCCGCTCAAGACGGGCCGCGGACGGCTGCTCTTTCCCGGCATGAGAAAAACCGTCGGCCCCGACGGCAAAGCCGTGCACTACCAGAACACTTGGGCGCCCGTTGACGAAGCAGTCACAGTAATCGGCGAGTGGACGAGCGGAGGCGCGCTTTCCTGGCGGCTGGGGCAGCCGCTGCAGATCGCGCCGGAAAGCAGTTCGCGCGGCCTCGACGAAAACGCGCTCACGGAGTTGCCCGACGGGCGGATCGCGGCCGTCTGCCGCGGCGACAACAGCGCCTTCCCGGACAAACCCGGTTACAAATGGCTGAGCTTCTCGCGCGATGACGGCGAGACCTGGGCCGCGCCGGCGCCGCTACCCGCGACGGGCGGCGATCCCATCGAGTCCGGCGCCAACGGCTCGGCGCTGTTCCGCTCGAGCAAGAACGGCAAGCTTTACTGGATGGGCAACCTCGCCCTCCGCGGCGAGCGCGCCAACGGCAACTGGCCCCGCTCGCCCCTCGTCATCGTCGAAGTGCAGGAAGAGCCGTTCGCGCTGAAGCGCGACACCCTTTTCGCCGTGGACGAACGCGGCTACAACGACTCGCCGCGCGTGCAGATGTCCAACTTCCGCTTCTACCAGGACCGCGCGACCGGCGACGTGGTGATCTTCCTGAGCCGCTACGGTGAGCACAGCGAGAAGCAGTGGATGCTCGCCGATTACTACCGCTACCGCGTGGAGATGCCGTGAGGCAGTGTGGCGGTTGGGCTTTCGTCAGCGGACAATCCACCACCCTGGGCGGCACCAACGGCGTCTGGCTCGGGTAGCCGCCATTTCACTTTCCTCGCCACCACCTTTGGCTTAGACTCGACTCATGCGAACATTGGCTCAGGACACGCATCCTGACGCCGAGCGCGTGCTGATCAACCTGCTGCGCGAGGCGACCCCAGCGCGCAAGCTGGCAGTCGTTCTGAGCGCGAATCGCACGGCCCGCGTGCTCGCGCTGACCGGCCTGCGCGAACGCCACCCTGGCGAGTCAGCGGCCCGGCTCCGGCGCCGGCTGGCCGACCTTTGGCTTGGACCCGAGCTCGCTGCCAAGGCTTACGGGCCGCCGCCGAGTCATGAGTGAAGCCGACACGGAATTGCTGGCGGCGATCACGCGCGTGGTGAGGGTGTTCGAGGCGCTCGGCGTGGATTATCTCATCGGCGGATCCCTCGCGAGCAGTGTGTTCGGCGAACCGCGCCAGACGGTCGATGCCGATCTGGTGGCGCGCTTGCTCAGCCGGCACGCGGAGCCGCTGGTGGCCCGGCTTTCGGGAGAATTCTATGTCGATCTCTGGAGCATCCAGGCCGCCATCCAGAGCCAAGGCTGCTTCAATCTGATCCATCTCGAAACCATGACGAAGGTGGACGTGTTCGTTCGCTGGCGGAGTCCTTTCGGCCAATCCCAACTCGCCCGGCGCCAGAAGAAGTCCGTGGGGCAGACCGCACCGCTGGAGTTGTTCTTCGCGGCGCCGGAAGACACGGTGTTGGCCAAGCTG
>ORMF011915399.1_pt1 | contig 13676 bp, 7 predicted proteins | sample 1779871 | NCBI WGS metagenome assembly ORMF01 (sample SAMEA104232316, study PRJEB22302) | groundwater metagenome | biome: forest; feature: aquifer; material: groundwater | place: USA | collected 2011-08-07 | depth 5.4 m | reverse complement strand
GCAGACATGAGGGCTACTTCTCGATCATTCCCCCCTCCCCCCAAGGAAAAAGAGGGGTTGTTCCTATGGGGACACCCCCAGGCCCCCGGCAGAGGGGCTGGACACAATCGACGCTCGCGGGGCGTTGCGGCTTGTCCTGACAGTGCCGCTCGAAAGAAGACAATTGGCCGGAAGGCCGTTGCCAACCAGCCCCATTATGCTCGGCACACCTTGAATTAGCACCTGCAAAGCGGGCCACATAAAACCTGCCATGTTTCAGCCGACGCCGCGCTTATTCCCTACGCCGCCAGTCCCACTGAGGCGTCAAACTCCAGTCCTGCCGCTACGGCTGCTCCGCTGGCCCGACCCGGCGTCCAATGTTGCGAGGCGATCCATCGGGGCTTTGTCCGACTGCCATCGCGCAGTCAGTCCCGGATGCTGGCGGCCGTCCCGAGGCGGTGGATCAGATCGCGGCCGCCGTCTGTCACACTCGGATCCGTGGAACAGCGCCAGGGGCATACCATCCCAGTCGACCCGAAGCCCATCGCGAAACCCGGGGGTTCCGGCCGGCACACAGTGTGCCGTGCCCCACAATGTCAGACCGTCACTCAAGCTAACCGGCGTAAGGCCACGGCTCTCGAACACATGGACATTGGGGGTCCAATTGGCTCTCTCGTACAGGCTGGCTTTGCCAAGCCAGTCGTGGTTACCAGGCGCAATGTAAACCGGAACAGGATTGAGTTCGGCAAAGATGCCCCTAACGAATCGCATCGTGTCGTCGGTAAACGCTGCGTGTTCGTATAGATCCCCGCCGCAAAGCAGGGCGTCTACCTCCTCTCGGGCCGCTAGGCTTACGATGTTACGCAGTGTGTCGCGTAGCGCTTGACGGCGAAGCGATGCCACATGGCGTCGCGGCCGAAAACCTGCGAAGCTCGCATCTAGATGAAGATCAGAAAACAAAAGTAGCTTCACCTGCACTTACCGCAGTTCTCTCCAAGCATCCACCCTGCGGGCTCAAGCAACGATGCGGATGCTCTGTGTCTCTCGGGCCACTTCCCGCTGTACCGTTGTTGGGCCTTCTCGGTTCCAGCCATCAAATTCTATCACTAACGTTCGGTCTTGCTCACTCACCGGCCGTAGTTTGCGTTCCAATAACTTTCCGAACCGACTATCGTGAGTGGATACAATCAGCTGCCGCTGTGCCCTGGTTCGCCGAAGCAGGTCAATTAGGCCCAGGAGATTAACATCGTCAAGGCTTTGCAAGGGGTCATCGAGGAGTGCCACGTCAAGGGGGACGGTCGGCATCCCCAGGTTGAAGGAGAGAAACACAGCAACGGCTAAAGCATTCATTTGCGAGCTTGACAAGACCGAGGACGGCGATTCCAACGATACTTGGGCCAAGGGATCATCAACCATGGCAGACAAATGGCCTTGCCCTCTGCTAACCCTGGTGAGAAACCTCACCGCCCGAAAGGCTGGATGTGGGTCAACCGAGGCGTAAATACGCTGCAAGAGGGGTCCGATTCGATCGATTTCTTCTTGGACCACATCGTAGGTAGCTTCCCGGAGGCTATCCAGAATACGGCTAGCTAACTGGCCCGTCTCCTCGCGGTTCACAACCAACTGAGCGAGGTCCGCAGTTTCCCGTCGTGCATCCATCACTTGGAATTCGACCTCGGCACGGCGAGCTTGTTCGGACAATCGGGCAAGGGATAGGACCAGTGCTTCGCCACTTTCCCGTAATTGATCCAATGCTTGGAGTCCGGCGGCAAGTTCTGACTGCCGCTCTGTCAAAGACTGAGCCGTCCCAGGCTCAGGGACGGCGCCGAGGCCCAACTCGTGCAAGCGTCTGTCCCGCTCCGCCATCCATGCGCTATGCTCGCGGCTTGATTCCTCCGCCGCCCGCAGTTCTCTTTCCGCTCTCGATCGAGCTTGTCTTTTTTCTTCGACACCGGCAGCGAAATCTCCTACGCTTCTACCGGATAGTGTTGAATCCGCATCTACCGTGTCAGCGCCGATGAGCTCCTCCAGGTGCTCCCGAGTAGAGTCTCGGTCGTAGGTCTGCCCACAAACCGGGCAGGTGTCGCCCAAGTGCCGCAGTGCCAGTTGAGCCAGCCCGCGGATCTCCTCACGCGCGTCCCGCAATTGAAGAAGAAGGCGCCTCTCTTCGGCGGCACGCTGCTCGGCTTCGGTTAGTGCGGTTTCGGCGTCTGCCACATCACGGCTCGCCATACTTAAGTTTTCCTGCAGCGGGCTCACATCCTGAGGTACCTGGTCTTGACGGGCCTGGATGTCAACCAGCAACTCCTCGGCGAGACGGAGTCGACGTTCGTGCGTTCGACGCAGACCTTCTAACTGCCTGATCGTCTCATCCATTGCGGTCAAGGCCTCAGAGGACCCGGCATCAGGAATCTGAGGCATCCCGACACCGATTCGTTGAGCTTGGTTCCACCAACTGGCCCAGCCAACCCCAATTTCTGCAAGAGCCTCGGTACCAGAACTCAGGCTGATCAATTGGGTCTCCAGCCGCTGAAGCCTAACGCGAGCCTCCTCTGCCTCTCTCTGCCGCGAGTTCGTTGCACGTGACCAAGCGTTACGTGCCCGTTCTATCTCCGTCTGTAATTCGGTGACTCTGCCTGCACCTACCAACTCGCCAACAGCCTTGAACCGATCCTGATCCGTATCTGCTTCTATGAATTCACGGACAAGGTCCTGCTGTAGGTACACGCTCCGCGTTATGGCGGTTGATAGTGCTGTCAAACCGTCGGGCGTCACTAACGCCTCAGGCCATACTACCTCCAGGAGCCGAGTCCGAGCGATCTCATCTCTTAGGATTTCTCCATGAAGTTCTACCAGTAACCGCTGGTTCGTACCATCAGAACTGCGGGTGACCTTAAGAACCTCATTGTCTTCATCACGCATGTCAACAGAAACCCGAGCCTCCCCACTCGACGAGTAAAGAGAGACAGCCTGAGCATTCTCACCCAACCGAGCCAGATGGCCCGTCAGCACCCAGAGAACGGCATCAAATAATGACGTCTTTCCCTGTCCATTCGGACCGACCAGAATGATAGCTGTCGCATCCAAGTCAAAGCGCCGCATCTCGGCGAAGCCGCGAAATCCTGCGAGTTCCAGAGCCACAAGTCTCATGGCTGATTCCTATACTCATGCAGTCTTTCCAACAGTGGCTGTTGCTCCTGGTACGCCTTGATAACGCAATTGGTTGTACCCTCAGATATCCCTCTCTTGGAGAGTAATGCCGGCAGCATATCCAATATGGAGGTCCCAACAGTCGGGGCGATGCCAATTTGCAGTGATAATAGAGGAAGTAAGACCCTTTCTACGTCAGAGAGCTTAGTCAGTTCATCCCCCGTCGCCACCAGCTTTCGTACCCTATTAGTGTCGTATCGAATTTTGTTCACATCGACTTGGGCGGTAGGACCGGGCATTGATGGGGTCAGCATCACTAGATACCCTTCCCATGCTTTAGCATCTTGACTCGTCATATAGCGTGACATGAGTTCTACCAATGCACCCTGGCTGTTCGGCCAGTTTGACAACAAATCACTCCAAGTCTCATAAATGACGATTGCAACAATACTGTAGTCGTTCTCGAACACCCGAACGCCTGCATGGGGCCATTGGCCAATTCTCTCCAGGCTGGCACGTTGATAACCGTCTTCCTCCAGAACGGCGGCGGCGGCCGCAATCAGGTTGGACGTGGTTAGCGGATTAGGTTCAGCCATTACGAGAGTATCTCCGCCGCGATCTGTGGATCCTGACGCAAATGGTCCACACTATATAGAAGCACCAGTGACTCCCCGGTCACGATGTCTCCAGCATCTGATGAGGAAACAATATCAGGTGGCGGCGCCACAGATGTCGGACGGTCTCCAACGAAACCCGAGACCAGCACTCTTCGAGGCCCAAGATGATGCTCTTCCCACTGCCATTGGCTCTGTTTCACCTCAGCTTCTAGTGACAGCCAACGCCGAATCCCTCTCCCATGGGCCACGCCTACCGATCCCAGTATTCGATCTCCTCGTCTGAATTCAACAACGCCGTTGCCGCCAAAACCGGCAGTACTGTCGGTTTGTCGTTCAACAAGATGAACCGCCAAGAGTAGATCGGCAAGCCATGGCGTTTGGGCGGTGTGGCGAGGTAAGTACGCCCCTGCATGCAGCAGCCACCGAGCTCGAAGTCTCCCAAGCCGGATGAGCCCCATCGCCACAAGGCGGCCGCAGACATCAGCGACGTTGCCGGCGTCCCAACCTTCGGCAACGATCAACTCGTTACACGCCCTTTCAAGTTCTGCACGTTGCTCTTCGATCAGCCGACCCGCCAACCGCTGCATAAACGCCACCCAACCCATCCGAAGATAGGAAGGTGGCAAGAGCTGAAGGCTCTGGAAAAATGCTGAATTGGCCATGGCTCCGGGGTCTACTAGGTAAACCTGCGCTGTCGCTGGCAAGACAGTTTGTATGCGTTGTGTGCTGTCCACCAACACACCAGCAGGGGTGCCAAGGCCGACGAAGACCGTCACAAGGGCGCCAATGACTCGTTGCGCGATTATCTGCTCCCAGCCGTCTTTCCAATCTGCATCTAATGCAGTAGAACGAAGGACCCACTCATCTGGGTCAGCATCGACATTGCGATGCAGGTAAATAAGGTTTGTTATCGCAATATTGTCGTGATCTGTCGGACTTCCTACAATAGCCACCTGCCCACCAGCACCCACTTGTACAAGCGCGGACGACATGGCGAGGTCGAAATTGAGCGTCATCACGCAGCCCAGTGCTCGCTCGTACAGCATGGCTGCGGCTAAAAGGTGTCCTTCATTCGGCTCCGCCTGACGGAATCGCTCTCTAGGAAGTCGGATCACCATGTCGCGCTGGCTGCCTGTTCTGGTGGCTACAGCATCTGCAACACCGGAGAGATCACTCGGATCGGCACAATCACCGTTACTGAGGATACCATCAGCCATTAGCTGCCTATGAACTTCTTGAGCACAGTCGCTAGAAAGCGGCAGATTTGTGGGTGGTTCAAATGAAGTGCCCGCTCCTATCACCAATACAACTTGGCCGCCAACAGGCTGCGCGATGGCACGTAGCAGGGGTGCGGGTAGCGTCATGTCGTGATTAAGTGTCGCCACGTTGACTAATCCTCAATTCCGCCAGTGCCCTATCCTATCCCCAACGCTTTCTGGCCCGCCGTAAAAGGGTCGGAGTAGAAGATCGGGTCGACCCGCTCGACTACGTCGCCGGGAATTTCCAGAAAGGTCCGCTTGTTCTCCAATGGAATCAGGGCGCGGCGGGCGCCGTTGTCCATCCCAAGCTGTAACGCTTCCCCGAGACCACTGAAGGCTTTGACGTTGCCCTGACTCGTCATGTCACCAAGCACGAGGAGGGCAGGTTGCACCTCGTGGGAGCGAAGCGCCGAGTGGATCGCGACGAAGAAGGCGACGCCCAGGTCTCCGGTCACCCGGTTTCCCAACAGGTCCACGGCCTCGACGTACACATCCTTCCCTGCAAGCATCTGACTGACGCCGAGGTCAACGGCCCGAGCCCGGATAAAGGTGAACGCCCGTTCGGCAGCATGGCGGAGTAAGGCATCCATGCCCCCCGCCGGGCGCACCCGGCCCGATCCGTCGAGGACGCTTACCTCCAGCCTGTATAGGCCGACCTTGGAATCCGTATCAACACAGGCGGCGTAGACGTTGCCGGCGGGTAGAGGGTCCGCTGCAATAGCATTGCGCCCTCCTTCCTCCGGCACCCCAACATAGCGCTCCTCCCGCGTCTCATTGTCGATGTAAGAAAAAGACGTCTGATGGTACTCGAATGAGCCCATCTTCTTGAGCTGCTCTTTCACCCTTCGGCGCCCTTCCAGAGCAAACTCTAGAACCTCCGCCAACTCCTCGCGAGAGGATTCCCCACTTGGGTGGAGAAGCTTCAATAGCCCGGATACGGTCTTTCGGACGGCTTTGGCATCCCGCGCGTTCAAATGATGGCCCAGGGAAAACGCGTGGTTGAGACGGTCTGCGTAGTTCATCCGGCGCAAGTCGTGTAGGGCTTCGGCGAGGTAATCCACCACCAACCCATAGTGGTCAGTGAAAAACTCGTTTCGCATCTTGGGGATTTCCCAGCCTGGGAGATAGAAGTGGAGACGGTCGATGAAGGCCATATCCTCGCGGATGACGTCCGGAAGGGGGGCAAAGAGGTGCGACGTACGTACCATGGTCTCCACCGGCTGGTTGGTGTTGCCGAACAGAGCGATGGACGCGATGCCACTCTGAGTCTCTCGGCCTCGGGCAAATGTGCCCGATTCGCAGTAGGTCTTCAGGGTCGTGATGACTTCCTTCGGCATCTTCTGGAGGTCCGCGACCTCGTCGAAAGCTACCGAGTCCCACCTGCCGACAAGGCCTATCTGGTTCTGTGCGATGTTGTAGAAGAGGTTGGCAACCGTCGTGGGGCCAGTCATCAGGATGACATACGGCGAGAGCTCCTGGAAGGCGTAGGACTTACCGGTACCGCGCGGCCCCAACTCGATCAGATTGTAGTTGGCCTCGCACAGGGGGATGAGGCGGGCCAAGAAAAGGAGCTTAGTGCGGCGCTCGAAATAGGCGGGTTCTAGGCCGATGGTCCTGAGCAGCAGATCCACCCACTCGTCGGTGGTAAACTCGCCCCGCAGACGGATGTATTCATCCAACTCGAAAGTGCCTACTTGAATGGGCGATAGCTCCTCAATCCAGAAGGGGCGTTTTCGGGAACTCTCATCGTCATCCACATGGAGCAACTCCACGTCCGCCCATAGACCACCCGTCAGCAGCCGCTCGTGCTGCCTGATATGAGACTCCTTCACATGGACGTGGCGGTTCCCAAAGTTGACGAGTTCTGCCCAGTGGGTTTGGTCGTCCGCGACATAGCGGACCTTCACCTTATCGATAAAGCGATGCCGGCCCTTGTAGGCAAGCTGCGACTGTGCCTTGTTGGCTTCGTTCGGTTTCACCAGGTTGTCGGCCAGGATCGTGTTCACGACGCGGAGACCGGCCTGAATGGCCCGCTCGTCATCGGTGGCGCAGTACTTGCCAAGGAGGTACTCCAGCACGAACACCGGAACGGGTGCCCCTGGCTTCACCTGCCGCAAGAGGTCCTTACGGACCACCTTGCCGGAGAGTACTGTCCGCACCTTCGCATCGAGATCAGATTGCAGCGTTTCAGTCATAGTGAAATAGCCACCTCCACAGCATGCTGCGCCAATGGCTGCTCCGAGGCAGCGTCCAACAGCCGCACCTCTGCCGCTTTCGCATCCCCATAGTCGCGCACCTCGAAGGTGACGTGGTTCGGTTCAAGAGAACGTCCGTCAGCTACAGGCCGCAGCGTGATTTCACCGGTCTCCCGGTCGAGGCCATAATCGGCGTCCAGAACGGTTCCCACAGGCCGGCCACTTGCGGAAAGCTCGATGCGGACCCGACGCGTTTCAACCGGAAAGAGTTCTTTGGCGGCGCCGGTAATCGCGACCGCGTAGACTCTCGTCGTGATCTTCTTTGGGCCTTGCAGTTGGAACTCGATCTTGGGACCTGGGGATACCTGTGCCAGCACACGGACCGTGATCAGCGGCACTATCAATTCCTGAAGGGAAAGCCCGCCGTGGTGGAATTCGGTGCTGCCGCCGGCCTTGAAGCAGGCCAGTGTCCGGGGCGTCACGATATCCAGGTCGCTCTGCCACCCTAGGGCCGAAGCAGGGATGCGGAGGGTATTAGGCACCGCGGTCCCGCCATGGCCGACCCAGACCCGGCGGTGCAGGTCCACATCCTTCCCTCCTACCGGCCGCTCGATCGTCATACTTGAACCAACCGCTTCTCCGAACAGGTGACCATGGTCGGCGGTGATGACGAAATGCTCGAAACCTTCGCGTGTCAGGGTGCGCACTGCCCGTAGCACCATCTGCAAAGCGTGGGCCATCGAGAGCCGGGCCTGGGCAGCATTGCCTGACTCCCCGAGCTGGTCAATCTCCTGGGAAGTCACCACGAGGAGCCGGGCTTCCTTAATCCGGCCGCGCAGTCTGTTGTCCAAGGGCTGAAGATCGTCGAGTAGGCAGTCTTCGGTCGGCAGGCCGGCCCGCTGCTTGAGATAGTCCATCCGCTGTTTCCGGCTTCCCAGAACCACACCGTTGACGCTGACGGCCAGGTGTCCGTTTCCGGCGTCGACAAGCGCGGCGTCCTGCTCGGCGCCGGGCATCAGGCAGGCCATCCCCACCTCGGTAATGGTGGGGATGCCTGCGATCGCAGCTCCAAGAGCTGACTCGCCAGTCGCCCGCAGTCCGTTATGCAGCTCCCGCCCCATTTCATATCGCAGGGCATCAACGAGGATGTAAGCCACACGGCCCTGAGCCAGCAGCGGAAGTACGGTCCGCCCAAAGATATCGCGCTGACGCTGGCCTGGCGGCCGGAACCCGTCCCGTTCGAGCAAGCCGGTGAAACGGTCGGCCATGATATTGGCCACTGAGATGTAGCGATCGCGCGCTCGATTTCCGAGCTTCTCCAACTCGGGGTGCGCCACCGAATCCTCGAATTCTACCAACAGGCGTTCCAGCCGCCGCTGCGCAGTGTCCATCTCACACCAGGGCGCATCACCTTCGCTGTATCGCTGGACCATTGTGGAGGCGCTGGAGACCTCCGCCAGTTGCTGATTGACGTGATCGGCCAGGAGTATTAGGTTTCCGGCGCCGGCAATTAGTTGCCAGCGAGCCAGGTTCTCTGGTTGTCTGCCCCAGAATGACCGCTGCCGGCGCTCGGCCAACTTAACCAGGTGCGCTGCCGGCAACTCACTCAGGCTCTCGGCAACGAGCCGTTGAAGGACCGCGTCGTTGGCTTCGAAAGTGTCCACCTCGGCCAGGGCCGCTATCGCGTCGGGCAGACCGCTTAGGTCCACGCGCGCCACGACCCGCCGGCTGTGCGCCGTGTAGCTTTCCTGGAGGTCCATCCGATTGCGCCAGGCAGACGCCAGTTCGAGCACGGCGGCCTGTTGCGCAACGCTCAGGGAAACGAAATTCTCCGCCACCACCGGGCGCGAGTCGCCGTGCAAGGATAGTGCGCAGTCTCCGGTGAGCAGGTGCCCGGCCAACCGCTCCCGGAGCCGTTCGGGATCCTCGACGCCACCAAGGTTGGCCCCATACTCTTGACCAACCAGCCGAGCCAAGTCCTCGATTGCTCCCTTCGCTGTTAGGTCACCGTCCCTTGAGGAGTCGCTCAGGAAGAGCAGGGTAATCTCTCTGGGCTGGTGCGTGCCGTAGACTAGTGCGAGCGTGGAGAGGTCGGCGGCTCCCTCGTCCGCGAGACGGTCAAGGTCACTCAGAATGAGCTGGTTCGTCTCCACTCGGGCGAGCACCTGCTCTAAGGCTTCATCAGGCAGGACGCCCTTCAGTGCAGCACGAGCAACCACGGACAGCCTGGTATTGCACGGATAGCTGGGATGGCCTGGACGCAACGTAGCGCCGGCGGCGGTTAGCTCGGCCAGGGCGTCGTAAGCGTCAGCCTCTTCGCAGGGCACATAGACAACCAACCGCGGCGGACTGGAGTCTTGCAGGTGCGGTTCGGCTTCAGACCGTAGGGCAAGGAAGCTGCCTGCGTAACGGAGCACCGAAACGCCCTTAGCCTCGAACCCCGGCAGTACCGACTCGTAGATGGCGCCCGGGTCGAACCAAACGACGGGACCTGTCTCTTGGAGTTGCCGCATCACCAGGGCCACGGCATACCCGCTGACTTTACCCACGGACGAGACCTTTCGCACGCAGCTGCTTGCCGATAGAAGACCATTCATATTTCCCCGCCAACAAATCGTCCCAGTACTTCTTCGGTTCCTTCCACGGCACCAGGTCGTGGAGCGGGGCGATGTTCAAGATGACACCATCGTCGAGGTCCGGCTCCAAGCCCAACGCCGCGACTTTCTCCAGCCGCTCGGCGAAGTCCACCACATCGTTCCGCAACTCCGTTTGCGCTTCCACCTGGCGCTCCAGTCCCTTGCGGTCGCGGCCTTCGGGCGTGGCCGCCATCCGGTCCTGGAACTCTCGTAGCCGCTGTTCCTCCAGCCGTCGCTTGGGTTCCACATAGTTGCGGAGCGCCTTGTAGAGAAGGTCACGGTCCAAGCGATGGTAGTAGAGCCAGAGCGCGTAATGCCGGTGATGGGACTGGAGCAGCCAGTATATAGGGGCTTTACGGGGGCTCTTTGAGTAGGACTTTACATGGTCCTCCCAATAGCCTTTTGGATTGCGGAAATAATCCCGGAGGGCCTTCACTTCCAAGAACCGACAGGCGTCTTCCTCGACCTGCGCCGTCCGTTCAGGCCACAAGAGTTCCAATACTTCTCGGACGCGTCCTACGACGTCCTCTGGATGGTCGGGATCGTCGAGGAGGATGCCATCCCAGTTCAGATGAAGTAGGTAGTCGACGTCCGCGATGATGGGATCTGTCACGGATTCCGCTGGAGGCAAAGTGATCGCGTCGGGCCTCGCCATTATCCATTCTTTGCTCACGATACGACCTTGTCCTGCTGGGAGCCCATCAGGAGCGACTAACATGCCGGGGGCACAGACAGGGAGTGGATCGAAAGGCCCAGGCAGAGCAGGCGCTAGCGATGGCGCGAGGGCGAACCGAATGTCCCACCGTCCGAAGGCACACCCAATTGCGTACGAGACGAAGGGCACATATTGGTTTCGAGGATCGATAGTATTGGGAGACTGAGCTTCCAAATCCGTCTCATCTTCTATGTCCCCGGACTCGGCGTCGCGTCCCTCTAAGTCCCGCAAGCCCGTTGCGAGATCAAGCTCATTTACAAGCAATTCCCTATCCCACTCACTAAGACCCAGAGCCTTGGCGCACAGAGTATCCAGCTCATCTTGGATATGCTCAACGGTTGGAAGATTCGCTGACGGGCCAGGTATGAGGGAGGGAATTGTGAATCTTGGATCTGTCTCTCGTCGTGACGCTCCAGTCAGGGCGGCCTGATATCGAGAGGTGGCAAGTTCGCTAAGCCTTCGCTTTGTCTCAGGTTCAATCATCCCCGGCACTGGAAGTTTTCCTACATAACCGACTTCAATCTTCCGCGGAGGAGCCATCAAACCTAGGATGCTCCGAGCAAGGTTCGATGAAAGGTACATTTCCAGCCAATGAAGCGTTTCAGCCGACCCGAAAATACTTGGATTGCTGTCAGAGAACACAAGTTGTGCAGGTAGCGGAATCGGAGTGAATCGCCTGACCCGCCGGCCAAATGTCAGACCAGGAGCACCATAATGATATTCTGGATGAAGAATCCAGTCAGTATTGCCGTCCAAATATGGATACTTCTCGATGAGATTCTCCTTGATCGCGGCAAAATCATGTTGCGCGAACACGACAGTGTCCACTTCAAGTATGTCCATCGCTGATTGACCGCCCTTAGCGAAGAGACGATACTTACCATGCCATGAAATGTCTCGCGGTGCGACTTCCCATCTAAGGCGCACGAAGCGAACATCGTCCTTCGTTGACAGCCCCATGTCAATTGAGCATGTGCTTCCAAGCGTGGGAAGGTCACTAAAGAGATTGCGTATTGTATCCGTGATCCAATAAGCGAAGGGACTCCCTGGCACTTGGCTAAATGTGCTTGGATCGGTCAGATGCACTTGCTCATTGGAGGACCCGTCCTTCAGACTTGAGATGCTCTGGGCCAGCACCTCTCCTTTGGCCTCCGGGTCATGTCGCAACATTCGGAAAAAAGGAACACGCCTCGCAGGGAGTGCTGCTTTAGTGTCGTTTCGTTCCAGTACGTAGGCCGCGGTGTCTACCGCTGCGGTGTCGAGTACCCCAGAACCCAGGTCCGCTAGCGCGACCGGGAATGCCCCTTCCAACAGAACCTCTTCTCGCCACTTTTTTGAGGACGATAGGAAAAAGCCGGTCCGACTGGTGATGGCGCCCAGTAGGCCTCCCGGTTGCAGCCATTCCAGGCCCCGCTCTACAAACGCAGTGTAAAGGTCGTTCTTGGTACGTGGGTATGTCCGTTCAATGTAAGCCTTGGACGGCCGGCTGGCCTCGCCGAACGGTGGATTCATCAGAACAACATCGTACAGCGCTTGGCAGAGGTCAATGAAGGCAAATCCCTGCTCAGCGTCCTCAGCGAACAGCTTGCGTCCATAGCCCCTCCCGTTTGTGGCAGCGGCTGCAAATCGCTGCAATTCGATGAGCAGCTGAGACTCCGCTCTACTCCAAAAGGCCGGATCGGTGACCTCAGGGAATACAAATTCCGTCTGTTCGGCGGGCTGCTGCACCGTCCCCTCGAAGAGGCTGATCTTGTAGCCCCTCGGAGCGCGACGCCATTCCTCGCGGTGACGTTGCAGGATTACCCGCAAGGCTCGCTCAATCTTCAGTAGCGAGCCAGCTTCGCCGGCTAGGCGCATCTCGCTGACGACCTCGCCGAGAAGGTCTTTGAGCACCGAGGGATGTAGGTCTCGCGAAAACTCTTCGAGGAACGCAGCGTCGCCCGGCATCGGTTCCGCGCAGACGATGTTGGCCTTCCTGATCTGAGGCCTCGTGCGCCCGAGAAGGCCCAACTCCCGATAGCTTCGTTGCGCCCGAAGCCAGAGTGCTAGAGACGCGATCTGCGTGGTGCGGAGGTCGATGTCAATCCCGTGGAGGTTATGCCGCAAGATGAGTCCCGGGACGGCACTCTGGTAAGCTGCACGGTCGGGGTATTGCCGCCGGATCGTTGGCCCTAAGTCGGGGTCCTCATACGCCTCGCCGTAGATCGTCTCCAGTAGGTCGAACGCATAGAGAAGCAAATGGCCGCTACCGCAGGCAAGGTCGAGCACCCGGATGTCCCAGGGAAGCTTCTTGCGCCGGAACGAGATGTACTCAATATTCTCGTCGGGTTCGGTTGGAGGTGCGTCGCCCAACTTCAGGAAGATGGTCTTCTTGCGCCGTACCAGGTAACGGCAGCTTTCGGCTAGGTGGGTTTTTCCGGCCCGCATCTCGAACCAGAGCCGTCCCAAAGTGTTGTCCCCCAGGAACTCAGCCACGTAGCGAGGCGTGTAGAACTGGTTACGGAAAGCAAGTTCGTAAGAGTTGCGTGGTGCGGTGCTCTCTTTGCGGGCTTGATCCCGCAAGTCTTTGGGTGTGAAGTACTGATAGACCCACCCGAGCGTTTCGTCTTGATCCCACACGCCGTCCAAAACGGCGGCATTAATCAGGGAGAGCACTTCTTCGAGCGCCCTGCGGGTTGGAAACAGGTAACTTGACACGTGCTCCGTGTCAAAGAGCACACGGACCTCCTGCGCGAGCTGGCCGCAGACATCGAAGAGGAAGTGCCGATAGGCCAGGTATGCGTCGCCGGTCCGCCAAAGGTGCTCATCTTCGGGACGGGCCGCGAGGAACACCTTGAACCCGTTGGACTCGAATCCACGGCTCACCGTCTCATCCAGCAGCCCACAGCGCTCCATCATCTTGAAGGCGCACAAGCGGTTCAGGTGTGTAAAGGCCACCTCCCGCTGGAACTGCTCTACCGCGGCGCGGGGGTCTGAGCCATTACCAGACAGATGTCAGTACCTCAGTGTCACCGGAGTGCCACGACCTTGGTGTCAGTATCCTGGTGGTAAAGAGGTGAGGGCTTCCATGACTAAAAAGGTGCTGCAGACAGGCGGCGGCAGGATCAGCGGCGCACCATGGTGCT
>ORMF011339896.1_pt1 | contig 13677 bp, 9 predicted proteins | sample 1779871 | NCBI WGS metagenome assembly ORMF01 (sample SAMEA104232316, study PRJEB22302) | groundwater metagenome | biome: forest; feature: aquifer; material: groundwater | place: USA | collected 2011-08-07 | depth 5.4 m | reverse complement strand
TTGGTAAAACTGGGATCATCGGGGCCCGTGTTGTTTCGTCAACTCCGCGTGGGATACAAGGGAAAGGAGTTCCTGTGTTACAAGTTTCGTTCGATGAAGGTTGATGCGGAAACCGATTCGCATCGCGGACATACGGCGCTGCTTATGAAATCCGCGACGCCGATGACCAAACTGGATGCGGAAAAGGATCCGCGCATCATCCCGTTTGGTTCGCTGTTGCGTTGCACCGGGTTGGACGAGTTGCCGCAGTTGATCAATGTCCTGCGGGGCGAGATGAGCCTCGTGGGGCCACGCCCGTGTATCCCGTATGAGTATGAGAGTTACGAACCGTGGCAACGCTGCCGCTTCGACGCTGTGCCGGGCTTGACCGGGTTGTGGCAGGTGAGCGGCAAGAACCGCACGACTTTCAACCAGATGATCCATCTGGACATCGAATATTCAAAACGGGCGAATCTGTGGCTGGATCTCAAGATCATTCTCAAGACCGTGCCCGCATTAATGATTCAGTGCTACGATATCTGGGTCGCCAAATCGAAGCACCCGGCTGCGAAGCCGGAGTCTGCACCGGTTGCTTTAGAGGAAATTTAGAGGAAAAAGTCCGACCGTTACATCTATGAAAACAATGAAAAGGACAATCAAAGTCGGGGTGGTGGGTTGTGGTTACTGGGGGCCAAATCTGATCCGCAACTTGCGGCAGTCCTCTGATTGCCAGTTGAAAGTCATTTGCGACGCGAGCGAGCCGCGTCTGAAGCACATGCGAAAACTGTATCACGACGTGGCGACGACTAATCGCTTTGAAGATTTGTTACAGGACGCCGAGTTGGACGCGATTGTGGTCGCGACCCCGGTGCGCTTTCACTACGAAATGGCAAAGGCCGTCCTGCTGGCGGGCAAGCACGTATTTATCGAGAAACCCATGGCCCGCACCGTGGCCGAGGGCGAGGAGCTTTGCGCCTTGGCGGAGCAACGCGGACTGGTATTGATGGTGGGGCATACGTTCCTGTTCTCCCCGGCGGTGCGCAGAATGAAGGAGATCATTGACTCCGGTGACATCGGCGAAATCCAATACATTTCGGCGCGGCGTCTAAATCTGGGATTGTTCCAGAAGGACATCAATGTGGCTTGGGACCTCGCGCCGCACGACATTTCGATCATCCTGCATCTGCTCAACGAGCAACCGACAGCGGTCTCCTGTCAGGGCAGCAGCCACGTCAACCGGCACATCGAAGACGTGACGATGATGTACCTAACGTTTCGGAAGAACCGCTGCGCGTTCATTCAGAACAGTTGGCTCGATCCAAAAAAGACCCGCCAGATGACGGTGGTGGGCACGCGGCGCATGATAGTTTATGACGACATCGAGCCGTTGGAAAAACTGAAGGTTTATGATACCCGCGTCGAAGTGCCGCCCCATTATGACAGCTTTGCCGAATTCACATATTCCTATCACTATGGCGACGCTTATGTGCCTTACATCAAGCAAGACGAACCGCTAAAACTGGAGTGCCAGCATTTCCTGGATTGCATTCGTGGGGAAGCGACCCCGATTACCGGTGGTCATGCGGGACTCGAGGTCGTTCGCATTCTCGAGGCCTCAAATCATTCGCTGCGCCAGCATGGTCATGCCGTCAGCCTCGGTCTTCCGGTGCACTCGGCCAATGGCGAGCACGGAATAAAGGTAAACGGAGCGAGCAACGGCCACAACGGCAATGGCAACGGCCACAGCATCGGGGTGGTTGTTCCTTCGGCAGAGCGGAGTGTGTTGGCCGCGTGAATAGTGCCGATCAGCTTTATCAGCGCATTGCCCCGGATGTGAAACTTGGCCAGCGGGTCAAGATCTTCGCCTTCACGAATCTTTACGGCTGCGAAATTGGTGACGATTCCAAAATCGGCACGTTCGTCGAGATTCAGAAGGGTGCCCGGGTCGGGGCGCGGTGCAAAATTTCGAGTCACACTTTCATTTGCGAAGGCGTGACGCTGGAAGATGAGGTTTTCATCGGGCACGGCGTCACGTTTATCAACGACCGGTTTCCGCGCGCGACCACCGCCGATGGGAGTCTGCAAACGGAAGCGGATTGGAAGTGCGACTCGACCACAGTCAAGCGTGGCGCCTCCATCGGGTCCGGCGCAACGATTCTTTGTGGTGTGACGATTGGGGAGCGCGCCATTGTTGGGGCGGGCAGCGTGGTGACCAAAGATGTGGCGGCGGGCGATGTCGTGGCCGGGAATCCGGCTCGCATTCTGCGCCGCATTGATCCAGTTTGAGCGCGTCTTCTAGTCTTGGCGAGTCCAGCTCGATTACCATTACCCATTGGCGAGGCGGTTCGACGTGTGTTGAGGGTGGCCCGGCGCAGCTTGCCTTGGGAGCTTCCGTATGATACGAGTGACGACAAGTGCGGTGGGGGGTGACGGGACATCGCACGAACGGTTTCGTTTGCCCGGTTGGGGGGAGGCTTTCAACGGATGCCTGACGCGGTGCGTGTGGAATTGACTCGCGCGTGGTAAACCAGGCCTGAGACAGGCGCTTTGAAACCGAACACTGCAACTGACATGAATGCCGGAAACCATTCTGGTGACGGTGGTGAGCCGCACGCCGCTGGCGGGTTGGGCGTGGATGACGTCTTCTTCACGTTGTTTCGGCACAAGTGGCTCATTTTGACATTTGTCTGCCTGGGTGCGGTAGCCGCCGTCACAGTGCGTTTTGTCAAGCCGCCGCTCTATGAGTCGAAAGCCAAACTCAATGTGCCCTACGTCGTTGACACCAAAGCGGTCAACACGGCCAATCCGGAAACGCAAATCATCTCCACCGGTTCCGGCGGCTTGGCCGTTATTGAATCGGAGATTGAGATTCTAAAGAGCCTGGATGTGTGTGTGCTGGTGGCCGACAGCGTCGGGCCTGCAAAAGTTTTGGCCAAAAAAGGTGGAGGCAGCGACCACATGGCGGCGGCGGGGGTAATTGCCTCCGGCATTATTGTGGATCCTCCGCGTAACGCGACCATCACCATTACGTTCCAGCACCCCGACCGGGAGATCGTCCAACCCGTCATGAACGCACTGATCAAAGCTTATGCGACCAAGCATCGGCAGGTGCATAGTGGCGAGGGCGTCTGGGATGATTATTATGTCAAGCAGCGCGATGACTGGAGCAAAAAACTGGTGCAGACCGAAGCGGAACTCCGCCGCCTAAAGAACGAGGCCAAATTAATTTCGGTGGACGAAACCAAAACCTCCTATCAGCTTCAGATCAGCAGATTGCAGGAAAAGTTATTTGACGCCGAAACGGAACTTGCCCTGCGCAAGGCCCAGTTGGGGAACTCCGATGTGGCGGCAATCACGCCGGGCGACACCAACACCTCGATCACCACCGTCCCTGGCGAAAAGCGCGAAGACTACACGGCGACGGTAGCCCGGCTGCAATACCTGGCCCGGTACGAGCGGGAATTGCTGTCCAAAGGATTGAAGGAAGCACATCCGTGGGTGCAAGCCGCCCGAGTGGAACTTGTGGAGCGCACCGAACATAAAGCCGTACTGGAGCAGAAATATCCCACGTTGGTGGGTTACACCCTCGAACCTGCCGGAGGCACGACCAACAGCATCGCGTCGGCTGTGGCGGACCTGAAGCAACTCTCCACCAATGTTGCGGTGTTTGGAACGCTCTTGAGCAATGTTCAAGTCAAAGCCGCACAGGTCATGGAACTGGAGCCGAAGATTGCGGAACTGGAACGTGAACGGAATCTACAGGAGACTAACTATAAATTCTACTCGGGCCGGCTCGAGCAGGCGCGTTCGGGTGAGTCCACCGGCGAGGGCAAGATGATCAACCTGTCGGTGATTCAAAGTCCGTCACCGCCGGCCCCCGACAACAAGAAGATGCTCAAGTTGATTGGCATGGCGCTGGGCGGTTGCATCGCTATGGGTTTGGGGCTGGCGTTTTTCATTGACCTGGTTCTCGACCGTACGATCAAACGCTCGACCGATGTGAAGCGCCGCCTGCACCTGCCGGTCATGCTCACGATTCCCCACACGACCTGGTCGGGCGGATGGTGGCCGGCCTGGCTTGCGCGCGGTCGCAATGTTAAAATCCAGCGCTATGATCCCAAGTCAAATCAAGACGTGCCGGCGGGCGAGACGGGCATTGCCCCGTGGAATCCCGTTCATCATCTGCGGCTCTACACGGACGGATTGCGCGAGCGGCTCATCACTTATTTCGAGGTCAACCACCTGACGCATCGGCCGAAGTTGGTGGCGTTGACCAGTTGCGGCGCGGGCGTGGGCGTCACGACGCTGGCCACCGGGTTGGCGGCGTCCTTATCCATGACTGGCGATGGCAATGTGTTGTTGGTTGACATGAATGTGGGCGAGGGGGCGGCTCATTCGTTTCACAAGGGGAAACCGGGCTGCGGCCTTTCAGAAATGCCGGGGCCGGAGGAAGACCCGGCGTCCGCGTCCGCGAATCTTTACCTCGCTTCCGTGCCCGCTGGCGGCAACGCGCCGGATAATCTATCGAAGGCCTTGCCCAGCGTTTTCAACGACGTGATGCCCAAACTCAAAGTGAGCGGCTACGACTACATTGTTTTCGATATGCCGCTCGTTTCACAAACGAGCTTGACGCCCCGCTTGTCCGGTCACATGGACATGGTGTTGTTGGTGATCGAATCGGAAAAGACGAGCCAACATCTGGCGGCCGAATCGAGCGAGTTGATGCGTGGGGCGCGGGCCAAGGTGGTCACCATTCTCAACAAATGCAAGGCGCATGTGCCCGCCGCCCTTTCGACGGGATTTTGACCGGAGTCGCCGCGGCACTGCGATTGCTTTTGTGATCCAGTTGGTGGAAGTCGTTCCAAACCTGCCGCAATTTTGTTCGCAGCGAGTCCCATGTGTATCAAAGTTGTTAAAGCCTGGCGTTTATTTGCACACGCGGTGCGAATTGACGGGGACGAAGTCTGCCTGTGGCGATTGATTCCCGCCAATTAAGACTGTTCGGGACGGTGAAATGCGATACGCGCCGCTTACGCGCCCGGTCGTTCAAGTGATATGAAGGTTTGGATTGATCTCGATAACACGCCGCACGTTCCGTTTTTCAAGCCGATCAAGCGCGAATTGGAAAGGCACGGGCACTCGGTGGTGCTGACGGCACGCGACGCGTTTCAAGTCTGCGAACTCGCGACCAAGATGGGGTTGACTTACACGCAGGTAGGTCACCACTACGGGAAAAACCGTTTCATGAAAGTCTGGGGATTGGGTTGGCGCAGTTTGCAATTGCTGCCCACGGTGCTGCGCGAAAAGCCGGACCTGGCGCTTTCGCACGGTTCGCGTTCGCAAATCCTGCTTTGCAATTTGTTACGGATTCCAACGGTGATGGTGATGGATTATGAGTTTGCGGAGACGCCCTGGCTGCTGCAGCCGCGCTGGGAAATCGTTCCACGCGTCCTGCTTGATGCCGACCTGCAATGCAAACATCCAGAGCGCGTCAAGACTTACGAAGGCATCAAAGAGGATGTCTATGCGCCGGAGTTCAAACCTGATCCCGCGCTCGGAAAACAACTTGGCCTTGATGCGGGCAAGATTGTCGTGACCGTGCGACCGCCGGCGAACGAGGCTCATTACCACAACCCTGAGAGCGAAACGTTTTTCGTCGCGTTCATGCAGCGGTTGGTCGCGACTCCGGACACCCAGGCGGTGTTGCTGCCGCGTAACAAGAATCAGGAAGCGCAAATCCGGAAAGATTTTCCCCAGTGGTTCGCGGATTCGCGGGTAATCGTTCCGAAGGAAGCGGTGGACGGCCTCAACCTCCTCTGGCACTCCGACCTCGTTGTCAGCGGCGGCGGGACGATGAACCGCGAGGCGGCCGCCCTTGGGGTGCCGGTTTACAGCATTTTCCGCGGCAAGATCGGTGTCTTGGATCGCCAGCTTCAAAAAGAGGGGCGGCTGGTGATGATTGAGAAGATCGAAGATGTGCGAGACAAGATTGTCTTGCAACGCCGGGAGAAATCCCAGACCCAAACCGATGGCCCGCCGCGCAAGGCTCTGGATGGCATCGTGGAACATATTGAAGCCATTCTGCGACAGGAATGCGGCGGTTGATCCGCCATTGTCGGTGACCAGTCATATCGAACCATGAACAAAGAAATCAAGGTTGTCATCATTGCCGGCGCCCGGCCGAATTTCATGAAGGTGGCCCCCATCATCAAGTGCATCCGCACCCGGGCGGCTGATCCCTCGCGCAACGGTTCACGCGTTTCCTATCGGCTGGTCCATACCGGCCAGCATTACGACGAGAAGATGTCGGACATATTTTTCACCGAACTGGGCATCCCCGCGCCGGATATCAATCTGGAGGTTGGCTCCGGCTCGCACGCCGTTCAGACCGCCAACGTAATGACGAAGTTCGAGCCCGTATGTGGGCAGGAGAAGCCGGACTGGGTGGTCGTGGTCGGCGACGTGAATTCGACCATGGCCTGCACGCTGGTTTGCTCGAAGCTCGGAATCAAAGTGGCGCACGTGGAAGCCGGGCTGCGCAGTTATGATCGCAACATGCCGGAGGAAGTGAACCGCATCGTGACCGACTCGCTGGCTGATTTGTTGCTCACGCCTTCGGCGGACGCCGATGAGAATCTCAAGAAGGAAGGAATTCCGGAGGCCAGGATCAAGCTGGTGGGCAATGTGATGATTGACGCGCTGGTGGCGAATCTCGACAAATCGCGCGCCAGCAAGTTGCCGGAAAGACTGGGCCTCAAAAAGAAAGGCTTTGTTTATGTGACGCTGCACCGCCCCTCCAATGTGGATTCCGAGGGCAGCCTGACGACGATTATGGGCGAACTGAAACGCATTGCGGGCGAGTGGCCGGTGGTGTTTCCGATGCATCCGCGCACGCGCAAGATGTGCGGGCAATTCGGAATTTCGCTCGAACGCGAAAAAGGACTGCGGATTCTGGAGCCCATCGGCTATCACGATTCCCTTTGTTTGACCGAATCAGCGCGATTCATTCTGACTGACTCGGGGGGATTGCAGGAGGAAAGCACCTATTACAAGACTCCCTGCCTCACGCTGCGTCCCAACACTGAACGGCCGGTCACGATCACGATCGGGAGCAACAAGCTCACGAGGCTCGGGAGTTTGTCTTCCGACATCAACGAAGTTCTGTCGCGAAAAACCGAAACTGGACGCATCCCGCCGCTATGGGATGGTCACGCGGCGGAACGGATCATCGAGGGTCTCATTGCGGCCAGTTAGCCGGCCTCTTCATCAATCTTTGATTGCCATGCTGAAAGCGATTTTCACGCTCGATTACGAAATCCACGGCAACGGAGAAGGCTGTCCGCATGAATTGATGGTGGAGCCGACACACCGGATGATGGATTTCTTCGACCGATACGGGGCCAAACTTACCATCATGGCCGACGTGGCGGAGATTCTGAAGTTCAAGGAATACAAGGAACAGTTTGGGCGGGATGATTATCACTACGACGCGATTGCCGAGCAGTTGAAAGACGCGATTCGGCGGGGGCACGATGTACAGCTTCACTTGCACGCTTCCTACTTCAATGCTCGATTCGAAGGCGGTCGCTGGCTGCAAGATTGGTCAGAATATAATTTTGCCGGACTACCTTTCGAGCGGTTGAACGAAATTGTGCGGATCGGCAAGGAGTATCTGGAGGCTTTGCTCAAGCCTGTGCTGCCATCTTACGAATGCGTTGCGTTTCGAGCCGCGAACTGGTCAGTCAGTCCATCGCACAATGTTATCCGTGCCTTGCATCAGAATGGAATTCGTATCGAAACCTCGGTGTTCAAGCATGGTCGGCGTGAGGGGATTGTGAGTTTCGACTACTCTAATGCGCACAGCGACCTCGTTCCGTGGCGCGTTGCGGATGACGATGTGTGCCGGCGGGATGACGCGGGTAAACTGCTGGAGATTCCAATTTACTGTGAACGGCGTTGGTTGGGGGCGTTTCTCACAGTGAACCGAGTTTATCGCGCGATGCAGACACGTTCGCATCGCATCGCCAATTACGAGCAATTCTCTGTCCCCGGAGGAACGACTCAAACGAATGGTCAGGGGAAATTGCTTGGTAAACTCGGGCAGCTTACGCAATTGCACCCGTGGAAAGCAGATTTCAACCAGTGTAGTGGCCGTCAACTGATTTGCGCTCTGAAGCGCGCGGATGCCAGGCACTGGCAAGGCCAAACTGTTTTGCCGTTTGTCCTGATTGGCCATTCAAAACTTTTCACTCGTCTCAACGAGCGCAGTCTACGTCCCTTCCTCTCGTTTGTGCAAAGCCAAAGCGACCGTTTTGGGTTTGCCAGAATCGTGGATGCCGAATCCTTTGCGGCGTAACTAAAACCTGCTGGTTTCATTGTATGGCAGACCTTCCCATCGTCTCTGTGGTCATTGTGAGTTGGAATGCGCGCGATTACCTGTCGCAATGTCTCGAGTCGCTTACGGCAGAGGTGTGCTCCTATTCCATGGAGATCATTGTGGTTGATAACAACTCCAGCGATGGGTCGGCGGAACTCGTGGAACAGAAGTTCCCTCATGTCCGACTCATTCGGAAGGCAGAGAATCTCGGATTCGCCAAGGCAAACAATGTGGGTATCCGTGAAAGTTCGGGCAAATATGTCGCGCTCATCAATTCCGATGTGCTGGTGTTGAAGGACTGCCTGACCCAGTTGGTGGATTTTGCCGATGCCCACCCCGATGTGGGCATGGTGGGACCGCGGGTCATTGGCGGCGACGGCAAACTGCAACGTTCGTGCCGGGGCTTCCCGACCCTGTGGAACATGTTTTGTCGGGCATTGGCGTTGGATGCAATATTTCGTCGGAGTAAGATGTTTGGCGGCTATCTGTTAACCCACTGGGATCATGACACGTTGAAAACTGCAGATACCCTGAGCGGTTGTTTCTGGTTGGTGCGGAAGGACGCATTGGGGATGGTTGGACTGCTCGACGAAGCGTTTTTCATGTACGGTGAGGACATGGATTGGTGCAAGAGATTTTGGGGTGCCGGATGGCGGCTGATGTTCGTGCCGACAGCCGAGGCCATTCATTATGGCGGCGCAAGTTCGTCCAATGCGCCAGTGCGTTTCTTCATCGAAAAACTCAGGGGAGATTTCCAATACTGGCATAAACACCATTCCCAAATTGCGGTGGCCTGTTACTTCCTGATCATAGGCTTTCATTTGACGTTGCGTGTCGTGGGTTACCGGTTGGCTTTCTGCCTTGGCCAGGACAGTCAGAAAAACTGCCGTCATAAAGTCGAACGCAGTGTTGCCGGCCTGAAGTGGATGATAGTTGGTTGCCCAAGGACAATCAGAACCGCCTAAGCCTATGACCACCATGGTTGGCAAGAACAGCCTCGAGGCGCCGCTCAGATACGTATTGCTGACGGCGGCGAAAAATGAGGCGCAGTATATCGTTGGGGCCCTTCAATCCGTGCTGCGGCAGAGCGTTAAGCCATGCGCGTGGTTCATCATGGACGATGGTTCGACAGACGAGACGGCTCAAATTGTTCGCAATTTTGCAGCGAAACACCCATTCGTCCGATTGCATTTCACCGGTAACAGTGGGGGACGCAGTTTCGGGGCAAAGGACAAGGCGATAAATGCCGCGTATGAAATGGCGCGGCCCCTGGAATTCGATTGCGTAGGGATTCAGGATGCGGACATCGCTCCGGAACAAGCGGACTACTACGAAATGATACTGCGAAGATTCGCCAGTCGGCCGAAGTTGGGAATCGCCGGGGGATACATCTATGAACGATCCAATGGGGTGTGGGCATGTCGCAAAGGGAACTCGCGGGACTCGGTGGCTGGTGGCGTGCAGATGTTTCGGCGCGCATGTTACGAGCAGATTGGTGGCTACACGCCGATGCACTTTGGAGGTGAAGACTGGCTGGCCCAACTCGACGCCAGAATGGCAGGTTGGGAGGTTCTGGCCTGCCCGGAGCACCCGATTCATCACTACCGCCCAACCTCGAGTGCAGATGGCCGTGGTCGGGGACTATTCCGCTTGGGAATGATGGATGCATCTTTTGGCTCGCATCCTGTTTTTGAGATGCTTAAGTGTGCGCGTCGGATCAAGGAAAAACCAATCCTGATAGGCAGCATCATTCGTTTCGTTGGTTATCTTTGGTGGAAAGTATCGTGTCGGCCACCGCTACTGCCACTAGAGAAGGTGGCTTTCTTGAGGGCAGAGCAGATGTCAAAACTTCGCAGGTTTGCTGTTTCAGGGGCATCCGAAGGACGCACAAGCTGGTAAAAATTCGCGGCAAGCCAGCGCTTGATCTCCGCCCTCCTGGCCGAGACCAGCGAAGAATGGGAAACCGGAAAAATCTACCTCGACATGGAAAACCAACCCCCACCCTCAGTTGACGCTCTATGAATTTACAGAAAAAGGAATTGCGCGATCGTTTGAAAAGTGGACTACCTTGATCACGACGGGAGCGGCGTCAAGCCACTGGGACTGGTGTTCCTAATTTGCATGGTGGTGTTGACGTGGAAACTGCCCCGTCGCAGTGCGGTTTTTCCGCTGCTCATCACGACGTGTTACATGCCATTGGGACAAATGTTCGTGATCGGAGGTCTGCATTTTCAATTCTTCCGCGTGGTCTTATTGACAGGCTGTTTGCGTGTGATGTCCCGCAACGAGAGAAATGACTGGAAGATCAATTATTTCGATAAAGTCTTCATCTGGTGGGTGGTTGCAACGCTCGTGTTGGGAACGCTGGCGGAGTTTACGATGGATCGCTTTATCAACCGCGCCGGCGAAGTGATTAATGCCTTGGGGGCTTATTTCCTGATCCGCTGTTGGATGAGAAAGTTTGACGATGCTGTGCATGTCGTCCGTTTTCTGGCAGTTATGATTGTTCCGCTTGCGATTTCAATGTTGGTGGAGAAGATCACTATGAGGAACATATTCGCTGTTTTTGGCGGAGTGCCGGAATTCACTGGAGTGCGCGAGGGCAAATTGCGATGCCAAGGGGCGTTTCGTCATCCAATTCTTGCGGGAACCTACGGAGTAACTGCGTTTCCGCTATTCGTCGGATTGTGGTGCTTGGATCCGCGGGCGCGGAAACGAGCCCTGATTGGAGCACTCTGCACAATTGTCGTAACTGTGGCGGCTTCATCGAGCGGGGCGTTGCTGGCATTAATGAGCGAGATCTTAGGGTTAATGTTATGGCGAACGCGGCAGCACATGCAATTGATACGCCGTTCTGTGGTTGTGGTGCTCGTGCTGTTGGCCATGACCATGAAAGCACCAGTCTGGTATTTGTTTGCCCGTCTCAGTGAAATTGCGGGAGGCACGGGATGGTATCGATCCTACCTCATAGATCAGGCGGTAGTACATTTCAATGAATGGTGGCTGGTTGGTTCCACCTACACGGCTCATTGGGCGCCTGCCGGAGAGTTGACGGTGGGAAGTCCAAACAACATGGACATAGTGAATCACTACGTTGCAGAAGGTCTCGGCGGAGGCATTGTGAAGCTCGGGCTATTTGTGACAATGATTGTCATTGGATACAAGACAGTGGGGCGGTGGACACGGGTAGTGGGCGAATTGTTGGTTTCGCAGAAGTTTTTTGTGTGGTCGCTTGGAGTTTGCCTGTTCGGTCATTGTGTTTCGTTTATGTCCGTAAGCTACTTTGACCAGATCATTGTGATGTGGTATTGGCTGCTGGCTGTGATGTCTTTGTTAATCGCTCAATATCCAACTATCTTACAAACAAATCCGGCAACCGTACAGGGTGGTAGGGTGGTGAATCTTGGTGGGCCGGGGTCGGCAGGCTTATCGCCGAGTTGAATCGCTGCATGGATTAATAGGTGTTCGGTTGTTGATAATCCGAGGTTTAATGCTTATCGTCTTGTGCCCAAGTCACGGTCAGGTGTGATCTTCCGTGTTCCCTTTCTGGCTCGCGGCGGATTGGCACTCAACTTGCCTTGAATAAATTGATGAATTTAGATGTTATACGTGGTATTGCATGTCCAAGGAATGATTCGCAGGAAGAAATCCTTCCAAACACCTTTTTTTGCCTTCCAATGATTCAAACCTTACACAAGAAGACGCTCAGGCACGTCACGGTGCTGCTGTTTGCCTGCGTCTGGCTGCTGAGTTTCGCCGTCAACGCCGCGACCTACTACATTGATTACGTCGGGGGCGCGGACGCCAATGCCGGCACGGCCACCGGGGCGGCGTGGAAGCGGCATCCCTATATGACCGGATGGACGGGGAGTTACACTCATGCGGCGGGCGACCGATTCATCTTCAAAGGGGGTGTGACTTGGGACTCGGCGGCGCTTCCTTTGGCGATTGCCAATTCCGGGGCTTCCGATGCTACCCGCGATTACTATGGAATGGACGTTACGTGGTATGCCGGCGGCGCATGGACGCGCCCGGTTTTCAATGGGGGCGGAACGAAAAACGGAATCAGCCTCGTCGCCCAGTTGAAATATCTCACCCTTGATGGAATTGAAGTCAAAAACGTCACCCCCTACTGTGTGTTCATGCAGGCCAGTCATTACATCACCGTGACCAACTGTTATCTGCACGCTTGGACGGGCAATCATGGCGTGGCGGATAGTTGGTATTTGGCGGGGGGGGTGGTTAATTTTGTGAACCCTTGGGCCTCGGTCAACATGGGGATCACCAATGTCCTAGTGACGCATTGCACTATTCTTAACTCGGATGGTGATGCCAATTCCGGTTCCGGGGTCGCCATGGCCAGCGAGATTGCTTTTAGCGAAATTGGGTATGCGCCGGAACTGATCATGTATGGGGCGCAGAATGTTCACGACAACGATGTTCACGACCTGACGGTGAGCTATTCCGGGGATGCCGTGGAGCATCCCAACGTCCTTTACTTTTCGCTGGCGAACGGGTGGGCGACGGCCACGATGGATCGTTTTATTTACAACAACTGGTTTCACAGCCTCCGCAACGGAACTTACCCCATGCTCTATCTCAGCACGTCGGGCTATTGGAAGGCATCCGGGAACAAGGCTTACATCTTCAACAACCTGTTCACGGACGTTTATTGCTATCCGTTCCTGTTTGAAACAGAAACCGACAACAACCCGGTGGCGGGGACGATGCAGTTTTATATCTGGAACAACACGTTTCAAATCAATGGTCGCAATGTCTTTGTCGCCGCCGATCGGGCGGGCATGGCTTTTGGCTATGTGGAGTCAAGGAACAATCATTCCATTGACGGCCCTTTCAATTACAACCCGACGACGAGCAAGAATCCCGCCGGGACCTGGGCGAGTTCTTTGGTGGCCAACGACCTGGCCCAAACGATGGCGACCGCGAACGCGCAAGGTTACAACTCGAACAATTTCTATTATGCCAACGGTTCGACGGTGAATGCCGGCACCAACATGACCTACTACGGGTTGACGCAAAACCTGACGGACACGACGCGGGGCAGCAATCGCACGGCGAACGCCCGGCCCGCCAGTGGGGCATGGAATATCGGAGCCTACCAATACGGGGCAGGCGGGCCCGGCACAAATCCGCTTATTGCCGTCTCTCCAGCTAGCATTGATTTTGGCCTCGTGTTGAAGAATACGAACATCAACCTAGCACTGACGGTGCAGAACGTTGGAGGTGGCACCTTGGCCGGAACGGCCAGCATTGGCGGGGCTTCGGCGTTCCGGGTTGTCTCCGGCGGAACCTACAGCCTG
>ORMF010882368.1_pt1 | contig 13677 bp, 7 predicted proteins | sample 1779871 | NCBI WGS metagenome assembly ORMF01 (sample SAMEA104232316, study PRJEB22302) | groundwater metagenome | biome: forest; feature: aquifer; material: groundwater | place: USA | collected 2011-08-07 | depth 5.4 m | reverse complement strand
TTTTACGATGGCGACAGTGAACGCGCCGTGGGCCGAACTGTTTCTTCCGGCACCGGGCGGGCCGCCGGAGGTCTACAAGATGTTTGAGGAGATTTACAGCATTTCGCGGGGGCCGGATGGCATCTATATGAGGCCGCCGGAATTGCCGGGTTGGGGCTGGAATATCGAGGTTTGAAACCGGAGTGGGGCCTGGCACATCCAAGGGCAGTAAGGGGCCTGTCCGGTTGGGCTTGACCCCACCTGTTTACCGCCGTAGAATGATAGGTGATGGTTTAGGCTGGAATCGGTGAAACATATGAAAGTAAAAGCAGTTCTTGCCGCGAACGTTTCCTGGGCGATTTTGTTGGCACTACCGCTCACCGCCGCCGACAACAACAAGAAGGCGCAAGGGGCTCAGCAACGCGAAACTGTAGCGAAGCCTTTGACCGATAAGGAAAAGAAGAGGCGCGATGAAAAGCTGCGCAAAGAGCTGGAGACCCCGTTCCGCAAATGGTTGAACGAAGACGTCGCCTATATCATCACCGATGAGGAGAGGACCGCATTCAAGCGCCTCGCCACCGACGAAGAGCGGGAGCAGTTCATCGAGCAGTTCTGGCTGCGCCGGGACCCCACGCCGGATTCGATGGAAAACGAGTTTAAGGAAGAGCACTACCGCCGGATCGCGTACGCCAACGAGCGGTACGCGTCGGGAATTCCGGGCTGGAAAACGGACCGCGGCCGCATATACATTGCCTACGGCCCGCCGGACGAGATCGAATCGCATCCCTCCGGCGGCACCTATGAGCGTCCGATTGAAGAGGGCGGCGGCACGACCTCGACCTATCCCTTTGAGAAATGGCGCTACCGGTGGATTGAAGGCGTCAACACGGACGTGATCATCGAGTTTGTGGATCCAACCATGACGGGCGAGTACCGGATGACGATGGATCCATCGGAGAAAGACGCGCTGCTCTACGTACCCAACGCGGGCCTGACGATGTATGAGCAGATGGGAATGTCGAGCAAGACGGATCGGTTCTCGCGCACGGACGGCACGCGGCTGGGCACCGGCAACCAGCCGATGTCGCAGCGCATGAACCAGTTCGAGCGGCTGCAACAGTTCGCCAACCTGCAGAAACCGCCACCGATCAAATTCAAGGATCTGGAAGCGGCCGTCACCTCGAGCATCAAGTTCAACACGCTGCCGATCAAGGTCCGGGCCGATTTCCTGAAGATGACCAGCACCACGATCATGACGAACGTGACGGCGCAAATGGAGAAGCGGGACCTGCAGTTCCAGGACAAGGATGGGATCTCGCGGGGGATCGTGAACATTTACGGGCGCATCACGTCGATGTCGCGCCGGGTGGTAAACGTGTTTGAGGATGTGGTGACGGTGGAGGTTCCGACGGAACTGCTGCAGGAAGCCATCAAGGGGTCCTCGATCTACCAGAAGAACATTCCGCTGGCGCCGGGCACCTACCGCTTGAACCTGGTGATCAAGGATATCGTGGGCGGCAACATGACCAACTACGAGATGGCGCTGAGCGTACCGCACTACGATGACGAGACGCTGGCGATGAGCAGCCTCATACTGGCGGATCTGATCGAGAAGGTTCCCACGCGGTCGATCGGAACCGGGCAGTTTGTCATCGGGGCGACCAAGGTTCGGCCCCGGGTGACGGAAGCATTCAAGCAATCCGAGAAGATGGGCATCTACGTACAGTTTTACAACTTTACCCCGGATGAAAAGACGCAAAAGCCCAACGCTACTGTAGAATATGTAGTGACGAAGGTAGGCACGAACGAGAAGATATTCGAATTTTCCGAGGAGGTGGCCAAGGTCGAAGGCTCCTCGGCCCAGCAGTATACAGTGGAAAAGTTACTGCCCCTCGCCAACCTTTCGCCCGGAGAGTACTCGTTGAAGATGAAGGTGACCGACCTGAGCAACAAGGCTGTATTGACGCCGGCGGCCACTTTCAAGGTGATGTAACGGACCCGTTCCTGGTGGCAGGAGCGGCGTGAAAACAGGAAGTCCAATGGCAGGTTTCCGCAATTCCGCCACGTTTGGCCTGGCCGCAACGCTTGCGGTTTTCGCCCCGCTGTGTCCCCCCTTGGAAGCCGTCGAGCCGACGCGGTTGAGCGGAGCACTGGCGGGGAAAGTTACAGACACGCTCGGCACTCCGCAGATGGGGGCATCGGTGCTGTTGTTCAACCGTTTTGAACGGTTAGTGGACCGCGTCATGACGAATGACCGCGGGGCATTCCTGTTTGAATCGTTGATGCCGGAAAGCTATACGGTGCGGGTAAACCTGGCCAGCTTTGTCCCGGCGATGAAGAGCAATATCGCGGTACAGCCGGGCATGCGAAGTTTTCTGGCGATCAATCTCAACAGTGTGCTTTCCACCGTCGAGCTGGTCTACATGCCGCCGGGGCAGACCCCGATCATGAGCGATGAATGGAAATGGGTGCTGCGCACGGCCAGCGCCACGCGGCCAGTGCTGCGGATCCTACCTGGCGTCGATATCAGCGATCCGACGGGCCGGAAGCGGCACACGGCTGTTTTTTCCGACACAAATGGAATGTTCAAGATTTCGGCCGGCGATGGCGGCGCATTGGCGGCAGCCGGGTCCCAGGCGGATCTGGGCACCGCGTTCGCCTTGGCCACGTCGCTGTTCGGCGCGCATCATGTGGAGTTCAGCGGGAATGTTGGATATGGATCGAATGCCGGCATTCCGACGGCGGGATTCCGGACCAGCTTTGGCCGCGCTTCGGCCGAGTCCGGTCCGCGTGTGAACGTTACGATGCGGCAGATCTATTTGCCTGCGCGGGTCGGTTCCGCGCTCGCCACCGGGCAGGGCAACACTCCGGCATTGCAAAACATGGCCGTCTCGTTCATGGACAAACGCCAGTTGGGCCAAAACCTTCTGCTCGAGTACGGCTCTTCACTGGAATCGGTCACGTTCCTGGAACGGCTGAACTACTTCAGCCCCTTTGCGCGGCTCCGTTGGGGAAGCGTGGAGAAAGGGGCTTTCGAGTTGGCATACAGCTCCGGTACACCGGCCACCGAACTACTGAGTCCGGGTGAAGTATCCGGTACTGAACTCAACCACCAGCTTTCCACGCTGGCCATCTTCCCGCGCGTTTCGCTGCGTGGGGGGCGGGTGCATGTCCAGCGCACCGAAAACTTCGAAGCCGGCTACCGGCGAGCCATTGGCAAGCGGACTATCAGTGCGGGCGTTTATCGCGAATCGGTTTCCGGCGCGGCGATGATGATGGCTTCACCGGCGGGATTCTACGCGACAACGGAACTGCTACCGGATCTGGCCTCCAACAGTTCCATCTTCAACGCCGGCAGATTCCAGCGCATGGGTTATTCGGCCGCCGTTACGCAAAAGCTTGCCGACAGCCTGATGTTGGGGGTTGGGTTTGGTTATGGCGGCACGCTTACGGCGGGGTCCTCCACGCTGGAAACCAATAATCCGGACGAGTTGCGGTCTCTGCTGCACAACGCACAGCGGCACTCCATTACTGTCCGCGCTTCCGGCGTAGCGCCCATCACCGGCACGGGCTACAGCGCCAGTTACCAGTTCACCGATTACGATGTGATCCAGCCGGTACATCTTTCCCTTACGCATCGCACGACGCTGGAGCCCGGATTAAACATCAGCATCCGGCAGCCAATCCCGGGCATACCAAGCGTGTTTCCGGGACGTCTGGAGGCTACCGCGGAGCTACGGAATCTGCTTGCGCAAGGATACCTTCCGCTGGCGACGGCGAGTGGCCGCCAGTTGTTCCTGATTCAATCACCGCGCGCGGTTCGGGGCGGGTTGAGTTTCATTTTCTAGCGCAAGCCCTGGGCTAGCGCTCCAGCGCAAATGCGACGTAGCTGCCCCCGGAAGGGGCTCCGGATTTTCCTCCACCGGCCGCGATTACGACGTATTGCCTGCCTTTCACCTCAAACACCGCCGGGGTCGCGTTGCCTCCGGCCGGAAGTAGCGTCTCCCATAACAGCTCACCGGTCACCTTGTCGTAGGCGTGAAACTTGCGGTCATGGTTGGTGGCTCCAATGAACAGCAGGCCGCCCGCCGTGACCACTGGCCCTCCGTAGTTTTCCGAGCCCGTGTTCCGGATCCCCTTTGCCACCAGCTCTGGAAATTCTCCGAATGGGATCTTCCAGGCAATCTCGCCGGTGTCGAGGTTGACGGCATTCAAGGTACCCCAGGGCGGGGCGACGGCCGGGTAGCCATCCGGGTCGAGAAACTTGTTGTAGCCATCGATGGTGTACTTCTGCGCGATGGGTGATTGATCCCGCGGGCGCGCGGGCAATTGCACGTCCTCCCCTGTGAGCAGGAGTTTCGAGATGGACTCGCGCGCGGCGGCATCAAGCCCGATGAACCCGGGCATCCGTCCGGCCCCTTTGCGGATCACGGCGGCGATCTCATCCGGCTTTCTACGGCTGGCAATGTTGAGGAGCGAGGGAAACTCGGGCGGAGTGCCGGCCATGTCCGGACGGTGGCAGCCGGCGCAGTGCTGGTTGTAGAGCTTGCGGCCGGAAGTGGGTCCATCACGGTGGAGAATCTCCACCAGGCGCAGCACCCAGGCCATCTCGTTTGCGTTCACGTAGTAGAGACCCGTTTCGGGATCAAAGGCTTGGCCGCCCCATTCTCCGGCCCCATCGAAACCGGGGAACACGATGGTTCCTTCGAGGCTGGGCGGAGCCCATTGCCCGCTGCTGCGCAGCTTCCGGAACGCCTCCACCACCGCCTTACGCGCCTCCGGCGTCCGGTTGGTCAGCATGTCTTCGGTGAGGACTTGCCGGGCGATGGCGGGAGGTTTCAGCGGCAGGATCTGGGTGGCGGCGAGCAACTCACCGTCGGCGGTGGAGGCGGGGACGGGCCTTTCTTCCATGGGGAACATCGGCTTGCCGGTGTCACGGTTCAAGACAAAGATGTGGCCGGACTTGGTGCTCTGCGCCACCGCGTCCACCAGCTTTCCGTCACGGAGCACCTGCACGAGGCTGGGCGGAGCCATGAGATCACGGTCCCAAACGTCGTGCTTGACGAATTGGTAGTGCCAGACGCGTTGGCCAGTGGCGGCGTTCAAGGCGAGCAGGCAATTGGCGAACAGGTTGTCGCCCTTGCGATTGCCGCCGAAGAAATCGAATGCGGCCGATCCGGTGGGAACGAACACGAGGCCGCGCTTTTCGTCCAGACTCATCCCGGCCCAACTATTGGCGCCGCCAATGTATTTCCAGGCGTCCTGGGGCCAGGTTTCGTAGCCATATTCACCGGGATGCGGAATGGTGCGAAAGCTCCAGCGCAGCCTGCCGGTGGTTGCGTCGTAGGCGCGAATGTCGCCGGGCGGGGAGGGGAGCGTCTCGCCTGTGATGGTGCCCATGATGAGAAGGTCTTTATAGATGATGCCTGGGGTTGTGGAACCGATCGTCATGGACGCCACGTCGCGGCCGAGGTTTTCGCGCAGATCGACTGATCCGCCATTACCGAAGCCGGGGACGAGATTGCCTGTGGCGGCGTCGAGGGCAAAGAGAAGATGTCTGGCGGAGACGAAGATGCGGCGGTCTTTACCCGAGGCCCAATAGGTGACGCCGCGGTTGCGGGCCTTGCCGGCGAAAACCTTTCCGTCCACCTCCGGGCGGAAGGACCACAGTTGCTTGCCGGTAGCGGCATCGAGCGCGAAGACCTTCAATTTGGGGCTGGTGCCGTAGAGGACGCCGTCGACGATGATCGGGTTGCACTGCATCTCGGAGCCCTGCATGGCATCGCCGGTGTCGTAGGTCCAGACCTGCTTGAGTTGCTTGACGTTATTCCGGTTGATCTGGGCGAGCGAGGAGTAGCGAATGCTGTCGCTGCCGCCGCCATAGATGGTCCAGCCGCGATATCCCTGTTTAGGGGCGCTACGCTGGGGCAGGAGCGGGGTCGCCAGGAGCAAGGCAGATAGGGTAAGCATGGATATCCGCATAGGAATTTCTTGAGTTTATCATTGCGGCGGTTGCCGCCGGCCTGTCTTAGGATTCACGAGAAATACATTGAGTCCCCGCCGTTGTTTGTGACATAATCCAAGCCAATAGGAGAAAATTCGATGTCCAGCCCAGCCCTTGGTTCCTTTTCACGTGCTTTTCCTCTTGCACCGGATGTATTGAAGGCCGGCAGTTCCGCCACAGTTTCCGCGAGCGGGGTAACTTCGGCGGATGTGCTCAGCGCGATTGCGGGGAACACGCCGTTTCCATCGCGCCCCAACGGCCGTATCGAATTGGGGCAGGTTTCGCTGCAGGCCGAAGTGGGCAAGGACCTCACGTTTCATTCGGGCAAAGGGGAGGTTGGGTTTAGCGCCTCGTTCGGAGTGAGCACCGGGGTCGGGGTGTATGACGCGCCGGGCGATGCATTGGCGGCGCTGGAATTGGAAACGGCGCCCGGCGTCGACTTGACCATCACCGACGATGAAACCACCCGATTCCTGCTGATGCGCTGGGGCTATCAGGCGGCTGGAGAGGTGTCGGCGACGCATCCTATTGGAGCGATAGGATCGGTGACTTTTGGCGCAAAGGCGAGCACGGCCGCACAGTACGCGGTGCTCCATCGATTCGCCGGAACGGATGGGGCCGCCGATGTGATGCGGCGGACCGTCAGCAGTTGGCGCCTGCCGAGGCAGATCAGCCGGGCTTCCGAAATTTCGCCTTCCACCTGGGTGATTGCGGAGGCGGAAGGTTCGCTGGCGCTGCGACTGGCGGCAAAAGTTGGCTACGACTTCAGTTTCCTCAAGCAGGCCAAGCTGGCCGGGCTCAGCGGCGACGTTGGCCTCAAGATTGACGCCGGGGCGAGCGCCTTTTTCGGCTTTCAGGTGAGCGGGCGCTACCTGGTAATGCTCGGGAGGGAATCGGCTGATGAGGCGAACGAGAAGCTGCGGCTGCGGCTGTTCAAGCTCTCGCGGAATGGAATCAATTTTGGTTTGAACGTTACGGTGGGAGTAACCGGGCAGACCGGCGGGCTTCTGCCGGACAAATCCGATGACCTTGTGAAGGCGATATTCGGTGTCCACGGGTTGCAGGTGGTGAAGGTGCTCGGTCAGTTGGAGCAATGGACGGATCCGAAAATGGATCTTTCCAAGATCCTGGCCGGCTTTGCGAACCAGCAGGGGCTGGATCTCATCAAAAAGGTGACCGGCCTTGATCCAGCAACGGAGTTTGAAAAGGCGCGCGGGATGCTGCTGGGCGTTCTCAAAAAGTGGGACGCTTTACCGGGCCGCGTGTCCGGATCACTGTGGAAGGCTTTGGAAGGCATGAACGCAGCGGCGTTGAAGCGGTTTGTGGGTTCGCTCCAGCTCCTGGCTGCCGATGATGCGGTGGCACGGAAGGCGGCGTTCAATGAGATTCTGAGTGGGGTGAACTTTGCTTCCACTCCGGAGGGACAATTTCTGGTTGCGATTGCCGACCGCGGAGTTTTGGCGCTGTCGGGCCGTCTGGAAGAGGTAAGAACCAACGCGAAGCTAGTGCTGGAGGTGCTCGATGGCGGCCTCTTGAAAAAGCTGCAAGGGGAGATTGAATCGCGCCTCGGCCTGGATCAGGTCCGCAAGGCGGTCACCGAGAATGACTTTCAGAAGCTGGATGGTTTGCTGGTGAACAGGCTGGCGGCGTTCCTGGACAAAGAGGTGCTGGTGCTAAAGGATCTGGATGAGATCCGCGCGGCGATTCACGTGGTGATCACGAAACGGGAAGAGATTTATGACAAGGCGGTGAAGGCGCTCAACAGCCGCTACAGCTTTGAGTTCGCCGCCGCCTACGAACGCACCACCACGAGGACCGCTCTCCTTGATGCGGAGTTTGATTTATCGCAGCCAGGGGCAGGGGACCTGCTGGCAGAAGTGCTGGAGGGAGGCTACGACCGTGCGTTGGTGGAGGTGGTTCCGGGCGTTGTCTTGCACGGCGCAGTCCTGACGCACGAGATCAGCACGAAGTCCAGCGTCGAGGTGAACCTGCCGAAGCTCAACTTCCAAAAGGAGCACTCCAACGTGAGCCTTGCGCGCGTGTTCCTGGACACAAAGACGGACGTGGAAGGCGGCCGCGTCCTTGTCTATGAAGTGAATGCCGAGGATCGGATCACAGTGAAGAACCGGTTCCGGAGCAGCCTCTCGGCTGGCCTGTCCACCGCGATGCTGGCCGGAACCAACGTCAGACTGCATTCGAGCGATCGAATGAGTTTGTCCTACCGGCTGCTGCATGCCAAGAAGAATATGCGGCGGGAAGAGTTGATCCGCCTCACGCGCCCGTTCATACAGGACTACATGCCCGGCAAGTTTGCCGAAGCGGATCTGAGCACCTGGTATACCGAGTTCGATCGGACGGTGGAGCAGGCAGTGAACAACGGTCCCAACGAGTTTGGGGATGTCCTGACCACGATGGAGGTGACGGTGCCGGGCCAGGCGCTGGAGGCGTGGCTGCTGCGGCGCGACAAGGACCAGCACCAGGCCGCGAAGATGGAGATGTCGCGGCAGATACAGCGCACGGTCAAGCGCCTACTTCCGTTCTACTACTTTCAGAACGTAGAGAATCTAAGACAGAACGCCACCGCCGCGGCATTGCTGGTTTGGGCAGCGATGAGGCCCAGCACCTCCGTATCCTTTGCCGATGATCAGATCAAGAGCCTGAATACGGATAAGGATGTGTACTGGAATTTTCCGGATCCTAATCTACGCCGGGCGATGGCACTGAGCGGGGACACCGCCGTTCAATTGGTGGAGTCTATTCTGGCGGCAAAGGCGCGACTACTGGAGGCGGGCGATAAGGGGAATGCGGATTTCTTTGTCCCCTCCGAGACCGGCGACTTCCAGCGGCTGGCCAGCGGGGACACGGGGGACATATTACTGCGCGGCCTGTGTTTCTTCGAGGCAGAGTTGGTTGGCAAGGCCGCGGAGGCATTGGACAATGCCCGCGACGCGGTGGGCCAGTCCGCTATTTCGCCGGAAAAGGCCATCGAGTCATTGGCCGAATTCGGCTCCAATATCACGCGCGCGTTTCACGAGAAGGTGAACAGCGTCTACGGGAAGGATTCGCTCCGGAGTCTGGGGCAAATGGTCTTTCTGGAAGCGTCGCGATCGCTGGACCCGATGTTGCGTAATACGATTCCCAGCGCGATGCTGAGTCTCACGGTATTGAAGGAAGAAAGCACGTTCCCGATCGCGAGCTTTCTGGATGGAACCTATCCCGGGGAGAAGGAAGTGGCCACAGGTCAGCAACTGGTGACGGCATAGCACCCAGGACCTGCTTGCCCTACCGGGTCATCGCCACCCCGACGGCGGCAGTTTGGGAGACGGCGCGGGCGATGAGGCGAACGGAGTTTACCTCACGGCCATCCTTGAAGTCGAGGAGGAGATGGGTGCCGGATTCCAGCGTGCCGTCCTTGAAGTCGACTACCTGCACCTGGCCATTTTCGAAAGTAACTTCGGCAAAATCCACTTGCCCCCGGCCTCTTATTCGCAGGTACAATGCATCGCCTTTCTTGTTTACCGCGAAAGTCGTATCCACCCAATCTTCGTTCTTCTGCATTCTTTCGTTATCGCTCCAGACAATCCTGTTACGAGGAGGCGCGGTAACGACGATCGGCCGGTAGGCCAACAGGGGAGCGTAAACGATCGGGGCGCGTAGCGCGATCACAGGTCTTGTTCGAACCACAACGGTCCGGTTCAGGCGGGGATGAATCGGATGACCGGCGCGCACATTGATTCTGACTCTGACAGCGCCCCATGCGAGCATCGCGACGAACGCGAGCGTCCATAATCTCTTCATTTGTGTAACTGCCTCCTGATTTTTCAAACACAGACCTTGCGGAAATGTCGCTGCCGGCTACTGGCGTTTTTTCTTCTGCGCGCCGCCCTGATTGCGCACGGTACGCCAGCGTGGGGCGGCCATACGGCTGCTCCAGGATTCCCATTCCTTCTGCAACGCCTGTACCTGCTCGGGTCTGGCCGATGCCAGGTCTGTGGTTTCGCTGATGTCCTTGGAGAGGTCGTACAACTGAGGTGCGCCCTCTTCGTGCAGCAGTTTCATGTCGCCTTTGCGAATCGCGTTGCGCGCACCGAACCGCCAGAACAGGACATCGTGCGGGCGGCTCTGGTTGTCCTTGCCAGACAGGTATGGCATCAGGTCCACGCCGTCCAGATTCCAAGCAGGATCGATGCTGCCGCCTCCCGCGGACACCATCGTAGGTAGCACGTCAAGCGTGATCACCGGATGCTCATACAAAGAGCGCTTGGGCAGCTTGCCATTCCACTGCATCAGGAACGGCACGCGGATGCCGCCTTCGTACACCTGTCCCTTGAACCCCCGCAGCGGGTTGTTGCGCGAGGTTGTAATGGGAGTAGGGCCGCCATTGTCGCTGACGAACAAGATCAGGGTATCGTCCATCAAATTATTATTGTGGAGACTGGACAGGACACGGCCGATGGCGTCGTCCATGGCTGACATCATGGCGGCATGAGTGCGGCGCCTTGGGTTGCTTATGCCGGCGAAGCGATCCTGATACTTGTTCAGTGCCTGCAACGGCGCATGCACTGCGTTAAATGCGAGGTACAGGAAGAACGGGTTCGCCTTCTTTTTTTCGATAAAGGAGACGGCCTCACGCGCGAAGGCGTCGGTGAGGTACTCCTTTTCGTCCACCTTTTCGGTGCCGCGCATCAAAGGATTGAAGGTGTCGCCCAAGGCGTCGGTGTAGGAATGGGCTCCGCCGAGGAATCCGAAAAAGTCCTGGAACCCGCGCCTGGTGGGATGCAACTCGGGTTGATAGCCGAGATGCCACTTGCCGACCATGCCGGTGGCGTAACCGAGCGCCTTCATGCGATCGGCGAGCGTAGTTTCGCTCAGCGGCAATCCAAAAGTCTTGTCGGCCTCCGCGGCGGGGCCCGGGTTAAACTCGTGTCCAAAGCGCTGCTGGTAGCGGCCGGTCATCAGGCCGGCCCGGGTTGGGCTGCACACGGGACAAGACACGTATCCGTTTGTGAAACGTACGCCGGCAGCGGCGATGGAGTCAATGTTCGGGGTGGGGAAGTCGCGTTCCCCATACACGCCGGTTCCGCCGTAGCCCAGATCGTCGGCGAACAGGAAAACGATGTTTGGCTTGCGGGCTGCGCCCGGGAGCAGCGTTGCGGTAGCGGCCGCAGCGCCAGATTGAAGAAAAGTTCGGCGATTCATGCGGCGATAATACCGCAAATCGGCAGCTACTGTATGGCTAAGGTAACGCCCACCTGGCTGAAGGCCTCGCCGATTTTTACGGTGACTGGAACGGCCGGGCCCGGGCTCATCAGATCGTCGATCCAAACGTTGAACTGCAAAATGTTGGATAGGGTGTTGGGGGCAGGGCCTGCATATAGGACGTTGGCCGGCACACCACCAATGAAGACGCTAACGGCGGCGAGTGGTGGTGGTCCGGCGCGTTCGGCCACCAGACCGGTCGGGATGGGGGTGGAAAAGACGCCGCCGCCGGCTCCGTATAAGATGACGACGGAGCCTCTCGGCGACGGGATTGCGGGCGAGTTAATAGACCCGTTCTGGTTCACGATTGCGCCCTGGCCCCGGCCCGAACCATCGGAGGTAAAGAGAATTGGCGCGGTTTCCGTGATTGTGAGGGTGAGAGTTTCCGATACCAAACCCTGATAGGACACCTCGACAAGGATGCGCGGACGTCCGGAAGCCTCAAACGGAATTACAAGGTTGATCTGAGTGGCGCTGACGTAGAGCAGGGGCGCGGGCACGCCGTTGATCAGAACACGCACTCCTCCGAGTGTGGTTTCGGCAATGCGGCCGGGGACCAGACGCGCGGCCACAGGATCTCGCGGACCGAGGTCCTTGCCATAGAGGACCAAAGTGGACCCGGGAGCTAGGTCGCGTAGGAGGCCTGCGCCGTTGGAGAGCTGGCTGATGGTGGGGACAGCGCCGGAAAGGTCGAGTACAACGGGGATAGATTGAGTGGGGTGCACGCCGCCGGGCGCCGTCACAATAATGTTACCGGTGTGAATACCGGTGGGCAGTCCGGCGGGGGCGACGGTAATACTGAAATTTGCGGGAGTGTTCAAGTTGGGCGGGCTGATGGCGAGCCATCCAGCCGTGGATCCAACGGCGAGTGCGGTGGGCCATGCGGAAGTGGCGGAGAGGACTTGTGCCGGCGGCGGAGGCCCTGTGACAGTGGCGATAAACCGGAATCCGGTTGGCGCGAGAATCAGCGGCTCGGAAGCCGTAACGGTGAGGGTAACCGAGACAAGCTGGCCCCCGGTGTTGGCGCCAGGGGATGAAATGACGAGACTGCCGCGGTAGATGCCGGGGGCAAGTCCAATCGGGTTGACGCCGACCTGGAGCGTTTGCGGAGTGATGCCGGCGATTGGGGTCACGTTCAGCCAAAGCGCGTTCACCACCTGTGCGGTGATGTTATTGGCGGGGGTGGAGGTGACGGTGACGGATTTGGTGGGCGGCGGCAGTCCGCCGGCCGGAACCTGGAATTCCAGCACGGTGGGAAGCGCCGTAAGAGCGGGCGATCCGAGGACGGTGAGCGTCACCTTGACATTGGTGGGCACGACATTGTCGGCCGATAACGTGATGGTTCCCGAGTAGGTGCCTGCGAGCAGCGCGGATGGATCCACGTCGACATTGATTGTAGTGGGGGTGATGCCGAACTCCGGATCGACGCGGAGCCATCCCGCGGAATTCGCCTTGGCGTTGAAGGTGACGTTGGCGATGTAGGAGACGGAAAGTTTTTGGGTTTCAGGTTTGGGGTTGCCGATCCGGTGTTGGAAGGTGAGGGGGCCTGATGTCATCCACAGGCCCTCCGATGTGCTGACGGTGAGGTTGACCAGCACGATTTGCGAGAGCGGCGGAGTGGTGGCGTGTGTCACTGTGATGATGCCGGTGTGTACGCCAGAGGAAAGCCCGGCGGGGTTCACCGTCACCGTGACCGCAGAGGGAGTGAACAGGTTGGCGCTGGCCAGGGAAATCCATGGGACTCCCGCGCTCATTGAATATGATGTTCCGGGGCCGCCAACGACGAAGATTTGTGAGGGAGGCGCCGGGTCAGCCACGGAAAAAAAGAAGGACAACTGAATCGGGTTCACAGTGGCCGGGGAGGCGGAGGTGACTTGTAGAGTGACGTTGATGATTACCGGGCTGTTGGAGGCGCCTGTGCCGGTAATGGTGATTGTAGCGTTGTAGTTTCCCAGGTCGAGACCGGACGGATTGACGGACACATTCAGAATGGCCGGGGTGTTGCCGAAGGAGAGTGAGGCGTTGAGCCAAGTGGCACCGCTGGTGGCGAAACTGAGCGGGACCACGCCTGCCGTGCTGATGATAGAGACGGTCTGGTTTGGCGGAAATTGTATGGCGGCCGATTGCAGGAAAAACATCGTCGTCGGAGAGACGCCGAGCGCCGCCTGTGAGATGGAGGGGATGAGGAGAATCGTTAGGGCTTGCAGGATAAGTAGCTTACGCATAAAGGTTTATACCAGGTGACCCTGCGATTACGCTATCAGGTTGGCGCGGCGGGCGCAAGGCGCCGGAGTAAAGGCTAAAATAGAGAAAAGCAAAATGAGCAATGAAGTGATGATCGAGGCCATTGGCCTCAGTAAGTACTATGGCGCCTTTGCGGCTACGCGCGATGTGAGTTTTACGGTGCCGCGTGGAGAGGTCTGCGCGTTTCTGGG